>Ga0207773_100061_pt1 | contig 114118 bp, 140 predicted proteins | sample TtaePargueraPR_2_FD_187281 | JGI IMG/M metagenome (GOLD analysis project Ga0207773, IMG submission 187281) | Aerobic enrichment media microbial communities from Bioluminiscent Bay, La Parguera, Puerto Rico - Tt and M1 (3) (SPAdes) | ecosystem: Environmental > Aquatic > Marine > Unclassified ...
CACGCCTCCGCCCGATCGACACCGTGCGGCCTGCCTCCTCACCCGGCACTTCGTCGGTACCGCGTGTTGTCGGTGAGGACGAGGGGATTATGGGGGAGGATGGAGGGGCGGGGATTACTATTGTGATTAGCAAGACATCTCAATGCGTTGAGAGCCCGACACACCCACCCTGCACGGTCTTGGGCGGCGTTCGGCCCCCGCCGAAACAAGACGTGACGCGTAAGTCCTGCAATCACGTCTTTTGGGGAGACTTGATGTCGTCAGCGCGAGCGAACAGCGCTGCGACCAAGGCTATTGCCGCAGAGCCGAGCATCACGAGGAACAAACCGGACCGGGCATTTTCTTCGCTCAGAACCGCACTCGCAAACGCGGCCACAATGGAAGCCCCGGCGACCGTAATCGCCCCGGCGAGACCCGCGGCACTTCCTGTGTGTGTCGAACGAACCGATAAAGCTCCAGCAGTAGCGCTGGGCTGCGTCAGGCCGTTCGACACGCCAACAAACAGGCAAGGTCCGAACAATGCGAGCACATGGCCGATGCCCGCAACATACAGAACGAGGCCGAACAGAAGGCCGGTGCAGGCCAGGATTCGCCCTGCAACCAATATGGTTGTCATCGGCATCCTGCCGGCAAGCTGCCCGGCAAGAAAGCTGCCAATCATGAAGCCACCGGTAATCGACCCCATGTAGAGCCCCAAGATCGCTGGCGACAGATCAAAGGTCAAAGCAGCCAGCGGAGCACCGGTAAGGAAGGCGTAGAAGGCGCCAACCGAAAAGGCCGAGCAGATACAATATGCCCAGAAGCGCTTCGAGCCGAGGAGACCGGGATAGGCCCGATATTGTTCGCCAATTGTCTTGGATGGTGTGCGGTTCGTTTCGGCCAGATCGGTCCAGCACAAGACGAGAACCGCAGACCCGAAAAACGCGAGCACATAGAAGCTGGCTCGCCATCCGAGCACCTGATCCGATAGTCCACCAAGCGTTGGCCCGAGCATAGGCGCTATGGCCCACGCCATGGCCAAATAGCCAAACTGACCTGCTGCCTGCTCCCGACTGGTGGTGTCGCGGATGGTAGCAAGCGATACCGCATATGTGGGGGCAATTACGGCCTGAAGCATTCGGCAGGCGAGGAAGGTCCAGGCATCAGGCGCCAAGGCGCAGCCGATCGACGCTGCGACGAAAATCGCCAGAGCCCACAGGATCACCGGGCGGCGACCGAAGCGGTCAGATAGGGGGCCGAGAACAAGTTGCAGGCATGCCGACACCCCGGCGAAAACCGCCAGCGAAAGACCCATGATCCCATAGGGGACATGGAATTCTGAGGCCATGCCCGGCAACGAGGGGAGAAAGAAATTGATCGGTAGAATGGCGAGTGCCGACAACAGGATCAGCGTCGAAAGACGAGGTTTGGATGATGCAGTTCGCACGATGATGACCGCTGGACTTGAGGGGTGGACGGGCAACAAAAAAGCCCCGCATGGGGGCTAACTTCTCCGCGCATGGGTGCTTTCGCCTGGCAGCTATGCTGCCGTGCCCATGCGCGCGCCTACTACGACCATGCCTTTATGGATCATCATGCAGCAAGTGTTACGGCGTGCCGCAGGATGCGTCAATGCGGCGTCCGTGCTGCAACAAGCAGACTATCGGCGCCAGAAGCAGCTAGTCCCCTTCCAAACCCAACTCTGCCATTGGTGCATCTGGATTGGACGACCATAGGTGGCTTGTGATGGGGGCTACTGCCTGAACGCGGTGCCGTCTTCGGTGATGCCTGGGAGCGGGGGCAGCCAGGGCAGGGCGGAGCGATACCAGAACTGCCGTTCTGGTGGCAGATCGCGTCTTTGAGCCAAGGTGCCGATCCTCAGGCCCAGGCTTCTCGATCCGGCGGGCTCATCTGATGTGGCGTAGATCGGAGAGCCGCAGTCAGCGCAGAATGCCTGTTGGCGCCGATGCCCACTTTCCGCAGTCTTGACGTAGATCTTGGGTTCGCCGGTCTTCAGATCGAAGTCGGTCTCCGGGCAGGGCACCATAATGCGAAAGGCTGTGCCGGAGAGTTGCTGGCAATCTGTACAGTGACAAATACGGACCCTTTCAGGGTCAATTTCGGCCTCGAATGTAATGGCGCCACAATGGCAAGCTCCGTCCAAGTGCATCTGGCTCTCCCCGCGTTGGATGCCGATCAGGCTAGCAAGTGATGGTGTTGCGATACAGGCCTGCTCTTTCCGCCGTGTCTCCACCAGTGCGCTCCGGCTTAGCCAAATCTTCCCGCTTGATGGCGTGTATGAAATAATTGACACTATGTCTCGTATTGCATACTCTGTGTCCAGTTGATGAGACACGGACGTGTGAGATGACCTCGAAGGAAATGATGGCCTGGGTGCAGTTGCTGGGCGTGGCAGTGGTGGGGGGCTGGCTGGGCTGGGATGCGCTCAATGGCGGGGCGGTTGGCTCCACGGCGGAGATTGCGCAGAAGCTGCTGTGGGCGGTGGGGGCGATGATCGGGCTCAACATTGTGGGGGCAATCATCGGGACCATCCTGGTGTCGATTGCCCAGCGCGAGGAACTCAAGGATGAACCGGCCGATGAGCGGGACCATCTGGTTTCGGCCAAGAGCCAGCGCAACAGCGCGATAGCGACCTCGATCCTGGCGGCGCTGGCGCTGATCCCACTGGCCATGGGGGCGGGGGTCAATCTGGCTGTTTATGCGCTGTTCGTGGCGCCGGTGGTTGGAGGGACGATCAATGCGGCCTCCGAGCTCTATTACTACCGGACGATGTGATCGCCATGGGTAAGGGACAGGCCAATGTCAGCAACACCATCCGCACGCTGCGGTTTCATGCCGGGGAAATGACGCAGGCGGCGCTGGCCGAGAAGGTGGGCGTCACGCGCCAGACCATCGTGGCCATTGAGCAGGGGCGCTATTCGCCCTCGCTGGAGGTGGCGTTCCGGATTGCCCATGTGTTCGGGGTGCCGCTGGACCAGGTGTTCCAGTGGACCCCGCCGGAGCCGGACGCCTGATCTGAACTGAACTGAACGACGCTTTTGAAACGCGTGACGCGCGGGCGCTGGCCCAGCGTGATCGATGAAACATGGAGAATTGAGAGATGAAAGCAGCAGCGCAAAGCCGCTATGGCGGGCCCGAGGTGATCGAGATTGTCGAGCGGCCAAAGCCGGTGCCCGGGCCGGGCGAGGTGCTGGTGGAAGTGCATGCGAGCACCGTGACGCTGGCCGATTGCGCCTTCCGCAAGGCCGATCCGTTCATTGTACGGTTTTTCGGCGGGATGTTCCGGCCCAAGCTCGATGTGCTGGGGGACGATATTGCCGGGGTGGTGGTGGCCACTGGGGCAGGGGTGACGCGGTTTGCCGTGGGTGACCGGGTGCATGGCTGCACCGGGGCGGCGCTGGGCGGCATGGCCGAATTTGTGTGCATCAAGGAGACGGCGGCGCTGGTGAAAGTGCCTGAGGGGGTGGACCTGATACCGCTCGGGGGCATGAGCTATGCGTATCTGACGGCGATGCCGTTCATTCGGGACGAGGGCAAGGTGAAGCCGGGCGATCACGTGCTGATCAATGGCGCGGCGAGCAGCGTGGGGACGATGGCGCTGCAACTGGCCAAGCATTTCGGGGCCGAGGTGACGGCGGTGGCCTCGGGGCGGCACCGGGCGCTGGTGGAGCGGCTGGGCGCCGACCATTTCATCGACCGGCAGAACGCCGACTATACCGAGGCGCGGAAGGCTTATGACGTGGTGTTCGACGCGGTGGGGAAATCGAGCTTTGCCAAATGTGCGCCAGCGCTGAAACGGGGTGGGATTTACCTGACCACGGTGCCGAGCTGGGCAATATTCGGGCTGATGTTGAGAGGCGGGCAGCGCGGCGGCAAGCGTGGCAAACTGGCGACGACGGGGCTGCGGTCAGAGAGCGACAAGCTCAAGGATTTGCATGTGCTCAACCGGCTCTTGGAGCAGGGGGCGATCAGGGCGGTGACGGACCGGGTGTTTGCGCTCAACCAGATCGTCGAGGCGCATCGCTATGTCGAGCGGGAGGTGAAGGCGGGCGATGTGGTGGTGACCATGCCGGTGGCCGAGGGGCCGCTGCTGCTGGCGGGTGTGGGAGCGGCCGAGCGCGCCTAGCGCTCAGCCTTCAAAGGTGACCAGGACCCGGGTGCCGGGGCCGTCGCCATAGGCGACGCTGGCACCGAGGCCGGCGGCCATGGCCTTGACGATACGGCTGCCCAGGCCCGTGCCCTGGGCTTTGCCGGTGCCGGTCCAGCCAATGCCGTCATCCTCGACCACGAGGCGCACCAGGCTGCCGTCGCGGCGCATATTGATGCGCACTTCGCCCGGGTCGCGCCCGGCATAGGCGTATTTGAGGGCGTTGGTGACCAGTTCGGTGACGATGACGCCGAGCGAGGCGACCTTTTCGGTGGGGAGTGGGAAGCCTTCGATATCGAGGCGAATGCTGGCGGTGCTGCCTTCGGCCTGCAGGGAATTTTCCAGCTCGCCGACGAGGCTGTTGAGATAGTCGCCCATCTGCACGCTGCGCACGTCGTCGGAGGTATAGAGGTGGCGGTGCACGCCGGCGATGGCCTGGATGCGCACCTGGGTCTCGGCCAAAGCGCGCTTGGCTTCGGGATCCTCGACGGCGTTGGATTGCAGTCCGACCAGGGCCGCGACCATGGCGAGCGAATTGCCGACGCGGTGATTGACCTCGCCGAGCAGCATTTCGGCCCGCTCGCGGGCTTCCTGGGTTTCGCGCTCGGCCTTGGCCTTGGCGCGGGAAAGGCGCACGTGGTCGATGGCGTGGTCGATGGCCGAGAGCAGCAGGGGCATGAAGTCTTCGGAGCCCGATTTGGGCACGAAATCGGTGGCGCCGGCCTTGAGCGCGTTGACCGCAATCGACATTTCCGAGGAGCCGGTGACATAGACGGTTGCGGGGTGGTCCTCCATGCCTTCCATGCCATTGAGGACATCGAGCCCGGTGCCGGTGGGCAGATAATGGTCGAGGGCGACGACATCGATGCCGCCGCGGCGGATGATCTCGAGGCCTTCCTCGCCATTGGGGGCGTGATCGAAGATATAGCCGCGCCGCTGCATGGCCTTTTCGACCAGGCGGATCAGGCCCGGATCGTCATCGATATAAAGAACATGCGGCGTGCGATGGGGCATCGGCTAGTCGGTCTCGGGGATCTGCATGACGGAGAAGAACAGGCCGAGCTGCTTGATGGCGTTGGAAAAGCCCTCATAGTCCACCGGCTTGGTGATATAGACGTTGGCGCCAAGATCGTAGCAGCGCTGGATTTCGCGCTGGTCGTCGGTGGTGGTCAGGACCACGACGGGCGAACGCCTGGTGTGCTCGTTGCTCTTGACCTTTTCGAGGATATCGATGCCGGTCATGTCGGGCAGGTTGAGGTCGAGCAGGACCAGCAATTGCCTTCCCTTGTTGACGAGGCCCGTGCCGTCCGGACCGAGCAAATAGGCCAGGGCCTCCGTGCCATTGGCAAAGGGCACGATCTCGTTGGCGACGCCGGCGCGGCGGATATTCTTTTCGATGAGGCGGGCATGGCCCTCATCGTCCTCGACCATGATGATGGTGACGGGCCGTGCATTGTTCATGCGCCAAGTCTCCCCAGAAAAGCGCGGGAATCGCGCGGCAGATTAATGATGAAAGTGGTGCCTTCGCCCAGACTGGAGGTCAATGTCACATCGCCTCCCAGGCTGCGCACCATGGTGCGGACATGGGCGAGACCGATGCCTTCGCCCGCGCTGGTCTGCGAGCCGGAGCGGCGGAACAGCTCGAACACGCGCTCATGATCGGCATCGGCGATGCCGCGGCCATTGTCCTCAACTTCGATATGAACCCGGTTGCCGGGCACATGACGCGCCCGAATGACAACCCGTAGGGGCCGGGATGGTTCCTGATACTTGACGGCGTTATCGAGCATGTTGCCGAGAATCTGCTCGAGCGAGAGACGGTCGGTGATGAGCTTGCCGACGCGGATGTCGGTCTCAATGCTGCCCTCGCTTTCTGCAACCTGGTGGTGCACGGCGGCGGCGCTGGTTTCGGCGATCTCGGACAGTTCGACGGGCTCGGGATTGAGCTGGCGCCGGCCTTCGCGCGAAATCTTGAGAATGGCGTTGATCAGCCCGTCCATCTTGCGCGTTGCAGCGCGGATGAAGCTGATGGCTTCGGGCAGGTCTTCGGTGGCAGCAATGCGGGCCTGGCTGGCGAGAGGATCGTCCCCGGCTGTCTCCTGCGCCTCCATATAGGTTTTGACCTCATCGACGCTGGTTTCCAGTTCTGCGGTGAACCCCATGATGTTGACCAGGGGCGCGCGCAGATCGTGGGTGACGATATAAGCGAAGCGCTGGATTTCCTCGTTGGCCTTGCCTAGTTCCGAGGTTCGTTCGCGCACACGCTCTTCAAGGCTGGTATTGGCCTCTTCCACGGCCCGGCGGGCATTGGCCAGTTCCTGCGTATAGCTGAGCACCGCCCAGATGGCGCCGGCAACAACCATGAGAATGATGAGGCCGCCCACGATCGACACGATGCGAAGCGCCTCGCCGGTGGATCGTTGATTGCCGACGCCTTCGACGAGGCGGGCGTCGACGGCACTTATCAGGCTATCGATGAACGTCATGATGCCGTTCATGGCCTCTTGCCCCTGGTCGGTCCGGACGCGCGCAATCGCAGCGTTGACATCGTTGGCGCGCGCCTGGGTGATGGTCTCGTCCATTTCAGCGAGCTTGAAGGTCACGTCCGCCTCGAGCTGCTGCAGTGGTGCGGCAGCAACTTCATAGGGTGCGAGCACCCGTTTGAGTGCCTCGACCTGTTCAAGCACGCGGGGTCGGGCGGCCTCATAGGGCTCGAGATAGGATTCGTCCAAGGTCAGAAGATAGCCGCGCTGGCCGGTTTCCATGTCGAGGAGCGAGGCGCGCAGATCGACGGCGGCGCGTCTGGCGATGCGCGCCTCGATCACCTCATCCAGATAGACCTGAGACCGGTCTGTCAGCCAGATGCTAGTGCCGACGATGCCGATAAGGGCCAGAAGGCCGACAAGCAGCAACAGGGCGGTGGACCGCACGAATGTCTTGCTGGTGATCGGCATGGTGGTCCTAGTTCGCTACCCCTCTACATCGCCCGAACGGCGCAACAGGGCAATATGCATAGATTAAGTGCATGCGGAAAAATGACGGGCCACGGTGTTGCCCCACAACCTCGAATGGGAAACAGAATCTTAAGCGTCGCTGTGCAAGATCGGCCGACAGTTTAAGTAACCGGTCCGCTTGCGGCCGGAGTGGAGTGTTAGCGGATATGGGCAAGCCTTCCCTGCCCGAAACCGATGAGCCGGGCGGTCCGCATGTGCCCGTACTGCTTGAAGAAGTGCTGGCGGCCCTGGCGCCGATGGCCGGTCGTCGCGTTGTCGATGGCACCTTCGGGGCAGGGGGGTATTCGCGGGCCATGCTCGAGGCTGGTGCCGAGGTCATCGGCATTGACCGCGACCCTTCGGTGGCGCCGCATGTTGACGCTCTCAAAGCTGATTTTCCAGATCGCTTCTCATTCGTAGCCGGCACATTCTCGGAATTGGACAGTCTGGTCGCCGACCTTGGCACGATCGATGCGGTGGTGCTCGATATCGGTGTCTCCTCGATGCAGCTCGACCAGGCCGAGCGCGGCTTCTCCTTTATGCGCGAGGGGCCGCTCGACATGCGCATGAGCCGGGACGGCACCAGCGCCGCCGACCTGGTCAATGAACTTGATGCCGAGCCGCTGGCTAATCTGATTTATGCCTATGGCGAGGAGCGCAAGTCGCGCCGGATTGCCCAGTTCATCGTGGCGGCCCGGCAGGAAGCGCCGATTACGACGACGCTGGAGCTGGCGCGCATCGTTGAAAAGGCCATCGGTAGAAAGCCGGGAGATGCCCACCCCGCTACCCGCACGTTCCAGGCGCTGCGAATTGCCGTGAATGGCGAGTTCGACCAGTTAGTCGAGGGCCTGTTTGCGGCCGAGCGGCTGCTGTCGGAAGGCGGGCGGCTGGCCGTTGTCAGCTTTCATTCGCTGGAAGACCGCATCGTCAAGCGGTTCTTTGATCCGGACAAGGGCGGGCCGACGGCATCGCGCCATCTGCCTCAGGTCGAGGCGGCCCCACGGCGCTGGCAGCCTGTTGCCAAGGCGGTGAAATCGGGCAAGGCGGAATTGGCGCGCAATCCGCGTGCGCGCTCCGCGGTTTTGCGCAGTGCGGTGCGCACGGGTGAGGCTGCTCGTCCAGTGGATTTTACCGGTCTGGGTGTGCCGCAGGTGAGGGGCGCCGCATGATCCGCAACCTCAATATTTTCCTGCTGGTCATGTCGCTGGTGATGCTGGCGGGTGTCTATGCGCTCAAATTCTCCATCGAAGGCACGGCTTCGGAGCGCACGGCGCTGGCAGCGCAGATCGAGGAGCAGGAGGGGCAATTGTCCCTGCTCAAGGCCGACTGGGCGGTGCTGAACCAGCCTGGTCATATCGATCCGATTGTCCGGCGTCATCAGGAAGAGCTGGGTATCGGGCCGGTGCAGCAGGAGCAGTTCGGGTCGTTCGCCGCACTGCCCATGCGCCCTGCAAAGCCCGACACGGCGGCGATGGACGCCTTGTTTGCCGCCATTTCCGAAGGCATCGACCCGATCGACGCCATTCTTGAGATGGAGGGCATCGAATAATGGTCGCCATCAATGAAGGGCTCACCCCGACCATCGCCATTGAAGGCGCGCGCAAGCAGCGCGGCAACCTGACCCAGGCGCGCATCCGCTGGATGGTTCTGGCCGTGGTGCTGGGACTGGGATTGGTCAGCGGCCGGCTGGTGCAATTGGGCATGGCCGAAACCGACCAGACCATCGAGGGGCAGACCCGCGACGCGATTACCGCGACACGGCCGCCAATCCTGGATCGCAACGGGCTTGAAATGGCGGTCGATATCCGTGTGCCTTCGCTCTATGCGGAGCCACGGCGCATTATCGATGTGGAAGAAGCTGTGCGTGAGTTGCGCACGGTGCTGCCCGATCTCGACGAGGACTGGTTGCGCAATCGTCTGACCGGCGACCAGGGCTTTGTCTGGGTCAAGCGTGAGCTGACCCCGGCCATCCAGGAAGCAGTGATGCGGCTGGGTATTCCCGGCATCGACTTCATCACCGAATCCAAGCGCTTCTATCCTGGCATGAACGAGGCCGCCCATATTCTGGGCTCCACCAATGTGGACAATCAGGGCATTGCCGGCATCGAACGGCACATGGACAGCGAGTCCGTGGCGCTGCTGCAGGAACTCGGGCTGGCGCGCGGCAATGCGCTGACACCGGTGGAACTGTCGGTCGACATGCGCGTGCAGCATGTGCTGCACGAGCAACTGATGGATGCCATGACCCGCTATCAGGCCATCGCGGCGGCCGGCGTTATGATGGACATCTATACCGGCGAAGTCATCGCGCTGGCATCGGTGCCCGATTTCAATCCGAACGAGCCGGCGACAGCATTGGTCAAGGATACGTTCAACCGTATCACCTCGGGCATCTTCGAGCCGGGCTCGATCTTCAAGACGGTGACCATGGCAGGCGCGCTGGATAGCGGCGCGGTGCGGATCACCGACCAGTTCGATGCCCGCTACGGCATCCGCTTCGGGCGCTACACGATTGACGATTTCCACGGCAAGCACCGTATTCTGGCGCTGCCTGAGGTCTATAAATACTCCTCCAATATCGGCACCATCCGCATCATGCAGGCGATGGGCAAGGACAATTATCGCGCCTTCCTGTCTCGCATGAAGTTCGATGAACGCGTGGAATTTGAACTGCCCGAGATGCGGGTGCCGACCGTGCCGGACAGTTTCTCGGAAGTGGGGGCCGCCACGGCCTCATTCGGGCACGGTTTGTCGGTATCGCCACTGCACATGGTCACGGCCTATGCGGCGTTTGTGAATGGCGGCAATTATATCGCGCCGACGCTCTACAAGCGCGACATCGCTGAGGCCGAAGCGCTCTACGAACGCGTGCTGCAGCCAGAGACCAGCGGCTATCTGCGCTATCTGATGCGGCTCAATGCGATATCGACCGGCGGGTCGGGCTCGCAGATGAACAAGGCAGCGCAAGGTTATCGCGTTGGCGGCAAGACCGGCACGGCGGAAAAGGTGGTGGATGGACGCTACTCGTCCAGCAAGGTCACCAATTTCTTTGCTTCGGCCTTTCCACTCGATAATCCGCGCTATGCCATGGTGATCATGGTGGACGAACCCAAGGCGGAAAATGCGCAGTCAGGTACGACGGCGGGCTGGAATGCCGGCACGTTGACCGGTCGCGTGGTCCAGCGCGTCGCCCCCATGCTTGGAATTGCCCCGGACTTCAGCGAAGCGGTCGATCAGCAGATCGTGCCGGTGGAAGTCAGACAACTCTATCCAGAAGGATTCTGATCGGTGTCTATCAGCGTTACCCAGTTGCTCGAAGGGTCCGGTGCCCGTCCCAAGAAGGGTCTTGGTGCGGTTTTCGGGCTGAATTCAGACAGCCGCCGGATCGAGCCGGGCGATATCTTCTTTGCGTTGCCGGGCGCCAAGGTGCATGGCAACCAGTTTGTGACAGATGCGGTGGAGCGCGGCGCGCTGGCCGTGGTGACCGATACGGCCCCTCCGGGCGATCCGGGTGTGCCGGTGATCATCGTCAAGGATGTGCGGGCCGCCTATGCCCGCGCCGCAAGCCGTGTGTTCGAACCGCAGCCGGAAATCCTGGTGGCAGTGACCGGCACCAATGGCAAGACGTCGGTGGCGTCCTTTGTGCGACAGATCTGGGACCATGCCGGGGTTCCGGGCGCCAGCATCGGCACGCTGGGCATCGAGACATCCAAGCGCCGGATCGAGGGGGCACTGACCACGCCGGATTCGCGCACGCTGCACCAGGCGATGCGGGCGCTCAAGGCGCAGGGTATCGACCATGTGGCGCTGGAGGCTTCGAGCCATGGGCTGGATCAGCACCGGCTGGACGGCGTGCATTTCGAGGCAGTGGCCTTTACCAATCTCAGCCGCGACCATCTGGACTATCACAAGGACATGGATGAATACCGCAATGCCAAATTGCGGTTGTTCACGGACCTCCTGGTCGATGGCGGCGCGGCCATTGTCAATGTCGACGATCCCGAGCATGAGCAGTTCATGTTCGCGGCGCTTTCGGCCAGCGCGACACTGCTGACGGTGGGACGCGAGGGCGCCTATATCGAAATTCTCTCGATCAAGCCGGAGGGCTATGGCCAGCGGGTGGAAGTGCGCCATATCGGCGAGAAGGTCAGCTTCCATCTCAAGATTCCGGGTGAGTTCCAGGTGTCGAACGCCTTGATCGCGGCGGCTCTGGCGATGTCGGCGGGTGTCGACAAGGCCGATGCCTTTGCCGCGTTGCCGGAGCTGGTGGGCGCGCGTGGGCGGCTCGAACTGGTGGCCGAGCATAATGGCGCGGCGATCTTCGTGGATTATTCGCACAAGCCCGAAGCGCTGCGCGTGGCGCTGCAGACCCTGCGGCCCTATGCCAAGAACAAGCTATCGGTGGTGTTCGGCTGCGGCGGCGACCGCGACAAGGGCAAGCGCCCTCAAATGGGCGAAATTGCCAGCGAGCTTGCCGATGTGGTGATTGTCACCGACGACAATCCGCGCACCGAGGACCCGGCCGCCATTCGTGCCGAAGTGCTGACCGGCGCCAAGGGGGCGAAGGAAATTGCCGATCGCAAGCAGGCCATCGAGGAGGCGGTCAAATCGCTCAAGCCGGGCGATGTGCTGCTGGTGGCTGGCAAGGGGCATGAGACCTATCAGATCGTTGGAACGACCAAGTCGCATTTCTCCGATCATGAAGTGGTCGAGGCGGCGGTCCGGGGGTAAGGCAGCCAATGGACAGTTGGGGGTGCCATGGCGTAACCCCCGCCCTCATTCCCTCCCCACAAGGGGGAGGGAGGCGCAGGCCTCCGGCGTCACGGTTCCTACGTCGTCTTCCCTCGGATGGGGAGAGATCAGAGGTGGAGGGCGGCAATCGCGGATGCTCACATGACCCTACCTCTCTACACGATTGATGCTGTGCTTGCCGCCACAGGGGGCAAGGCGTCGGGACTCTCGGCCACTGAAATCAATTCCATCTCCATCGACAGCCGTGAGCTGGGGCCCGAGGCGCTGTTTGTCGCCATCAAGGGTGATCGGTTCGATGGGCATGACTTTGTCGATACTGCGCTGGCCAATGGGGCTGTCGCCGCGCTGGTGAGCCGGGGCGAGGGCGCAGGCCGGATTGTGGTGCCCGATGCGCTGGGCGGGCTGCGCGACCTGGCGGTTGCGGCGCGGGAGCGGAGCCGGGCCTTCATCGTCGGCGTCACGGGCAGCGTTGGCAAGACCACGACCAAGGAAGCCCTGCGGCTGGTGTTCGAGGCGGCGGGGGAGACGCATGCCTCGATCAAGAGCTTCAATAATCACTGGGGCGTGCCGCTGATGCTGGCACGGATGCCCGAGACGGCGCAGTTCGGTGTGTTCGAAATGGGCATGAATGCGCCCGACGAAATCCGTCCGCTGAGCCAGTTGGTGCGGCCGCATGTGGCGGTAATCACGAACATTGCACCGGCCCATCTGGAAAAGCTGGGCAGTCTCGACAATATCGCGCGGGCCAAGGCGGAAATTTTCGAGGGGCTGGAGCCGGGCGGCACGGCGGTGCTCAATGCCGATCATCCGCAGATCAATCTGTTGCTGGAGCTGGCGACCGCCGCTGGCGTGGGGCGCGTGGTGACATATGGTTTTGCGCGGGGCGTCGATTGGCAGATCACGGCGCCGGAAATGGCGGCCGATCGTAGTTTCGCAACGGTTGTGCATGGTGAAGAGAGCCATGCGCTGACACTGAGCGTCACCGGGCGGCACATGTTGTCCAATGCCACGGCGGCACTGGCAGTGGCGCATCTGGCCGGGATCGAGCCGGAGACGGCGCTGCGCGCATTGGCCGGGTTCGGGGCGCAGCCGGGGCGAGGGCAGCGCGTGGCAGTAGGGCCGGAAGAGCGGCCGCTCTTGCTGATCGACGAGAGCTATAATGCCAATTCCGCATCGATGGAGGCAGCGCTGGAGGTGTTTTCGACGCTGGAGGCGCCGGGCGGGCGCAAGATTGTGGTGCTGGGGGATATGCTGGAACTGGGCGAGGCGGGCGCAGCGATGCATGCGGCACTTGCCGATGCGGTCAGGAACAGCGGCGCGGACCGGGTGCACCTGGTGGGCAAGAACATGGCGGCCCTTGCGGCCGCGCTGCCGCAGAGCTTGCCGAGATTTCACCACAACTCCATTGGAGAAGGCATAGAGGCCATCCTGGGCGACCTTGCCTATGGCGATGCAGTTATGGTCAAAGGGTCCAACGGTGTGGGCCTGTCGCGCGTCGTCACCGAAGTTAAAACGCGGTTTGCACAAAGCTGACACACCCGAAAGTGTAGTAGACAAGAATGCTCTATTTCCTTGGCCAACTGGGTGAGCAGCTCGCCGCCTTCAATGTGTTCCGCTACATCACCTTCCGCACGGCTGGCGCGGTGGTGACAGCGCTGTTTTTTGTGTTCCTGTTTGGACCGGGCATGATCGCGCTGTTGCGCGTCAAGCAGGGGCGGGGGCAGCCGATCCGCGAGGACGGGCCAGCCGGGCACCTGCTGACCAAGAAGGGCACGCCCACCATGGGCGGGCTGATGATCCTTTCGGGCGCGGTGATCTCGACCCTGCTGTGGTCAAACCTGACCAATGGCTATGTCTGGGTGGTGCTGTTCGTAACCATCGGCTTTGGCGCCATCGGGTTCTACGATGACTATCTCAAGGTCAAGCGGATGAGCCATACCGGGTTCGGCTCGAAACAGCGACTGATTCTGGAAGCGCTGATCGGCGGCATTGCGGCCTTCTTCATCTCCCAGTTGGCGTCCGGCGCCTATGGCACGTCGCTGTTGTTTCCGTTCGTCAAGGATCTGGCGCTGAACCTTGGCTATTTCTACATCCTGTTCGGCGGCTTCGTTGTCGTTGCGGCCGGCAATTCGGTCAATCTCACCGACGGGCTGGATGGCCTCGCCATTGTGCCGGTGATGGTGGCTGCAGCCTGTTTCGGGCTGATCGCCTATCTGGTGGGTTCGCAGAACTATGCAGACTATCTGCTGCTCAACGCGGTGCCGGGCACGGCCGAGCTGGCGGTGGTCTGTGGCGCGCTGATCGGGGCGGGGCTGGGCTTTCTGTGGTTCAATGCGCCGCCGGCGCAGATCTTCATGGGTGATACCGGGTCGCTGGCCCTGGGCGGTGCGCTTGGTACGATTGCCGTGGCGACCAAGCACGAAATCGTGCTGGCCATCATAGGCGGGCTATTCGTGCTCGAGACCGTGTCGGTGATCGTGCAGGTGACCTCGTTCCGACTGACCGGCAAGCGCGTGTTCCGCATGGCACCGATCCATCACCATTTCGAGCATCTGGGCTGGACCGAGAGCCAGGTGGTGATCCGGTTCTGGATCATCTCCTTCGTTTTGGCGCTGATCGGGCTGTCGAGCCTGAAACTGCGCTAAACCCCGGCGGTATCCGAAACTTTCAACGCTTCCTCCTCGTAGCTGCAGGCGACGACACCAGTTTGTCGTGAGACAGCGAACCGCTGCGCACTGCCGTGGCAATCCGAGGAGAATTGACGTGAATGTTTCCGCTCGCCTTACTCTCATGTCGGCCCTTCTGGCCGGTTCTGCGGCTCTGTCGGGAGCTGCCAATGCCATGCCGGCAGTCGGACTGGTTGGGGACAGCACCCTGGTCATGTTCGATACCGAAACGCGCGCTGTATCAGGCACGATGGACGTCTCGGGCGTTGACGGCCTGGCCGGGATAGACGTCCGCCCCGCCGACAAGATGCTTTACGGCGTGACCCTCGCCGGCGAAGTCGTCACCATCGACACCGCCTCGGGCGCCGCCACTGTCAGGTCGACCTTGTCGGAAATGCTGCCAAGTTACGAAGGCGCGATAGTGGACTTCAACCCCATGGCGGACCGGTTGCGCCTGATGAGCACTGATGGCACCAATCACCGCGTCAACGTGGATGATGGCATGGTGACCGTGGATGGCTCACTGGCCTTCGAAGACGCCGACATGCATGCCGGAGAGACCCCGGACATCGTCGAGGCTGCCTATATCAACTCGTACGGCAAGCCGGACTCCACGGCGATGTATGACATTGACGCGACCATTGCCGGGCTGATCCAGCAGGTCTCACCCAATGACGGTACGCTGGCCGCCATCGGCAAGTTGGGCGTGGAAGGCTCGACCTATGCTTTCGACATCGCCACGACCGAGGACATGACCAACACGGCGTTCCTGATCGTCGACAATGTGCTGCATACGGTCGATCTTGAAAGCGGTGCTGCGGAGGCCTGGGGTCCGATTGAAGGCGTTGATGGCATGATCACGGATGTTGCCATCCTGCAGTGATAGCAGGCGTGGAGAGGTGTCGCCCCATCTCTCCACGCGCACAATCCGGGTAAGGCTGGCCGCTCGCGTTGTGAATTGTTAGGCTGCGCCAACAGTTTCCTGACTGATCGGCCGGCCGCAGCCCATGAATTCGTTTCGTCACGCGATGCTGATCCTGATGCTGGTGATGGCCGGCGTGGGTGTCGCTGCAGCACAATCTCCGGAGAGTTCCGACACGAGTGATCCAACGCTCCGCGTCGGCCTTTATCTCAGCCCCCCTTTCGTCATGGAGTCGGAGAACGGGTATTCCGGCATGGCTGTCGAGCTATGGGAGGGGATGGCAGACGATCTGGGCCTCAGGTTTCGATATGAGGTCTTCCCAACCATTGCCGCGCTGGTCTCGGCGACAGAGACCTCTACAATCGATGTTGCGGTCACCAATCTGACAATTACACGTGACCGGGCGGAACGGATCGAGTTCACGCATCCCTGGTTCGATGCAGGTCTGCGGATCATGGTGCATGATGAGGCTGGTGCGAGCTTTTCAAGCATCATTGAAGGCCTCGCCGTGTCCGGACATTTGCGGGCCTATGCCTGGATTGGCGGGGTTATCGTGCTGGCGACGTTGATCCTTACCCTTTTCGATCGCCGCTTCGACAAGAACTTCCCCAAACGCTGGCGCGATGGCGTGGCAGAGAGCTTCTATACTGTCATGTCGGTTGCCACATCAGGTCGTCCGCCGGCGCGCAAGAACCTATTCGGTTGGCTTGGGCGATTTTGGCAGGCGTTGTGGCTGGTGTGCGGGGTGGCCGTGCTGGCCTATGTGACCTCGTCGGTCACCAGTGTGATGACGACGCTGGCTCTGACCAGCGAAATCAACGCGGTCGAGGATCTGCCGGGCAAAGCGGTGGCTGCTTTCGAGGGGAGCGTGGGGGAAGGCTATGCGCAGGCGCAAGGCCTGCGTCCGCGGGCATTTGCCAATGTGGACCGAGCGGTGGATGCGCTGATTTTGGGACGGGTGGATGCCATTATCGCTGATGCGCCAGTGCTGGAATATTACGCCCATACCCACCCGGAGCAGCCGGTCAGTGTCGTTGGCGCCATCTTCGAGCCGGACAAATACGGGTTTGGCCTGCCTGACAACAGCTCGCTGGTCCGTCCCCTCACCGTCGCTCTGATCGGAGCGCATGAAGCCGGAGAAATCGAGGCCATACGCGCTCGCTATTTTGCAGACTAGTGCGTGCGGGATTCGCAAAACGCAAACGCTTTGGCAAATCGGTAACCAAGTGGTTGATACACTCGGTACAGTTTGTATTGCGTAGCCCGGTTCCTCCCGATGATGTTTTCCCGCGCCGAAAAAACACCCCTGGCCGAGTGGTGGTGGTCGATAGACCGCGAGCTGCTCGGGGCACTGGTCATGCTGCTGGCCGTGGGCATGGTGCTCAGTTTCGGGGCCAGCCCGGCTGTGGCCGAACGCATCGGGCTGGATGAATGGCATTTTGTCATCCGTCACGCCATGTTCTGCCTGATGGCGGTGCCTGTGATGCTGGCGACGTCTCTGCTGAGTCATCGGCAAGCCCGTTTCGTGGCGCTGGGCACGCTGGTGGTGATGACCATTCTGCTGTGGGCGACGTTGCATTTTGGCACCGAGGTGAAGGGTGCCCGGCGCTGGATATCGCTGGGCGGGCAAACCATTCAGCCGACCGAGTTTGTCAAACCGGCCTTTGCCGTGATTGGTGCCTGGCTGTTTTCCGAGTTCATGATCCATCGCAATGTGCCGGGCCGGGCCATCGCCACTGCCATCATGGCGCTGCTGGTGGGGGCACTGCTGTTGCAGCCGGACCTCGGGCAGACCGCTCTGGTGATGGCGACCTGGGCCGTGCTGCTCTTCTTCTCGGGCATTTCCTGGTGGGTGATCATCGGGATGGGCGGTGCGGCTGGTGGGCTGCTGATTGGCGGCTACATGTTCTTCCCGCACTTTGCCCGCCGTATCGATTCCTTCATCAATCCGGAAGACGGCAATACCTATCAGGTGGATCGCGCACTGCAGTCGCTGATGGAAGGCGGCTGGTTTGGCCGGGGGCCCGGCGAATCCGTTGCCAATCGCCTCATCCCGGACGCGCATGCTGACTTCGTGTTTTCGGCGGCAGCCGGGGAGTTCGGTATTGTATTCTGCATGGGACTGGTGGTGCTGATCGGCTTTATCGCCATTCGTGCCATGCTGGCCGCGCAGCGCCAGTCGAGCCTGTTTGCCCGGCTGGCGGCGTCGACGCTGGCGGCGCAGTTTGCCATGCAGTCCGGCATCAATCTGGCGGTGAACCTGAACCTGATGCCGGCCAAGGGCATGACCCTGCCATTTGTGTCCTATGGCGGTACCTCGATGATCGCGGTGGCTTTCGGCATGGGGCTGATGCTGGCGCTGACGCGCACCAAGCCTGAGGAACGCATGGTGACCGGCCTTCCCAGCTACCGCAGTGCCGTGGTAGCCCCCGCCGAATGAAAACATTTGTTCTTATTGCCGGTGGCACTGGCGGCCATCTGTTTCCGGCCATGGCGCTGGCGCAGGAGCTGATCCGGCGCGGCCATGCGGTCGAGTTGATGACTGACCATCGGGTGGAAAGCTACGGCGCCGATTTTCCGGCCCGGCGCATCCATATCGTACCGGCCGCCACGCCCTCTGGCAGCAATCCACTCAAGCTGATCGGGGCGGGCATGACCATTGTGCGCGGTATCGGCACAGCCTGGAACGTGTTGCGCAAGCTGCGCCCTGATGCCGTGATCGGCTTTGGTGGATATCCGACATTTCCGCCGTTCATTGCGGCAAACCTGCTGGGTATTCCCGGGATATTGCATGAGCAGAACGCGGTGATGGGGCGGGCCAACCGGGCGCTGGCACGGTTTGCCGATGTGCTGGCCATGAGCTTTCCGGAAACGCGCTTTGCCGAGAACCAGAAGCTGGAAAAGGTCGTAACCGGTAATCCGGTACGTGACCGGGTGCGGCCGCTGGCCGCCAAGCCCTATCCCGCGCTGGGACCGAAAGGGACCATTCGCCTGGTGGTGACCGGCGGCAGCCAGGGCGCGCGGGCGCTGTCCGATATCGTGCCGGCGGCCATTGCCCTGCTGCCCGATGATCTGCGCAACAGGCTGCAGATCCTGCAGCAGGCACGGGCCGAGGATATCGAGCGGGTGGCGGAGAGCTATCGGCAGTCGCGCACCAGCGTGGAGCTGGCCAGCTTTGTTGCAGACTTGCCCGAACGGATCGCCGAAGCGCATCTGGTAATCGGGCGGGCCGGGGCTTCAACGGTTACCGAGCTTTGCGTCATTGGCCGTCCGGCCATTCTCATTCCGCTGCCGGGTGCGCTGGATTCCGACCAGAAACACAATGCGCTGTTCCTGGAAGAGGGCGGCGGTGGCTGGGTGGCCGAGCAGGCCACGCTTTCACCGCAATCGCTTGCCACTCGACTGCACGAACTGTTGAGCAATCCGGACCAACTCAAGCGCGCTGCCGGCGCCGCGGCGGCGCTGGGCAAGCCCGCGGCCGTCGAACGGCTGGCCGACATTGCCGAAGCACTGGCGGGCAAGAATACCGAGATCCTAGGGAGACCCACACCATGAAGATGCCCCGCAATATCGGGCCGGTTCATTTCATCGGCATTGGCGGCATCGGCATGAGCGGTATCGCGGAAATCCTGCATAACCAGGGCTATGTGGTACAGGGCTCCGATGCCGCGCTCAATCCCAATGTGCAGCGTTTGCGCGACATGGGGATCAGGGTCGAAATCGGCCAGAGCGGTGACAATCTTGGCAAGGCCGAGGTGGTCGTGGTGTCGTCCGCGATCAAGAAGGACAATCCCGAATTGATGGCGGCGCGGGCGCGGGCCCTGCCGGTGGTGCGGCGGGCCGAAATGCTGGCCGAAATCATGCGCTTCAAGACGGCCATCGCCATTGGCGGCACGCATGGCAAGACCACGACGACGACGCTGGTGGCGACGCTGCTCGATGCGGGCAATCTCGATCCGACGGTGATCAATGGCGGCATAATCAACGCCTATGGCACCAATGCCCGGCTGGGCGGCGGCGAGTGGATGGTTGTCGAGGCCGATGAGAGCGACGGCACCTTCGTCAAGCTGCCGGCCGATGTGGCGGTGGTGACCAATATCGATGCCGAGCATCTGGATCACTATGGCAGCTTCGAGGGCGTGAAGAAGGCCTTCCATCAGTTCGTCGAGAACGTGCCGTTCTATGGCTTTGCGGTGATGTGCCTGGATCACCCCGAGGTGCAGGCGCTGGTGGGCGATATCCGCGACCGCCGGGTCATTACGTATGGACAGAACCCGCAGGCCGATGTGCGGCTGACTGATCTCGAAAACCGTGACGGTGTGCAGCATTTCTCGGTCGAGATCCGCGATCGCATTCGCCAGACGCAATTGCGGATCGACGGGCTGGAACTGCCCATGCCGGGCATTCACAATGCGCTCAATGCCACGGCGGCGATTGCGGTGGCCGATCAACTGCATGTGCCGGCGGAAGCCATTCGCAAGGGTCTGCGTGAGTTTACCGGTGTGAAGCGGCGCTTCACCAAGACCGGCGAGGTGGGCGGGGTGACCGTGATCGATGATTACGGGCATCATCCGGTGGAAATCTCGGCTGTGCTCCGGGCGGCCCGGCAATCGGCGCGGCGCGATGTGATCGCGGTGGTGCAGCCGCATCGCTATTCGCGCGTGCACGACCTGTTCGATGATTTTGCCGCCTGTTTCAATGATGCCGATACGGTGATTGTCGCCCCGATCTATGCGGCGGGCGAGCAGCCTATGTCGGGTGTGACGCATGAGGAACTGGTCAACCGCATAAGGGCGCGCGGGCATCGCGATGCGCGGGTGATTGACCGGCCCGAGGCGCTGGCGCCGCTTCTGGCCTCGAGGGTCGAGGAGGGGGACTACGTGGTCTGCCTCGGCGCGGGCAATATCACGCAATGGGCTGCGGCCCTGCCGGGTGAGCTTGAAGCGCTGATGGGCGAGACTGACAAATGAGCAAGCATGTCGCCGTCCTGATGGGCGGGTGGTCCAATGAGCGGCCGGTTTCGCTGAGTTCGGGAACGGAATGTGCTGCGGCCTTGCGGCGGGCAGGCTATCGGGTCACTGAGATCGATGTCGGGCGGGACATTGCCAATGTGCTCTCAGAATTGAAGCCCGATGTGGCGTTCAATGCGTTGCATGGGCCGTTTGGCGAGAGCGGGATGATCCAGGGGCTGCTGGAACTGCTGCAGATCCCCTATACCCATTCGGGCGTGCTGGCTTCGGCCCTGGCGATGGACAAGCACCAGGCCAAAATCATGCTCAAGGTGGCCGGCGTGCCGGTGACCGACCATGTGATCGTGGGGCGGGCCGAGGCGGGCAGGGCGCATGTCATGCCGCCGCCCTATGTTATCAAGCCGATTGCCGATGGGTCGAGCTTCGGGGTGTTCATCGTCAAGGGCGAGACGAGCCATCCACCACAGGAAATCCTGCGCGAGGACTGGAACTCGGGCGAAGAGGTCATGGTGGAACGCTATATCCCGGGGCGTGAGCTGACCTGCGCGGTCATGGGCGATGTGGCGCTGGGCGTGACGGAGATCGTCACCGAACTGACCTTCTACAATTATGAAGCGAAATACGCCAAAGGCGGGTCGGTGCACGTTATTCCGGCCGATCTGAAACCGAAAATTTACGACAAAGTGCAGAAGATGGCACTGGCCGCTCATGCGGCCCTCGGCTGCCGCGGCGTGACCCGTACCGACTTCCGGTACAACGATGCGGTGGGCGAAGATGGCGAACTGGTCTGTCTGGAAATCAATACCCAGCCGGGCATGACGCCGACCTCACTGGTGCCCGAGCAGGCGGCTCACGCTGGGCACTCCTACGAAGAGCTGGTCTCCTGGATGGTGGAGGACGCGAGTTGCAACAGGTAAAGAGCGAGACCTTTCTCGCCGGGGCGCGGCTGGTGGACCCCCGCGCGCTGCCTGTTCCGATCCGCACGCCGCGCCGGAAACTTGCCAATCACATCAATCGTGCCCTGGTGCTGCATGGCGGGCTGATCCGTCGCGGGGCAATGGTCGCGCTGCTGCTCGCCGCCGGTTTTGCGCTCTACCAAGTGCGCGAACCGATCGGGCAATTGGCCAATACGCTGGGCGGCGTCGCGCAGGGCAATTTTGCCCAGGCGGGGCTCGCGATCGGCGAAATCTCGATCTCGGGCCAATCGCTGACGCGGGAGCAGGATATTTTCGATGCGCTGGGCATCCAGCCGCATACCTCAACGCTGGGATTTGACGTGGAGGCGGCGCGCCAGCGCGTGGCGGAATTGCCGGCCGTCGAAACGGTCATCGTGCGCAAGACCTATCCGGGCGATGTCGACGTGCTGATTACCGAAAAGACGCCAGTGGCACGCTGGGCGGTCGATGGCATCACTTTCCTGATCGACGGGCGGGGCGAGCAAATTGCCGAAACATCTCCCGCCTATTCAGGACTGCCGCTGGTCATTGGCGATGGTGCGGCAGACGATGCGCTGGTGATGATCCGGGCGATGGATAACTACCCGATGCTGCAGGACGGGCTGGTGGCCCTGTCGCGCATCGCCGACCGGCGCTGGGACTTGATTTTCGACACCGGTCTGAGGGTACAATTGCCCGAGCAGGGCGTGGCGCAGGCCATGGCGCGGCTTGTTTCCTATCAGAATGACTATCAGCTGCTCGACCGCGACGTGTCGGTGATCGATTTGCGCGTCGACAGCGTGGTTGCCGTGCGCCCCAACAAGACTGACGAAGACTCCGACAAATCATGATGAGCGATGCGATGACTTCCCGGCTGCGGCCGGTTCAGCCGGGCAAGACCACGCTGGTGGCGGTGCTGGACATCGGCTCGACCAAGATCTGCTGCGTGATTGCACGTCTGGTGCCGCGCGCCGAGGGCAAGGCGCTCAAGGGCCGTACCCATCAGGCCGAAGTTGTCGGCTTCGGCTATGGTCCGGCGGCGGGGGTCAAGAGCGGTGTCGTGACCGATATCGACAAGGCTGAGCAGGCTATCCGCAATGTGGTGGGCATGGCGGAGCGCGCCGCCGGGCTGACGCTGGAAAGCGTATTGGTGAACGTCACCGCCGGACGGCTGGGTTCGGAGACGTTCTCGGCCGCTGTGTCGCTGGATGGGCAGGAAGTCGAGAAGACCGATATCTTCCGCGTGCTGAAGGCCGTCAATTCGCGCTCGGTACGGCCGGAGCGCTCGATTATTCATGCGTTACCGATCGGTTACGCTTTGGATGGGCAGAAGGGCATTCGCGACCCCAAGGGGATGGTTGGCGAGAAGCTGGGTGTGGACGTTGCGGTGGTGAGCGCGGAAACGCTGGCCATGCGCAATCTCGAACTGGTGCTGCACCGGTGCCATCTGCAGATCGAGGCGCTGGTGGCGACCCCCTATGCGTCCGGGCTTGCCACTCTGGTCGATGATGAAGCACAGCTCGGCGTGGCCTGTGTCGATTTTGGCGGCGCGACCACCACGGTTTCGGTCTTCAATGACGGGCACATGGTCTATGCCGATGCCATCGCCATTGGCGGGCATCATCTGACGCTGGATATTGCGCGTCAGCTATCGGTGAGCGTGGCCGATGCGGAACGGCTCAAGACCTTCCATGGTTCGGTGCTGCCGGGACAGGCCGATGAGCGCGAGATGATCGCGATCCAGCCGGTGGGCGCTTCGCATGACGAAGCGCCGGGGCAGATCCCGCGCGCCGTGCTCACGCGCATCATGCGGCCACGCATTGAGGAAATTCTGACCGCCATCCGGGACCGGATGCAGGCCACCGGCATGATGGATGTGTGCGGCCGGCGCTTTGTGCTAACCGGGGGCGCCAGCGAAATGACCGGCCTGCCCGAAGTGGCAAGGCGCATTCTGGCACGCAATGTGCGCAATGGCCGGCCGATGGGCATTGCCGGGCTGCCCGAGATTGCCAAGGGCGCCGCCTTTGCCACCATGGCCGGCATGCTCGTCTATCCGCAGGTTTGCGCCCAGGAATATGTCGAGCCCCGCAGTGTGCGCAAACTGACGGGCACGGACGGCTATATCGCCAGGGTAGGCAACTGGCTGCGCAGCAGCTTTTAGTTCCTGTCTACAGACGCACGCCACGCCGCCTTCGGATCAAATTCATGGGCGGGATCGTATGTGAAAGCGTCTCATCCCGCATAAGCCTTTTCGATTGCAGCCACGTCGATCTTGCGCATTTGCAGCATGGCCTGCATGGCGCGATTGGCCCCTTCGCGGTCCGGGCCGGTCAGGGCCCTGGTGAGCTGGCGGGGTACGACCTGCCAGGAGAGGCCGAAGCGGTCCTTGCACCAGGCGCACATGCTTTCCTCGCCACCCTCGCTGATCAGGCGGTTCCAAAAATAGTCAGTCTCTTCCTGACCATCGGTGTCTATGACGAAGCTGACCGATTCATTGAAGGTGAAGCGCGGGCCGCCATTGAGCAGCATGAGCTTCTGACCGGCCAATTCCAGAACGGCGGTGAAGGCGGGCTTGTCGGGTGCGTGGCGCACCAGATCGTGGACGCGGGCGTCCTTGAAGGTCTCGGTGTAGAAGGCGATGGCCTCGTCGATCCGGTCATCGAACCAGAGGCAGGGCATGATGCTGGTCATGGGTCTCTCCATCACATTTGCATAACTAGATGGGTATATGCATGAATGGTTATTAAATAACCGAATGGTTGTCAATGGCGGAAATCGCCGGGTGCAGCGTGGTTAACCGGAGGTGAATGCGTAACGAGGGGGTGTCGCAATTTGCGCAGAAGTTAACCGGACCGACTCACTTGTTAGGGCGGAGTTAACGAATGGATGGGTAAATCTTAACCAACCACGCCACTATGGGGCCACCTATGACCATCAATCTGACTATCCCGGACATCCAGGAACTGAAGCCCCGCATCACCGTGTTCGGTGCGGGCGGTGCCGGCGGCAACGCCGTCAACAACATGATCGAGTCCGGTCTGGACGGCGTCGATTTTGTCGTCGCCAATACCGACGCACAGGCGCTGGCCCTGAGCAAGGCGCAGCGCATCATCCAGCTCGGCGTCGGCGTGACCGAAGGCCTTGGTGCCGGCTCGCACCCGGAAGTGGGTCGGGCGGCTGCCGAAGAAAGCTGGGACGAAATCAACGATCACCTTTCCGGTTCGCACATGGTGTTCATCACCGCCGGCATGGGCGGTGGTACCGGTACCGGCGCGGCGCCGGTGATTGCGCGTGCTGCGCGCGAGCAGGGCATTCTGACGGTTGGCGTGGTCACCAAGCCGTTCAATTTCGAAGGCAATCGTCGTGCCCGCCTGGCGGAAGACGGCATTGACGAGTTGCATCGCCATGTCGACACGCTGATCGTCATTCCGAACCAGAACCTGTTCCGGGTGGCCAATGAGAAGACCACCTTTGCCGACGCGTTCGCGATGGCCGACCAGGTGCTGTTCTCGGGCGTGGCCTGCATTACCGACCTGATGGTCAAGGAAGGCCTGATCAACCTCGACTTCGCCGACGTGCGCGCCGTGATGCGCGGTATGGGCAAGGCGATGATGGGGACCGGCGAGGCTTCGGGCGAAGACCGGGCCCGCCACGCTGCCGAGGCCGCCATTGCCAATCCGCTGCTCGACGATGTGTCGATGCAGGGGGCGCGGGGCCTCTTGATCTCCATCACTGGCGGTCCGGACCTGACACTGTACGAAGTCGACGAGGCAGCCAGCCGTATCCGCGAGGAAGTCGATACCGACGCCAACATCATCCTTGGTGCTACCTATGATCCGAACCTGAATGGCACGATTCGCGTGTCGGTCGTGGCGACCGGTACCGATGCGACCATGGTGCAGGCCGTGGAGCCGGCCAAGCCGCATGCTTCGCGCACGCCGCTTTCGGTGAAGCGTCATGTGCCGGCTGAGCACTCGGTGGTGCCGCAGGCAGCCCAGCCCGTGACTGCCGAGGTGGAAGCGGAAGAAATTGGCCACCAGGTGGAAGCTGCCGTTGCCGAAGCCTTTGCCGCGCACAAGGCTGCGCCGGCCCCGGCTGACGAAGACGATGGCATCGTGGTTGAGCCCTATACGCCTGAGGCGGAGAGCCTGACCGAAGCCGAAGAGGCTCCGGTGATGCAGGAGCAGCCGATTCCCAGCGTCTATGTGCCTTCACATGCAGCACGTCCCGAAGGACAGCGCCGCATGCCGCGCACCGAGGAGTTGCCGGCTGTTGCGCGCCGGTCACAGGAGATGCAGGATCGACATGAAGCAGAGCCGCGCAATGCGCGGGCCCTGTTCAAGCGCCTGGCCTCCAATGTGGGGCTCAATCTGGGCCAGCAGCAGGCTGAAACGCGTGCCGAGCCGCAGGCGTCGGTGGCCGACGATGCCGCTGCCCGCAGTGCCATTGAGGCTGGTGTGGCAAGGACTTCCCGGGTTGCTCCGGCCAGTGAAGGCGCGCGCGGCCAGTTGGACAATCAGGGCCGCGCCCCGGCTGCGCCCGCAGCCAAAGAGCATCTGGAAATCCCGGCCTTCCTGCGCAAGCACGGTTGATCCTTCGGTGATCTTTGACAAAAAGCTCTCTCGGTGCGGCTTCCGCACCGAGTTTTTTTTGGCTAACTGTCTCAATTGAGCGTGAACGTCCCGGCGGAGCATTTCCAGGCATGAACAAACTATCCCAGCGCCAGCGCACGCTTGCCGGCGAAATCAGCTTTGCCGGCTATGGCGTACACAGCGCGCAGCCGGTCACGCTGACCATGGCGCCAGGGGTTCCCGACAGCGGATACACCATTCGCCGCGACCTGGGCGATGGGCGCTTCACCAAGCCGGTGCCGGTACACCATTCCCGCGTGACGCGGACGACACTTTGCACGACGCTGGATCTGGGCGACAGCGTCAGCGTTGCGACGGTGGAGCATGTGGTTTCTGCGCTGAGCGGCATGGGTGTCGATAATGCGCTGATCACGCTGGATGGCCCGGAATGCCCGATCATGGATGGTTCAGCCCATCCTTTCGCCGAGGCAATTCTGGCCGTGGGGCTGGAAGTTCAGCCAGTCCAGAAAAAGTTTCTCAAGATCGTGCGCGCGGTGACCGTGCGCAACAATGACGCCTTTGCAGCCCTCGAACCCTATAACGGCCGGGCGCTGGACCTGGAGATCGACTTCGACTCCAAGGTGATCGGGCGCCAGCGGATGATTTTCGACTGGACGCCGCGGCGCTATTTCGAGGATGTCTCGCAGGCGCGCACTTTCGGCTTTGTGCGCGACGCCAAAATCCTGCGCCAGGCCGGCTACGCGCTTGGTTCGAGCCTGGATAACTCCATCACCGTGCATGAGGATCGCATCCTCAATCCCGGTGGCCTGCGCTATGAAGACGAATTTGTGCGCCACAAGCTGCTCGATGCCATTGGCGATCTGTCGCTTGGCGGGCTGGCGATCTGGGGCAAGTTCCGCTCCTACAAGGGTGGGCACGCGCTCAATGCGCATGTCCTTGCCTCGCTCTTTTCCAGCGAAGCCAACTATGAAATAGTCAGCGCCGAAGACCTGCCGCTGGAATTCGAGAGTTTCGAAGACCAGCCGGAGGGTCTGGAAGTTCATCACTACTTGCGGTCCGTGCGCTGAAGGACCTTGGTCCGGCAGCCGCGCCACAGTTTTGATCCAATTGCCGACTAGGCCCGCAGACTTGCTGCGGAATGATTTTGAACGGGGCCGTTCGTGAAGCTTGACGTTTTGAGCCAGTTTTCCCGCCGGGCAATCCGGTTTGCTGCCATGGGCCTTGTGGCCGCAGCCCTGACCGCCTGTTCGGGCATGAACCTGTTCGGGCCGCCCAAGCTCAAGGAAGAGCCGATCGTTCCGGCGGCATCCCTCTACCAGGGTGCACTGGACGACATGGATCGCCAGTATTACCAGACCGCCATTACCAAGCTCGAAAAGTTGGAGCGCCAGCACCCGCGCGATCCGCTGACCGAGAAGGGCAAGCTGATGCAGGTCTATGCGAATTATCGCATTGGCCGGTTTGACGAGGCAATTCTGGCCGCGGACCGCTATCTGGCGCTTTATCCGTCCAATTCTGAAGTACCCTATGTACTCTGGCTCAAGGGCACGGCCTACTACGCTCAGATCAAGGACATCACACGCGACCAGCAATTGTCGCGCGACGCGATCGACACCTATAATCTGCTGATCAACAACTATCCGAAATCCGAGCACGCTGCCGACGCGCGTGAAAAGCTGCTGGTGGCCTATGACCAGCTGGCAGGCAAGGAAATGTCGGTCGGCCGGTACTATCAGGGCAATGGGCAATATGCGGCTGCGATCAACCGGTTCCGCGAAGTGGTTGAGCGCTGGCAGACCTCGACGCATATCGAGGAAGCGCTGTACCGCCTGACCGAAACCTATCTGCTGTTGGGGCTGACCACCGAGGCGATGTCGGCGGCAGCCGTGCTGGGACACAATTATCCGGCCAGCGACTGGTATAAGCGGGCCTTCGAACTGCTGGGCAAGCAGGGGCTGGCCCCGCAGCTCAACTCGGGTAGCTGGCTGGCCGGTTATCAGGCCTGAGGCCATCACCAAAAATCAATGTTGCCATTTTGTTCCGGGACGCTATCATGCGTCCCGGTTTCGTTTCGTGCGGACTAAGCTGTGGATGGGTGCCGGGCCGGCACGATTCCCGGGGGTCAGGGGTGCTAGAAGCGATCCATTGGTGTTCAGCCACGGGAACAAATGCGCATGCTCAACGCGCTGTCAGTCCGCAATATCGTTCTTATCGATCAACTCGACCTGGCCCTGGATGGGGGGATGACGGTGCTCACCGGCGAGACCGGCGCGGGCAAATCCATCCTGCTTGATGCGCTGACACTGGCTCTGGGTGGGCGCGGCGATGCCTCGCTGGTGCGGCAGGGGCAGGAGAGCGGGCAGGTGGTGGCCGTGCTGGAGCTGGCTGCCGATCACCCGGCGCGGGCGCTGCTGCGCGACAATGCCATTCCGGACGACGAGGATGTGATCCTGAGACGCGTGCAGTTTGCCGACGGCCGAACGCGGGCCTTCATCAATGACCAGCCGGTATCGGCCTCGCTGCTGCAGAAGGTCGGCAGCCAGGTGGTGGAAATCCACGGCCAGCATGACGACCGGGCGCTGGTGGATGTGGCGACGCACCGCGCTGCGCTCGACGCGTTCGGAGAACTGGGTGCCGAGGTCAATGCGGTTCGCGACTGCTGGGCCGCGCTGGTGGAGGCGCAGCAGGCGGTGGAGGAACAGCGGGCACTGGTTGCCGAGGCGCTGGCCGCCGAGGATTATGCCCGCCATACGGTGGAGGAACTGAGCGCACTCAATCCGGTTGCCGGCGAGGAGGAGGAGCTGGCGGCCCGACGGCAGCAATTGCAGCAGGCCGAGAAGGCGGCAGCCGATGTCGTCGAGATCGACGAAATCCTCAATGGACCCAATGCGCCGACCCCGGCGCTGGCGTCGCTGATGCGGCGGCTGATGCGCAAGATCGATGGTGGCGCGGAGCTGTTCCAGCCGATCGTGGATGCGCTCGATGCTTCGCTGACGACGCTGGATCGCACCGGCGACGCGCTGGAAGATCTCAAGCGGGAAATGGCTTTCGACCCGGCTGAGCTTGAGGATGTCGAGGAGCGACTGTTCGCCTTGCGGGCCGCAGCGCGCAAACACCAGACCGATTGTGATGGTTTGGCCGACGTGCTGGCGAAATATCAGGGTGACCTTGAAACGCTGCAGAGCGGAGAAAGCCGCCTCAAGGGGCTGGAGGCAGAAGAGGCAGCGGCGCGGGCGCGCTACCGTGAGGCGGCCGATACGCTCAGTGCCGGACGCAAGTCGGCTGCTGCGGCGCTGAGCAAGGCCGTAGAGGCCGAATTGCCGGACCTCAAGCTGGGTGCGGCGAAATTCATCGTCGATCACCAGGCCGATGGCGAGCGGGTGTCGGCGACAGGCTATGATCAGATCGCTTTTCATGTGCAGACCAATCCCGGGACGGCGGCAGGCCCCTTGCTGAAGGTGGCTTCGGGCGGCGAGCTGAGCCGGTTTCTTCTGGCGCTCAAGGTGGTGCTGGCCGATCGTGGCTCGGCGCCCGTGCTGATCTTCGACGAAATCGACACCGGCGTCGGCGGGGCGGTGGCCGACGCCATTGGACGCCGGCTGGCGCGCCTGGCCAAGACAGTGCAGGTGCTGACGGTGACCCACGCGCCGCAGGTCGCGGCCGGCGCCAATCGGCATTTGCTGATTGAAAAGCAGATGGTGGAGGAGGGGGCCTTTGTGCGCACCCATGTCCGTCCGCTCGACAAGGCTGCGCGGCAGGAGGAGGTGGCGCGCATGCTGGCCGGGGCCGAAATCACCAAGGAAGCCCGCGCTGCTGCCAAGAAATTGCTCGGGGCGGTGGGATAAGTATCTTGTTCGGGTACCCCCTCCCGACCTCCCCCTGATAGGGGGAGGGGCGCACCGTGGGGACCTGCCGTTTTGGTGTACCTCGATCTGTACCGCCCCCTATCAGGGGAGGGCCAGGTGAGGGTATCCTCTTTGCAAGAATTTTGTCCGAGTAGGCCCCATGTCCGACCTTTCCGTCAAAGACGTTGTTGATCTCTCCGAAGACGAGGCCCGCGCCGAACTGCAGCGGCTGGCGGACGCGATTGCGGCGGCCGACGTCGCCTATCATCAGCAAGACAGGCCGGAAATCTCGGACGCCGCATATGACGCCCTCAAGCGGCGGAATGATGCGATCGAGCAGGCCTTTCCGGAACTGGTGCGCATCGACAGCCCGTCGGGCCGGGTCGGCGCCGCGCCGGCAGAGGGCTTTGCCAAGGTGCGTCACGGCGTGCCGATGCTCAGCCTCGCCAATGCCTTTGAAGATGAAGACGTCACCGATTTCGTAGCGCGGGCGCGAAAGTTCTTCATGCAGGATATCCTGCGTGATCCCGATTTCGTGCTGGCCTTCACCGCCGAGCCCAAGATCGACGGCCTGTCGGCGTCGTTGCGCTATGAGGATGGCGTTTTCGTGCGCGGGGCGACACGCGGTGATGGCACCGAAGGCGAGGACATTACCGAGAATTTGAAGACCATTGGGGACATCCCCCATAGGCTCGCAGGCTCAGGCTGGCCGGCGGTGATCGAAATCCGCGGCGAAGTCTATATGACCCATGCCGAATTCAAGCGGCTTAAGGAGCATTCGGCCAAGTTCGGCGGCCAGGACTATGTCAATCCGCGCAATACGGCGGCGGGGTCATTGCGCCAGAAAGATCCCAAAATTACCGCAAGCCGCAATCTCAATTTCTTCGCCTATGCCTGGGGCATTGCCGAGGATGCGGATGGCAATCCGACCCCACCGGCCGAGACGCAGACGGAGGTGGTGGCCAAGTTCAAGGAATGGGGATTTGTCACCAACCCGCTGATGATCAAGACGCAGTCGGCAGAGGAATTGCTGGCGCACTACCGCCAGATCGAAGCGCAGCGCGCGACGCTGGGCTATGATATTGACGGCGTCGTCTACAAGCTCGACCGGCTGGACCTGCAACAGCGCTGGGGCTTTGTGGCGCGGGCGCCGCGCTGGGCGATTGCCCACAAGTTCCCCGCCGAACAGGCGACGACAATCCTGACCGGCATCGACATTCAGGTGGGCCGAACGGGTGCCCTGACGCCAGTGGCGCGCCTGCAGCCGGTAACGGTGGGCGGCGTGGTGGTCGAGAACGCGACGCTGCACAATGAGGACTACATCAAGGGCATCGGCAACAATGGCGAGCCGATCCGCAACGGTGTCGACCTGCGAGTAGGCGACACGGTGATCGTGCAACGCGCCGGGGACGTTATTCCACAGATTGTCGATGTATTGCTCGACAAGCGACCGGCGGAAGCCGAGGCGTTCGTCTTTCCCCATATCTGCCCTGCCTGCGGGTCCGAGGCGGTACGGGAAATCAATGAAAAGACAGGCAAGATGGATTCAGTGCGGCGTTGCACTGGCGAGTTGATCTGCCCGGCACAGGCTGTCGAAAACCTGAAGCATTTCGTGGCGCGCGATGCGCTCGATATTGACGGGCTCGGCGACAAGCAGGTGGCGCAATTCTATGCCGAGGGGCGCATTGCCCGGCCGGCCGACATTTTCACGCTCAAGGCGCGCGATGAGCGGAGCATGAAAAAGCTCAAGGACGCTGAAGGGTTCGGGCCGGTTTCCGTAAGAAAGCTGTTCGATGCCATCGATGCGCGGCGGCAGCCAGAACTTGACCGGTTTATCTATGCCCTGGGTATCCGTCATGTCGGCGAGACCACGGCGGCCCTGCTCGCCAAGGAATTCGGCACAGTCGAGAAGTTCCGTGAAACGGCCATCGAGGCGGCGCAGCACACGGATGGCCACACGGTGTTCCCCCAGATCAGCGGCATTGGCGAAACCGTACGGTCATCGGTAATGGCGTTCTTTGCCAATGAGCGCAATGTGCAGGCGCTTGATGACCTGTTGGCTGAAGTGCAGCCGCAACCCTATGTGGTGACCATCTCGGCCGACAGTGTCGTGGCGGGCAAAACGGTGGTCTTTACCGGTAGTCTCGAAAAGATGACGCGCACGGAGGCGAAGGCCATGGCCGAACGGCTGGGCGCCAAGGTGGCGGGGTCGGTTTCCGGCGCTACAGACATTCTCGTGGCTGGCCCCGGCGCCGGCTCGAAGCTCAAAAAGGCCGAAGAGCTCGGCGTGGAAGTGATCAGCGAGGACGAGTGGTTCGCGCGGGTTGGGCAGTGATCCAGAGGCGGGAGGGCGCGATGCGCAGACTGATCGGGGTGGCGCTCGGCGCCATGATGGCGTCGGGGGGCGCGTCGGCCAGCCCGGCCGGAGACCAGTTGGCGCAGCACCTCTATGAGGGCACGGCGGATCGTGGCTACTACGAAGAACAGTGCGCCATGCTGCACATGGACGCCTGTTTCGGGCAGGGGCTCATCGAGCTGATCGGTGCGGTCGAAGGACTGTCGCAGGCGCTCTACCGCCACGGCGCGGTGACGCCGCGCATGCCGGCTGCCGCCATCCTCCTGGGGATCGACTCGGATCTGCCCGCCGGGCCTGCCAATCCAGACCCGGAATCGCTCGACTACGACCAGTTGCGGAGCATCCTGAACGATTTTGTGGTCCAGCTGGACGCCGCCAAAAGGGCCTTCGAGACGGCCGGGACGGGCGGTGAGTTCACTGTCTCCATCGATCCGCTGCGCGTGCGCCTCGACATTGATGGCGACGGCACGGTGGGCGAGGGCGAGACGCTGGGCAGCCTGCTCGGCGACGTCATGGCACCGCCGCAAACCAAGACCAAGGGTGACAAGAGCCTTTCGCCCGACATGACGATCGGGTTCGACCAGGCCGACGCCTTCTGGTTCGCGGGGTATACGCAGGTGGCTGCGGCGCCGTTCGATTTCATGCTGGCGCATGATTTCTCCGAGCTGTTCCAGACCATCGGGCATCGGCTGTTCCCCAAGGCGGGGCTGCCCATGCAGGACTATTCCCGCGGCGGCACGCTGATGATGGACCCGGAAACCGATACCTTCATTGCCGATCTGATCGCGGCGCTGCACACCAGCCGCTTTCCCGTCACCGACCGCGAACGGTTCGCGGGCGTGCTGGCGCGGCTGCAATCAGTGACGGCGTTCTCGCGTCAGAACTGGCAGGCCATTCTGGCCGAGACCGACGACAATCGCGAACTGGTGCCTTCACCGCGCCAGACGTCACTGGTGCCTGACCAGCCGGTGACGCAGGAGATCGTCGACGCCTGGATGGCCACGCTGGACACGGTTGACGAAATCCTTGCTGGCGAATTGCTGATCCCGCATTGGCGGTTCCGGCAGGGCTTTGACCTCCAGCTCTTCTTCGAGACAGCTGAGGAAACCGACTTTGTCATGCTGCTGGCGGGGCAGGGAGCACTGCCGTTCCTCGGAACCGGCCCGGTGGCCGATGCCGACAGTTTCGCCGCCGGCAATCGGGTCTTCGGTGACAATTGGCCCAATTTCGCCCTCTGGTTCAATTGAGCCGGTGGCGGCGACCTCAGATCGCTGCCGTTGCCTGTTCGAGCCACTGCCGGACGTCGGAGGTGAGCAGCGGACCGATCTCGGTCCGCACGCGGGCGTGATAAGCATTGAGCCAGTCGCGTTCTGCGCTGGTCAGCAAGGTGACGTCGATCAGCCTTGTCTCAATGGGCGCCAGGGTCAGGGTCTCGAATTCGAGATAGCCGGGATAGGCCGGCGCCTCCCTGACAATGATCAGGTTTTCGATGCGGATGCCATATTCGCCGGCCTTGTAGTAGCCGGGTTCGTTGGAGAGCACGTTGCCGGCCTCGAGCGGGGTGGTGTAGCGCGACGAAATGCCGACGGGGCCTTCGTGGACACCGAGAAAGGCGCCGACGCCATGGCCGGTGCCGTGATTGTAGGTGACGCCATCGTGCCAGAGGAACTGGCGGGCAAGGACGTCGATTTGTGCGCCCGTCGTGCCCTTGGGGAAGCGCGCCGTTGAAATGGCGATCATGCCCTTGAGAACGCGCGTGTAGCGGTCTTTCTGTTCGGGTGTGGCCGATCCGGTCGAGAGCGTGCGCGTAATGTCGGTGGTGCCTGAGAGATATTGGGCGCCAGAGTCGACGAGCATGATTTCGCCGGGGTTGAGCTGGCGGTCGGTCTTGGTGGTGACGCGATAATGAACGATGGCGCCATTGGGGCCGGCGCCGGAAATGGTGTCGAAGCTGGCATCGACGCAGCTCTCTTCCTCCCGGCGGAAACTTTCCAGCGCGGTGACGATGCCTATTTCGGTCAACGCGCCCTTGGGCGCTTCAGCATCGAACCAGCGCAGGAACTTGGCCATCGCGACACCGTCGAGCTTATGGGCTTCGCGCATGCCGGCCAGCTCGGCCTCGTTCTTGCGCGATTTGGGGGCCAGCACCGGGTCGCGCTTTTCGATGAGTTTTGCGCCGGCGTCGCGCAGAGTTTCGGCGATGGCGGCGGGTACGGTTTGCGGATCGATGAGCACGGCTTTGCCGGCCTGGCCCAGCGCTTCGAGTGCCCGTGAAAGCGTCGTGGCCTCGGTCACAGTCGCGACGCTATCCAGAGATGCGGTCAACTCAGGAGTGATCTTGGCAGCGTCGAGAAAAAGCGTGGGCAGGCCGGTGGCCGGGACGATGGCGAAACCGAGCACAAAGGGCGTGTTGGGCACGTCGCGGCCGCGCATGTTGAACAGCCAGCAGATGGATTCGGGCAGGGTCAGCACAACGGCCTCGGCCTTGTCGGCGGCGAGGGAGTCGCGCAGGGCGGCGATCTTGTCGCTGGCCGACTGGCCGGCGCGATTGTGGCCGAGAAACTCTATTGTGCTGACCGGCGGGGCGGGACGGTCGGCCCATATGGCGTCGACCAGATTGGCGTGTGGCACGGCCTGGGCGTGGCCAGCGAGCTTTTCGTTGAGGTCGCGGATCTCGCCGGGCGTGTGCAGCCAAGGGTCATAAGCGAGTGTGCCGCCTTTAGGCACGTATTGGCAGATGTCGGGGCTGATACCGCCCTGGTTGACCTCGTGTACGGTAACGAACGTCGTGTCGGTTTGCGCCGGAGCCTGCAAGGTATAGCGGCTATCGACGAACAGGGCGGCCTTGTCTGGGCCGATGACGGCAAGGCCAGCCGATCCGGTGAAACCGGTCAGATAGGCAAGGCGCGCCTCGCTGGCGGGTACCGACTCGCCGCGATGGGCGTCGGCGCGTGGAATTAGGAAGGAATCGATGCCCGCTTTTTGCATAGCTGCCCTCAATGCAGCGATACGAGGCGCCACCTGTGACGGGTCTGCTTTTTCCTCAAAGCTCTGGAAAACTGCGGGTTTGAACTGATTTTCGGTCATCGCTGGTCCTGGCCTGGCGGAAGGCATGCGATGCGTTTCCGGCATGGCTGTCTTGTTATCTTGTGTCTGGTTTTGCGCCGGGCAAAGCCTATCTTGTGAGCAAGAGAACAGGAGCCCATGAAATGAGCAAGCAGAACAATGTCTTCCAGCGCGCGTTCAACGCCATTGTGGAAGGTCGTACTCGCCAGGCTGAGCGTTTCGTTGCCCGTTTCGAGCGCGAACATGACCTGGGCCGCAAGGTAAACGGCCGTTAAGCCTGCCTTGCGAATTCGGCATGGCTGACTTGTCGGCAGGGCCCTTATCAGGACCCCGCGAACAGCCTAAATGGGCGATGTCGGGTGGCAACAGACCATCCGTCGCATGGAGATGAGAAATGACTGAAAGCAAGAATGGTTTCCGCAACGCATTGGGTGGTCTGATCGACGCTCGCGGCCGCGAAGCCACCCGCCAGGTCAGCTTCCGCATGCAGCATCAGTTGATCGGCGCGGTGACCAAGCGCCCGTAAGGCTGCTGTATCCAAAATAGCTGACGATCAATGCCGATCCCCGAAGCCTGCTTCGGGGATTTTGTTTTGGGGCACACTGGGCTGCCGCCACTCCTCTCCCCGATGGAGAAAAGAATCAGGCTTTCTCCAGCACCAGCGTGGTCCAGTCCTTGCGCTTCAAATGATCCTTGAGCGCGAAGCCGGCCGCTTTGTAGGCGCCAATGACGCCGTCGGCCTGGGTGTTGAGTATGCCCGAGAGAATGGCCGTGCCGCCCGGCTGGGTGATCTGGCCGACGCCCAGGGCCAGCTCGACCAGCGGACCGGCGAGGATATTGGCCACCACCAGATCATAGGGCGCGCGGGCAGTGATCTCCTCGTGGTCGAGGCCAGTGGCTTCGATGGCGTCGATCTGGTCACCGACGCCGTTTTCGACGGCGTTGTCGATGGTGGTCGTCACGGCGATGGGGTCGATATCGGTGGCCAGGATGACCGCTTCGAGCCGCTTGGCCAGCGCAATGGCGAGGACGCCGGTGCCGGTGCCGATATCGATCATGCGGGTTGGGGTGCGTTCGGTCAGCAGGGCCTCGATGGCTTCGAGGCACCCCGTGGTGGTTTCGTGGTGGCCCGTGCCGAAGGCCTGGGCAGCGTCGATCTTCATCGGTGTCAGGCCATCGGGGATGGGGCCGGTCTCGTGGCTGCCATAGACATAGAAGCCGCCGGCAATAACGGGCGCCAGGCCCTCGAGCGATTTGGCGACCCAGTTGATCTCTGGATCGATCGGCTCGACCGAGAAGGTGACATCGCCGCCCAGTATTTCACGTGCGAGCGCGGAGAAGGCGGCAATGTCCGGCGGGCTGTCGCAGGTGGCTTCAAATATCCACTCACCAGTGTCCTCGTTCTCGTGCGCCGAGGCGGTCAGGGCCAGGTCGTCACGCTCGGAGACGGCATCGACCAAAGCATAGGCCTGCTCCTTGGTCAGGGAGACGGAAAGCTGGTCGACGGACATGAAAAAAGCCTTGCGCTGATAGGGTGGCTTTCCTTGCGTCAGGGGCAGGGGCGAAGTCAAGGATGAGGCTTGACGTGTTTGTCTATTATGTTCATCATTTGTTCCAAACTGAGGGACGCAGAATGTATGGACTGATCGGGCGGATGTTGGCCGTGGAGGGGCGGCGCGAGGAATTGCTGGCGGTGTTGCTGGAGGGGAACGCGGCCATGCCGGGTTGCCGCTCCTATGTGATCGCGCGCGATCCGGGCAGCGACGATGGCATCTGGATCAGCGAGGTCTGGGATAGCCAGGAGCAGCACCAGGCCTCGCTGCACCTGCCGCATGTGCAGGCGACGATTGCCAAGGCAAGGCCGATGATCGCGGGATTTGCGGAGCGCTTCGAAACCGAGCCAAAGGGCGGGATCGGGATTTAGGCGTTTGGGGCAAATTGCTCCCCGGACTTGATCCGAGGACCGGTCGCAACGCGGGCCGGGCCGACAATGGTCCTCGGGGCAGGCCCGAGGGCGGCAAGGCGATGAATAAAGATCGCCGAGGCGCCGGCTTCGTTGTCTCCTTCCTCCTTGTGGGGAGGGTAGCGGAGCTTGGCCGATTGGCCATCTCGAAGCTGGGTGGGGGTGTTTATAGCTTCACCGCCGTGCCCGAAACCGAGACCATCAGCATCGAGCCGCCCTGACCGACCACTTCATAGTCGATATCGACGCCGACCACGGCATCGGCGCCCATGCGGCGGGCCTCTTCTTCCAGTTCGCGGAAGGCCTCGTGGCGGGCGTCGCGCAGGGCACCTTCATAAGCGCCGGAGCGGCCGCCGACGATGTCGCGAATGCCGGCGAACAGATCCTTGAAGATATTGGCGCCCACGATCACCTCGCCGGTGGCAATGCCGAGATAGTCGCGGATGGGTCGGCCTTCGAGATTGGGGGTGGTCGAGATGATCATGGGTGGACCTCGATTGTTTGGCAGGAATAGGTCAGATGCGTTGCAACTCAGATATATTTGCAAACTGCCGAAGCATCGGATTGTTGACATGACCGAACGGCAGCTTGACCGACCGTAGCAAGCGCTAGACGGCCGTGATAGCCTTTGCACGGTACCCCGAAGGCGATGAAAGCCGTGCCCCCAGATAGCCCGTCATTCTTTCCAGCCCTCACACCCGAAATCTACGTCGAGCTACTTGGGGTCCCTACGTCCGATGAGCCTTATCGGACCGTGGGGTCTTGTCTCGGCCGAAGCGGATCACAGGCTGGATACGAAATATGTCAGATGCTCGGGCACGTTAACTGGCGCAGCCAGATTGTTGGTGCGGTCGCTGCCATACTCGCGGGGCCTGCTCAAGAAATCACAGCGGCCCTTTGGAAGGCGCTCGATCAATCGAGTTGGGTATCGCCACAGCTTGCTGCCGCAGCGCGGCAAGTTGACCCCAACTTCCGACACGCGGCATTTGCGAGGCTGAGAGCGCGAGGGCAGGTTGACATCGACCTTGCCATATTTCCCACTGAAGAGCGTGATCTCCGGGCAAGGCTAATGGCATCTAGGGCATGGCGCAGTAAGACTCTCTCGTCGCTGTGGGCCTTAGTGAGTGACCTGGACGCCAACCACGAATTTGCGGAAATTTTCAGCGATGCTGTGGTTCAAGAGCTCATTGCAGCGGACGAGGATGGAGGGGCGCGCATCGCCACGGAGTGGTACGCCGGCTCCATGAAACTCGTTCAGGCAGCAAAGCATTGGCCCCTCACCCCTTCTTGATAAAGCTCTCCAACACCTTCTTGGTCCCGGCTTTCTCAAAATCAATCGTCAGCTTGTTGCCCTCGATCTGGATGACCTCGCCATAGCCGAATTTGAGGTGGAAGACGCGTTCGCCGAGAGAATAGCCGCTCGATTGGCCGCCGAGGTCGACGGAGCGGGCGACGAGGTCGCCTTCGATGGTCAAGGGACCACCGCCCTTGCGGCTGGCCTGGTTGGCGCGGGCGCGCTGCCAGCCGGGGGTTTCGTAGACGCTTTCGAAGGGGTCGGCCTTGTTGAAGCGGCTTGAGGCGCCGCCGCCATAGCCATAGCCGCCATAGGCCGAGCCGCGATCGGTGACTTCGACGGCGTCGGGGGGCAATTCGTCGATGAAGCGAGAGGGGATGGCCGATTGCCAGAGGCCGTGGATGCGCCGGTTCTGCGCGGCCGAGATGCGCACGCGCTTGCGGCCGCGGGTAATGCCGACATAGCCAAGGCGCCGCTCTTCCTCGAGGCCGGCGCGGCCGCTCTCGTCCATTGAACGCTGGCTGGGGAAGGTGCCGTCTTCCCAGCCGGGCAGGAAGACGGTGTCGAATTCCAGCCCCTTGGCCGAGTGCAGCGTCATGATGGTCACGGCATCGCTGGAATCGGCGCTGTCGCGGTCCATGACCAGCGAAATATGTTCGAGGAAACCGCCCAGGGACTCGAACTCCTCCATGGAGCGGCTGAGCTCCTTGAGGTTTTCCTTGCGGCCCTGGCTCTCGACCGACTTGTCGGCGGTCAGCATGTCCATATAGCCGCTTTCCTCGAGGATCTGCTCGACGAGCTGATAGGGCGGCAGGGTTTCGGCGCGATAGGCCCAGTCATCGAACTGGCCGACAAGAGAGCGCAGCGTCGTGCGCTGCTTGGGCTTCAAATCCTCGGTCTCCACCATCATGCGCACGGCCTGAAGCAGCGGCACCTGCATGTGCCGCGCCGTTTCCATCAGCATTTTTACGGTGGTGTCGCCTAGGCCGCGCTTGGGCACGTTGACGATGCGCTCAAAGGCGAGGTCGTCGGCCGGTTGGGCGACCAGGCGCAGATAGGCGAGGGCGTCGCGGATTTCCTTGCGTTCATAGAACCGCGGGCCGCCGACGACGCGATAATTGAGCCCCAGCGTAATGAAGCGCTCTTCAAATTCGCGCATCTGGAAGGAGGCGCGCACTAGGATGGCCATGGAGTTGAGCGGCTCGCCCTGGCGCTGATATTGCTCGATTTCCTCGCCGATGGTGCGGGCTTCTTCCTCGCTGTCGTAGACCTGCGTGAACGAGATCGGCTCGCCACCCTCGGCAATGTCGGTGAAGAGCGTCTTGCCCAGACGGCCCTCGTTATAGGCGATCAGGGTCGAGGCGGCCTTGAGGATATTGGCGGTCGAGCGGTAATTGCGCTCGAGCTTGATGACCTTGGCGCCGGGAAAATCGGTCTCGAAGCGCAGGATGTTGTCCACCTCGGCGCCGCGCCAGCCATAGATGGACTGGTCGTCATCGCCCACCACGCAGATATTGGCTTCCGAGGCAGGCTTGCCCTGGGCCAGCAGACGCAGCCAGAGATATTGGGCGGTGTTGCTGTCCTGATATTCGTCGACAAGGATGTATTTGAAGCGGCGATGATATTCCGCCAGCACTTCCGGGTTCTCTCGGAACAGGCGAATGCATTCGAGCAGCAGGTCGCCGAAATCGGCGGCGTTGAGAGTCTTCAGGCGCGCCTGATAATCGTAATAGAGCTTGCCACCCTTGCCATTGGCGAAATAGCCGCTGTCGGCTGCGGGCACATCCTTGGGCAGGAGGCCGCGGTTCTTCCAGGCGTCGAGCATGCCGGCGAACTGGCGGGCGGGCCAGCGCTTCTCATCGATGTCTTCAGCCGCCAGCAATTGCTTGATGAGACGAATCTGGTCGTCGGTATCGAGGATAGTGAATTGTGGCTTGAGGTCGACCAGTTCGGCATGGCGGCGCAGGATGCGCGCCGAGATAGAGTGAAAGGTGCCGAGCCAGGGCATGCCCTCAAGCGCGTTGCCGACGAGATAGGCAATGCGGTCCTTCATCTCGCGGGCCGCCTTGTTGGTGAAGGTCACCGAGAGGATTTCGGAAGGCCACGCCTTCTTCTCCCGCAGGATATGGGCGATGCGTGTCGTCAGCACACGGGTCTTGCCGGTGCCGGCCCCCGCGAGCACCAGCAGCGGCCCTTCGGTTGAAAGCACGGCGTCGCGCTGTTCCGGATTAAGCCCGGACAGATAGTCCGGCCCTGCATTCTGCCGGAGCTGGCTGGTGATCGGGCCACCCATGGGGCGGGGCAGGGGTGCGGTGTCGGGCATGCGCGCTTCTTTTTCCAAGGTCCGCGCTTTCCGGGGCAGATGCGCAGCCAGCCTTGACGAATCTCATTTTGTTCTTGCCGCCAATATAGGGAGGACGGCCGGGTCTGTATAGAAGTCCGGCCTGTCACGGCATCGTCATGCAAGCGTCATCGGTCTGTTTTCCACCGCGCCTAAGCGGGGTCCGCATCATTCTGGGGGACCCGCATCATGATTGCCCAAAAGTGTCTCGCTGCCCTGAGCGCAGCCCTGCTTCTTTCCACGGCCGGCGTGCAGGCCGCCGAATTTTTCAATCGCATTGCCAGCTTTCCGGTCGCGCTGAACACGCCCGACGCCGAAGAAACTTCGTCCGAAATCATCACCGTCTCTGAAGACGGCATGACCCTGATCTATTCCGACAGCCCGGCAGGTGGCGTCGGCTTTGTCGACATCACCGACCCGAAAATGCCGAAGGCCGCCGGTTTCGTGGCGCTGGACGGCGAGCCGACCACTGTGGTGGTCGATGGCGGCAAGGTGTTTGTCGGCGTCAACACCTCCGAGAGCTATACCGAACCCTCGGGCAATCTCTCGACCATTGATCTCGCTACTCAGGCCGTTGAAGCCTCGTGCGATCTGGGTGGCCAGCCGGACTCCGTGGCCCGCAATGCCGATGGCTCGCTGATCGCCGTGGCCATCGAGAACGAGCGCGATGAAGATTTCAATGACGGCGAACTCCCGCAAATGCCGGCCGGTGCGCTGGCGCTGGTCAATGTCGTGGATGGCGCTGTTGCCTGCGACACGCTCAAGATCGTGGACCTGACGGGTCTGGCTGACGTGGCGGGTGACGATCCGGAACCGGAATATGTGTCGATCAACAGCCTCAATGAGGTTGTTGTTTCCCTCCAGGAAAACAACCACTTCGTGATCGTTGATGGCAATTCGGGTGAAGTGACCGCCAATTTCTCGGCCGGTTCGGTGAACCTCGAACACATCGACACCCAAGACAATGGCTCGCTCGACTTCACGGACATGCAGGCCGAACGCCTGCGCGAGCCCGATGCGGTCAAGTGGATCGACGACGAGCGCTTCGTGGTGGCCAATGAGGGCGACTATAATGGCGGTTCGCGCAGCTTCTCGATCTTCAACAAGGCCGGCGACATGCTGTTCGACAGCGGCGCCTCGCTCGACCATCTGGCGGCGCAGCTTGGGCACTATCCGGACAAGCGTTCCGACGCCAAGGGCGTGGAGCCGGAAGGCGTGGATGTCGCCAAGTTCGGCGACGATACCTATCTGCTGATCGGCCTCGAACGCGCTTCGCTGGTCGCCATCTACAAGGACACCGGCGCCGAGCCGGTATTCGTCCAGGCCATTCCGTCGGGCGTTGGCCCGGAAGGCGCCGTGGCGATCCCGGAACGCAACCTGCTGATCACGGCCAATGAGACCGATCTGGGTGCTGATGGCCTGGCCCGCAGCCATGTGATGATCTTCGAACTGGCCGAGGGCGAAGCGCCCGTTTATCCGCATATCATTTCGGATCTCGATGCCAATGGCCTGCCGCTGGGCTGGGTCGCCCTGTCGGGCCTGGTCGCCGATGCGGAAGTGTCGGGCATGCTCTATGGTGTCTCCGACAGCTTCCTGGGCAATCAGCCCTCGATCTACACCATCGATGCCACCGCTCACCCCGCCCGCATCACCGCCAAGACCGTGGTGACCCGCAATGGTCATCCGGCCCAGAAGCTGGACCTGGAAGGCATTGCACTCGATGGTGAAGGTGGCTTCTGGCTGGCTTCGGAAGGCCGCAGCGACCGGCTGATCCCGCATGCACTTTACCGAGTCGACGCGGATGGCGAGATCGCCGAGGAAGTGCCGTTCCCGGCCGAACTGCTGGCCGAGGAAATCCGCTTTGGTTCGGAAGGCATCACCATGATCGGTGAAGGCGACGACGCCACGCTGTGGATCGCCATCCAGCGCGAGTGGCAGAACGATGCCAAGGGCGTGGTCAAGCTCGTCTCCTACAACATCGCCAGCGGCGAATGGGGCGCGGTGAACTATCCGCTCGAGGCTCCGGCCGAGGGCGCCTGGGTTGGCCTTTCGGAAATCACTGCGCATGGCGACCTCGTCTATATCGTCGAGCGCGACAACCAGATCGGCGAGAAGGCCCAGCTCAAGGCGCTCTACAGCGTGCCGGTTGCCGAACTGGTGCCAGGCGAACTTGGCGGCGAACTGCCGACCGTCACCAAGACGCTGGTGCGCGATTTTGTTCCCGACCTGACGTCGACCGGCGGCTATGTGCTGGACAAGGTCGAAGGCTTTGCGATCGACGCGAATGGCGAGGGCTTCGTGGTCACCGACAATGACGGTGTGGACGACAGCTCCGGCGAGACCATGTTCTGGTCCATCGGCTCGCTTTGACGCCAGCTTGATTGATTTTTAGGACGGCCGGGCATTTGCCCGGCCGTCTTCCTTTGCTCAAAAAGGGTTCAGGCGACTTGCTTGTGCGCGGCAAGTGCCTACACTCACGCCAGTTTCAGCCGGGGCAGAACAGGCACAGTGCTCAATCGCATCTATATCGTGGTCGGCCTCTTCGCCATTGTGGTGCTGGCCGGTGCCTTTCTTGCGCCGCGCTTTATCCATTGGGGCGATTATCGCGACCGCATGGAGGTGCTGGCCAGCGAGGTGCTGGGCGCGGATGTTTCCATTCGCGGCGATATCTCGTTCTCGCTGCTGCCCAGTCCGCGGCTTGCCTTTTCCGATGTCATCGTGGGCGATGCCGAAGCGCCTGCCGCCACGGTAGGGGCCGTTGAGGCCGAATTCGTGCTGATGGATTTCCTGCGCGACATCTACAATGTCACCGCACTCAGCCTGGACAGCCCCGTTGTGCATCTGACGGTGGATGAGAACGGCCTGTTCGGCAGCGGTGTGGATCTGAGTGGCGCCGGGAGCGGGGTGGCCCTGGGCCATGCGCGCATCGCCAATGGCAGCGTGCGGCTGGAGGATTTGCGCTCAGCGGAGACATTTGTGGCCAGCCGCATCGACGGCGATTTGCGCCTCGCCAGTTTTACCGGACCGTTCCAGTTTCAGGGCCGCGCTGATTATGCCGATACGCGGTATGATGTGCGGTTTAACTCCGGCGCCGCTGACTCGGAAGGCAATGCGCGCGTTTCCAGCTTTGTGAGCGAGGCGTTGGGCGGGTTTTCGATGACGCTTGAGGGTGTCCTTTCGACCGGTGCCGCGCCCCGCTTTGATGGAACGATGGTTTACCGCCAAGCGCCGCCCGAAGCGGAACGGGCGGACGATATTCGTGGCGATTTGTTGCTGGAAAGTGCGGTCACCGCCTCGACGGATCGTGTGGTGCTTTCGGGCTATACTTTGCAGCCGGATGAGAACCGAGCCGGTATGCGGCTGACGGGCGCGGCCAGCGTTCAGCTGGGCATGCGGCGCAGCTTTGACGCCGTGGTGTCGGGCGGGGTGTTCTCCTTGCCGCCCCGCGATGCCACCGAAGTGGCCAGTGAACTGCCCTACGAATTTGTGCGTCTGCTGAGTGAACTGCCAGCGCCGCCTATTCCGCCCATGCCGGGGCGGCTTGGCGTGGACCTGGCCGAGGTGGGGCTGCGCGGCTTTGCGTTGCGGGAGTTGCGGATCGACGCGGCGACCGATGGCCGGAGCTGGACCATCGAGCAGGCCGTGGGCCGCTTGCCGGGTGAGACCGAATTGCGCCTCTCAGGCGAGGCCAGCAATGATGCTGGGGTGCTCGGCTTCCAGGGCAATCTCAGTATTACCGCCGCGCGCCTTGAGGCGCTGTCGCAGTTGTGGAAACGTCCGGACGAAGACAGCCCACTGTTCAATACGCCGGGCAGCCTCGAGGGCCGGCTCATGCTGGCGGGGGAAGCATTCGGGTTGAGCCATGGGCGATTGAGCGTCGACGGCATGACCCATGAACTTGAAGTGCGGCTGGGTTTTGGGGCGGAACCCAGGCTGGACCTGGTGCTGGGACTGGCAAGCCTGGGCGCCGAAGAAACCGCCGCCCTGCTGGCGCTTTTTCCTGATGCTGCCAATGACTCAAATTTCGCTATCAGCTTTCCCGATGGCAGCTTCGCAGTCTCTGCCCAGACGGTAGATGTGTGGGGACTGCCCGCAGTCGACCTGGTTGCCGAGGGGCAGTGGTCGCCTGAGGCGATGAGTCTTTCCCGGCTTTCGGCGTCTGACTGGGGCGGCGTCATGTTGAGTGCAGCACTGAGATTGTCCGGTAGCCTGAGCGATCCAGATGTGTCCGGGTCGGGACAGATCGGTGTTTCGGCCAGCGATGCGCCGGGACTGGAGGCCATTTACGAACTGGCCGGGGTGCCCTTTGTCTGGCAGGACCGGCTGGCCGGTGGCTGGCCGGCCGACTTGCAGTACGTGCTTGCGGATGCTGAGCAGGGGGAGGGGCAGGTTCTGACCCTAAGTGGTTCATTTGCCGAGGCCGCCATCGATGTCCGCGCCGAGATGGCAGGCGCCTTGTCCGAACTGGCGGAGCGCGATTTGCGCCTGGTCGCATCGCTGGAGGCAAGTGACAGCCAAGATACGCTGTCACGGCTCGGCTTGGGCGCGGTGCCGCTTTTTCCGGGTGAAGGCGGTCTATTGGCGAGCCTGTTCTTCGAAGGCAGTGGCGCAGACGGTTTCGATGGACGCATGGCGCTCAGCCAGGATGAGCAAAGCGTAAGCTATTTCGGAGGTCTGCAGGTTTCCCAGAACGGCGAAATCGGTGGTGAGGGTACCATTGAGGTTCTGCTGGATGAGGCGAGTGGACTGGCTGCGCTGATCGGAGCCAGAGGGGCCAGCCTGCCTGATGTGAACGCAAGCGCGGCGCTGTCTTTCGAGGGTCTGCGCCGGCTGACGCTGGACAATATTTCCGGGGTGACTGGGGATACAGGTTTCAGCGGCTTTGTGGAAATGCAATTGCTTGGACAATTGCCCAGCTACAGCGGACAGCTGAATATCGATGCCGTCGAACTGGGTGGCCTGGGCGCGGCCGTCTTCGGGCGTGATGCGCTGATCGGCGGGGGCGAAGCGGTCTGGCCCGAAGGCCCCTTGGCCATCAACGCCACGCCGCGGCCGTCGCGCGGTGAGATCACTGTGTCGACGCAGGCCGTGATGCATGACGGTCGCGACCTGCTCGGGGAAACCAGCTTCAATTTCTCCTGGAGCCCGGAGGCGGTGTCCATCGCCAGGCTTGTCGGTGCTGTGGGTGGCGGATCGTTGCGGCTTTCTGTTGAACAGTGTTGTGCGGGTTCGCTGGCCGCGCGCACGATCTCGGGTCGGGCCACGCTGGATGGTGTGGCGCTGGACAGCATTGTCCCGGATGCGGTTGGGCAGGGATTGTCGGGCAATCTCTTCGCCGGTCTGCAGTTCGAAGGCACGGGCGAGAGCCTTGGTGAAGCGGTACGCAGCATGACTGGCGAGGGAAACTTTGCTCTCGCCGAGTTTGCAGTCAGCGGCCTTGCACCCTCTGTATTCCGCGCCATTGCAGGCTTTGACGATGTGTTGAACACGGAGGCCGATGCGCTGGAAACCCTGATCGGGTTGGCTTTGTCGCAAGGCGATTTCGAAGCAGAGCAGGCGCGCGGTGCATTCACTATTGCGGGCGGTACCGTGCGGCTTGCCAACCTCATTATCGAAGGGGTAGGGGGGCGGCTGGCGGGCAGTCTGAACCTGGTGCTCGATACTCTGGGCCTGGATGGCCGGTATGTGCTGACGCCGCGCAATTTTACCGACCCAAAAGGACTGGTCGAGACGGACACAGCCCGTATCATCGTGCGTGTCGCCGGAACCTTGCTGGCGCCCGTGATCACAGTCGATCTGAGCGAAATGGTTGCGGCGATCCAGGTGCGCGCCAACGAGCTGGAAGTAGAGCGGCTGGAAACCCTGAGGCTGGAGGATGAGGCCCGCCAGCGCGCCGCAGCAGAGGAACGCAATCGCCTGATTGAAGAGCAGCGTCGACGCGCTGCCGAGGAAGCGGCACGGCAGGCAGCCGAAGAAGAGGCGCAGAGGCTTGAAGAAGAGCGGTTGCTGCTGGAGCAGGGTGGAGCGGAGCAACCGATCGAAGAAGGAGAGGAGCCCGTTTCCGGTCCACTGAACCTGGGCTTTCAGCCCGGGGTGAACCAGCCCATTGGCAATAGCGTGAACGAGCCGATCCAGCTTATTCCGGGGCAGTAGCCGGCCTGTCGCGATACCAGGCCAAGACCGCAAGCCGCGCGGCAGACGAGAGATTGGTGGTTTGCCGCGTCTCGTCGATATTGCGCACGAGGGCGGCCATGCTCAGCTGTCGAGCGGCAGCCATGTCTTCAAGACCACGCCAGAATGCGGGTTCCAACGCGATCGAGGTGCGGTGACCGGCAATGGAGAAGGAGCGCTTTTCCATGCCTATTCCGGGCGTCAGGGTTTTTTGCGGAAGGCGTCCAGGCTGACCACCTTTTCGCCGCTACCTTCCTCCGATCCGCCCGGTTCAGAGGCAGCTTCGGTCGCTGCATCGGCACCAGCCTCTTCTGCCTCGCGCTCGTCCGGGGCCGTAGCGGGGTCAAATTGCAGGGCAAACTGCACCGAGGGATCAAAGAAGCTCTTAATGGCCGTGAACGGAATATGGAGCATTTCGGGCTGGCCATTGAAGCTCAGGCCGACTTCAAAGGCGCTTTCGGTGACCTTGAGGTCCCAGTACTGGTTCTGCAGCACGATGGTCATTTCCTTGTCGTACTGCTTGAGCAGTTCTTCGCTGATGCGCGTGCCAGGGGCGCGCGTGGCAAAGGAAATGAAGAAGTGATGCTCGCCGGGCAGGCCTGTCCGGGACACTTCCGCCAACACCTTGCGCACGACGCCGCGCAGGGCTTCCTGGGCGAGAATGTCGTATCGCATGTGGTCTTCGGCCATAGTGCCCTGATCTCCCGTTAAGTCCGGATCGATTCCCGAACGGCCCATATCAGCCCTACGTTCCCATGAAATTCAAGAACAAAGGCGGCTGGGACTACAGGCAAAACGGATTTGAGTGCAGGCTTCTGTTGCCAGGTGCCTGCGAACCCCGCCTGACGCCCGGCTAGGAGCGTAGGACTTTAATTCCCAGTGCTAGCACCGCTTAAGCGGCGAGAGCGACCGGAGCCTTATGGTTGTCATTGGCAACTATAAGTTTTAGCCCGATAACGGCGGTACAATGCCGAGCGAAAGCACACTCTTTACGCCCTCGTCGATCCTGTTTCGTCCCCATTGGCTCCCCCGGAAGGGGAGATGGTGGAGACGCCGGGTACTGCCCCCGGGTCCGATGGGTTTATTACAATGACAGTTTATCGCCATAGCCCTTGCGGGCAGTTCCTATATAGGCGAGCCCATACCCGGATGCAAACCCCGACCGGTCAATTCAGGGCCAGTTAACAAGTCGTGATCATGCTGGCGCCCCTTTGATGGGGTTGAAGCATGAATGGGTACAGACATAGCGGCGTTCGCCGTCCCGTCCGTCGCCGACGCGGTGCCAGGCTGTTCGAGCTTGTGCCGCTTTTGTTGGTCGCGCTGGTCGTGCTGGGGCTTAGCGGCGAAGTTCCGCGATTTCTGGGTGAAAGCGGCCTTGCGGCATGGATTCTGGATAGTCCGGGGAGGCAGCGCATAGGGACGGCGCCGGTCTATTCGCGGGAGTTCGCACTATGCGGGAGCGGGTTTCGGTCCACCTGCGTTGTCGATGGCGATACGTTCTGGCTCGACGGGGTCAAAATCCGCATTGCCGATATCAACACGCCAGAGGTGTCCGCGCCGAAGTGTGCGGCGGAGGCGGCGCTGGGGCAAAGGGCAACCGAGCGGCTTGCAGCCCTGCTCAATGATGGACCATTTGAAATTGTCCCTGGCAGCAGGGATGAAGACCGGTACGGCAGAAAGCTGCGCATTGTCGAGCGGGAGGGGCGCTCTCTGGGTGCGCAACTGGTGGCTGAAGGGCTGGCCCACACGTGGGGCGGTTACCGGCAGGACTGGTGCTGACAGGGCGCTGGACACGGCAGCCATCATGGGCTCTCTTCGGGCCTTGGGAGAACGGATACATGGCGCTCGAGCCGCTAGAAGGCAGGGATTGTGACGGCTGCACGGCCTGTTGCTCATTTCCGCCGATTCATACCGAGGCCCTGCAGAAGCCGGCCAATACGCTTTGCCCGCATTGCGTGGAGGGGCGAGGGTGTACGGTTTACGAGGCACGGCCCAATGTGTGTCGTGGGTTCTTCTGCGGCTGGTTTTTCCTGCCCGAACTGGGCCCGGAGTGGCATCCGAACCAGAGCGGTATCGTTCTGCGCTCGGAGTCCTTCGACGACAATGCGGTGACCTTGCTCATCCTGCGTCTGTCGCCCTTCCTGGTGTCGGAGGAATTCGCCGGCATGGTTGGCGGCTGGGTCGAGGAGGGCGTCGGTGTCGAATTCGAGCGGTTGGGGCCGCCGGGCCATTTGCCGGCCAAGATGCGGATGAACGAATTGCTGGAGGATGCCGTTGCGGCGCGTGATCTGAGGGAAATGCAGAAGGTCTTTGCCTGGTCGCTCGCCCATATCGACAAGACCCATGCTTGGGAACCTGACGGGACGGTTCTGCGCAGCGCGCTGGGCTGAAGTCAGCCGTTCCACTTCATTTTCATGTAGACGCCGCCAACCTCCAATTCTGCCAGCATCTGGGTGAGGCGCTTGCGTTTGGTGTCGTCGCGTTTGGCCTGATTGATCCACATGAGATAGTCGTTGCGCTGATAGGCGGGGCGGGCGTCGTAGCGGCTCCTTAGCCCGCGTTCCTGCAGAGCAGTGGCCACGAAGTCGGGCATGGGCTGAACTGGCCGGTAGAGCTTGTTGGGGATCGGCGAGCCGAGAATATTGTGGTCGAGGTCAGTCTTGGGGCGGCCCATATTGGTCCTCTATCCGCTGGGGTACGTCGCATAATAGCAGCGGCCCGGGCATTAGCTGTCAGTTGAATTCGCTTGGCGATATCGAGACGAGCGAATCGCGCTAGATTTGCGCCATGCAGCCCTATCTTCAGCTCCTGTCCGACATCCTTGAAAATGGCACCGACAAGTCGGACCGCACCGGCACCGGTACGCGGTCGATCTTCGGCTATCAGATGCGCTTCGACCTCTCGAAGGGCTTTCCGCTGGTCACGACAAAGAAGCTGCATCTGAAATCCATCATCTACGAACTGCTCTGGTTCATCCGCGGCGAGACCAATGTGCGCTGGCTGCAGGAGCGTGGTGTAACCATCTGGGATGAATGGGCCGACGAGAACGGTGATCTGGGACCAGTCTATGGCTCGCAGTGGCGGAACTGGCCGGCGCCGGATGGCCACCATATCGACCAGTTGCAGAATGTCATCGAGCAGATCAAGGCCAAGCCCGACAGCCGCCGCCATATTGTTTCGGCGTGGAATCCGGCGGAAGTGGACGATATGGCGCTGCCGCCATGCCATGCCATGTTCCAGTTCTACGTCGCCAATGGCCGGTTGAGCTGCCAGCTCTACCAGCGTTCCGCCGACACCTTCCTGGGCGTGCCGTTCAATATCGCCTCCTATGCGCTGCTGACGCATATGGTGGCGCAGGTGTGCGATCTCGGTGTGGGTGATTTCGTGCATACGCTGGGCGATGCGCATCTCTACAATAATCACTTCGAGCAGGCGCGGGAGCAGTTGAGCCGTGAGCCGCGGCCCTTGCCGAAGCTGATCATGAATCCGGAGCGCAAACGGATCGAGGATTTCGTCTTCGAAGACTTTGCCTTCGAAGGATACGACCCGCATCCGCGCATAGCGGCGCCCATCGCGGTATGAGCCGGTCGCTGAACGAGTTGACCGCGCTGGTGTCGGAGGTTTGTGATACCTATGCCTCGCGCAACGATATCGCGCGGGATGACGACTGGTATCTGCTCAAAGTTCAGGAGGAGCTGGGGGAACTGGTTGCCGAGTACCTGCGCGGAACCGGCCGCGGGCGGATGAAGGGCGCAGAACCCGAAACTGTCCGACAGGCGCTGGAAGATGAGGCCGCGGACGTTCTCGCCATGTTGCTGCTCTTTGCGCATAACAATGCCATTGATCTCGATGCGGCCCTGGAACGGAAGTGGTTCAAATATCTGGGGCGTTCGCCCAAGGTTTGACGATTTCCTGTCAGGCGTGGCGTGGTAAGTATCTCGGCGTCACATGCCGGGAGGGCGCGATGAGATCATTTGCATTTGCTTTGGCTGCGCTGGTCAGCGGCCCCGCCATAGCCAACGACACGGCTGCCGTTTTGACGACCGGCGGGCTGGAATTCGTATCGCATGGCGAGATCGCCATGGAGAGCGAGGAGTTGTTCATCTCCAAGGACGAGATCCGCGTGGTCTATACGTTCCGCAACGATAGCGACCAGGATCACGATCTGCTTGTCGCCTTCCCGATGCCGGATATCGTGCCTGACCACTGGTCACCCGTCGCTTTTCCGACGGGGCCAGCGGACAATCTGTTCGAGTTTGAAACGACTTTCAACGGCGAGCCAGTGGGCTCAACGCTGCATGAATATGCTTATGCGGCCGGGGTGGATCGCACCAAGGTCTTGCAGAAGCTGGGTATTCCGATTGTGCCGATCCGGCAGGAAGCGATCGATGCCGTGGATGCGCTGGACGATGAGACCACAGCAGAGCTGATGCATTTGGGCATGGCGGTGCCGGATGAGTTCGACGCGGGGGAGGGCTGGGAAACACACCATTGGCCAAACTGGACCTACCGGGCGACCTATACCTGGGAGGCGACGTTTCCTGCCAATGAAACGGTGGTGGTCGAGCATCGCTACAAGCCGAGCGTCGGCGGTACGACAGGCGTCTCATTTCTTTATGAGCCGTTCGAGGACGGCTATGATCCAGCCGCCGAATATCTGCGCAAATACTGCACGGACGAAGGCTTCCTTGCCGCTGTGCGCAAGACCCTGAGCAATCCGGACGAGCCCTGGAGTGCACCTTTCACGGAAACCTGGATTTCCTACATCCTGACCACGGGCGGCAACTGGGCCGGGGGCGGCATCGAGCGGTTCCGGCTGGTGGTCGACAAGGGCAGCACTGACAATCTGGTCTCCTTTTGCGGAGAGGGCGTCACCAAGATCGGTCCGACGACCTTCGAGATGGTTAAGGAGGATTTCTGGCCGCGGGAGGAATTGAACATACTCATCCTGGAGCGGTACGAGGGGATGTAGGAGCGCTTCGACCACATCACCCGCTACTCCGCCCCTGGGCTTGACCCGAGTGTCTGTTTCAACAAGGTGGATAGGCTGATTGGTTTTCGGGGCAAGTCCGAAGACGGCACCAGAACAGGAAACGTGCAGTGCCTTCTCCACTGACCATCCGGCCGGCTACGGCGACCGATGCAGACCTCATTGTCGAGTTCATCCGCCAGCTTGCGGTTTACGAGAAGCTTGAGAATGAAGCCAGGGCCACTCAAGCGGACATCGTAAGGGATCTCTTCGGTACCGCGCCCAAGGTCTTCTGCGAGATCGCGGAGTGGGAGGGCAAGCCTGTGGGCTTTGCGCTCTGGTTCTACACCTATTCGACATTCCAGGGGCGGCACGGCATCTGGCTGGAAGACCTGTTTGTGGACCCGGCCATGCGCGGCAAGGGGATAGGGAAAGCCTTGCTGGTCCATCTGGCAAAGCGCTGCGTAGAGGAAGGACTGGGACGGTTCGAATGGTGGGTGCTCGACTGGAACGAGCCGTCCATTGAATTCTACAAGAGTCAGGGGGGCGTGATGCAGGACGAATGGACGAAGGTGCGGGTGGACGGAGAGGCGCTGACAGCGTTGGCCGACCAATGAGTGTGTTTGTCTCGCTTATTGCCGCGGTGGCCCGCAACAATGTCATCGGCGCGGACCAATCCATTCCCTGGCGCATTCCATCCGATTTTGCCTGGTTCAAGAAGACGACCATGGGCAAGCCGATGGTGATGGGGCGCAAGCAGTTCGAGACGTTTTCCAAGCCTCTCCCCGGACGCCCGCATATCGTGGTGACGCGGCAGCATGACTATCGGCCCGACGGCGTGCTGGTGCGGCATAGTCTGCCGGAGGCGCTGGCGGCAGCCCGGCGGCTGGCCGAAGCCAGTGAGCTCAATGAAATCATGGTGATTGGCGGCGGCGACATTTACGCGCAGGCCATGCCATTGGCGGAGCGGCTTTATATCAGCCATGTCCATCTCACGCCGGAGGGCGACGTGCATTTTCCGGCCATTGATCCGGGCATTTGGCGGGTTGTCGCGGAGCCGGAGGTGCCTCGGTCCGACAAGGACGGGGCCGCTTATGCCATAAGGATTTACGAACGCATTCACGGGACCGCGCATTGATCGTGAAGCGCCCATGCCTATATATGGCAGCAAAGATTTCTCGAAGACACCGAAAGGAATGCGATGCCTTGGGAGAATAATGGTGGCGGAGGCGGCCGCAACAATGGCGGCCCCTGGGGCCAGGCGCCGGGTGGAGGCGGCGGCGGTCCACGCCGTCCGGGTAATAACACTCCCAATCTCGAGGACATCCTGAACCGCGGACGCGCTCAGTTCGGTGGTGGCTTGCCGGGTGGCCGATGGCTGCTGGTTGGCGGCGTACTGGTGTTGGGTGCCTTCTGGGTGCTCAATTCGGTCTATACCGTGGAAGAAGCCCAGGTGGGCGTGGAGTTCCGGCTCGGCGCGCCCAAGCAGGAATTGTCGACGGCAGGTCTGCATTTCCACCTCTGGCCGATTGAGACCGTCGAGAAGGTCAATACCTCGCAGAACCAGACAACCATCGGCACGGCAACCGGCTCCGGGTCTCGGGCCAATGCCGATGACGGGCTGATGCTTTCGGGCGATCAGAATATCGTCGATGTGCGCTTTGCCGTGCTGTGGTCGGTCAGCAACCCGATCAACTTCCTGATCAATGTCCGCGATCCAGAAGAGATGGTCAGCAATGCCGCCGAAAGTGCGATGCGCGAGGTGGTCGGCCGCCGGCCTGCCCAGGACATTTTCCGTGACGATCGTGCCGGTATTGCCATCGAGGTGCAGCAGATCACCCAGTCCATTCTCGACAGCTATGGCATGGGCGTGACCGTCAGCCAGATCTCGATCGAGAATGCGGCGCCGCCGGCCGAAGTGGCCGATGCCTTCAACGAAGTGCAGCGCGCCGAACAGGACGAGGACCGCTTGCAGGAAGAAGCCCGTTCCTACGCCAACACCCTGTTGGGTGATGCCCGTGGTCAGGCTGCGGCGCTGCGTGAAGAAGCAGCGGCCTATTCCAACCGCGTGGTGCAGGAAGCAACTGGTGAGGCCGAGCGCTTCAACGCGGTCTATGCCGAATATGTCAACGCGCCTGAAGTGACCCGCAAGCGCCTGTTCCTCGAGACCATGGAAGAGGTGCTGGGCGCCTCCGAAAAGGTGCTGGTCGAGAACGGGGCAGGCGGATCGGGCGTCGTTCCCTATCTGCCGCTGCCCGAGTTGCGCAATCGTACCAACGCCAACACGACGGCGGGGGAATAAGCCATGAGCAATCGCCTCTTTATTATCGGCGCCGTCATTGTCGCGGCTCTCTATGTGCTGTTCTCCTCCATCTACGTGGTCAACGAACGCGAGCAGGCCATCGTTCTGCGCTTCGGCCAGATCACCGATGTGCGGACCGAGCCGGGTCTCTACTTCAAGATCCCGACCGATATCGTGGACAGCGTGCAGATTATCGAAGACCGCCTGTTGCGCCAGGATATCGCCGACATGACGGTGCAGGTTTCCGGTGGTGCGTTCTACGAGGTTGATGCCTTCCTGACCTACAAGATTGTCGACCCGGTGCTGTTCCGCCAGCGGGCGCTGGGCCAGCTGTCGGTGGCGCAGGATCGTATTGCGACGCGCTTCGACGCCGCCCTGCGTCAGGTCTATGGTCTGAGGGAATTCAACGCGGCTCTTTCCGAGCAGCGCCCGGAGATGATGACTGAAGCCCGTGACCTGATCCGTCCGGAAATGGCTCAGCTGGGTATTGAGATCGTGGACGTGCGCATTCTGCGGACCGATCTGGCCAGCGAAGTCTCCGAGCGGACCTATGAGCGCATGCGCGCCGAGCGCTTGGCCGAAGCGGCACTGTTGCGCGCTCGTGGTCAGGAACAGGCACAGAGCCTGCGCGCCATTGCCGAACGTCAGGCCGTGGAAATTGTCGCCGCAGCAACACGTGATGCCGAAATCATCCGTGGTACGGGCGATGCCGAGCGCAACCGCATTTACGCGGCGGCCTATGGCCAGGATGCTGAGTTCTTCGAGTTCTACCGCTCGATGGAATCGTATCGCACGGCGCTGACCAATACGGGCACGACCATGGTCCTGTCGCCTGACAGCGCCTTCTTCCGGTACTTCGGTTCGGACGGTGACTTGCCGGCAGCCAGCACCAATCTGGCCACGCCGATCACCCCGGCTGCCGCGCCAGAGGTCAGCACCAGCTCCGATGAGCCGGCGCTGGATGGCCTTGGCATCGAAGATGCCGTGGCGCCGACCATGACGCTGGACGATGGCTCGGAGCTGCAGCCGACGGTTGGCACCGAGACACCTGCTCCGGCCGAGGAAACAGCACCCGCACCCGCTCAATAGTATCGGGAGCGAGAGAAAAAAGGCCGGCACGGGAAACTGTGCCGGCCTTTGCTGTGGGTGAGAGGGAGCTAGCGGACGAAGTCGTCCTCGGCATAGCCTTGAAGATAGAGCAGGGCTGTCAGATCGCCATGGTCGATGCGGATGCCGGCCGCTTCGGCTACTGCGGGCTTGGCATGCAGCGCCACGCCGAAGCCGGCCACCCCGATCATGTCAAGATCGTTGGCGCCATCCCCCACCGCCATGGTGCGGTCAAGATTCAGCTCGCGTTCCGCGGCCAGCGCCAGCAGACGCTCACGCTTGGTGTTCTTGTCGACAATGGGTTTCGTCACGGCGCCAGTGAGAGTGTCGCCATCGAATTCGAGCACATTGGCGATCGCTTCATCGAAGCCGATGCGTTTGGCAAAATAGTCGGCAAAGAAGGTGAAGCCGCCCGAGACCAGGGAGGTATAGGCGCCATAGGCCTTCATGGTCTGAACGAGCGCGCGGCCGCCAGGGGCCAAAGTAATCGCCTCGCGCCGCACTTCCTCGATCACCTTGCGTTCGAGGCCCTTGAGCAATGCGACCCGCGTATCGAGGGCCTGAGCGAAATCCAGCTCGCCGCGCATGGCGCGTTCGGTGATCTCCGCCACTTGTGGCTTCAGTCCAAGGGCGTCGGCCAGTTCATCGATGCACTCCTGCTCGATCATGGTGGAATCCATGTCGGCAACCAGGAGAAGCTTGCGGCGGCCCTCGGTGGGCACCAGATTGGCGTCGACGGCCTTGTGGCCGATGATGTCGCGGGCCAATGCCAGAGCGACGGGCGCGGAAGGTTCGAGAATGTCGCAGGCCACGCCGTGGTTTAGCCAGTTGAGTTCTCCGCCGGTTTGCGCCACCACAGCCTGCGCCAGCGATGCGCTCAACTCAGGATCGGCGGGATTGGCGATGAGAGACAGAACCGGCATGGCGGGCATAACTTTCGGGAGAGTTCGGTGACGAGCCAAAGGCGCGCAGTGCTGATAGCGGGTCCGACTGCCAGCGGCAAGTCGGCGCTGGCGCTGGAACGCGCACGCGCCAGTGGTGGCGTTATCATCAATACCGATGCCATGCAGGTTTACGGCACGCTGCGGATTGTGACGGCGCGGCCGAGCGTCGAGGACGAGGCGCTGGCCGACCATCGGCTTTATGGGACCGTGCCGGCAGGCGAGCGGTTTTCGACAGGACAGTGGGTGCGGGCAAGTCAGGCCATCATGGGGGAGGTCGATCCGGCGCGCGAACTGATTTTCGTCGGTGGTACGGGGCTTTACTTCGACGCGCTGATAAATGGATTCGCGGACGTGCCGGAGATTTCACCCGAGTTGACGCTTGAAGTTCAACAAGAGATTCAAGTGCTGGAAGAGGCACAGCGGATGGCGTTGCTGCGGGCGGAGGACCCGGTGACGGCCGAGCGGCTCAAAGTGGCTGACCCGCAGCGGGTGACGCGGGCCATTGCGGTGAAACGGGCGACGGGGCGGGCGCTGTCGAGCTTTCAGGACGATCAGCAACCGGGCCTGCTGGATAGATGGTCGGTTGAGCGCATGGTTCTTGCGCCTGACCGCGACGTGCTGCGCGAGCGCATCGCGCTGCGTTTCGAAGCCATGTTCGCAAGCGGGGCCGTGGAGGAGGTCGAGGCGCTGCGGTCCATGAACCTCGATCCGAGCCTTCCGGTGATGAAGGCGATCGGCGTGCGGGAGATATCGGATTGGCTCGACAGGGTGCATAGCCGCGAAGAGGCCATCACGCTGGCCACTATAGCTACGCACCAATATGCCAAGCGTCAGCGCACATGGTTTCGTAACCGCATGAGCGATTGGCCGCGGCTCGGGCTTGAAGGTGCTGCCCTTTAGGTCTTGATGTTGCGCAGCAGTCCCAGGCGCTCGCGCAGCGCGAAGCGACCGACCAGCAGCACGGCGACGAAGGCGAGGCCGGCGGCGAGGCCAAGCCAGATGCCGACGCCGCGCATGTTCAGCCCATAGCCCAAGAGCCAGGCGACGGGCAGGCCCACGAACCAGTAGCCGAAAATGGCCATGACCATGGGCACCTTGGTGTCGCTAAGGCCGCGCAGGGCGTGGGCGGCTACCACCTGGGCGCCGTCAACGAGCTGGAACAATCCGGCGATGGCGAGATAGGTGGCGGCGAAGACCAGGGCGCTCTGGTTCTGCGGCAATGAGGGGTCAAGGAAGAGCGAAACGATAGCCGGGCCATAGAAGATGAACGTAAGGGCCGAGACCGCCATAAAGCCGGTGCCGAGCAGGAAACTCATCCAGCCTGCCTTTCGGATACCTTCTGGGTCCTTGCGGCCATAGGCGATGCCGACCCGGACGGTCGAGGCGATACCCAGGCCCAGCGGAACCATGAAAGCCAGTGAGGCGCATTGCAGAGCAACGGCGTGAGCGGCCAGCTCGTCGGTTCCCAATCGACCCATCAGGATCGCAGCGGCGGCGAACAGGCCGACCTCAGCCAGGACAGTCAGCCCGATCGGAGTGCCGATACGGAAGATTTCCCGGAAGCGCGGCCAGTCCGGCTTCCAGAAGCGAATGAGAATGTTGAAGCGCTTGAGGCGGCGGTGGCGCAGCACATAGGTCAGCATGGCGCCGAGCATGAAAAGATTGGTGAGGACCGTGGCGATTGCCGCACCGCGCAATTCCAGGCGCGGCAGACCGAAATTGCCGAACATCAGGAGGTAATTGGTGATCGCATTGACGAAGACGCCGCCCACAGTGATGACGAGGATGATGCGGGTTGCATCGAAAGTGGAGAGGAACGAGCGCAGCACGATGACGCCCATGGCAGGGGCAAGCATGAGAATGGCGATCTGGATATATTCCTCGGCGCGCGCGGCCAGGACCGGGTCCTGTCCCAGCCAGACATAAACTGTCCTGATCTGCAGCATGATCGGGGCCAGGATGGCGGTGAGCAGGATGGCTGCCCAGAAACCCTGGCGGACAACCCGCCGGATGGCCTTGATGTCGCGGCGGCCGCGCGCCTGAGCAGTCAGTGGCGCGACGGCGCCGACAACACCCACTCCAAACAGGAAGAGGGGCATGATGAAGCTGTTGGCCAAGGTGCCGGCGGCCAATGCCTCGGGCCCAAGCCAACCCATCATCAGCACATCGGTGGCCTGCAGAGCATTTTGCGCCACCTGGGCAATGACCAGAGGCCAGGCCAGGACGAAGGTGGCGCGCAGTTCTGCACCCCAGCCGCCTTTGGCGACAGGAATTTGCGGCGCTGCAGGACTGGCCGCGGCGTTCTCACTCATTGTCATGTCTCTCACTCGCAGCTCATGCTGTAGTCCAATCCGGTCCGGTGCGAAAGCGGGACAGGAGCCATGGGGAGCGAAATGGTGAAGCTGATACCAAGACATCTTCTGAGCTTGGCTGGAGTGCTGGGCGCTCTTGGTGTGGCAGCAGCCGCGGCGGCGTCACATGGTGAGAGCCGCAATCTGAGCGCCCTTTCGACCATGTTCCTGGCTCATGCACCGGTGCTCCTGATAGTGGGCCTGGCGGGGCGGGGGCGGCTGATTGCTGGCGCCGGACTGATCCTTGGTGCGGGCACGGTGACATTTGGTGCCGATCTGGCGATGCGGGAATTTATGGGGCAGGGGCTTTTCAGCGGGGCGGCACCGCTTGGCGGAGGCCTGATGCTGCTCGGCTGGCTGGGCATTGCGGCCGCAGGGCTGATCGGCCATTCGAAGGCTTGAATTAATAAAGTTTAAAACTGCCGGGGAACCATTCACGGAGCCGTGCATTCCTTCGTGCGAGCATTTCGTTGGAGGAATACATGCACAAGATCCTGATCATCGCCGCGACTGCCCTGTCCCTGGCCGCCTGCACCACCACCCAACAGGGTGCCACGGTTGGTGCAATTGGCGGTGGTATTGTCGGCGCGACCGCAACCGGCGGCAATATTGTCGGCACGGCCGTTGGTGCTGGCATTGGTGCTGTTGCCGGCGCTGCCGCAGGCGAACTTCTTGGCTATTACGGTACCAGCCGCGACCGCTGCGTCTACGAGCGTCCGGATGGCACCCGCTATATCGACACCTGCCCGCGCGGATAACGCTCGGCACAGCCAAGCCGCAGCGCCCCCTGCGGCCAAGCGCCCCCAGGCGCCAGACACCCGGTTGGCCCCCCGACCGGGTGTTCTTGTAAGCCAAAGAGATAATCCAATGAACGCGTTTGGTGGTCTTGAAAAAGTCACAGCAAACAGAGATAATTAGATCATACGTGCCACTTGTCTTGCGCTATCTGAACGACCGGCTTGCCGGAAACTTGGCTACCTCCTGATCTCGTGAACCGTAAGTCTGGGAATAGCACGTCCTGGATAAACCCTTCCGCCGCTTCAGCGGCTAAACAGACCAAGAGGACCACTCAGATGGCAGCCATCACCGGTACCGTGAAATTCTTCAACACCACCAAGGGCTATGGTTTCATTTCGCCCGACAACGGCGAGAAGGACGCATTCGTCCATATTTCTGCCGTGCAGCGTTCGGGCCTCCAGGGCCTCTACGAAGGCGACAAGGTCAGCTTCGAGCTGCAGACCGGCCGCGACGGCAAGGTATCGGCCACCGAACTGACCCTGCTGAGCTAAGCTGCAGCAGACCAGAGCTGACCGGCGAGCATCACTGGTTTTTCAGGAAACGGTGAAGAACGCGGAGTTGAAGGGCCCTTAGGGGCCCTTTTGCTTGCAATCGCGTGCAACATCTGTCCGGCTAGGCGAAATTGACGACTCGAAATTGTGCCGCTGAACACTATGCGCGAAATACTGAAACATTGGAGCCCGCGGGTCGAAACCGTCTCGAACCCTCGGCAATCCGGGGCCATTCCCTACTCGATCGTCGAGGGACGCATGGCGTTCCTGCTGATTACCTCGCGCCGCAGCGGCAAATGGATTTTCCCCAAGGGCGCAATCGAACCGAAGATGGCGCCCTGGGAGAGTGCGGCGCTGGAAGCGCAGGAGGAAGCGGGCGTTGTCGGTGAAATCTCCCGCGAGATCATTGGTTCGTATCGGACCGGCGCGGGCGGGGACAATGTTGGACTGGTCGATGTCGATCTTTATCCGCTGAAGGTTACTCAGCAATTTGATGACTACAAGGAAAAGGGGCAACGCATGCGCCACTGGGCCACGTTGTCCGAGGCGCGCCGCCTGCTGGCCGACCCCTCGCTTGGGCGGCTGGCGGTGACCCTGCACAACCGGCTTCTCTCAAGCTAGCCGATCAGCAAGCTCAACCCGAAATAGAGTATGGCCGAAACCGCTGCCGAAGCGGGAACGGTAATGACCCAGGCTGCGGCGATGGAATAGACATGCTGGCGACGCACCAGCATGCGGGTTTCGACGCGGCGAGCATTGGCCAGCGCCTCCTCGGGCGTTGCGTTGAGCTGGGTGGGGTCCACGAAACGGGCGTTGACCGGAACCGCAGTATCGACCATGTCGCGCCGGGAAATGTATTCGCGCAGGAAGCCCACTCCGAATACGGCGCCCACTGCAATATGGGTGGAGGACACGGGCATGCCGAGCGCGGAAGCAATCAGGACAGTGACGGCTGCCGACAGCGCGGCGCAGAAAGCGCGGATCTCATTGAGCTTGGTGATCTGCTCGCCCACGGTTCGGATCAGGCGTGGCCCGAACAGGGCGAGGCCCAGCGAGATGCCAATGGCGCCTATGGCCAGGACCCAAAAGGGCAGGGAGATGCCGGCGACCTCGCCATGGCCCGTCTGGATGGCGGTGACAATGGCAGCGAATGGTCCGATAGCATTGGCCACGTCGTTGGCGCCGTGGGCGAAGGACAGAAGGGCCGCCGAGACTATCAGGGGCAGGCGGAACAGCGCGGCGACATGCTTTTTTCGGTTTTCCATGTGGCGCGACTGGTGGCGCACCCAGGGCATGGCAGCAAACCAGCCCAGCGCACCGAAGGCGATGCCCAGAGGGATTGTGATGCCCCAACCCGGTTTCCAGATGCGGCTGAGGCCCTTGGTGGCGAGATACATGGCAAAGATGCCGGTCATGACAGCTACGAAGATGGGCACCCAAATGCGGGCAGATGTAATCTTGTCGAGGCGCGTGGTGATGGTCACGCGGACGATCACGAGGAACAACGCGGCGATCATACCGCCCATGACCGGGGAAATGACCCAGCTTGCGGCAATGGCACCAATGGTTGGCCAGTTGACGATGGCAAAGCCCGCCGAGGCAATGCCGGAGCCGACCACTCCCCCAACAACCGCATGGGTCGTGGAGACCGGAGCGCCCACATAGGTGGCCAGGTTCACCCAGAGCGCCGAGGCAAGCAGGGCGGCCATCATCACGACGATGAATGTGCGGTTTTCCATCTCGGGGGAGATCAGAAGGTCGCGTGCCACTGTATTGACGACGTCGCCCCCGGCCAGAAGCGCGCCTGCGGCCTCAAAGATACCGGCGATGATCAATGCACCCACCATGGTGAGTGCGCGCGAGCCGACGGCGGGGCCCATATTGTTGGCGACGTCGTTGGCGCCGACATTGAGCGCCATGTAGCCAGATATGAGGGCGGCGATGACCACGACATAGGTGCCGGGGGTCTGGCCCATGACAAAGGCTGCCCAGACACCCACAAGCAGGAGAAACACCAAGGCGATGCCTGGGGCGGCTAGCGAGCGGCTGAGGTGATGGGTGGCGGTTTCCAGTCCCGAAAACCGCTGCAGATCCTTGTCGAGCGCACTTTTGCTCATGTCACCGAACTGTCATATTTCGTATTGGCCTCGCCTTAACATCTCAGGGGACGGCTGCCAGCCCCTTTTCGCGCGGGATCACGCCCTGTGCACCAGAATCCGGTCCGCAAAGGCTCAAAGGATGCATGCCGACTTGACTTGGGCATGACAGTGCTTTTAACAATGCGCCGTCTAGAATTTTTGGAGCGGTCCAGTGCGGGCACGCATTCTCGTAGTACGCAGGCGCATCGGCAACGTGGGGTGATACCCCGCGCGAATGCTGGTGCGCCGAAAACAGGTCCCGAACGGGGCCTTTTTTATTGCCTTTTTTCCGGAGAGCGGGAACACAGGCGGCAAGTGAGATACAGGCCCCACTGGGAGGGGCGAAAGTTAGGAAGGGCTGAGCAATGGCCGAAAAGATGACCGGCGCGGAAATGGTGATCCAGGCGCTGACCGATCAGGGGGTCGAGCATATCTTCGGATATCCGGGTGGTGCAGCCCTGCCGATCTACGACGCCATGTTCCAGCAGGACTTCGTCAAGCACATTCTGGTCCGGCACGAACAGGGCGCCACCCACATGGCGGAAGGCTATGCCCGGTCTACCGGCAAGCCAGGCGTCGTGCTCGTCACCTCCGGCCCCGGCGCGACCAATGCCGTTACCGGCCTCACCGATGCGCTGCTCGACTCGATCCCGCTCGTCTGCATTACGGCCCAGGTGCCCACCACGCTGATTGGCACGGACGGTTTCCAGGAATGCGACACAGTCGGCATTACCCGCTCCTGCACCAAGCACAATTATCTGGTGAAGAACGTGGCCGACCTGCCGCGCATCATGCATGAGGCCTTTCATATCGCGACCACCGGACGCCCAGGGCCCGTGGTCGTCGATATTCCCAAGGACATCCAGTTCGCGGTGGGGGAATATTTCAAGCCAGAGATCGAAACCCTGCGGCACAAGTCCTATCGGCCACAAATGGACGGAGACGTCGCAGCGATTGAAGCGGCTGTGGACCTGATGCTCAAGGCCGAGCGCCCCATCTTCTACACGGGCGGTGGCGTCATCAATGCCGGGCCGGAAGCCTCGGCCAATCTGCGCGAGTTGGCGGAACTGACCGGTTTCCCGGTGACTTCAACCCTGATGGGGCTGGGGGCCTTCCCTGCGTCCAATTCGCAGTGGATGGGCATGTTGGGCATGCACGGCAGCTACGAAGCCAATATGGCGATGCATGATTGTGACGTGATGATCAATATCGGCGCGCGGTTCGACGACCGCATCACGGGCCGGGTCGACGCCTTCTCGCCCAATAGCCGCAAAATCCACGTCGATATCGACCCGTCCTCAATCAACAAGATCATTCCGGTCGAGGTGCCGATCGTGGGTGACTGCAATCGGGTGCTCGAAGAAATGATCCGCGTCTGGCGCTCCAAGACCAATCAGCCGCGCACCGAAGCCATCGCGCCCTGGTGGAAGCAGATCGAGAAGTGGCGCGCCGTTAAATCGTTCAACTTCAAGAATTCGGACACCACCATCAAGCCGCAATGGGCCATCCAGCGGCTGTACGAGGCGACGAAGAACCAGTCCAAGGAAGTGTTCATCACCACCGAGGTGGGGCAGCACCAAATGTGGGCGGCCCAGCACTTCCACTTCGATCAGCCCAACCACTGGATGACATCGGGTGGTTTGGGGACGATGGGCTATGGCCTGCCGGCCGCGGTCGGCGTGCAGGTGGCCCATCCCGATGCGCTGGTCATCGACATTGCCGGCGAGGCCTCGGTGCAGATGACCATGCAAGAGATTTCGACGGCCGTGCAGTATCGCCTGCCGGTCAAGATCTTCATCCTCAACAATGAGCGCATGGGCATGGTCCGGCAGTGGCAGGACCTGCTGCATGGCTCGCGCTATGCGCATTCCTATTCGGAGTCACTGCCCGATTTCGTCAAGCTCGCCGAGGCCTATGGCGCCAAGGGCATCAAGTGCGATACGCCGGCGGCGCTCGACGCGGCAATCGCCGAGATGCTCGACTATGACGGCCCGGTGCTGTTCGACGTGCTGGTCGAAAAGGACGAAAACTGCCTGCCTATGATCCCCTCAGGCAAGCCGCACAATGAGATCATCCTGCCCGATACGGCCAATATCGGCGACATCATCGACGAGAAGGGACGGCAGCTGGTTTAGGCCGCTGCGGAGGACAAAGACATGAATGCACATTTGCAGCCCACCGGTTCGGCCTATTTTCTGACCCAGGAAACCCAGCAGGCCGAACGCCACACCCTTTCCGTGCTGGTCGACAATGAGCCGGGCATTCTCGCCCGCGTGGTCGGACTGTTCTCGGCGCGTGGTTTCAATATCGAAAGCCTGACCGTCAGCGAGACGGAACACGACAAGCGACTTAGTCGCATCACTGTCGTCGTTATCGCCACGCCCAAGGTGCTGGTGCAGATCAAGACCCAGCTCGAGCGGCTGGTGCCGGTGCATCGTGTGCACGACCTGACCGCAGAAGGGGCCTATCTCGAGCGCGAGCTGGCGCTGATCAAGGTCAATGGCTCGGGCGACCATCGGGCCGAGACGCTGCGCCTGGCTGATGCTTTCCGCGCGCAGATCGTCGATGCGACCGTGGAGAGCTTTGTGTTTGAAGTGACCGGGAAGCCGTCCAAGATCGACAGCTTCATCGCCCTGATGCAGCCGCTTGGGCTTGTCGAAGTGGTCCGCACGGGGCTTGCTGCGATCAATCGCGGTGCAGAGGGGATGTGATCGGCAAAAGGCTGATCGATCTCATCACAAGGTTCGATTGGGCGCCGCGTCCAGTCTGGTGTATGGCAGGGGCCTTGTATCTCGGGTTCCTGCCATGACTTTGCTCTCCGTCAATCTCAATGCCGTCGCGCAGCTGCGCAACCGCCGCGACCTGCCATGGCCGAGCGTGACGGGAATCGCACGCGTGGTGCTCGATGCCGGGGCAAGCGGGATTACCGTGCATCCGCGCCCGGATGAGCGGCATATCCGGCGCATCGACGTGTTCGAATTGGCAGAGCTTCTGCGCGCCGATTATCCAGACGCCGAATTCAATATCGAGGGATATCCGAGCGAGGATTTCCTCGAACTGATCGAGCAGGTGAACCCGCATCAGGTGACGCTGGTGCCCGACGACCCGGCGCAGGCGACTTCCGACCATGGCTGGGATTTCGTTGGGAAGGGCAATTTCCTTACCTCCGTTGTGCAGCGTCTCAAGCGGCCGGACCGGCGGATTTCGCTGTTCTGCGATCCGGATGCCGGGGAGGCCGGTGTTGCGGCGGCAAAGGTTACGGGGGCGGATCGTATTGAGCTGTTCACCGGGCCCTTTGGCGCTTGCTATGACGATGCGGCAGAGGCCGAGCGGCAATTGTCGGTGCTGGCGGTGACCTGCAGCGCGGCACTGGATGCCGGTTTGGGGGTCAATGCCGGACATGACCTGACGCTGGGCAATCTGCCGGACTTCCAGAGGGCGGTGCCCGGCGTTGCCGAGGTGTCCATCGGCCATGGAATCACGGCGGACGCGCTTTTAATGGGATTCGCCGAGGCGACCCGGCGCTATATCGGCGTGCTTGCTGGCTGATTGGCCTGACCGATCGGGCAGACTGCTTCAAGGCGGTTGGAAAGGTCATTTCGCAGGCATTGCATCTCACTGATGCGCGCGTCGATCAGGGCAATCTTTTCACGCAGAATTTCGGCGACGCGGTTGCTGCTCAAGCCACCTCGGACGAGTGCAGGAATCTCCGATTCGATCTCGGCTAAAGAGAACCCCAGGCGCTGAGCCGTGCGCACGTAATCCAAAACGAACACGGCCTCGGGCTCATAGTGGCGATAGCCGTTGGGACGCCGTAGCGCGCGGATCAATCCGCGCTTCTCATAGAAGCGAAGGGCATCTCGGCTTAATCCTGTGTGCCTGGCCAGTTCGCCGATCTGCATGGAAATACCTTCTTGACCCTAGAGCGCACTCCACCCCTTAGCAGGGTTGGCATCCAACACAAGAAGGAGAATTCCATGGATGCCGACCGCTATATGAAAATTGTTCTTGCTAGTGCCCTTTATGACTTGATCGTTACTGTCGCTTTTGTGACGCCCTGGACATTCATGCTGGTCCATTGGTGCCTGGCACTTCTGGATACAGGCCTAGGCCTTCCCGGCAATGTGCCCGATGCCGACCCGATGTCGATGCTGCTCGGCAACCTGCTTGGGTCCGTGGTGGTCGTGTGGTCGCTCGTCCGACTACATCTGAAACTGCCTTTGCTTGGCCGTTATGACGCGGCGGCGCGCTTTTTGTTTGCCGCCTGGCAGATCAATGCGATGGCTTCCGGTTTCAGCATTGTCATCCTGCCGCTGACGCTGGTCGAGATCGGATTTGGCCTCGCTCAGGCCGTTCCGATACGCCCGCGCAAGGTAAGATTGTAGCGGTGCCGCGAACAGTGTGTCTCAGCTTGCGTGCTACTAACGATATGAGAGGCGGGTCACCGTCAGATTTTTGGCAGAAATTGAAGCTTTTCCGACACTTACACGGATGTAACCGGGGCACGCCGATGTCTCCGGCTGACATTTTCGTGCCCTCTTGAGGCTTTTCGTGACAGGCACATATATCGCCTCAGTTACGATTTGTTACCAAGGAGGGCATGCAATGTCCAAGCTCAAGATCGGCGTCATCATCTCGTCCACCCGTCCCACCCGCTTCGGCGAAGTGCCGGCAAAGTGGATCCTGGACAAGGCCAATGAACGCCCGGAAATCGAAGCTGAACTGATCGACCTGCGCGATTTCGACCTGCCGTTCTTCGACGAAGCGGCGTCCAATGCCTGGATGCCTTCGCAGAACCCCGAGGCTGTTCGCTGGCAGAACAAGATTTCGGAGTTCGACGGCTACATCTTCGTGGTTGCCGAATATAACCGCGCCATCACCGGCGCACTGAAGAACGCCATCGACCAGGCTTATGTGAACTGGAACAAGAAGGCTTTTGGTGCCGTGGGCTATGGTACCGTGGGTGCTGCCCGTGCCGTCGAAAACCTGCGCACCATTGGTGTCGAGCTGCAGATGGTTTCCACCCGTTCGGCCGTCCATATCGGTGGCGCCGACTTCTTCGCCGTGCACCCGCTGGGTCAGCAGAACAAGCCCATGAGCGAGATCGAAGGCTCGATCGGTGCTTCGGCAAAGGACATGCTCGACCAGCTCGTCTGGTGGGGTGAAGCTGCCAAGGCGGCTCGCGAGGAAGAAAATTCGGTCGCTGAAGCCGCCGAATAATCGGGTGAATCGTCAGCAACTGCTGGGTCATAGGGGCTGTCCCATTCGGGCAGCCCCTTTTTGCGCTTGAACTATTCGGTTCAGCGGGTGTTGTTTGTGAAGGGGGACGGGTGTATAGCGGCGCCCGCCTTGAAACAGCGAGAGCCCCAAAGCTCATGACGCATACGGAAACTGTCGGCGCCCAAGCCGGTGACGTAGCGACCGAACAGGCCAGCCACGGAAAAACCAGCCTGCCGCTCCTCACCCTGGGGGCCATCGGCGTTGTCTACGGCGATATCGGGACCAGCCCGATCTATGCCTTCCGTGAGGCCATGGCGGTTCGCCCCGGCGTCACAGCCACAGAGACTGAAGTGCTGGGATTGCTGTCACTGATCGTCTGGGCGCTCGCGCTGACGGTCGCGTTCAAATACGTATTCTTCGTGACCCGGGCCGACAACAATGGCGAAGGCGGCACGCTTTCGTTGATGGCGCTGGCGCGCAAGACGTTCGACAAACCACCGGTCTGGATTACCGCGCTGGGCGTGGCTGGTGCTGCCATGTTCTACGGCGATGCCATGATCACGCCTGCTATTTCGGTGCTGTCGGCCGTGGAAGGGTTGGAGCTGGTGGCGCCCAACATGACCCGATGGGTGGTGCCAATCACCCTGGTGATCATTCTGGGTGTGTTCTTCGTCCAGCGCTTCGGCACCGGTAAGGTCGGTGTGGTGTTCGGCCCCATTACGGCCGTGTGGTTTCTGGTGATGGGGGCCATCGGCCTCTACCACATTGTGCAGAACCCCTTCGTGCTCTGGGCGCTCAACCCTTACCACGCCATCGAGTTCCTCGCGACACATGCCAGTATCGCCTTTGTGGTGATGGGTGCGGTCTTTCTGGCGGTCACCGGCGCTGAAGCGCTCTATGTCGATCTTGGTCACTTTGGGCGCAAGCCGATCGTGCTCGCCTGGTTCGGCCTGGTGTTTCCGTGCCTCTTGCTGAACTATTTTGGGCAGGGCGCCTTCGTGCTCAATGTCGGGCCGGAGAATGTCGTCAGTCCGTTCTTCGAGATGCATCCCGACTGGGCGCTGATCCCGTTTGTCGGGCTTGCTACCATGGCTACGATCATCGCCAGCCAGGCAGTGATCTCGGGCGTGTTCAGCCTGACCCAGCAGGCCATTGCGCTCAATTTGTTGCCGCGCATGATCGTGCAGCACACTTCGCAGGACCAGCGTGGGCAGATCTACATGCCGCAGATCAATACGATGATCATGGTCATGGTGCTGATCATGGTGGTCAGTTTCGGCAGTTCTGCCGCCATATCCAGTGCCTATGGTATCGCCGTTTCCGGCATTATGGTTGTCACGCTTGCCTTGCTGCTGGTTGTTATGCGCCGCAACTGGAAGTGGCCGCTGGGCGGTGTTGTTGCCTTTGGCGCATTGTACGTCCTGATTGACGGCGGTTTCTTTGCGGTCAATTCAGCCAAGATCATGCAGGGCGGCTGGGTGCCGGTGGCGGTGGCGCTCGTCGTTTCCCTGATCATGGTGAGCTGGATGATGGGCCGGAACCGGCTGGCCGAGAAGACCCGCCGCGATGAAGTGCCTCTCGAATTCCTGGTCGAGAACTTGGCCAAGAAAAAACCGACCGTGGTGCCCGGCACAGCCATTTTCCTGACCAGCGACGTGGAAGGCGCGCCGACGGCGCTGCTGCACAGCCTCAAGCACTACAAGGTGCTGCATGAGCAGAATGTCATTCTGACCGTCCGCACCTCGACCTCGCCGCGCGTGCCGGACGATGAGAAGGTGACTATCGACGCTTATAACGAGTTGTTCTTCCGCGTGGTCGTGACATTCGGCTTCATGGAAGAGCCCAATATTCCCAAGGCGCTGGCGCTGGCCCGCAAGCTGGGCTGGAAGTTCGACATCATGTCGACCTCGTTCTTCCTGTCGCGCCGCTCGCTGAAACTTGGACAAAAAACCGGACCGATCCGGTTCTGGCAGGACCGGCTGTTCATTCGTCTGGCGCGCAATGCGAGCGACGCGACGGAGTATTTCCATATTCCCACCGGCCGGGTGGTGGAAATCGGCACTCAGCTCATCATTTGAACGAGGGGTACAAGTGAGGCTCTCTGGGCCTCATTTCTCCATGTCGGGGCAGACATAGGGCGCGTTGGCCGGGGTGAAGCGCTGCTCTTCCACGCCGCCCATGAGCTTGAGGCTCAGCACCAGTTCGTCGCTGGTCAAGGAAGCGATGTCGGCATTAATGGTCATGCCGTCCTCTTCCCAGGAAATCTCGGTGTCCGACACTTGCTGCCAATTGGACAGACGGTAAGTCTCCCAGCAGCTGTCGGAAACCATGGTGCCGTCCGAGAGGAAGATGTGCATCACGCCGGGCAGGGCATCGGAGGCACCTTGCCTGACCCATACTCGATTGAGCAGGGGATTGTCCGCACCTGGTTCGCCCTCTTCAGCCGAGGGGTCACTCTCCTGTGCGATGGCCGGAGCCATCATGCACGAGCCGACGCCCCAAACAGTCATCAGCGCAAAGATGGCGGCTTTGGTATCCATAACGAACTCCCTGCAATGGTGACTGAGTTGGGCATCACCCCTGTGCGAAACAAGAGTGATCGCCCCATGGCGGCAGAATTTGGTCCAAGCCGTGGCCTTGTCAGGGCGTTATGCGCGCAGGCCGAGAACCTGGTCGCGACCGGCGACACGCTGGGTCTGCACGGGCCAGAGATCGTAATCTCCGTCCAGAACGCGGGCGGCATGAACGGCCCAATTGGGATCATCCAGTGCGCCGCGGGCGAGGGCGATGAAATCGGCTTCGTCGCGCTGGAGAATGGCTTCAGCGGCCTGAATATCACCAAGAAGTCCGACGGCCATGGTCGGGATGCCGGCACCCTGCTTGACGGCATGTGCGAAGGGCACCTGATACGATGCAGTTGAGGCTATCCTGCCCTGCGCAAGGCCGCCGCTGGAACAATCGATGGCGTCCACGCCACGGGCCTTGAGTTCGATCGCCAGGGCAACACTGTCTTGGGGTGTCCAGCCGCCCGGTGCGTTGTCGCTGACCGAGAGGCGAGCGAGGAGGGGCTTATCTTCCGGCCAGACCGCGCGAACTGCCTCGGCGACTTCCAGCACCAGGCGCATGCGGTTCTCGCGGCTGCCGCCATATTCGTCCGTACGGTGGTTCGAGAGGGGGGAAAGGAACTGATTGAGCAGGTAGCCGTGGGCGGCGTGGATTTCGACAGTATCGAAGCCGGCCTTCTCGGCGCGAAGGGCGGCGTCAACAAAGCCCTGCTTGACGCGCTCTATGCCGGCCGCATCGAGCGCGCTGGGAACCTGAAAGTCGGAATTGTCCGGATCGTGCGACTCGGCGCTGGGCGCCACGGGCTGCCAATGTTCATAGCCAAGCTGGCGGCGCTGTTCCTCGGTCGCCAGATCCTCAGGAGTGTGCCAGGAGACGGGCGTGGAGGCCTTGCGACCGGCATGGGCAAGCTGGATGCCGGCGGCGGCGCCCTGGCCGTGCAGGAAATCGACTATGCGGGCGAGGGGGGCAGTATGCTCGTCCTTCCACAGGCCAAGATCGGCGTAGGAAATTCGGCCCTCGGGGACCACACCGGTTGCTTCCACGATCACCAGACCAAAGCCGCCAAGAGCGAAGCGGCCCAGATGGACAAAATGCCAGTCATTGGCGAAGCCGTCCACAGCAGAATACTGGCACATTGGCGCCACCACGGTACGGTTGCGCAGCGTCAGACCTCGCAATGTAGTGGGTGAAAGCAGCTTGGACATTGGCAATTTCCTTGGCGGGACAAAGGTTCAGGTCCCTACATGGGGCATTCCCGCTTCATCGGCAAGTGCCGATGAAAGAAAGCTGTGTTGCGACTGACGCATTTCCATGACTAGCTCTTGCACGGCCGTCTTTTGGGGGGGAGCCACCATGCCCATAACTGCAAGTCGCTTTCGGGACCTTCTCGGATTTGAGGACCGCGGTGTCACGCGTCTGGACAAATCTGTCGAGACGCAGGGCGATTATGTCATCGAGCATCTGCGCTTGCGGATTGGTGACGCCGAAGTGCGCGGAATTCTGACCCGCCCGGCCCAGCCTTCCGGGCCGCTGCCGGCCATTCTCTATGGTCATTCGCATGGGGGTGGCTATGACATTGGCGCGCGCGAATTGCTGGATGGGCGCGAATATCTCGTCAGCCCGCTGGGGCCGGTGTTTGCCAGGGCCGGATATGTAACCCTCTGTATCGACATGCCGGTATTCGGCGAAAGGGCCACAACGACTGAGAGCGCGGCTGCCAAGGCGCTCTTGTGGCATGGGCAATGCCTGTTTGGCGAAATGCTGTCGGATCACGCGGCAGCTTTGACCTATCTGGCTGGGCGTGATGATGTGGATGCATCGCGTATTGGGGCCTTTGGTCTCTCCATGGGTTGCGTGCTCAGCTACTGGCTGGCGGCGCTCGACACGCGCATCGCGGCGGTTGCCCATCTGTGTTGCTTTGCCGATTTTCGGACCATGATCGAATTGGGTGCGCATGACGGGCACGGCATCTATCTGACCGTACCGGGCATGCTCCGTGAAGCCGATGCCGGCTCCATCGCTGCGTTGACAGCGCCGCGTCCGCAGCTCATCTGCGTCGGGGAGGCAGATCACCTGAGCCCGCCCGAGGCGGTGGCGCGCGCCATGGAGGAATTGCGGCCCGCCTACGAGATGGTTCCGGACCGACTGGAGTTCCTGAGCGAGGCCGGGGTGGGGCATCAGGAGACCCCAAGCATGCGGGCCGCGGTGCTGGCCTTCTTTGCCCGTCACCTGGGCTAGGTGGCCGAGCGGGAACCTATCCATTCCAGCGCCTGGGTCAGAAGGTCGGGATTGATCCATATCATGTAGGCGCCGAACACCAGCGCGGCGATCAGCGCCACGCCGAACAGCTTCTTGACCACCGACACAACCAGCCAGAGCAGGATGGCGGCGCCAATGCCGAGCATCAGCAGAGAAACGGTATCGGTCGGCATGCGAGGCTCCAGCGGAATCGAACTGGCCCTGTAGGGCGGACCGAAGCCCAGATTGTGGCAATCCACACGCCGATTGGGGAACGATACGGTCCGGCTGCACTTGTTCTTGCGCAAAGTGGAGCAAGGACGATGCGACAGGTCCGGGATGAAAATGACGCGCCGAATGCGGTGATTGTCGGGGTCGAACGAGACGCGGACGGCAAGGTGTTCGCTGTGGTGCGCTGGCCCGCAAAAGGGGAAGGGCCGGCCGGGGAGGACCGCTACCATTCGGTTCCGGAGGCGCTTGAGGCCGCACAACGCGTCAAGTCCGAGCGTGGGTTTGACGAAATCGTCGTTTCCTTGCAAAGAGCCGAATTGTGGCGCGATGAGTGGGGATCGCTGGAACTGGGTGCGAGCGAAGTGACAGACGAGGAAGCATTCGACATGGCGTGGGACATCGAAACCAATCGCGACGCCTGACCGGTCCCAAGATTTCGCTTGCTTCGAACCGTACCGTACGGTACGCCTCTCGCACGGAACGGCACCGAGGCAATCGGGGCCTCAGGTTTTCGCGAAAAGAGGATGGTCCCGTGGCCCTGGCCATCAAGGTCAACGAAGAGACGTTCACCCCCCGGCAGCAGGCAGTGCTGACCGCGGCGCTGGACCTGCTCGTCGAGAATGGCGACGGGCTGACGATGACGGCGGTGGCGCGGCGCGCCTCCTGCTCGAAAGAAACGCTCTACAAATGGTTCGGCGATCGTGACGGGCTACTCACCGCGACGGTGCAGTGGCAGGCGGCCAAGGTGCGCATGCCCTATGTCGACCGCAGCCATCTCAGCATCAAGGCGTTGCGCTCTAGCCTCGAACAGTTTGCGCGTGATCTTTTGACGACCATTATCGGCGAGGTCTCGATCACTCTCAATCGTACCGCGATTACCCATGCGGCGCAGGAAAAGGACGATCTGGGCAATATTGTCCTGGAAAACGGACCCCTGGCCATTCGCCGGCGGCTCAAGCCCATTCTCGAGGCGGCCCGGGATGCCCGGCTGCTGCGCTTTCCCTCGAGCGAGGAAGCCTATCGCACCTTTTTTGGCCTAGTCGTGCGGGACGTGCAGATCCGTCTGCTGCTCGGCGACAAGGCTCTCACCCAATCCAATGTCGAGGCCAACATCGAAGCCGATGTGAAGGCTGCGGCAGACCAGTTCCTGACCCTTTATGGGGTCAAGGCAAATAGCTGAAACAAATCGCATAAATTTCAGGGAGAACCCCAATGCGCGTCTATTACGATCGTGATGCCGATCTCAACATCATCAAATCCAAGAAGGTGGCCATTATCGGTTACGGTTCGCAGGGCCATGCCCATGTGCTGAACCTGCGCGACTCGGGCGTCACCAATGTCGCCGTCGGCCTGCGCCCCGGTTCTGCTTCGGCCAAGAAAGCCGAAGGCGAAGGCCTCAAGGTGATGAGCGTGGGCGAAGCTTCGGCATGGGCCGATGTCATCATGCTGCTGACTCCTGATGAGCTGCAGGCTGACATCTACAAGGAACATATCGAGCCCAATATTCGCGATGGCGCCGCGCTGGCTTTCGCCCATGGCCTCAACGTGCACTTCAACCTGATCGAACCCAAGTCGAGTGTCGACGTGATCATGATCGCGCCGAAGGGTCCGGGCCACACCGTGCGTGGCGAATACCAGAAGGGTGGCGGCGTGCCCTGCCTGATCGCCGTGCACCAGGACGCCTCGGGCAATGCCCATGACATCGCGCTGGCCTATGCCTCTGGTGTTGGCGGCGGTCGTTCGGGTGTCATTGAGACCAATTTCCGTGAGGAATGCGAGACCGATCTGTTCGGCGAGCAGGTCGTTCTCTGTGGTGGACTGGTCGAGCTGATCCGCGCCGGTTTCGAAACGCTGGTGGAAGCCGGTTATGCGCCGGAAATGGCTTATTTCGAGTGCCTGCACGAGGTGAAGCTGATCGTCGACCTGATCTACCAGGGCGGCATCGCCAACATGAACTACTCGATTTCGAACACGGCCGAGTGGGGTGAGTATATCACCGGCCCGCGCATCATCACCTCGGAAACCAAGGCCGAGATGAAGCGCGTGCTGCACGACATCCAGTCGGGCAAGTTCACCTCCGAGTGGATGCAGGAAATCAAGTCCGGCGGCGGCGCCCGCTTCAAGGCGACCCGCCGCCTGGCCGACGAGCATCCGATCGAGGAAGTCGGCACCAAGCTGCGCGACATGATGCCTTGGATCAAGGCCGGTGCGCTGGTCGACAAGGCGAAGAACTGATCCTTGATCCAGGGTCTTTTCGTTGGCGCGCTGGCGCACCGCCAGTGATCAAGGCCGGCGGCCTGGTCGACAAGGCGAAGAACTAAGCAACCGTCACGGTTGAACGGGAAGGGCGGGTCTTCGGACCCGCCTTTTTCAATGCCCGATCCGGCCCCAGCGAATGCGGGCCCAGATGCGCTCGTGCAGGAAAAAGCAGACCAGGCCGGTGAGGGCGGCAGACAGGGCCAGCCCGCCAGAGGCGACCAGATCGCCAGTGGCCAACCAGGCCAGAAGGGTCATTGTGAACAGACCGAGCACCTGCCAGGTGATGGCTTTGACAACGGATCGGGTGGCGGTCTCCAATTTCTGCTCCTTTGCTGCTGCTGCGTTGCGTCGTTGATCTCAACTGACGCCGGCCTTTGCAATGTGAGATTGATGACCAGTCCCGACACTTGTTCCATCCGTAAGACAGATGTTGATAATTGTCATCATTCGTGGCAATTCGCTACATATGGACAAGCGGGAACGTGCAAGCATCTTCAAGTCCCGGCTGATTGATGCAGTCGACCGGGCAGGGTGGACCCAGACCCGGCTGGCCGGTGCTGCGGGGCTGGACCGCTCGACGGTTTCGCAATTGTTGGCGGCTGAGGAACCGCGCCTGCCCAGCGGACAGGCGTTGGCGGAAATCGCGGCGGCGCTGCAGGTGTCTTCTGACTGGCTGCTGGGATTGTCCAATCATCGGGGCGCTGCAAGCGAAATTCTCGAACAGGCCGTGCAGATGACCGAGGCGGCACGGCACCCGGTGGACGAGCAGGTGCTCAAATGGACCGCTGAGGTGCTGGGCGCTAAGATCCGCCACGTGCCTGCCGGATTGCCGGACATCTTCAAGACTGACGAAGTGCATATGTTCGAGTATCAGGCGGCTGTACGCCGTACGCCCCAACAGGCGATCAGCGATTCGGCGGCGCAGCTTGCGCTGTTGCGCCGGCTGGAAACGGACATGGAGATCGCCGTTCCTGCCCAGACACTGGAGAGCTTCGCTGCCGGTGAGTGGCAATGGCGTGGCCTGCCTGGGGAGGTTCGGAAGCGTCAATTGGAGGCGATGGCCGAAGCGCTGGAGGAATTCTATCCCTCAGCGCGACTCTATGCATTTGATGCGCGCGAGCTGTATTCGGTACCATTCTCGGTCTATGGTCAGCAGCGCGTCGCCATCTATGTGGGCCAGCGTTACCTGGCCTTCACCGCCCCAACCTATATCCGCTTGATGGCCAGGCATTTCGACGATCTGGTCCGGTCGGCTAGCGTCCATGGTCATGAGGCCGCAGCCTGGGTCGCTGGGCTGGCACAATCGGTCCGCTAGGAGATTGCCTTCCCCCGGGGCTTTCGTCTCGAAATCATTCTGTTAGGCTAGTCAAAGCGTCGTCAGTCTTCGGCCTTCCCTCAAGGGAGACTATCGTGACTTTGACCAAGCAGTTCTGCCTCTACCTGATCAAGCCTTCGCATTACGATGACGAGGGCTATGTCATTCAGTGGAAACTCTCGCCTATCCCCTCCAATTCTTTGGCCTCGGTGCACGGACTGGTGCGCGACGTGATCGAGCGCAAGGCACTTGGCGGGGAATGGCAGGTCAATGTCGAGACGATCGACGAGACCAATACCGAGATCGATACCCGTACGATCATCGCCAATTGCAGAAAAGCAGATGCGGCGCTGGTGATGCTGATCGGCGTGCAGTCCAATCAGTTTCCTCGGGCGCTGGATATTGCGCGCCCGCTCAAGGCGGCACAGGTACAGGTGGCCATTGGAGGCTTTCACGTCTCTGGCGTCATTTCCATGCTCAATGGGGAGGATGCCGATTTCCAGATCGCGAAAGAGCTGGGCATCACCTTATTCGCAGGCGAAATGGAAGGACGCACCGAGGAAGTGCTGGCCGATGCCGTCACGGGCCAGATGAAGCCGCTGTACAATTATATGAACGATCTGCCCGGCATCGAGGATACGCCGGTACCCTTCATGCCGGCCGAGCACGTGTCGCGCACGGCCTATAACCTCACCAGCTTCGATGCGGGCAGGGGATGCCCCTATCAGTGCTCATTCTGCACCATCATCAATGTGCAGGGGCGCAAGTCCAGACGCCGTTCGCCCGACGATATCGAGAAGATCATCCGGCTCAATATGAGCCAGGGTGTGCATCGCTATTTCATCACCGACGACAATTTCGCCCGCAACAAGGATTGGGAAGCGATTCTGGATCGCCTAATTCATATGCGCGAGGTTGAGGGGCTCAATTTCAACTTCATCATTCAGGTGGACACGCTCTGCCACCGCATTCCGCGCTTTATTGAGAAGTGCTCGCGGGCCGGGGTGACGCGGGTGTTCATCGGGTTGGAAAACGTCAATCCGGCTAATCTCAAAGACGCCAAGAAGCGGCAGAACAAGATTACCGAATACCGGGTCATGCTGCAGGCCTGGAAGCAATGGCATGTGATCACCTATGCCGGCTACATTCTGGGCTTTCCGACCGATACGCCAGAGCGGATCATGCACGATATCGATGTGGTCAAGCGCGAGCTGCCCGTCGATATTCTTGAGTTCTTCTTCCTCACGCCGCTGCCAGGGTCCGAGGATCACCAGAAGCTACACCGGGCTGGTGTGGCCATGGACCCCGACCTCAACAAGTACGATCTCAATCACTACACTACGGCCCATCCGAACATGACCAAGGCGCAGTTCGAGAAAGTCTATGCCGATGCCTGGAGCCGGTACTATTCGCTCGATCACGTCGAGACGATCATGCGCCGCGCGGCGGCCTCGGGCATTTCGACCGCGCAAGTGCTGTTGCTGTGCACCTGGTTCATGGGGGCGCTCAAGATTGAAGGCGTGCACCCGCTCGAGGTCGGCTGGATCAGAAAGAAATCTCGCCTCAATCGACGCAGCGGGATGAAGATTGAACCGGCCATCCTGTTTTATCCGAAATATTATCTTGAGCTGGGCTGGAAGCTCGGGCGCTGGGCGTGGCTCTATTTCCGCTTCGGTCTGAAGCAACTCAAGGTCGAGCGTGACCCAAGCCGACAGGCTTATACTGACCTGGCGATGTCGCCGGTAAGCGAGCATGATGCGGAGGATCTGGAGCTGTTCAAGACCAGCGATGCGGTCGCCTGGCTGGACCAGCAGAAGCGGATCAACGATGCGCAGCACGGCATCAAGGCGCCAGCGGCGGAGTAACGATCTACCGGAGGCAGCCGCTCCCTTCAAATCACCCTGCAACTGCTCTACAGCTTGCAAGGTCAAAGGAGGCGAGTCATGGCGCTACCAGTATTTCCAGTCGAAGGCGGGTGCTCCTGCGGGGCGGTGCGCTACAAGCTTAAGGCCAGCCCGCTCAGCGTCTATAACTGCCACTGCAAGGACTGCCAGCGCTATTCAGGTGCGGCCTGGTCCATGTCGATGATCGTCAAGGAAGACGATTTCGAGCAGTTGTCCGGCGATACCGAGAGCTATGATCGCATGGCCGATAGCGGCAATGTCATCGCCATGTATTTCTGCGCCAATTGCCATACCTGGCTTTGGAACGTGCCGCCGGCCGGGGGCATCAAGGTGATGCGTGCCGGGTCGCTGGACAACATGGATTGGGCGGCGCCGGTGGGAAATATCTGGACTGACAGCAAGGCGGCCTGGGTCGAGATAGACCCGGGCCAAACCAATTTCGCCAAGGGCGCGTCGGATCGGGCCCCGCTTTTTGACGCATGGACGCGTGCGCACCAGGGCTAAACATGAGTACACAAGACGATATTGCCTCGGTCATGCGCCAGGAGAACGAGTTGGTCTTGTCCCGCTTTGATGAAGGCGTTGCCTTCGATATCGGTGCGGCAGTACGGGGACGGGCCCTCAATGAGGGTCTGTCGCTGGTGGTGGACCTGAGGACCTGGGACCGGCAATTGTTCTTTTCGGCGACGCCGGGCACCAGCGCAGACAATGCCGAATGGGTGCGGCGCAAGATCAATTCGGTGCGGCGGTTTCAGCGGGCCAGCTATCGGTTGGTGCTGGAGCGGGGAGAAGCGCCGTTCCCGCCCCAGTCTGGTGCCGATCCGGCCGATTTCGTGATTGCCGGTGGTGGGTTCCCAATCCGAGTTCCCGGCGCAGGGATCATCGGGTGCCTGACCATTTCGGGCTTGCCGGGACGCAAGGACCACGGCGTGGCCGTGGATGCGCTCTGCGATCATCTTGGAAGGGCGCGGGCCGACTATGCCCTTGTGGAGATCAACAGTTGAAACTGCCCTATCTGATCCTTGACGTCTTTACCCGCTCTCCACTCAAGGGCAATGCGCTGGCCGTGGTGCCGAAGGCCGACGGGCTGATGGACAATGAAATGCAGGCAATTGCCCGCGAGTTCAATCTGAGCGAGACGGTGTTCATCTGCAGGCCACAGAACGAGCGCAACAGCGCCGCGTTGCGCATCTTCACGCCTTATCAGGAACTGCCTTTCGCCGGACATCCCACGGTTGGCGCGGCCGTGTCGCTGGGGCTCAACAGCCGGGCGTCCGCTATCCGCATGGAAGAAAAGGTCGGGCTGGTAACAGCCCTGTTCGAGCGGATCGATCGCCGGACGGGTGAGGCGCGGTTCACTCTCCCCAGATTGCCCCAACGCCTCGGCGATTTGGCCGACCGGCTGGGCATTGCGCAGGCGCTCGGCATCGATGTCGAAGACATTGGCTGTGACGTATACAGGCCCGCTGTTTTTTCGGCCGGCGTGACCTTCCATCTGATCCCGGTGCGCGATGCGGGGGTGCTGAAGAAGCTGCGAGTCAACAAGACGGCCTGGGACCAGGTGTTTCATCATGAGCATCACTCGGCCTATGTGTTCACGCTGACGCCGGAAGAGCGCGAGAATGACATCGCGGCGCGCATGTTTGGCATGGATGTCGGGGAAGATCCGGGGACCGGTTCGGCTGCCGCGGCGCTGATTGGGATGCTGTCGGAACAGGCGCTTGGCTCGGGCCAGACTGATTATGTCCTGCGCCAGGGACATGAAATGGGTCGCCCCTGCCGCATCACCCTGCAATTGCGCAAAGACAACGACGCGCTGGTGCATGGGGCCATTGGCGGCGAGGCGGTTGTGGTCGGCGAAGGGGTGCTGGATCTCGATTGATGCCCATTCCGTCCTGCACCGCTTATGCTATTGTTCGCATGGGGACATAGCGGCAGGAGGGCCGGGCGATGGACATCGTCATCAATCTACTTGTCTGGGTGCATATCATCGCCTTCATTGCAGGCGGTTCGAATTCGGTTGTGGGGCCAGTCATAGGTGGGCGCCTGGCCGCGGCGACGCCAGATCAACGCGTTGGCTACTATGGGGTCATGAATACCCTCTCGCAGGTGGGCAAGGTGGCCATGGTCGCTCTGCTCATTACCGGGCCGCTGATCATGTTCATGAAATATGGCGGGCTGGGCGGCGCCTCGGTCTGGTTCTGGATCAAGATGGTGCTTGTGGCCGTGATGCTGGCAGCGATCATTTATGGCGGCATCCAGTTCAAGAAATCGCAGGGCGGCGATGCCGAAGCGGGCAAGCTGGCTGACACGGCGCACAAGATCACGGCGCTGGCATTCCTGGGCGTGCTGCTCTCGGCGGTGTTCGCTTTCGGGTGATGGAAACTTCGTCGCTCGAAATCCGAATGGCAGGATCAGGTGATCTGCCCAATATTCTTGATCTCTATCAGCACTTGAACGCAGGTGATGCCCGTCCGAGCAAGGTCAATGCGGAACAGACGCTGGAGCGACTGGAGGGCATGCCGGGAAGCGGGGTTCTCGTTGGAATCGATTGCGATGGCATCAGGTCGAGTTGCACGCTGATCGTCATTCCGAACCTTACGCGCGGCGGCCGGCCCTATGCCTTGATCGAGAACGTGGTCACTCATGCTTCTGCGCGTGGCAAAGGATATGGCAAGGAGGTACTAGCGGCCGCGGTTGAACGCGCCTGGAACCAGGACTGCTACAAGGTGATGTTGCTGACAGGTTCGCAAGATGTAGCGACCTTGAACTTCTACCGATCCGCCGGCTTCGAGCAAACCAAGACCGGATTTCAGGTTCGCAGCAAAAAAGTAACATAATTCAGCTCGCTACCCTTGCACCGGGCAGCGGGTTGGCGCATTGTTGCGGCAATTGACAGCCGTACCAGAGCGTACTCATGCAGCGCCGCCGCGCCAAAGCCATTGCCACCGCACAGACCAGGGCCTTCGAGGCCCGTTTGCTGCTGGCCGCTGGCCTGCTGCTGCTGCCCGCTCTGCTTCTCCTTCTTATCAGCCCCTGATCACCGGCAGCTCGAACTAGCGAGCGGGTCGTCAGGGGATTGCGCAACAACCGAACATCAGAACATGTCCGGTCCTGCGAGCCATTGCCCCAGGGCCGATAGGAAACCAAGAGAAGCCTATGTCCGTCGATAGCAATAAAGAACGCGTCTTCATCTTCGACACCACCCTGCGTGACGGCGAGCAATCGCCCGGAGCCACCATGACGCTGGAAGAAAAGCTCCAGGTGGCGGAAACGCTCGATGAAATGGGCGTCGATATTATCGAAGCGGGTTTCCCCATTGCTTCGAATGGCGATTTCGAGGCCGTGGTGGCCGTTGCCAAGCAGGTCAAGAACGCCACCGTGGCGGGGCTCGCCCGCGCCATCAGCGCTGATATCGACCGGGCAGGGGAGGCCGTGCGCCACGCTCAAAAGGGACGAATCCATACCTTCGTCTCGACGTCGCCGATCCATCTGGCGCACCAGATGAAAAAGACCGAGGACGAGGTGATAGAAATCATCGCCCACACGGTCACGCAGGCCCGCAACCTGATCGACGACGTGGAATGGTCGGCCATGGACGCCACACGCACGCCGATGGAGTTCTTAAAGCGTTGCGTGGAGACGGCCATCAAGGCTGGCGCGACGACGATCAATCTGCCCGATACGGTCGGCTATGCGGTGCCCGAAGAACATTTCCGCATGTTCAAGGACATCATCGAGAGCGTGCCGGGCGCCGACAAGGCGATCTTCTCGGTGCATTGTCACGACGACCTGGGCATGGCGGTAGCCAATTCGCTGGCTGGTGTGGCCGGCGGTGCGCGGCAGATCGAATGCACCATCAACGGGTTGGGTGAGCGGGCCGGCAATGCCGCGCTCGAAGAAGTAGTCATGGCACTGCGCACGCGTGGTGACGCGATGCCTTATTACACTGAGATCGACAGTACCCAGCTGTCGCGCGCCAGCCGCATCGTCTCGGCGGCGTCAAACTTTCCGGTGCAGTACAACAAGGCCATCGTGGGCAAGAACGCCTTCGCCCACGAGAGCGGCATCCATCAGGACGGCATGCTCAAAAATGCCGAAACCTATGAGATCATGACCCCGGCCAGCGTCGGCATCAAGGAAACAACCCTGGTCATGGGCAAGCATTCGGGCCGCGCTGCATTCAAGGACAAGCTCAAGGAACTGGGCTACGAGCTGGGCGACAATGCATTTCAGGAGGCATTCCAGCGCTTCAAGGATCTGGCGGATCGCAAGAAGCATGTCTATGACGCCGATATCGTGGCGCTGGTCGATGACGAAGTCGGCTCGGTTGGCGACCGTATTCGGCTGGTCGATATGGAAGTGGTTTCCAAGACCGGCGGTGTGCATCGCTGCGATCTTACCGTCACCATTGATGGGGAGGAATCGAAGGTGTCATTCGAGGGCACGGGTTCGGTTGACGCCATCTTCAACGCCATCAAGGCGGTCTCCGGCCAGAATCCACACTTGGTTCTCTATGCCGTGGATGGCGTAACCGGGGGTACGGATGCGCAGGCCTCGGCCCATGTGCGGCTGGAAATGAACGGCCGTATCGCCTCGGGCAATGCGGCAGAACCCGATACGCTGGTGGCTTCGGCCCGGGCCTATCTCAATGCGCTCAACCGGGTAATGATCGAGCGCGGCGCTTCGGCGCAGGGCGCGCTGGCCGGCTGATAGGGGCAAAAAGACGACAATCGAAGGGGCGGAGCCGCAAGGCTGCGCCCCGTTCATTTGGGGCATGCGTGTTCAGGTCTTGCGCAGGCCGGCACAAGCTGTTCTAGCCATGGTCCGATTGTCTGGGAGAGTGCTGTTCAATGTGGGGCAAAGCGGAGTTCCGGGGCGGCCTGGTGGTGGCGCTGGGGGCGGTCATCGTGGTACTCGCCATCATTGTTTCGGGCCGGGATCTTCCTGGGGTGATCCTGCTGCAGAGCCTGAGGTTTCACCTGATGGCCGTCGGGGTCATCCTGGCGCTTGGCCTGATCGTGCTTGGCGCCCGCTGGCGCGGCTTACTGGGACTGTTGCCTGTGCTGGCGGCAGGCGCACATGGGTACTGGCTGATCGGTGAGCTTTACACCAATCGGACAGATATTGCCGCAGCGCCTGCCGCGCAGTTCCGTTTTCTCAGCTTCAATGTGCTCAATGGCAATCAGCGGGCGGACGAGCTGGTGGATGCGGTTCTCGCCGATCCGCCCGAAGTCGTTCTCGTCATGGAGACGCCAGGCATAAGACCGCAACTGGATCGCATGGCGGAAATCTATCCCTATCGGCTGGGATGCGAGCGGCCGGAAACCTGCGATATTTCGCTTTATTCGCGTCTACCCATCGAAGAGGGCGGAATTGAGCTGTTCCGCCCCTTCAATTGGGAGAGGCTGGTGACTGCGCGGGTCCGGGTCGATGGCCAGTCGGTGACCATTGTCGGCGCGCATCTGACCAAGCCCTATGACAACAATGTCGCCTGGCAGGAAATGTGGGTGCTGAGCAATCTGCTCGGGACCATTGAGGGTCCACTGGTGCTGGCCGGGGATTTCAACTCGGCGATCTGGACCGAAACGATGGGCATGTTGATCGAACGGGGTGGCTTGATGCCGGGTCCGGTTACGCCGGCAACATGGCCGGTGCGGCTTGGTCCGGTCGGCGTACCGATCGACAATGTGCTCACGCGGGGAGAGGCCCGTATCCTGACCCTGGAATCGGGCGACAGCTACGGATCCAATCACCGGCCGCTCTGGGCCAGTATCGGTCTTTACGCAGCAGATTGAGCCTGTTTCAGGGCCAGTGGCAGGGCGTCGGCCAACAGGTCGAGGTCCTTGTCTGGCCCAGCGCTGATGCGAATATGCTGGTCCAGGCCGGGTGCGGCGGGCTTTCGCACGAAGATGCCCTGACGCCCCAGCGCTTCGAGCACACGCAGGGCGAATGCGCCATCGAGGCCGCAGTCAATGGCCACGAAATTGGTTGCAGATGGCAGGGGCACAATATCATTGTCGCGGGCGATCTGAGATATGCGGTCGCGCGCTGCTGTGATCTGGGCGACAGCCTGATGCAAGTAGTGCTGGTCGTCCAGCGCCGCCAGCGCTGCAAGCTGAGCGAGCTTATTTACCCCGAAATGGTTGCGAATACGGTTGAAGGCGCCGGCAATTCGGCGATGCCCGATCGCGTAGCCACAGCGCAGGCCAGCAAGGCCATAGGCCTTGGAGAAGGTGCGTAGGCGCAGCAGGTTGGGGCGGCTGGTGTCCAGCGGCGGCGCATCCTGCGGCGCGGTCTCCAGATAGGCCTCGTCCAGGACGATCAGGCAGGTCTCAGGAACGGCCTCAATGAAGCGCTCGATATCGCTGGCGGGCCAGAACGAACCCATGGGGTTGTCGGGGTTGGCCAGATAGACCATGCGGGCATTGGTCTCACGCGCCTTTGTGGCCAGGGCCTCGGGATCTTCATGGAACTGGCGATAAGGAACGAAGCGCAGATCGCCGCCATAGCCGACCACATGATAGTTGAAGGTGGGATAGGCCCCAAGCGAGGTCACGACAATGTCGCCCGGCGCGATGAACAGGCGAACCAGCAGGCCCATGAGGCCATCGATACCTTCACTGACGGCAATTTCGTCGCTGGCGACACCGAGATGCGTGGCGAGCGCCACCCGCAAGGCGTAGTTCTCCGGATCAGGATAGGTCCAGACCTCGGGCGCGGCGTTGCGCAGTGTCGCCACTACCCGCGGGCTGGGTCCGAAGCCAGATTCGTTGGCGCCGATTCGGGCCCGGGTGGCAATGCCGGTTTGCCGTTCGATCGCCTCCGGGCCGACAAAGGGCACGGTTTCGGGCAGGGATTCAACGATAGACGTAAACGGGGGCAGGGGCACAATCGGGTCCTTGGCGACGATTCCACTTCCATTCTAGCCGGGCGGAGGGCTCTTGCCAGCCGGTCTCTTCAAACGACAGTCGGCTTAAGCGATTCGGGCGATTTCCCGGTCGTCAGGTGGCTGGATCATGTCCCATTGATCCGCGTGGGCGTGGGGTCCCGTTGTTTTGCACAGGCACACTCGAATGCGAGCGGCCGCAAAGGGCCGGGAGTGCTTGGTTCAGAAGCGACAGGGCCATTGCCGCGCATTTGAACCAAATGCCATCCAGGCGGGCAATAAGTCGAGAACTATGCCGGTCCACCTTCTGGTCACGCCGGCAACGGCGATTCCTCAAGTACTTTTCTGCCAAAGGAGAAAGCGATTGCCTCCAACCTACGTGCTTGCGCGTGACCATCTACAGCGGGCCGCCACCATTCTCCAGGGGGCGGATCAACGATCGCAGCAGCTCCGTCACATCATCGAAAGGACAATTGGGCTGATGGACGAAGTCCGCCCCGCGCCCAGCGAACCGGCCAGCAATGTCGTGGAGTTGAACGACTACAGGCATTTGCGGCAATGAAATCGACCAACCCGGCCCGAGGGGCCGGGTTGTCGCCACCATGAAATCTGCATGACAGTTTTGCACACAAACTGGTTTTGAATGCTGGACAGCTCTGAATCCCTTTGATAGAGAGGCGCCACTTTGGTGCCGAGGCGCTTCAGAAGCCCCGGGTGCATAGCTCAGATGGTAGAGCAGCTGACTCTTAATCAGCGGGTCCAAGGTTCGAGTCCTTGTGCACCCACCAAAGTTTCCGGGCCTTTCCGGGTTTTCCAGATAGGCCCGTTTTACGTCACTTCCCATTTTTTACAGATACTGGTGCCACGACGTTCCGGCGCTCCAGTTTGGTGACCGCCGCGTCACCGGCCAGATAGTGCTTGCGGATAATCGCTTCGGCGTCCCGCTCCGAGTGTCCAGTGACCTCGGCAATCTCCTTGATCGATGCCCCGTTTCGGTAGGCCAGCGTCACGAACGTGCCGCGCAGATCATGGAACGTCACCCCCTCAATCCCCGCCTTGTCGCAAGCCTTGCCCCAGGACGCCCGAAAGCCGTCGCTGGTCCATGAGCGCGCGATAGATCGCCTTTGCCCGTCAACGCCTCTCGTTGGCGTTCCGCGGGCCGTTGTGAGGATCGTCGCGGCCTCTCTTGGCGTGCTGTCCAGCACCGCCTTCAATTCCCCCGATACCTTGATGCGCACCTGGCGCCCGGTCTTGCTCTGGCGAAGGCTGATGTGCGTTCCGTCGTAGGCGGACCATGTGAGCGCCAGAAGGTCGCCCTGGCGCTGCCCGGTCCATCGGGCCAGATCAATCGCCAGTGATAGCTTCGCCCCGGCCTTGGCCTTGAACTTGGCCACCTGGTCATCGGTCCATATGGCATCTCGGCGTGTGCCGGCCGAAATCTTCTCGACCTTCTCCAGCGGGTTTCGCTCGACCAGTTCGCGGTCGCGGGCCACAGATAGGATTCGGGCCAGCACGGTGATCAGCATGTCGGCCTTACGCGGGGTGTCCAAGAACTCGTCGCGCCACTCGAGGAAGGTTGAGCGGGCGCCGCGCTGGCTGATGGCCGTGATGGGAAATTCTGCGAACTCGGCTTCGATGAGGTCAATGGCCGCGTCATAGCTCCGCTTGGAGGCATCGGAAAGCTTGGTATAGGCTGCGCTCTGCCGATAGACATAGATCAGACCCGGCAAGAAGCCTTCGCGCTTCGCCTCTGGGCGGTCGCGCGTTAGTTTCAGATATTCGACAAGAAACTCGTCTGTGTCGGGCTCGGCATGGATGCGCGGCCCGCCGCGCCATGCGTAGCGGTAGATGGACATGGTGCCATTCGCCAGCCGGCGCTTGACCTCATGGACGCCCATTACCTTGTGCCTTCGCTTTCTTGGCATCCCGCTTCGCCTTCCACCTGTCGAGGTCGGAAAGCGTTTGCTCTGGCTTCATGGTGTCAACGGGAACGAACCGGACCTCGCCGGTTGTCACCACAATCCCCATGGTTATCCCCGCCGCCTGGGCGCCGCGCATAATTCGCGTGACATCGCTTTGCTTGATGATGGCGGGCTTGGCGACCATCACTTCCCCTCCTTGGCGGCGCGGATCATCGATACAAACACATTTTCTGGGTCGCTAACATCGTACGCACCCGGGCCGTATTCTTTGAAGCCTTCTGTCCACATCCCCTCTGTCGGCTCCATAAGGGCATCGAGAGCGGCATCGGCCATCTCATAATAGCGCTGCTGATCTTCATCGGACTCCTCATCAAGGCGCATTGACCGCCACTTCTGGCCTGGTTCCTGAACTTGGTTCTCCTCGGTGTCGTATAGCGCCCGCGCGATCTTCTCCCGCATGTTCATGACACGCCTCCATTGACTGCGCTGGTGCCGTTTGAGCACATGATAGCATGACCCCCGAAGAAGCCGACGCCCGCATCATCAAGTCCCGCCAGACCCTGCACCGATACCGGGCAATGATGGAGAGCGGGATAGTCCCACATGCGGACCTTGGCATCATGAATGGCGAAATCTCCCTGCTCATAGACATTGCCGAGCAAGTGCCGGCGAAGGCCGACAAGATCGCCTCCCTCATAGGCCAATGGCGGGATATAATGGGGAAGATCAGGACGGTGCATTGAGGTCACTTCGAACCTCCGGGCATATTTGCCACAATGGTTGCAAAGCGAAGCATATGCATCGGCTTGCCGTGCCAGTGAACGGCGACCAGGCTACCGAGCCCGAACGGCTTGAGGGGCTTGTTCGAGGTCATTCCCCCTTCTCCCTGCTGTTGCTAGAGCCTTTCACGAAGGCGCGGGCTGCATCAATAGCAGCATCCAGGTCTTCGCCGTTCAGCACCACATTGTCAGGCGTCATACCAGCAAACACCCCGCCGCCTTTGATGGTGTCCAAGTCGCGCTCCCGCAAGAAGCGATAGCGGGCAGCGTCTTCCTCTGCCTTGAGTGCGGCGATAATGATCTGTCGCATTGCTTCGGTGTTAGTCAGAGTGTCGAGGGATTTGTCCCGGCTCTTTGCCAGACCAGCATCGGCCATTTCATCAGTGACCGTCACCCCTCCCCCATTGGTAGATGAAGGGGTGAGGGTGCTGCGAATGCGCTGCTCGTAGTCAGCTTGGCATTTAGCTTGTCCGTCAGAAAGAGACCCGGCATCACCAAACTTTGTCCCATCCCGGAAAACAGCAATGTACCCGTCCCTGACCGCATAAAAGCCCACCGGGCTTTTGGCAGATGCGATACCGCCGTGGATTTTCCACTCCAGCGGCTTCACCCTCACCCCTTCCGGCTGGGTGGGGATTGAAGCGGCGCGGAGGGCGGTCACTTCCTCACCCCGTCTTTCTGCGGCCAAGGCTTTCGCACTGTCCTGGGTGATAACGAACCTAGCAATCCCTGGGTTTTTGGCTGGCCAAGCCCAAGCAATGATGTCGCTCATGGCTTTATCTCCAAAATCTCTGATAGCTGCTTGATCAACGGCAGGATGCGACGGGCAAAGTCGGCTTTCCCGCGAGCGTAATGACGGTTTGCACCGCCAATGGCCGAAACCATGACTGTTGCGTACAGGGTCCTGAATGGCTCTACGTATGGCGGATCGCGCGGGTCAGGGTTCGGTCCCGCCTCAGCAGGCTCTTGGGTGTGGGCAATTGAAAGTGCATTACCCCAAGCCACCGGTTTCACCTCTCCCGGCTCCGGGGAAGTGCGGGATGAAAGTGCGTCCTTGTAGCATGCCACTGCCAAGGCGCGGGTGCGCTCGTCCAGTTCATGCCAGAACGTGCCTCCAATGGGGCGCATTGCTTCCCACACATCATCGCAATTCTGCTCAATATCTGTCTTATCCATGGTTGTTCTGGTCCTGCATGGCTGTGAGAAGGGCGAGGATGATAGCGAGGGGTGCGGTTGCGGCGGGAAGCGCTGTCGCCGTCCATCAAGACGGCTTCCCATGTTTGCCCCATGCGCGGCGAATGCAGGTCATAGCGCCACCCCGGCAAGCATCGCTCCACAAGAGCAAGGGCGGCGTCTATGGAGCCTTGAAGCGCGCGAACAAAGTCGCTCCACAAGGGGTCGTGAGACGGAGTGTTGGCATACCATGGAGACAGGCGAATGCATTCTTCCACATCTTTCCCGCTAAGCGGGCCAGAGGCCGCTTGCAGCTTTAAAATCAGTTCACACATTCCACAGGCTCCCGCGCCGAATTCGCTGAATAGTGGTCCGGTCAACCGAATAGATGCTCGCCAAGACTTTCGTGCCGCGCGCGTCAGCGCGGATTGCGTCAACCTCCTGAGGGGTTAACTTCGCTTTCGGATTTCGGGCACCGACTGCCCAGCTATTTCCACTGCCGAGCTTTCGCCCGGCCTCTTTGGCTATTTCGGGGTGCTTAGAAAAATGAGCCCGCTTGCGGCGTGCCATGTCTTCCATGTTGCTCGCGTGGTCGCCCACATAAAGATGACCAGGGTTCACGCAAAGTGGGTTATCGCATCGGTGGCAGATGAAAGCGGCCAGATCGAACGGGCCATCATGCAGCCACTTGCTTGCTCGGTGGGCAAGCCATTGCCTGCCGCCCATGAAATAGTAGGGCTTCCAGCGGCCACTGATTTCGTAGGCGGTCCCTAGCCACAGCCAGCATCCTGACATCGGCTCTGGGATACACCGCTCTATCAGCCCCTCCAAGGACTGTGCATTTGGTGTGGTCATTGGGAAATCTCCTGCAGAGCTTCGGCGCGAGCCGCATTGAGTTCGGCCATGGCGTCATTGCTGCCGCCCTGGTCGGGATGCGCCTTCTGCGCTGCGTTGCGGTAAAAGGTCATGATGGTTGCCCGGTCCACCGGAACATCAGGCAGGATGCCAAGCACTTGGCGCCACGAGCGCTTGGACTGATGGCCGGGCGCGGGCAGGGCAGAGAAGCCGGTGAAGGCTCGCTCCATCATCACTCCGCCGCCAAGGTCTTCCACGCCCCTGAGATACTTCAGCACGAGCGCCAGAGATCGCAGGTTTTCCTCCGCCCGCGTGTGGCCGTCCTGCGCCATAACCATCGGCTTGCCGTTCATGGTGAAGTAGATCGCCACGCCCTGATCATCAGGGACGCCGAAGTTCTTCGACGGGACGCCGTTTTGGGTGAGGCGGAAGTTGGTGCTGACGATGGTGCCCTTTGCCCCGGCGCGCTCCAGTTCGGCATAAAGCTCGTCCCGGGCCTCGCTGAAGGTCCAAGGACGGCGCTTGTTCTTCTCTCCACGACCCCATCGATTGCGGGAATCGACGCGCCGATGCGCCGGGGTGCGCGGCCAGCCTTCGGGCCATTGAAGCGGGTAAGCCTCGGTCATGTCCGTTCCTTCTTGCGCAGATCGTTCCTGCTCTGGATTTTCTGGCCTTGAGGCCATTCGTTCCGTGAATTGATCTTGGTCCGCTGCTCTGGCGGCTTCCTGGGCTTGCTGCGGTGCTCGCTGGCGGGCGTTTTCCGGTCCAGCTTGAGCTTGAGCAGGCCCTGTTCAATTCGCCGCCTGATAGTCCTCTGGAGAGCCCGGAAAGCATAGAACAGCCATTCCTCTCGGCTCAGGACGATGCTCCGGCCATCCATCGCATCGTGACATGCGGGGCAACCGTCGGCCGAGGAAGTGTCATCGGCCTTCTGGCCCATGCCGAATGTCTCGTCGCGAAGATGGCACGATACGGTCGGCCCCCGAACGCAGACCTCGGGGATTTCGAACACACAGGTCTGATCCTTTGCGCCGTCTAGGTAGACGCGGCTGCGGATCGGCTCGCGGCGGAAGTTCTCGGTCACGGCGCGATCTCCACAACCTTGACGCCAGCCCGGCGCGCCTTACGCACCATGTCTGCCGTGCCGCGGCCACCCGGAAACGCTATGACCAGATCGGGCTTGCCTTCTGCCAGCATGCGGGCGTTTCGGGCAGGACCGGCGAAAGTGCCTTGGTTCTCCCAGTCGGCCTCGTATGTCTCGACATGGCCGCAGCCGTAGGGGTGATCGGCCCAACTACGGGCCAAGGCATCCGCGCCGCGTGCGCCGCCCTCGATGATGACGCTGATACCGGCCTCGGCGTGCAGCTTGTCCAGCACGGCATAGACGCGCCGGCTGTCCTGATAATCGCGGCCGCCACAAACCAAGACGCGCATCACATCACCGCCCTTCCGAGCATGGCGTTGACTGCCGCTTGCTTGGCCCGAATATCGGCCCGTGTCGGTGCATGGCGCTTGCGGTCGCGCTCCAGTTGCTCATGGGCGGCCCTTAGTTGCGGGTTGACGCTGATCATTCGGCGGAATCGCTTCGCCCGCTGGTGAGCTTCCCAGCCGATCAGAACGCGGCGGATGAGGCGGTCGAACGGGGTCACGCCGTCACCTCGCGAACGTGCCGCATGTCATTGCGGTGGTAGCACCATGCCCCGCACCAGATCGTCTGCGGCCCGACGCGCGTCACAGTGCCGAACCGCTCATCCTGGCTCCAGCGGACGAAGTACCGGATTTGCTTGCCGACCAGCTCCTGAAGCCTGCTCTGGTCCATGTGTTCGATGTACAGGTGCATCACTTCCTCCCCATGCGCTCATTGCGACGGCGGGTTTCGTTCTCGGCTTGGCGCTTCTTGGCGAAGTGGCGGCCGAGGTCTTTCGACCACTGCGGGCGGCCAGCTATCACGTCGTAGTGCCAGGGTTGACGGACGGGCTTCATTGGCTCGCCTCATAGGCTTCCGGGGGCGGGACGGGCCGTTGATCGCCCTTCTGCTTCGGTTCGGACCACTCGACGCCGTGCTGATCGCCAAAGGCCCGGATGATGGTGAGCAGGTCGCGCATTTCCTCGTGGGTCAGGTCCGACGATGAAGTCGGGCTGATGTTCACGAAGCCGGTGCGGTCAAAGCTCGGCACGATGCGCATCTCGTCCTTGCGCTCACGGCGCAGGGCGTCCAGCATCACCAGTTTGAAGTCCTCGGCGGACATCTGCTGCCCGCCCCAGCGGAGCTGGTCGGATAGATCGCCCAGCATCGCCCACATGGCCGCGTTCTGGTCATTGGAGCGCTTTGGCCCCTTTATCTCAACGCGGCTGCCTGGGCGCTTCTCGAATGCCTCCCGCACCAGATGGATGGTGCGGTCGACAAGGCGCGGGTTGGCAAGGGTGATGATCTGGCGGGCCATGGGTCAGTCCACCTGGCGCATGAACGGGATGTCATCATCCATGCCCGAAGGCATTCCTTGCCCACCGCTCTGGGATGCGCTTCCGCCGCCGCTCTGCCGTCCGTAATCGTCCGGGCTGTTCGGTGGTGGTGGGCGATTGCCCCCGCCCTGGCTGCCTTCGAGCAGCACCAGTTCAGCGCCAAAACCATTCAGCACGACCTCGGTGGAGTACCGCTCGATGCCGTCCTTGTCGGTCCACTTGCGGGTCTGGAGCTTGCCCGACAGATAGACGTTGTGGCCCTTCTTCAGGAACTTCTCGGCAATGCCGGCCAGGCCATCGCTATCGCGATTGCCCCACACGGTGACGCGGTGCCATTCAGTCTTTTCCTTCTTCTCGCCGCTATTCTTGTCGGTCCATTTGTCCGACGTGGCGACCGACAGGGTGGTGACTTTGGTGCCGTTGGCGTCACGCACTTCGGGGTCTTGGCCCAGCCGACCAACGATGATGACTTTGTTCACGCTGCTCATGGCCGGTTACTCCTGACCCATGTCGCCGGGGAAGCCGTCATCGTCCTGCATGGCGGCGCGCTCCTGCAGTTCCGCGGCCTTGTCGTCCTTCTCGTTCTGGAGCGTCTTGCGCCAGTCGGCGGGGAAGCTGGCCATGGCATCGACGGTGGACTGGTGCGCCCAGAGCTTGTTGAAGGCATCGAGGCTGTCGCACTTCCGGTTCGCTTCGGAGATGCGGGACCACAGTTCCCGGCTAGCGGCCTTGGATTTTTCTTCGGGCTGCTGTGCCGATGGGGCGCTGTCCGATCCGTTCGAAGCCTGGGCCATCTCGTCGGCGGTGTAGAGGCCGGAAAGCTCCTGCGGGAATGCCTTGCGCAGTGCGAGGGCTTCGCCGCACTTGGCGATCATCACGTCGCCCATGGTGCCCCACATGCGGGTCAGGCTGCCGTCTTTGGTGCGGCCGGCATAGGCGTCGAAGCGAGCCACGCCCCAGCACGGCTCTGTGAAGTCCGAACGCAGGACGCCGACGCGGGCGGCGACAGGCGGCTCGGGCGACAGCCAGACGTCTTTCCAGACACCATCCTTGCCGCACCAGAACGGGCCCACCTGGCCGGCATATTTGCCGCTGCGCTCTGCGATCAGGCGGAAGCCGTCGATGCTGGTCTGCACCGCCATGACTTCCCGGCGCTGCTGACCATCCCAACGCTTCACGGCGTAGATCTGGCGGGCGAAGGGGTCGAGCCCGGTGCGCTTGCACTGGTGCAGGAAGAGCTGCAGCTCGTCGTCGGTCGAGCCCTTTGCGATGGTGCGCTTGATCAGGTCAACCTGGTTGTCATCGAACACAGTCGTCGGCGCGACGGCGCGGTGTTCCTCGATTTTGGCGACAGCGTTCATGGTCAGAATGCCTTCTTTTCTTCGATGATGGTGAAGCCGGGGATTTCGCGCTTGCCGGCGCGAACGTCCTTGGCAGCGAGGTCATTGACGAGGGCGATGAAATCGTCCCGGCGCGTGGCCCAGTAGTGAGCAATGGCGGCCTTGGGATCGGTCAGTTCGGGCCGATAGGTGGTGCGTAGGCCCAGACCGCTCGTCGCAGCCTTCTGGGCGGCCTTGGCGACCCGTTCGGCTTGCTTCGCTGCCTCGGCCTGTTGATCGGCCTGTTCGGCGTCTGTGAGCGTCCCTGTGGCCGATGCGGCGCGGGTCGCCTCGACTTCGGCCTGGCGCTGCGCCTCGGCTTCCTCTGCGGCCTTGCGGGCAATCTCTGCCTTGCGCTCGGCTTCCTTGATGTTCCAAGGGGTCAGGGCCTTTTTGCAGCCATCCACGATCCGCTGGGCGGCATCGATCAACGGCTTCCATTGGGCATCGACGGCCTTGCCGGCGTCGAGGTGAGGCTTCTTCTCGACCGTGCGGGCGTCGTCAGCGGCCTTTACCGCCTTCCGGGCCATATCCAGAAGGGTTTCCAGCGCCTCGGCTTCCTCGGGGCTCTCTACGGCCTTTCCGTCCAACCATGCCTTGGCCTCGACTGTCAGGTCATCGATGTTCAACTGGTGGGCATCGAACGGGGTCATGTTCGCGCCGTCATGGATGCGGTCGTTGCCAGTTTCGGACAGTGCTGCTGCGGCGCTCATGCTGCGGTCCTTTCAACCTCTGCCACGACCGGCCATGTCTGCCAGCGGGCGAATTGCAGGTGCCACTTGGCCTCGGCCCAGAGGCGGGCGTATTCGGCCTTGGCGGTACGGTAGGCTTTCAAATCCCCGTCGTGCTCAGCCTGGGCCATGACGGCGCGGTGCTGGTGCGCAAGGCGGCGCTGTGTCTTGGCGAGGGAGAGCAGGGCGGCGCGGGTACTATTCGGCTGCATCACGAGCCTCCTGCATGTGGCCTTCCGCATAGCGGCTGGCTTCAAAACTGCGGTTCCAGAAGGCGACAGCGTTGCCCGGTGTCCCTGCTGAAACCTCAACCTTGCAGTGCTTGCAAAGGATGGTTTCGCGGTAGAACGATGTGCGGGTGATGCCGACGCGGCCTGACTTGCGGCGCACGGACGGGCCAGACGTTCCGCAATGGCTGCACGGGCAGACGATCACACCCTTGCCGGTGGAATAGTTGATGCGGTCGGTCACTCTGCGGCCTCGCGTGTTTCATGGCCCTCGGCATAGCGTCGGGCGATTTCATCTTCGGGGGTGAGGTCTGCGGTATCGGCCTCGGAGAGGATGAAGCCGAGATGGGCCGCCAATGCGTGCAGATGCGTCAGGACGGCTGTTTTGCTGCCCAGATGGGTGAAGGTGCCGCAACGGCGTTCATCGGCCTGTACGGCTTCCGTGTGGAGCCTGCGCACCGCGTCGTGGACATGGGCGACGTTGGTGGCCGGGTGCCATTCGCTTGATGCGATCTTGCCAAGGTCAGTTGCCATGGCCTCAAAGGCGGCAATGAGTTCCTTGCGGCGTCCATCCATGTCGTCTGTCACTGCCATGCGCAGCGTGATGGTCAGCATGCGTTCGGTGGCGCGGATGATTTTGGTGGTGTCCAGGGTCATTTCGCCACCCCGTCGATCTCGGGCGTCACCCGTTCGCCATTCTGGTCCTTCTCGACCCGCCTGCCGTCCACAAAGACGTTGTAGCGGTCGCCGGCAAAGTAAGCGCCGTACCAGGCCATGATGTTGGGGATGGCATCGGGAGCCACATGCATCCGCACTTCCTGCGGCGTGGCGTCGTAGTTGAAGAACATCAGCTCGCGGATGATCATTTCGGCGCTCCAATCAGGCCAATACCGACGATGACAAACAGGGGCATCAGGACGATGCCGGCGGCGATCATGGAGTTGTCGCCACGGTTTAGGAAAAGGACGATGCGGGTGGCGCTCCACAGAGCGCTTTCGAGAATGCGAGAAGGGGTCATGTTGCAACTCCCGCTTTGACGGGCCACGAGGTCTTGCGGTCCACGTTGAAGTGCACCGGGCCGATGCAATCCGGCGTTGTGCAGGACAGCCAGACATGGCCGTTGCTGGCGCGGGACCAGCCAAGCTTGCCGTCGCAGTGCGGACAGGGGCATTCGCCCGTGGTGCCGCAAGGGATGGGGGCAGGGATAGCAGCGACGGCCTCGCCCAGCATGGTCAGGCGGCTGTCGGTGTATGCCTTCCATGCCGACCGCTCGGCGGCGGTGTATTCCTCTCGCTTGGCGCATTCCGCCTTCGGCTCCGGCCAGCACTGGGCCGACGCGCCGGGGCCCGACAGGTCAACGCCCAAGGCGCAACGGGGTCCGCCCGTAAGGCCGCGCTCGTAGCTATAGTGGCGACAATGGTGGGTGGCGCGAAGTGGCTTGCTCATGGCCATCACTCAGCAGCCACAGCAGGGGACAGATCAGCGCCACGAACCGGGACGCTCCAGTCGGTGACGCGAAGCTCGAACCGCTCGGTCCGGCGCTCCAGTTCTTCCGCCGTGACCCAGCTTCCGCCGTTCTCGTAGGCCAGCTTCAAGTCACGAACCGCTGCGGCATTGAGGGGCAGCAGGTAGTCGAGCAAAGGCTGGGGGTCGAAGGTCTGGCCGTGCATGGTGAAGAACGGGGTCAGTTCCTCAATCGCAGACTCAACATTGCCGTGACGGGCAACAGCCGATGCGAAGGTGCAGGCCCGCTGGTTGTGGTAGCTGCAGGTCCAGCCATAGGCCGGGGTGCCGTCTGCCAAGTGCTGGGCAGCGTATTCTTCCGCAATGCTATCGCTGGCATTGAGAGCGGCCTGTAGGGCGCTGATGCGGGCCAGGGCGGACTTGTTGCTGTAGTGCATGGGTCTATGCCTCCAGTTGGGCAATGACGGGGGTTAGGCGGCTTGTTGGGTGGAGTGGCGAGCGATGTGGCTCTCGATCAGCGCCCGCCCGCCTTGGTCGAGCCACGCCTTGACGGCAATGATGTGCCAGACGTTCTGTGGTGGCCCTCCAAAGCCCATTCGGGCCATGTGGGCTTGCCGGTGCGTTGACTTGCAGAAGGCGTCCAGCGAGCGCTGAACCTGCTGCGAAAGCAGTCCGCGCCGTGGTGGATTGAGGTTGGCCATGGCATAGACGCCACTGACGTTGACCCATTCGGTCCAGTTGATCGAACCCGGCTGAACCGCTCGGTTTGCCATGTCGATTACGCCATCAACGCGGACAGCCAGTTTGGTCAGAGCAGCGTGGGTCTGTTTGGTCTGGTTTTCGGTGGCTGCTACGCGGTCAAACACGGCCCGGAAGCAGCGGCGCAGGAAATGCGCCCATGTGTTGGGCATCTGCTGAACCAGTGACTTCTGCATGAAGCCGATCATCTGGTTCTTGGCTTCGACAATCTCGGTGGATGCCTTGCGGGCACCCTGAATGGTCAACTGGCGATTGGCTTCCTGCTGCTCAAGGATGCGGTCGAAGTCAGGGCGCGGACCTTCGCCAACCTTGGCGCGGCGTTCGCATTCGATGAAGTAGCGGCGAGCCGCCTTACCCTGATCGTTACGCTCAACCATCGATAGCTCTTTGGCCATGTCGAGGGTCAGTGCGTAGTGCTTGGCAGGGCGTCCGCCCTTCGAGTTCTTTCCGATTTCGGAAAAAACCACGTAGTCGACGCCTTCAACAAACCCGTACTGGTTGATGCGATCTACGATCCATGCGCCGAAAGCCTTACCGACGCGAAGGAAGGCATGGAGCTCGCGACCATCCACGGTCTGCACCAGGTCAGCGCCAACGGCGCGCTCGCCAATGGCAATCAGGTCGTTACCGGTATTGCTGGTTTCGTTGTCCACTTGGGTCCCCATAAGGAGCTTCGATAGAAGGGGACCTTAGTTGGAGATTTCCAACACGTCAACATGATTTGTTGGAGAAATCCGCGACAAAGTTGGAAATGGCCTTGACGAAGCCTTTCCTGCGCGCGTATACGCGGTAATACAATGGGGTGATCAGTGAGGAGCGTAGGCGACAAGCCGGAGCGACGAACGGGTGTTCATCCCTCTTCGAAACTGGTGGAAGGCGCGGCGCTAGACCGCGCCGCTTCCACAGAGTTCAAGGTTCCATAACCACTGAACTCTCAGCAGATTGAGATATTTGTATAGGGCAATACGCGCGAGGCTGAAGCGAGAACTTTAGTTAGTTACTGTCGCCACTGAAACCATCCGACAACCCGCCCCCAGACGGTCACATCATCACGGCGAACCCTGTCTCTGGGGTAAAGCTCTTTGTTGTCAGAGATGATGTCGTAAAACTCTCCACCGGGCACCAGGCGAAGCCTTTTGATTACCAATCCGTCCCCAGCATTGAGGGCGTAGATTTCATCCGGGGGAGGGGTGTTCTGGTTGGTGTCGACAAACACAACCGCTCCGCCAGTCAGCGTCGGCTCCATGCTGTCGCCCTGCACCTGCCAAGCGTATATGCCCTTCAGGCTTCGGAATTGCCGCAGCATGTACTCAGGGAAGTCCCAGTAGCCCCGAACGTCGTCGGGGTCTGCGATGTCGCCATTCTGGTCAAGGCGGATTTCCAATAATCCGCCACCTCCCATCCCAGCGTGAATAGCCAGGTCGGGGATCCTGCCCATCTTTACCTGTGAACGGTGCTCTCGGATTCGGGCCAGGGTCTTGGGGTTGTCCTCGTAAACAAGGTCTTCCCACCCCTCCCCAATGAATTCCTCCCAAGCCTCGTGCACGATTGAACGCGATTTGCTGAAGTCGTAGTCATCGATGTTGCTAGGGGTGTCCGCCCAAGGGTCCATGCCAGCATCTATTGCGGCCTGATCGCTCTCGTTCAGCCTTCTCTGAAAGGCCGCATCCGAAGCACTTCGGGAGACAAAGGGTGTTTCGTAGGGCGCCGGCAGGCGCACCAGTCTGCCCTCGGCCAGAGCTGACGGGTCGGCGTAGATGGCTTTCGCCAAGATGGCCAGTTTGTCGGAACGAACAGACTGCTTTTTGCCCAGCAACAGGTCGTAGATGAAGCCGCGCTCCATCCCTTGGGATTCGGCGGCCTTGATGGGTGCAATGCCCAGTTCAAGCAAGCGGCGAACTACGATGTCTTTGAGCGACTTTTTCATGCTGTTCAGCATAGGAAATTTCCACCGGATTGCGCCAAACGGAAATTTCCATTTGCAATGTTGGAAGTTTCCGACTAAGCGTTGGGGCATGGAACAAGAACTTGCCAATCACCTGCTCACAGTCGGCGCCCGGTTCGGCGCTATTCGTAAGCTCGAGGAATCGACGGTCGGTCGGCTTTGCGCTTCTGACGCTCGGTTCTTTTCGCGTATTCGGGAGGGTCAGACCTTCACGATCAAAAAGTACGACCGCGTGATGGCGTGGTTCGTGGATCAGTGGCCCGAATTTTCGGAGTGGCCCGCTAACGTCCCCCGCCCTCTCGCCCCCACCGAAGCGGAGCAAGTAGCATGATGTCCGTGAACGACATGGCCCGCTCAGTCATCCCCCAGTCCCGGTGGCATGAAGTTGAGGAAGTAATCCACGGCTTCGATAGCCGTCGTCCTCCACTCGTCTCTGGCCTCGGGCGGGACGCTATCGGGAATGCTCAGTCTCTCGGCAGCGGCGCGTCTGGCTCGCTTGACGATGGGAGCGTATCGCATCCCCTCATCGCGGCTGATGACGTCATCCATGGCCGAATGCATGAGGCAGTAGAGCCCATAGAGGACGGCCTGTCCAAGTTCCCCATCAACGAGCTTTTCAAGCTCCGCCACGGCTTCGCGCCTGGGCATGGCGAATCTCCCTCTTCGCGTGAGGGGGCAGCATGATTGATCGCAGCGCCCGCCGAAAGCGGGAATGAACCGGCTCCCGTAGCCACCCCCGATTTCAACATCACCCAGCCTCTCCGCGCTTCAAGCGCCACGGGAGAGGTATGCCCGGAGATTTGCCGCAAGTGCGAAAATCATCTGCCCAATTTTGCAAAGGCCGGACACTCCCTCGCGTCGAGGCCCGCGACATTATCCAGGCCCTGGCCTTCCGTGCGGTTCCGCACCTGACCCGCGAACTGCAGCTTGGCTGGCTTTCCGATGTCATCAGCCACGAGAGTGGCTTGCCGGTATCGGTCAGCACATTGCGCCGCTGGTGGGACGCCAAGGACGATGACCAGTCCGGCGTTGATGTCCGTCACATGGACGTTCTGCGCGCCAAGTCTCGCTCCATCTACGCCAACGACAATGGCCTACGGAGGTTTGACCCAGGTAGCGCCGAAGCCGTGAGGGCTGCGGCATGAGCACGGTATTCGAGACGACGGCGTATCAGGACAGACTTGGCATCGTTCGCATCGAAGAATGGCCAGAGGGCCTTGTTCTGTGGTGCGGTGGGGAGATCATGTGGCGTTCATGGGGGCCGAAGGCGCGCCCACCAGCGCCACCAAAGCGGCCACGCAAGCCGGGATACAATTACCCCGAGGCGCTGGTCCAGTCGATCCGCGAGATGGCAGCCGCTGGACGAGTGCTCAAGAGCATCGCTCTGGAAACTGGAGTGCCGCGCACAACCGTTCAGCGGATTTGCGAGGACATCGACAAGCCCATTGATCATCGCGGCAGGAAGGGCAGCAGGCGCAGGCTCTTGGGTGGCGACGAATGACCGCCATCCCAGCCGATATCCAGAAGGCCGCTGCCGCTGTCTATGCCCGCCTCGGGCGCAGCGCTGATGCCGACGAGCAGGCTATCGCCAAGGCGCTGATGGCCCGCGATGAAGCCTGTGCCCGCATTGCTGATGAGCGCGCCGCCATCTGCGCTGATGCCGTTGCCAAGATCGACGCTGGCGAACTCTACGCCGGCATTCCCACCGCCCGCGCCACCGAGGACTGCGCACGGCTTGAAGCCCTGCACATTGCCCGATTGATCCGGCGCGAACCCGGCACCCGCAGAAAATAACCCGGAGCCATCCCATTGCCCCCAGAAATCCCAGACCTCCCCGACGACTACGGCACAGACGAAACCCAAGCCGACCACACCATCACCTGGATAGCCGGGGCCATTCTTCTGGCCGTGTTTGTGGTCACCGCCATCATCATCTGGAGTATCCACCCATGACCACCCCACGCAAGCCCAAGACACCACCAGCCGTCACCGAAGCCAAGCGCAAGGCCACCATTCCATCCCGGCCCGTCATTGAGCATACCAAGCTCCTGCGGGCAGAACTTCAGGCCGCGCACATCAAGGCCAGCAACGCACTGCTATCTGCCGATGCCGCTCTCTCTGCCGCCGCCGATAGCCGGGACGCTGATATTGCCCTCGCCAATCAACGGTTCGATGCCATCCGGGCCGAAGTGGACGCCGAGCGCGACGACATTCTGGCCAGCATCAAGGGGATTGAGGCCGCACTTGCCGCGACCGAACCCAAGTCGAATGTCGAGCCCATCCGCCAGCCGGTCGAGGTAGCAGCATGACCGAGCAGCTAAAAAATTCGGCCGACGACGATGACTTCCGCCAGGCTCTCGAGGAAGTCGAGCAGATCGACACCGAAGCCGACGAGAAGAAGGAAGCGCACCGATCCGAGATGGCCACCGTCCGGGAGCGGAAGAAGCGCAAGATCAAGATGCTGTGCCAGGAACTGGGCATGGACCGCGACGTGTTCGAGGCCATGCTTGCCGACCGCGCCGAGGATCGTGCCTATCAGGCCAAGAAGGCGAAGCGGGCGAAGAAGATCCCCGACGCCAAGATCGAACTGTTCCTCGACAGCCTGCAGCAATTCTCCTGGCTCCCGCCGATCGAGGATGACGCCAAGCCGGAGACGGCGGCAGAGCGCGCCGCACGCGAGCGCATCGAAGCCATCAATGCCATCACCGAGGCAGAGCAGGCCGAAGGCGCTGCGGCTCTCGATGAGCTTGCCGGCGAGGCGGTTCACTGACCATGCGTTCGATCCTCGCTCTCGACGTATCGGCACGGTGCACCGGGTGGTGCTTCGGCGTACCCGGCGACAAGCCCATCAGTGGCATCGTCCATTGGGCCGGTGACGGCGTGACCGAGGACGAAGTGTTCCGCAAGGGCCTCGTCTGGCTCAATCAGCAGATGGGCGCACTCAATCCGGCCATCGTGGCTATTGAAGCGCCCATCAAGGCCAGTGGCGGCGGTTTCACCAACTCGGCATCCCAAGCCATGCTGATCGGCCTTCAGGGCGTCCTGAGGGCTGTAGTGAAGGCCAAACTGCCCGGCGCGGCGCATCTGGTCGCATCATCCACGGTCCGGAAAACCTTTCTCGGGAAGGGCGGTCACTTCGACGGCGATGTCAAAGACCTGGTGATGGCCGAAGCCATCCGGCGCGGGTTTATCGCCCCCGAGGATGCGCAGCCGGATCGATGCGATGCGATCGCCCTGTGGACGCACATGGCCGCCCAGCAACTCCCCGAACTCAAATTCAATCCCAAGGCGAGATGAGCCATGGCCCAGTGCAATGAGAACGGCGTGTATCAGGCCGATGAAATCCTCGAATTGCCGCGCGCCGTCAAAGGCTGGTGCGGCATGGGGCTGGCCGAAATCCGGCTGGCCGATCTCGGCACGCACTGGATCTGGGAGACCGGGTTCCAACTGCACTCTGGTGACTTCTGGGGGAGCGGCGGGCCGCTGACCAACCATGAGCCGTACAGGGCACCGACGCGCGAGGAAGCGATAAAGGCGGCCGCGGCAAACCTTCGCAAGAGCCTCGGCGGGCGCGCCGCGGAAGGTGACAAGGACGCGTCGGCCATCATGGCGTGGCTGGAGGTAGTCATCCCGGCCCAGCTCGACCTGTTCGGAGCGGCAGCATGATCCTCTCCCAGCACACCCAACGCCTTATCCGCAACCGTGGCATGGCAGCGCTCTACGGGATCGCAGCCGAGCACGATTGCGACGTGTCCGACGTGCTCGACCTTTTGGTCACCACCTCATCCACCAGCATTTCCGTGGCAGACGAGCCATTTGTGCCTGTTCTGGTCACCACCCCATCGCAGCCGGGAGACACCTCCCGATCCCATGCACCGGCTGCGGAGACGGATGGAGCGGCGGAATCCTCCTCCCTCCCAACCGAGCCATCCGTCGACCTATCCGGCCTCGCTGCTCACGAGCAGGGGCTGATCCCATCGCCCGCTGTGCCCCCAGCGGACGACGCGGCGGATGGCCAGGCAGAGACGCTGCTGTCTGAACCATCCGTCGCAACCACTGAGCCACCACCACGCCGCACCACCAACCGCCAGCGAGTTCGTGAATGCCATGAGGCACATCCGGATTGGACGGCTGATCAGATCGCGGACGAAACCGGCCTTGGCACTCAACAGGTTCGCGTCATCGCGAGCCAGACCAGCCTGAAACTGCCCAAGGCATCGCCAGCGAAGTCACAGGAGGCCGTAGAGCTACCACCGACACCCGAAGCCCGGCCAGAGCCAGAACAGCCGCCAGCGAACATCCCTGCGGCTCCATCACTGCCTGTGCTGCCACCTCCCGCCGTGCAGCCGCGCCCTCCACAGGGTCGGTTCTATCTCCGCGAGCGCACCGACATCACCGGCACGCCACGATACGTCCACCAGTCTCTCCAGCCATGCCCAACCGGTCCCGGCCCGCTGATGACCTTGGACCGCAAATGGGCCTGGCACGACACCATGGAGCGCTTCAAGGGCGCGGTCGGCAAGTGGCCAGAGTTGGCAACCATGCAGAAGGTGGCAGCAAATGGCTGAACTTCTCCCCGACTGGCGCGATATGCCGGAAGCCGACCGCGAGGCGCGCGTCCGCGAACTGATCCTCGAAGGCAGGTCCGCATCCATCATCGCCCGTCATTTCCGCCGCTGCACTCGGAGCGCGGTCATTGGCTTCTGTAATCGGCGCGAAATCCCAATGGCGAACAAGTCGGGGTGGTCGAAAGAAGCGGGGGAGAAGGGTCGCGCGGCATCGTCCTACAAGGCCGCTCTGAAGGCAAAGGTCAAGGCACCCCCAAAGCCAAAGGCGTCGAAGCCAGCCAAGCCCCCGAAGATCACGCCACCACCATTCGAAACCGCACCATTGCCAGAGGAAGAACTGGGCAATGACGTCGGGCATCTTATCGGCATCATGGACCTGAAGGCGGATTCCTGCAGGTATATGTATGGCGACCCGAAGGGCCAGCACGGCTATTGCGGCCAGACCACCAAGGCCAATTCGAGCTGGTGCCCGCATCACCATGACGTTGTGTTCGGGGGCCGGCCATGACGCTCCGCAAGCGCATGCTAGGCGCCATTCAGGACATCGAAACGGCAGCGAAGTCCATTGATGCGGATTTCCAGCGGTACGCTCATGTCGGCATCTCGCCGGACATTCAGCGCGCCCATGATTTGCACATGGAGGGGCTTCGCGAGGCCTATCGCATCATTGCGGACTTCGGGAATGCGCCAGAGGATTTTGAGGCTCTGCTGAACCTCCGGGCCAAGAGCATTCCAGCATTCGATGCCATCGTGAACCTGGCGCGGCAGGAGCTTGCTCGATCCGACGCGCCGGCAGAGGAGAAAGCGGCGTGATCGGAAGCCTCAAGATCAGCGCGAGTCCTCTGGTGCCCAATGGCACACAGATATGGATGCAGGGCAAGGAAGTGGTCGACGTCACCACGAACGAACGTGCGGCTTTCTATGCCATGTTCGGGCTTATGCGCATCCCCACGATGCACGCAGATGGGGTTGTTCTATCAACGGCTGACTATGAGGCGTTTGTAGCCCAAGCGCCAAAGGCGGCCAAATGATCGACCGCTTCTCCGAGTCCTTCCTTGATGAACTTCGGTCTGCTGTTCGCATTTCCGAGGTCGTGGGCCCGCATGTCGAATGGGCAAAGGGGCAGGGTGCTGGCAATGTCCGCTGGGCCTGCTGCCCGCTTCACAGCGAAAGCACCCCCAGCTTCAAGGTTGATGACCAAGAGGGCTATTGGAAATGCCACGGCGCTTGCGGCACCGGTGGCGACCACTTCAAGTTTCTGATGGAACTGGACGGGATAGACTTCCCCGAAGCCGTTGCCCGGGTCGCTGCCATCGGTGGTATTGCGCTGCCAGAGAACGCGCCACAGGGCGGGAAGCCAGCCCGACCACCCGAACAGCCACGGCAGGCCAAAACCCAGCCACAACCCCTCGCTGCCGAAGGCAAGCGGGAGATGGTCGCGACATATGATTACCCGGACCGCGACGGCAATCTGCTCTATCAGGTGTGCAGGTTCCAGATCCGAATGCCAGATGGCTCGTTTTCCCTGACCAAGGACGGGACGGGCACCTGGAAGACGTTTCTGCAGCGCCGGCCATCGAACATTGGCGACGGCTCATGGATATGGGGGCTGTCGGCTGGCGACTTCATGCGCCCCGGCCCCGGCAAGGATTGGTCGGCATATGATCATGATCGTTTCCAGAACTGGCCAAATGGTGAAACGCGACGTTTCCCGGAAGGCGTTGAGCACACCATATTCAACCATCCTGCGGTCGAGATCGCCATTGCCGAGGGCAAGACGGTGATGCTGTGCTATTCGCCGGATACTGAGGTGCTGACGCCCGACGGTTGGGTTGCCTTCCCGGATCTTCGTCCCGGCACCCAAGTGGCGCAGTACGATCTTTCGACAGAGAGTGTGTCCTTCACGATCCCTACGGCGCACCAGCGTTACCGCTATGCGGGCGAGATGGTGAACATCAGAGCCGCGTGGTGCGATCTGCTCGTCACTCCTGACCATCGTCAGCCCCGGCGTAACGTGCGCTTCAAGAATGGCGGGGAATTTCCATGCGCCCCAAGCATCGCCCCAGCGTCCACGATTCGCTATGGTCACCAGCTTCCAGCCTCAGGGGTCAAGCGTACTGGGAAGCAGATTGAACTCACGGCAGCACGATTGCTCGTCGCATGGCTAGGTGATGGCGTCTGGGAACCGCGGGGCGAACAGGTATCGTGGAACCTCAAGAAGGAGCGCAAGCAGGAGAGATTGAGGGCAGCTTTGGCAGTCCTCGGCATCCAGTGGACCGAACATCAGTATCCATCGACGCCGGGATGGACCAGTTTTCGAGTAGCGAAGGCGGATATCGGTCGACACTTCGAAGTCGGGCCGGATAAGAGATGGCCGTGGGAGATGTTGGATTGGAGCGCAGACGCTCGCGGCGCAGCGCTTGATGAGTTGCAGTACTGGGATGGTGACGGCCAGTCCGACATCAGCAGCCGGTTTTTCACCGGTGAACGGCAGTCTGCCGATGTAGTCTGCGCCTTGGCTGCGATCACTGGCTATCACGCCAATCTCCGCATAGACCGTCGAGACGGGAAAAACGACAGCTACGTCGTGAACCTCAGCCACAAGACGTGGCGGCAGTTGGCGAACACTCCGAAGCGCATCGCCTACGACGGAGAGGTGTTCTGCTGCACGGTCGACACTGGCGTCCTGGTAGTCCGTCGCAATGGCAAGGTGACCATCAGTGGGAACTGCGAGGGGGAGAAAGACGCTGATACCGCTGTCGCATTGGGCTTTTGCGGCACGACCAATTCCAGCGGGTCCAAGCACTGGACCGACGCCCACGCCGCGAACTTCCGTGACGCCGACGTCGTGATCTGCCTCGATAACGACGCGGCCGGCGATAGGGCCGACAAGCTGGCAAAATCGATGAAGGGCATAGCGCGCCGCATCCGCGTGCTGAACTTTGCCGACCACGTTCCCGGATTTCCGGAAAAGGGCGACATCACCGACTGGGTGGAGAAGTTCGGCGGCACCTCAGAACGGCTCGAAAAAATTATCGCGGGCCTTCCGGACTATCGGCCACGGCCACCAGCGGGCTTCGGCGCCCGCACCATGAACAGCCTCGCCGGCAAGCCCATCGAATACGACTGGCTCATCAAGGGGCTGGTCGAGCGGAACGGCGTCTTCGTCCTGGCCGCCGAAAAACAGGCCGGGAAATCATTCGTAGTCATGGACATGGGCATGAAGATCGCCCGGGGCCTGCAGTATGGCGACAGGATCACCCGAAAGGGTGTGGTCATCCATATCGCTTGTGAGGACGGCAAGGGCGTCCAGATGCGTGCCGAAGGCTATCGGCAGGCGAACGGCATCAGCCCCGATGTCGATATCCCGTACATCATCATGGACCGCGAATTCACGCTGATGAGCGACGAGGTGATCGACAAGCTCATCGCCCAGGTGAAAGCGTGGGAGGACTATTACGATATGCCGGTCGAACTGATCATCATCGACACACTGTCCGTTGCCACCGAGGGTTTGAACGAAATCGACGGGGCCGAGGTCGGCAAGGTGCTGGCCCGGGTCAATCGGTTGAAAGATCAGACCGGAGCCGCCATCTGCCTTGTCCACCACATGAACGCCTCTGGGGGCCGCGTGCGCGGCCATACCAGCATTGAGGCCAACGTCTCCCAGGTGTTCGAAATCAGGCCCCTGATGACTATCCCGCAGAACCGAAAGGAAACACCCCAGCCGGTGCTGGACGGCGAAGGCCGGCACATTCGACAGATCGTGCTGACCAAGAACAAGAACGGCATCAACAACCTGAAATGGAAGATCGTGCTCGAGGTGGTCAATCTCGGCACCGACCGGGACGGCGATCCGATCACGACCTGCATTTGCGCGCGGCCGGCGCGGCACAGCAACAGCGATGCCCAAGAAGACAACACGAAGCTCTCGAATGACCAGAAGATCGTTTTCGAGGCTCTGACAGCGGCGCAGACAGACGAGGGCATAGATACCCCGCATGGATCGCTTGCGCCGCCTCAGATCAAGCGCTGCGTCCCGCAGGCCGCGTTCGTGGCGAGGGTGCGCCGCACGATCACCTTCAATGCTGCTGAGGATGAAGTCGAGGCTCGAAACAAGGAGCTGACCGCATTCCTGAAGCGCACCACCACGGCTCTGATCAACGCCGGGTATATGGGGCGCGACAATGACAAGCGCATCGTGTGGGCCACGGGCAAATCGGACAGGCCGCGACCACCACGGCAGATGGAGCAGGAGCGACCACAGGAGCAGCCCGGAGCGGGCATGCCCGAGGAAGTGAAGCAAGAACTGAAATCAGACGCGGTGCCGTTCTGATGCAGACCAAGATGGAGCAAATACGGGACGATCTGGGCGAAGCCTTCCGCGGCGAAATCAAGGACTTTGCCGCATGGGCAGAGGCGAATTGGAAGCTGCACCGAGAGCGGGACGCTGGACCGGACAGCGGCATGACGCCGGAGGAAATCGACGGGTGGAACAAGTGTGTCCGCTCCCTCAAAGGCGCCCTTGAAGGTTGGCTGGGGGAAGGCGATTGACCCAAGACCGCAACCTATTCGGAGAAGAACTGCCCAGGCTTGGGGCACCCATGTTCCGCGACCGATGGCGCAACCTCAAGGTGGCCAAGATTGCCTATCTGGCAGGCCAGGGGTATTCGGCCCCATCCATCGCCATTGAGATTGATGAGCCCGGTGCCGAGCAACTTATCGCCACAATGCTCAACGAGTGGGGCTTCACCCTCAACGGGCCGATGCACACCTATGCCAAGGTTCAGGTCCCTCTTGCCGCCAAGCACCGCACCATGCTGGCCGCCGAGGCCAGGTCCCGGGATATGGAGATGCCGGAGCTATGCGCTCGCATCCTCGCACAAATCGCCATTGACCGGCTCTATGCCGCAGTACTGGAGGGCTGAATGCTGGACAAGGCCACGACAAAGGAATGGGACGCGAAGCTGGTGCGTTACGCATTGGCCGATGCTTTCCGCGTGCTGGACGCCACCACCGGCCCGGTGGGTCACAAGCGCCTCAAGGCTGCAATGCCGGAATACGAATACAGCGCGGCCGATATAGCAGAGCAGCGCATGATGGAAGTGGAAGCCCAGCGGAAGGGCGAGACCACGATGCGCAAGCGGTTGGTGGCGAAGGTCAAACCAACCTCACTGGAAATCAGCCGGTCTGATATGGTCCTGTTCGGAACTGCCCATCAGCGCGCATGGCTCAAGATGTGCGCGGCATACCCTGAGCACAGGGCAGTGCTGATTGCCGCCGCAAAAGGCCAGGCGAAGCGCTACAGCGGGCGGGAAGTTGCCAAGTGGCTTGGGATGCCCCACAGCACGTTTCAGCGCCACAGGGACTTCGCTGCCGATCTAATCGCTGTCCACCTGAACAGGCTGGGTGTGCAGCCGTGGTAGATTAGAGTGCCACAGCGCTCCGCCTTAGAAACATTGTTCGACAGAGTGGGTCAAATCGGGCGATAAACGCCTCAACAGCGATACGATAGACGAATTGCAGCCGGCGCCCCTAGAGCGACCGGCTTTCGTATTCATCCAGCCACTGTTCCATATCCCTTGGAATATCGGCCTTGCCTGTGACCCATCGCTGAGCGGTGCGGGGATTTGCACCATAGGCAGCGGCAAGTTCTCTCGGCCCCATACCAAGGGCAGAAAGCCGGGCCTTGAATTGACCCGGCGTCATGCGATTATCCTGTGGTGGTGGAGCGTCTGGCAAGGATTGGCCTCTTGAGTTGCCATGGTGGAGCCCGCGCGGAAGTCGCCGCGGAAAGCTGACATGGTGGGCCGGTGCTATTGGGGGTTTGGTCGTTCATTCGGTCCGTTGCTCCTGGACAAGGGCGGCACAATCGCCGGGCGGATGAGGTCATCCGTTGAGGCGCAACAAATACCATGGCGCGGGATGCGTCAAGCGAGAAAATGCAATCGGGACTGAAATGGTTACCGATCGCTCGGGTTGGGTGAAGCTCAGAAGGTAGAGCGCCGGTCTCCAAAACCGGAGGATACGGGTTCGATCCCCGTCACCCTTGCCAATGTCGGGTGTCGCTGCGGCGGCCTCGGCAGCGGCGCGATGCATTCGGTGGGTTTAAGATACGGCTGTGCCCTCTGTCCCTGCACCGAACCGCGCCGTCGAAATCGAAGCGGCAGACGGACAAGGCTTTGGCCAGACGGTGGATAGGGTGTGCGCACTGTGCACACCCTTGAAGGATTCTGGATGGGTGGCGAGTGGTCTAGCCCGCATTCGATCCGCAGCGCGCGGCAAGGCGTCTAGCCCAGTGAGAAGCTGGGCACCATATCCGCAGCGCGACGGAAATCGCGTCGGCCCGGTGGAAAGCCGGGAGAAGCGGGCAAAACGAGTACCCCATAGAGGCGAAACTTCAGGGCTGGTTTCCCGCGTTTCCGCCATCGTGAGCTTCGGCAATAGCGGTGTGTATGGCGCTCTAACAACCAGCCCGCTTCACCCATTCATACGGAGAGCAGATTAGAAAACTGTTTCTGGAGAGGCTGCTGCTCCAAGATTTTGCGACGATAAATCAAAGGATTGCTCCGCTACCAGACAGCTGGGGTAACGGCGCTTTGCTGGCCATTCGGTAGGGTGTGCGAGATGATGTCTGCATTCGATAGGAGATGCAGATGACTGATGGTTCCCCCAAGTATTTGACCGCTACAGAAGTGCGGTTCCGCTTCGGAAATATAAGCGACATGACTTTGTGGCGATGGCTCAAGGACGCTGGAATGGCGTTCCCGAAGCCTGTCTACATTCGCCGCAGGCGGCTGTTCGTTGCCTCAGAAATCGAGGCGTGGGAGCAAGCGCAGGCGGAAACGAGCGTCGCCGTTTATTCCGGCTTTAGGAGGTGAGAGGATGGAACATCCTGCTATGTACAGCCTGTCGGGCCTTAAGAAGGTCGTGGACGCTATGATTGGCGAGACCGGCAAAGATACCGTCGTCACGATTTCCACGACGCAAGAGGGTCAGGTGCTGATCGCTGGCCCAAAGGATGGCGTTCTTCACTGCATCGGACTCGCGCCGCTTTCCGCCAAAGGGCCGAATGACTGGCCGAGCCTTATGGTGGACCCATCCAAAGCCTATCTCGGGAGGAAGCCGCTATGAACCGTCGCAACGCACTCAAGGCTCTATTCATCGGCGCCCCTGCTGCTGGCCTTGCAATGGCCGCTGCGCCTGCAATTGGCTATCACAGCGGTGGCTATGTGGGTGAGCGTGGGCCTGAACTGATCCTGCCTAAGGGTGGCGCGGTTATGCCGGTCACGGCCAATGCCACCCATAGCAAGGTGGCAGAACTCAAGATCACCATCGATGACAGCCAAATGCAGGACTTCATGCGCCTGTGGCGGAAGGAAATGGACGCAGCGATCAGGCGCGGTGGTGCAGCGATATATGGCCCCCGCCACCCTCGATGACCCTCTCCAATCCACGCCATGAGGCGGAAACAACCGGATTTCTTTAGTGGCTATGAAAAAGGCCGGAAGGCCGCGAGCGCTGACCGCTGACGCTGCCACGCTCAAGATCATCACCGGACTGGGCAAGATTCAGGCGACTACCAAGGAATGCGCCGCCGTGCTTGGCGTGAGTGAGCCGACGTACCTCAAGTTCAAGTCGGACCACCAGGTGGTGGCTGATGCCTATCGTGACGGTGTGGGGAAGGGCCTTGCATCGCTACGGCGCCGGCAGTTCAAGGCGGCCGAGGACGGCAATGCAACAATGCTGGTGTGGCTCGGCAAGCAGTATCTCGGCCAGACCGACAAGCAGGAGATCGCGGCATCTGTGACCGGCGACATATCGGTTACGGACGCGAGGTCAAAACTTGAACATCTCGTCACTCGCCAAGCTGCCGCCCTCGCAACTGCAGGAAGCATTGGCAAGCCTAACTGATGACGAATGCGAGGCGCTTGTCCATGATTGGCGCTTCCTTGCCCGAACAGACCAGATAGAGCCGGAAGGCGATTGGCAGAATTGGCTGATCCTTGCCGGTCGCGGCTGGGGGAAGTCCCGCACCGGAGCAGAGTGGGTACGGGATCAGGTCATCCATGGGGTCAAACGGCTTCATCTGATCGCACCGACCGCATCGGACGCCCGAGACGTTATGGTGGAAGGTGAATCGGGGCTCCTGGCGTGCTGCTGGTCGGGCGATAGGTCCATCCATGGGGAGTTGCTTGGCAGGCCATCCTACGAGCCCTCCAAGCGCCGCCTGACGTGGGAGAACGGGGCAGTGGCGACACTGTTCTCGGCAGAGGAGCCGGAGCGCCTTCGCGGCCCGCAGGCAGAGGCTATGTGGGCCGATGAGCTGGCGGCGTGGAAGTATCTGCGGGAAACTTGGGACATGGCCATGTTCGGCCTGCGCCTCGGGGCCTCGCCTCGGGTGTGCATAACGACGACGCCGAAGCCGTTGCGGCTGATCAGGGAGTTGATCAAGGATAAGCGCACGGTGGTGACGCGGGGGTCAACCTTCGACAACGCCGGCAACCTGGCGCCGACCTTCCTTCAGACGATCAAGGACAAGTACGAGGGTACCCGGCTCGGTCGGCAGGAACTCTATGCGGAAGTGCTGGAGGAAGCCGAGGGCGCGCTGTGGAGCCGAGCCCAGATCGAGGCATGCCGCCATGACGGCGAACTGCCGGAGATGTTGCGTACTGTCATCGCTGTGGACCCCGCCATTACCTCAACAGATGAGGCGGCAGAGACTGGCATTGTGGCGGTCGGCCTCGGGATCGATAACCGCGGCTATGTGCTTGAGGATGCCAGCGGGCGCTACCCGCCGGACAAATGGGCCAAGAAGGCGATAGAGCTATTCGACCGGCACAAAGCCGACCGGATCGTGGCGGAAGGCAACCAGGGCGGTGAAATGGTGGAGCACACCATTCGCACCGAACGGAAGTCGGCCCCGATCACACGGGTGCACGCCAAGGTAGGGAAGCGCGCCCGCGCTGAGCCGGTGGCGGCGCTCTATGAGCAGAACAAGGTCAGCCACTGCGCTGATATGCCGGACCTAGAGGACCAAATGGTGATCTGGGAGCCGCTGAGCGGCCTCCCATCGCCTGACCGTCTCGACGCCCTCGTGTGGGGGCTGACCGAACTCATGCTGAAGCGCGCAGCCCCAACGGCCCAGTCCGGCACGCAGCGAAGGAACTGACATGGCGGATAAGGCCAACGATCCATCAACGCCCAGCCTGGCGCATGAGAGGCTGTCTGCCCACTGGCAAATGATCCGCGCCATTCTCGCCGGAGCCAAGGCGGTCAAGGCTGCCGGTGAAAAGTACCTGCCGAAGTTCCCGGCAGAGAGCGACCCGGAATATAACCGCCGCAAGGATTCGGCGCCGTGGCGGCCTGAGTTCGAGGATTGCATTCGGTCCATCAGTTCCAAGCCGTTTGCTGAGGAAACCAAGCTTGCTGGCGAGCCTTCGGATGAGATGAAGGCCATTGCCGAGGATATCGACGGCAGGGGCAACAATCTGCACGTTTTCGCCCGCGACATGTTCGAGGGCGGTGTGTCGCTGGGCGCTCATGGTATCCTGGTGGACTTCCCCACCATGAACCCGAACGCGACCCGTGCGGAGGAAAAGGCCGCTGGAGCGCGGCCCTATTGGGTGTCGGTAGACGCGGACGAGATCATTGCCCTGCGCACCGAACGCCGCGGCGCCCGTGAGGTCGTGACGCATCTGCGCTTGCGGGAAACCGCAATCGTCGTGGATGGGTTCGAGGAAAAGGCCGTCGAGAAAATTCGGGTCATTGAGCCCGGCATGTGGCAGCTTTGGAAGCAGGTCAAGAATGCCGCTGGTGAGACCACATGGGAGATCGAAGACACTGGCATCCTGACCCTGGATGAGGTGCCGTTCGTGTTCTACGCCACAGCGGAGCGCGTAGGGGCGCAGTACGTGCGGCCGCCGCTACTTGACCTCGCCACTATGCAAATCGAGCTGTACCAGGCCCTCTCGACCAAAGAGCAGGCCTATACGATGCTCGGGGCGCCGATGCTGTCGGCCAATGGCATGGCGGCGCCGGATGATGGTTCGTCTGTCGAGACCGGCCCGCGCCGTATTCTTTATGCGCCAAGCACCGAAGACATTGCCGCAAGCTGGTCGATCCTGTCAGCACCGGCTGGCTCGCTCAAGGAACTGCGCGACGACTGCGCAGCGACAGCAGAGGATATGCGCCGGCTGGGGATGCAGCCCCTGCTGCCCAAGACTGGCAACGTCACAGCAACGGCATCCGGCATTGAGGCTGCGAAGGCACATTCGGCGGTCGGAACGTGGGCCAATGGGCTCAAGGACGCGCTTGAACAGGCATTCATGTTCACGGCCAAATGGATGAAGTCTACCGAAGCCGTAGAGGTGAGCGTCCACACTGATTTCAGCGTTGGCATGTGGGGCGTGGAGGAAATCAAGGAACTTCGTGAGGCTCGTGCTGCTGGCGACCTGTCGCAACGCACTTATTGGGATGAACTGTCCCGGCGAGGCGTGCTTGGCCCGCAGTTCGACCCTGACACGGAACTCGCGGCCATCCTCGGGGAAATCCCCGCAGATGATGACCCTGAAGATGAAATGGCGGCCTTGGGCCAGCAAGATACCGGAGCGCAGCAATGACCGTCGTCGTTTCCTTCATGAAGCCCGGCTTCAGCATCAATGCCCCGATGATCACCAATTGCCGGGTGCGGGAAGACATCGCGCTTGATGGCACGACCACGGCAACGGCACAGGACGGCGAAGTCGCTCTTGTCGGGAATGCCGAAGCGGACATGATCTGCGTGGCCTTTGGCACGGCGCCTGATCCTGATGCGACGGCAGAGACTGCAGCCAGCTCTGCGGGCATTCCCGTGGCCGCTGGCGGGCTTTGCACGCTTGTGCTGCCGGCTGGTGCCAAGGTTTCGGCAAAGGCGCTCTGATGAGCCTGCCATTGCTTCCGGGGCTGCCCGGCCTGCCTGGGCTAGCTGCCACCACAGTAAAGGGCGTGGGGTATCCGCCTGAGCCTCCAGACCCAGAGCCTGCCGACGAGGACTATCTGCAGGGCGCCGACGACCAATACCTGGTCGGTTCAGATGGTGAGTTTTTGACTGGATTGGAGGCCGACGCATGACCCGCCG
>Ga0207773_100062_pt1 | contig 113889 bp, 78 predicted proteins | sample TtaePargueraPR_2_FD_187281 | JGI IMG/M metagenome (GOLD analysis project Ga0207773, IMG submission 187281) | Aerobic enrichment media microbial communities from Bioluminiscent Bay, La Parguera, Puerto Rico - Tt and M1 (3) (SPAdes) | ecosystem: Environmental > Aquatic > Marine > Unclassified ...
CGGCGAGGCCGGTCCCCCCGGCACCCACTGCGGTGACCCGGCCGGCGCATTCGCCGCCGAGCAGCCCGGCCCCGACCGGGTCGGGGTAGGTGCCGACGGCCTTCATCACGTCGATGAAGTTCAGCGCCGCTGCGGTGACCTCGACCTCGACCTCACCGGGGCCGGGGCGTCGGCGGCGTAGTGGGCGGAACTCCAGGCCGTCCCAGCCGCCGGCGCGGGCCGGGATGAGCCGGAACGGCTGACCCGGGGTACGCCAGCGCGGCCGCGTACCGTCGGCGACCCGGTCCAGGTCGGCCCGGCCGGTGGCCAGGATGCGGCCGACGTACCGGCCGTCGGGGCGCAGCACCACCTGGTCGTCGCCGTCGGCCGCACCGAGCTCGGCGACCAGCGCGGCGGCGGTGTCGGTCGACTGAGTGCCGGCGGAACCGGCGGTGCCGGCCGTCCCGGGCAGATCGATGACGGTCGCGGCGAGCTCCGGGTGCTCCCGGCGCAGCACCCGGGCGAAACCCCAGAACAGGGCGGCGCCCGGGTCCGGCCGGTCGGCCGCCGTCGCGGTCTGGGCGTCCACGGTGACCAGCACCAGTCGGGGCGGCACCGGGCGGCCCAGGCAGGCCCGGACCAGGTCCGCCAGCTCGGCGAGGGCCTGCCGCTGACGGTCCAGGCCGGCCGGGGCGGCCGGTGCCAGGTAGACGAGCCCGGTCAGGTCGCCGTCGCGTACCACGCCGGCATCGCCGTGGGCGGCCGGCACGTCCGCGTCGGCGCCGACCCGGCGCAGCTCGCCAGCGACGTCGGCGGCAAGGCCGGCGGCGGGGCTGTCGCCGTTGCCGGCGCCGGCGGTGCCGCTGGCGTCACCGGAGCCGACGATCAGCCAGCGGCCGTCGGGCGCACCCGGCTGCTGCACCGGTCGTGGCAGGAACCGCAGTTGGTGCAGCAGCCCGCCGTCGGGATCGGCCGGCCCGGACACGTCCAGCTCCTGCAACGTCAGACCGTGCAGGCTGAGCAGCGGGGTCCGGTCGGCGTCGTAGAGGTGCACGTCGTACCGGCCGTCGTCGTGACGGAACACGTACGACCAGGCCGCGACGGCCGGCTCGGCGAGTTCGCCGTGCACATCGATCCGGTCCACCCCGGTCGGTACCACGGTCGCCGGGCCGGCGTGCAGTGCCAGACTGACCTGCAGCGCCGCGTCCAGCAGCGCCGGGTGCAGCGGGTACGCCGCCGCCCCGGCCCGGCACCGGGCGGGCAGCGCCAGCTCGGCGAACGCCCAGTCGGCGCCGTGGCGTAGCCGCCGGATCCCCTGGAAGGCCGGCCCGTAGCGCAGCCCGCGCTGGTGGCAGCCGGCGTAGAAGGTCTCCGGGTCGACCTCGGTCGCCGGGTCGGTGAGCCGCTGCCCGGGGAACTCCACCGGGTCCGCCGCCCCGGTCGTGTGCCGGGCCTGGGCGGTGGCGTGCCGGAACCAGCTGGTGCCGTCGGAGCCGAGCGACTGCAGCACGAACGAACCGCCCTCGGTCACGTCGTCGCGCCACAGCAGGCCGAGCCGGGCCGGTCCGTCGGCCAGCGTCAAATCACTGTGGAAGGTGGTTCGGTGCAGGCTGGCCGGCAGCCGGCCGGTACGGGCCCGGCCGGCGCCGAGGCCGAGCACGATCATCGCGGCACCGGGCACCACGACCGCGTCGTGCACCCGGTGGTCGTCGAGCCAGGGCTGGTCGTCGATGCCGAGTTCCAGTTCCGCCTGCCACAGGTCGGTCTCCGACGGCGACGGCACCAGGGTGATCTCGGTTCCGGCGGTACGGGAGCGCCGGCGGGCGGCCGGCGGCCAGTGCGCCGACCGCTGCCACGGGTAGCCGGGCAGGTCGACGCCGAACCCGTCGGGCAGCCCGGCGAACGGGGCCAGCCCGGCGACGTAGCCGCGGCCGAACGCGGCAGCCAGGTCGGCCGGGGTGCCCTGGTCACGGCGCAGGGTGGACAGCACCCGTGGCGGCTGCGGCCGGGCCGCCGCGAGCTGCTCCAGCGCCGGCACCAGCACCGGGTGCGGGCTGATCTCCACGACGTGGGTGACGCCGTCGTCGAACAGCCGGCCCATCGTGTCGTGGAACTGCACCGGCTGGCGCAGGTTGTCCACCCAGTAGCGGGCGTCCATCTCCGGCCCGGCCAGCGGGGCGACCCGGACCGTGGACATCAGCTCGACCTCGCCCTGACCGGGCCGCAGCTCGTGCAGCGCGGCGAGCAGGTCGTCGGTGAGCGCGTCCATCTGCGGGCTGTGTGAGGCGTAGTCGACGTCGACCAGCCGGCAGAAGACCTCGTCGGCGTCGAGCAGCTCCTTGAGGGTGAGCACCGCCTCGGTCTCGCCGGACAGTACGCACGAGCTGGGACCGTTGTGCACCGCCAGGGAGACCAGCTCCTCGAAGCCGGCGAGGGCGTCGAGCGCCGCTTCCCGGTCCAGCGAGACGGCGAGCATCCGGCCGTTGCCGGAGGTACGCAGTGCCAGTGCGCTGCGCCGGGCCACCACCATCGCGGCGTCGGAGTAGCTGAGGATGCCGGCCACCGTGGCGGCGGCGACCTCGCCCTGGCTGTGCCCGACGACCACGTCCGGCACGACGCCGTTGGCCCGCCACAGCTCGGCCAGCCCGACCGAGGTGGCCCACAGGGTCGGCTGCAGCATGTCCACCCGGGACAACCAGCCGTCCCCGGCGGCGCCGGAGACCACCTCGGCCAGGTCCCAGTCGACGTACGGCCGTAGCGCGTCGGCGCACCGGTCGATGACCTTCGCGAACGTCGGCACCTCGGCGTAGAGCCGTTGCCCCATGGCCGCCCACTGGGCACCCTGCCCGGGGAAGACGAACGCGGTCCGGCCAGCGGTGTCGGCCCGGCCGGCGGTGATCCCGGCGAGGTCCGCCTGTGGGTCGTCCAGATGGGCGTCGATCAGCGTCACGGCCGATTGGGCGTCAGCCGCGATTACGGCGGTACGCAGCGGGAAGTGGTCGCGGCGGTGCGCCAGCGCACCGGCGAGTCGCTGCGGCTCGGCCCCGGCGGCGAGCCGGTCACGCAGGTCACGCAGGCGCTGGGTCAGGGCCTGGTTGGTGTGCGCGGAGACCGGCAGGACGGCCGGCACCGCCGGACCGGTCGCGGCGGTGGCCGGCGCCGCGCGGCGGTTCGTGCCGGCCGGCGGGTCGGCGACCACGACGTGTGCGTTCGTGCCTCCCCAGCCGAACGAGTTGACGCCGAGGCAGACCGCCTCGTCGACCGGCAGCGGCAGCGGCTCGCGGACCAACTGCAGGTTGAGGCCGGCGAAGTCGATGGCGGGGTTGAGCTCGGCGGAGTGCAGGCTGGGCGGCACCACCCGGTGTTCGATGGCGAGCAGCACCTTGACCAGGCCGGCGAGCCCGGCGGCCGCCTCGGCGTGTCCGATGTTGGTCTTCACCGAGCCGATGGCCAACGGAGCATCCACCTGACCGCCGTCACCGTCCCGACTGCCGGTACCGGCGCGGGCGCCGGCCCGGCCGAGGACCCGGCCGATGGCGCCGGCCTCGATCGGGTCGCCCCGGCCGGTGCCGGTGCCGTGCGCCTCGACGTAGCGCAGCCGGTCGACCACGCCGTCCAGCCCTTGGTACGCCCGGCGCAGCAGGTCCTCCTGACCGGCCGGGTTCGGGGTCACCAGGCTCTCCCCGCCGCCGTCGTTGTTCACCACGGTGCGCACGATGACGCCGCGGATCCGGTCGCCGTCGGAGATCGCCCGGTCGAGCCGCTTGAGCATCAGCGCCGAGACGCACTCGGCCCGGACGAACCCGTCGGCGGTGGCCGAGAACGCCTTGCACCGACCCTCCGGGGAGAGCCCACCGAAGGCGGTCAGCCCGATGGACACGTCGGGGGCGAGGATCAGGTTGACCCCGCCGACCAGCGCCGCGTCGGTCTCGCCGGCGCGCAATGCCTGACCGGCCAGGTGCAACGCCACCAGCGACGACGAACACCCGGTCTCGACGACCAGTGACGGCCCGGTCAGTCGTAGGAAGTACGAGACCCGGGCGGCGATCACGTCCAGGGCGTTGCCGACCGCGCTGTGCGTGGTGGCCCCCAGGCCGCGTTCCTTGCGCAGGATCTCGTAGTCGTGCCAGGAGGCTCCGACGTAGACCCCGGTACGGGAGCCGCGCAGTCCGGCCGCCGGCTGACCGGCGTCCTCCAGGGTCCGCCAGACGGTCTCCAGCATCAGCCGCTGCTGCGGGTCGATGTCCTCGGCCTCCCGGGGGGAGATTCCGAAGAAGCCGGGGTCGAACAGGTCGACTTCGTCGACGAATCCGCCGACGTCCTGAACGTGCCGTTCCGGGTCGAGCTGGGCGCTGGCGTCCCACCGGTCGCCGGGCACCGGGGCGATCGCGTCGCCCCGGTCGCGGAGCAGCCGCCAGAAGCTGTCCACGTCCGGTGCCTGGGGAAACCGGCCGGCCATGCCGACGACCGCGATGAGCTGGGTCGGGTCGGTACCGTCGTTGTCGAACATAGCGAGACCGCCTCGGGAGACAGGGGTGCGGGAGCAGGTCGGGTCTGATGGAGGTACGGGCGCGGGCCGGGCGAGGTCAGTCGCCGGTGCCCACTGCGGGTCCGGTCCGGACGTCCTCGGCGAGATCCGCCGGGTCGATCTCGTGCGGCGCGTTGAGCACGCTGCCGAAGATCCGGTACTTCAGCGGCAGCACGTCGAGGGTCCGGTAGCGGGCCCGACGCAGCAGTACGCCGACGGTGCCGCCCTGAGCCAGAGCGGACTCCTGGATCCGTTGGAACCGGGTGACGAACGCCTTGTGCCGCTGCCGTTGCGTGACGAAGTCGGCGGTGTCGGCGGCGGTGACGACCGGGCTGCGGTCCGCTGCCAGCGCGGCGGCGATCACCGGGGTGAGGCAGACCGCGTCCTGGATGGCCACGTTCACGCCCTGGCCGAGGATCGGTGTGCAGGTGTGCGAGGCGTCGCCGACCAGGATCAGCCCGTCTCGGCTCCACTGCGGCACCTCGGCGGTGAAGATCTCCAGGAACGAGGTGTCGTCCCAGGTCCGCAGGTGTTGCTGGACGAGCGGAGCGAGCCGGGGGTCGAGGGCGGCCACCACCGAACGGAACGCGTCGAAGCCGGCCTTGCGCAGCGCGCCGAGGCTGCGTTTCGGCAGGTTGGTGCCGATCCGCAGCGAGTCGGGGAAGGTGGGCAGCACCACCAGGTGCCGGTCCCGGTTGATCACCAGCTCGGCCTGTTGCCCCCACTGCGGCGGCCGGGGCAGCCGGAACGACAGGAAGTCGCGGGCCATCTGCTGCACGTCGGCGGTGAGCCCGGCGGCGTGCCGTACCTTGGAGAACCGTCCGTCGGCGCCCACCACGAGCCGGGCCCGGACCTCGACCGACGAGCCGTCGCGGCGGCGCAGCCAGGCACCGCGGATCGCACCGTCCTGCTCGATCAACCGGGTGAAGGTGGTCCCGAACTGGTAGTCGAACCCGCGATGCTGCTGCCCGGCGTCAATGAAGATCTTGATCAGGGCGGGCTGCGGGATGTCGATCGGCACCTCGCCGACGCCGAAGCGGCGGTAGTCGACGTGCATCACCCGCCGCCCCTCCATCCGCATGGTGACGCCCTCGGTCGGCAGGTAGCCGTGGTCGTCCAGCGCCGGGCCGAAGCCCAGCCGGCGCAGGGTCACCACCGACGGGGCGGCGATCGTCTCGCCGCGGAACTCGCGCTCCAGGCTGGTCTGCCGCTCGGCCACCAGCACGTCGATCCCGCGCCGGGCCAACAGGTGACCGAGCAGCGCGCCGGCCGGTCCGCCGCCGACGATCAGGACGTCGGTCTGCATCGTCTGGTCGCTCACCGGACCGGCCCTTCGCTCGCCGGGACCGGTCCGACCAGCGCCGCCAGGTCGGCAACGGTGGTGGCGGCGGTGAACCGTTCGTAGTCCACCGACGCGCCGCTGCTGCGCTCCAGGTAGACCAGCACCCGCAGGGCGTTCACGGAGTCCCAGCCGTCGATCGCGGTCAGCGGAGTGTCGGCGGTGACCTGCTCGGACTCCAGGTCCAGCAGGTCCGCGAGGATGTCGGCGATCAGATCGACGCCGGAGTCAGGCCGGTCAGCGGACATCGAAGGGCTCCTCGTTGTTGGTGATCTCGATCCAGCCGGGCAGCTCGACGAGGTCGCGCAGTTCGTGGCGGAACTCGGCGGCACCCTCCGGCTCGGTGGCGTCGGCGGTGCGGTCGGCGTCAGCGGTGCGGTCGGTCGGGTCGGTCGGGTCGACGGGGTGGAAGCCGAGCCGTGGGTAGAAGTCGGCGAACCGGGCGTTGCGCTCGGTGCGGCGGAAGCTGCCGTACACGGCCGGCACCCCCCGGGCGACCGCGCTGCGCAGCACCAGGCCGACGATCGCTCCTTCCACGTCCCGGGAGAAGACCCGGCAGCTGAGGACAAGGTTGTCGATGCTCCAGGCACCGTCGGTGCGTCGGGTCAGGGCCAGCGCCGCGATCAGCCCGTTGTCACCGAACCGGTCGGTCAACCGGGCACCGTAGAAGGCCGTGGCGCCGCCGGGCGCGTCGTCGTCACCGGGCGAGCTGCTGCCGCCGACCGCACCGCCGTCGCCCAGCTCGGCGGTGCCGTACCGGATCCCGGTGAGGTTGAACTGGTTGGTCTTGGCGAACAGTTGAGTGATCCGGCCCGCGTTGTGCCGGTCCAGCGGCTGCACGGTGAGCCGGGACTCCAGCCCGGCCAGGTAGTCGTCCAGGCTGCCGGCATCCCGGACCAGCTCCCGTCGGCGGGCGCTGGCCTGGTACATCGCGACCCGCTGCCGGTCCTCGTCGGTGAGGCTGAGCACGGTGAAGTCGCCCCGGGCGGCGAGGCGTCGGGCGTACCCGGCCGGCTCACCCGGCAGGTCGACGGTGCCGACCTGCGGTGCGAGCCGGTGCATCAGGTCCCGCTCGGCCGGGTTGTCGTCGACGAACACCAGCGCGTCGAGACCGATGTTGAGCTCCTCGGCGATCGCCCGCAGGTTGTCCGGCTTCGGCTCCCAGTTGATCCGGGTGGCCACGAAGGCGTCCGGCCGGAGCACCATCTCCGGGTGCCGGGTCAGCGCCTCTACCGCGACGTCGTGGTCGTTCTTCGAGGCGACGGCGAGCAGTACGCCCTGCGCCGCCAGGTCCCGGGCCAGCTCCTGCAGTTCGGTGTGCGCCGAACCGGGGTAGCCGCCACCCACCGTGACGGCGTCCGGGCCGATGTCACCGACCACCCCGTTCCACAGCGTCTCGTCGAGGTCGAGCACCAGGCACTTGGCGGCCTGGCCGAGGTCAGCGGCGGCGACCCGGGCCAGCTCGTGGGCGAAGGCCGACAGATAGCCGGGGGAGTACGCGTGGCGGGCGACGTGGCGCATCCGGTCGTCGGCGAACGTGCTCCCGGCCCGTTCGGCCAGGTCCGCCGTTGACAGGACGACCGTCGCCGGATGGTCGGCGGCGAGTTCGGCGATCGCGGCGTTCATCCGCGACCAGGCCGCGTCGAGCCGGGCCCGGGCGGCGTAGCTGATCAGCCGGTGCCGGCGCAGCGGATGCAGCGGTACGGTGCCGAGCACGGTCAGCCCGCCGAGCACCTGCCGGCACGCGGTGAGCCAGGATGCCAGCTCGGCCGGGAACGCGGCGCACCGGGCGGCGATCTCATCGACGTCGACCGGGTCGGCCAGCCCGGACAGGACGGCGGAGTCGTCGAGCAGCAGGGCGACGATCCGGGGCCGCAGCTCGGCGAGGTCCGGCGCGCCGGCGGCGATTTCCAGCCGCCACTGGTCGAAGCCGGCGGTGCGGATCTCGGGCAGCATCGCGTACCGCACGCCAGCCGCGGTGAGCAGCGCCGGCAGCGGGTCGAGCGTGGCGCTGCCGAGCAGCGCGATCCGGGTCGGCGCCAGCTCGGCGCGCAGCTGGTCGGCGGCCCGGCGGCCGCGCAGCAGCGAGCCGGCGGCCTCCAGATCGAGCGGGTCGGTGAGCCGGTCCAGGAGCGGCCGTAGCCGCCGGACGTCGCCGACCGACCCGGCCCGGATCAGCGCCCGCAGCTGGGCCAGCGGCGGGCCGGCCGACGTCGGCGCGGAGACACTGTCAACGGACATCGTCGGCCTCCTCGGGCCGGTGCCGCAGCGCCATTCCGGTCAGCACCCACTTGGACGACTCGACGGTGGTGACCAGCAGCCGCCCGCCGACGCCGGTGCCCGCCGCGATCCGCCGCATCGCCCGGTTGAGCTGGATGAACGGCAGCGCGTTGCCGTTGTTGCCGGTGTCGGCGACGCAGCTGACCGCCTGCTCGGGCCGGACCCCGAGGTAGCGCCGGATCTTCTCGGTCATCACCCCGTTGAGCTGGGGGATCAGCAGGTGTTCGACCTCGTCGGCGGGCCAACCGGTGACCGCGACCAGCTCGTCGAGGATCGCCCGGGCAGCCTCCGGCACGTGCTGCTCGATCGCCTTGTAGTCCTCATCGGACATTGCTTCGCGGACCGGTTCGCCGCGCGGGCCGGAGACCATCGGCGCGCCCTCCGCGCCGTACCAGCGGACGATCTGCGCCGGCGACCGGCCCTTGCCGACGGTCCGGGTGAACAGGTGCTCGACGACCAGTCCCGGCCCGTCGGTGCCGGCGTCCACCACGGCCGCCCCGGCCCCGTCGCCGAACAGCGCGAAGCTCACCATCTCGGCCGGGCGCAGCTGGGCGATCGCGCCGTCCGACGGCCACAGGTTGCGGCAGGTGTCGGCCCCGATGACCAGGCCGCGCCGCAGCTCTCCGGCGGCGAGCAGGGCACGTGCCGTGTAGAGGCCCTGCAGGGCGCCGGCGCATCCCGAGGTGAGCTGGAAGGTCGGGATGTCGTTGAGTCCGAGCCGGTCGGCGACCAGGTTGACGGTGGCCGGCATCAGATGGTCGGGCGACGCGGTGGTCAGGATGACGAAGTCGAGGCTGGCCGGGTCCAGACCGGACCGCAGCAGGGCCTGCTCACCGGCGGCGGTGGCCAGGTCGCTGGTGGACCGGGGCACCCCGGGCGGGCCGTCCGGCCGGCAGAAGTAGCGAGTGCGGTTGCCGGTCATCGCGTCCAGCCACCGTTCGTGCAGGCCGAACCGGGCGGCCATGTCCGCGTTGGTGACCGGCTCGCCGGGAAGTACCTCACTGAGGGATACCAGTCGCACGGCTGCGTCCTTACGTCGGTTCGTGCGGGTACGGGAATCGGGTTGCCGGCGGGCCAGGTGGCGACCTGCCGGCTACGGCGGCGGGGCCGGGTCAGCCGTACCGGCTGACGTCGTGGAAGAAGCCGGGCACGGTGTGCAGTCCGCCGGCCGCCGCGATGCTGTCGTAGACGTGCTTGGCGAGCACCAGGTCCAGCACGCCGAGCCCGAACGGGGAGAAGATCACCGGCTGGTCGGCGGGTACGTCGATCCGCCCGGTCAGCACGTCGTCCAAGGTGCCGGCGACGAACCGGCGGTGCCCCACCCGCTGCTCGGTCAGGTGCACCGAGGTGTCCGCCTTCATGCAGTGCTCGACGTCGTCGACCACGTTCGTCGAGGCGAGGATCAGCTCCGGGGACAGGTCACGCAGCGAGACGTGCAGCACCAGCGGGTGGTGCGCGAGCAGCTGCGGGTCGGACAGGTGGGGTCGGCCGGCGACGGTGGCGAAGACGATCAGCGGGTACGACCGGACCAGCTCCTCGGCGCTGCCGTACAGCCGGACGTCGGCGTGCCCGCCGCGGACCAGATGGTCGCGGAACGCGCCGGCGTGCTCGGCGGACAGGTCGTACAGCCCGACGCTGTCGAACTCGCACCCGTTGCCGACCAGGTAGGTGTGGATGTAGCGGGCGATCAGGCCGGTGCCGACGAAGCCGACCCGGCGCGGCACCCCGCCGCGGGCGGCGGACAGCCGCAGCGCGGCGGACGCGGCGGACGCGGCGGTCCGGGTCGCGCTGATGATCGACGACTCCAGGCAGGCGATCGGGTACCCGGTCTCGTAGTCGTTGAGAACCAGCACGGCCGAGGCCCGGGGGATCCCGCCGGCGACGTTGTCCGGGAAGCTGGAGATCCACTTCATGCCGTGCACCTCGACCTTGCCCCGTACCGAAGCGGGCAGCGCGATGATCCGGCTGTTCGGGCGGTCCGGGAACCGCAGGAAGTACGAGTCCGGGTTGGTGGTTTCCCCGGCTCCGTGCAGCCGGTACGCGGACTCGATCAGCTCGGTGACCTCCGGCTCACGTCCACTGATCGTGTCGTGCACCTGGGCGCCGGAGATGACGGCGAAGGGCGGAATCTCTGCCATGGGATGGTGCTCCGTCGTTCGGGACCGCCTCGTCGGGGGCGGCGGTCGTCGGCGTACGACCGGCCGGGTCGGGCACCCGGCCGGTCGTCGGGTCCGGTCAGTCGGTCGAGCGCGCCGCCATCGCCCGGCGCAGACCGGCCGGGCGCAGGTCGGTCCAGGTTTCGTCGACGTGTGCCGTGCACTCGTCCTCGGTGCCCTCGAATCCGGCCGGTCGCCACCCGCCGGGTGCCGGCCGGTCGGCCGGGAAGAGCCCGTACTGCTCCTCGTGGTTGACCAGCACGGCCCACCGCTCGACGGGTTCGCCACTCATGCCGGGGCCACCTGGTTGAGCCGTTCGTTGACCGCCTCGGTGAAACCGGCGAAGGTCGGGTTGCGGAACAGCAGCTGGGTGGGCACCTTGACGCCACCCAGTTCGGCCCGCAGCCGGCTGGCGACCTGCATCGCGCTCAGCGAGTGACCGCCGATGTCGAAGAAGTCATCGGTGTCGCTGATCGTGTCGATCTTCAGAATCTCGCACCAGACGGTGCGTACCGTCTCGGCGGCGTCAACTGGCATCGGAGGCTCCTCGTCGTTGTCGGGTCCTGGTCCGTCCGGACCGGACGTCAGGCGGTTGATCAGTGCGCCCCGGTCGGCCTTGCCGCCGACGGTCAACGGGATCGTGTCGACCACCGTGTAGTTGCCCGGGCGCATCCAGGACGGCAGCTGGCTGGCGGCGTGTTCGCGTACCGCGGCCAGGTCGGCACCCGGGCGCAGCCGGACCACGGCGGACAGTTGGCCGCTGTCCACCTCCGGGTGGTACAGCACCACCGCGCGGGCGACCCCCGGATGGTCGGCGATCACCGCCTCGATCTCACCCAGCTCCACCCGGTGTCCCCGGATCTTGATCTGGTCGTCGGTGCGACCGATGTAGCGCAGCGTGCCGTCCGGCTGGCGGACCACCCGGTCACCGGTGCGGTACATCCGGGCACCGTCGTCGGCGAGCGGGTCCGGGACGAACTTCGCCGCGGTCAGCCCCGGCCGTCCCGAGTAGCCACGGGCCAGGTACGGGCCGGCGACGCACAGCTCACCGGGGGTGCCGTCGGGCACCGGTGACAGCGTCGCGTCGACGATGCGGGCCTGCACCCCGGCCAGCGGGCGGCCGATGTGCGGTGGCTCGCCCGGCACGATCGGGGTGCCGGCCACGTTCACCGCGGCCTCGGTCGGGCCGTACAGGTTCATCGCCGTCAGCACCCCGTCGGAGATCAACTGCTCCAGGGTGGCCCACAGCGGCGGCGGCACCGCCTCACCGGCGATGAACAGCCGGAGGAACTGGTCCTTGGCGGCCACCGTGGCCAGCTCCTCGATCAGCATCTGGGCGTGCGACGGCGTCATGTCGGCCTCGCTGAGCCGGTGCTCGACCATGAACTCCGCGAACTCCTCCGCGTCGCGGCGCATGTCGTCGGTGAGCACCCCGACCGTGTCGCCCCGCAACACGCGGACCCACTCCTGCACCGACGCGTCGAAGGCCACCGAGGCGTTCCAGGCCAACCGGGCACCGGGCGGGCCGAAGAAGCCGCCCTGCTCCATGCCGTTGAGGAAGCTGACCAGCGCCCGGTGGGAGATCTCCACTCCCTTGGGCCGGCCGGTCGACCCCGAGGTGAAGATGACGTACGCCAGGTTGTCCGGATGCAGCGGCACCGGCGCGGTACGCGGATGCGCTTCCCAGTCGATCCGGTCGAGGACCACCGGGTCGCCGACGCCGGTGTCCGGCACCGACCCGATCAGGTCGGCGTGGGTGATCGTGGTGACCAGGTCCGCGTCCCGGGCGATGCGGGCCAGCCGCTGCGCCGGCTGCTCCGGGTCGAACGGAACGTAGACGGCACCGGCCTTCAGGATGCCGAGGATCGCCACCAGCAGGTCGACCGACCGGGGCAGCAGCACCCCGACGGCGCGTTCCGGGCCGGCGCCCCGACCGGCCAGGATGCCGGCGAGTCGGTCGCTGCGGTCGTCGAGCTGCGCGTAGCTGAGCCGGCCGTCGGTGGCGATCACCGCGTCCCGGTCCGGGTGGGCGGCGACCACCTCCTGGAACGCGGCGATCGCCGACCCGTGCCATTCCGGCCGGCCGCGCCGGTCGGCGGGCGGCGCGGTGCGCGCTTCAACTGTCTGGGTCATCGGATGGCCGCCTCCTGCTGCGCGGCGACCTGCGCCAGCAGCGCCTCGGTGTCCTGCAGCGGACCGGCCTCGGTCTGCAGCACCACCCGCCACCGGTCGTGGTCACGTAGCCAGCAGGTGACGTGCACGAAGGTGATCGTGGTGTCGGCCGAGTCGAAGCGGACCACCTCGAGGATCTGGCCGCTGATGCAGTTCTGCACCACCGACTTGATCGGCGTGACGTGCAGCGTCCAGGTCGGCTCGTCGAAGTACTCGCGCAGAATGCGCCCCCACGCGTCCCGGTTCATCCCGACGGTCCCGTCGGCGCCGAGCCCGGTGGCGTTCTCGTTGATGAAGAACGAGATGAACTTGTCGTAGTCCCGCTCGGCGAACGCCCGGTCGAACTCCTCGCCGGCGACGGTCAGCTCGGCGACACAGCGGGGGCATCCCGCGTCACCGGCCTGGCCGGCGGTGAACGCGGTCTGCGGGGCGGCCGCACCGGCCAGCGGCGCCGCCTGCGGATCGATAACCGCGAGCTTCTCTCGCATCGTTACTCCTGTCTCGGTGTGGTCGGCGGTTGCGGGGTGTGCCGCATCAGCAGCAGCACCCCGTCGGGGCACATCGGGTCGGGGATCGTCCCGTCCGGCATGAAGCCCTCGGACGCGTACAGCGTGCGGCCCCTGGTGTTGTCCGGCTTGACGTCCAGCCAGACCTGGCGGGCGCCGTGGACCCGGTAGGCCCGGTCCACCGCGGCACGGAACAGCCGGCGCCCGTACCCCGCGCCCCGGTGCCGGTGCGACACCACGATGCGGCGCAGTTCGACGACGCGGTCCGGCCGGCGCAGCCCGGCCAGCACGACGAAACCCACCACCGAGGTGCCGGCCTCGGCGACGATCTGTTCCTGGTCCGGATCGGCGTAGGCCCGCTCGTGATAGGCCAGGCCGGTGATGCCGAGGTACCGGGTCGTCTCCGGCCCCTGCTCGATCCCGACCAGCGCGTCGAGTTCGTCGACGGTGGCCGGCCGGACGCCGAACTCGGTCGGGACGTCCGTCGTGGGGGGTGCCACGGCGGTTACGGCTCGACCGGCGCGTCGGAGGCCTCCGCCATCGCGATGGCGATCCGGCGGCCACCGGTGAACGGCTCCCGACCGTGCGCGGTGAGCATGTTGTCGATCACCACGAGGTCGTCGGCCCGCCAGTCGAACCGGGTCAGCGCCGCGCGGTACGCCTCCTGCAGGTGCTTCATCACGTCGTCGGGGATCCGCGCGCCGTCGCCGTAGTAGCTGTTCGTCGGCAGGTTCTCTTCGCCGTACATCTCCAGCATCTCCTCCTGGTAGACCTGCGGCAGGGTGCTGATGTGGAAGAACGTGGCGTGGTTGAACCAGACCGGTTCGCCGGTCACCGGGTGCGGGTGCACGGGCTCGCGGACCGCCCGGGTACGCAGCCCGTCGGTGCCGATCCATTCGACGTCGATGCCCTGGCTGCGGCAGTACCGCTCGACCTGCGACCGGTCCTCGGTGTCGTAGAAGTACTGCCAGCTGCCGCCCATTTCACTGAACGTGCGCACGTACATCCACTTGCGCCGGATGAACTCCTCGGCCACCGACGGGTCGATGTGCCGGTAGACCTCACGGACGTCGGCGAACGGGGTGGCGCCCTGGGTCTCGGCCGGCTGCAGGCAGTAGAAGAACACCTTCATCGGCCACTGCGCCTGGTAGGAGCACTCGTTGTGCAGGAAGATCTCCTCGGTCGGCGGGTAGTCGGTCGAGGTGAAGACGTTGCCGGAGAGGCTGCTGCGCGGTGACGTCCGCTCGGTGTAGTCCAGCGGAGCGCCGGACAGCGCCCGGACCACGTCGTGCAGTCCGTCGACGCCACCCACCTCGAAGCCACGGAACATCGCCGCCCCGGTACGGGTGATGAGCGAACGGATCTCCGCCCGGTTCTCCTTGATGACGTCAAGAATCGACAGGCCGTTGTCCGGTTCGATGACTGCGGGGAGGCTCTGCCCCGGCAGTGCGGTTACCAACATGGTTTCCCCTTCGCTGATCAGTGCCGGCCGGCGGCGGCGATCCCGGACTCTTTCCACAGGTGTGACACGTCGCCGAAGTTCTGCTGAACCCACTGGTCGGAATAGATGGTGTTGAGGTAGCGCTCCCCGCGGTCGGGGAAGACGAGGACGCAGGTCGCACCGGCCGGAATGCGGTCGCGGAACCGTTCCAACGCCGAGATGACCCCGCCGGAGGATCCGCCGGCGAGAATTGCCTCCCGGGCCATCAGCCGGCGGCAGCCGACGACGCAGTCGAGGTCGGAGACGTGCACCACCGGGTAGGTCTCGGCGGCGGCCAGCAGCGGTGGCCGGGCCGACGCCCCGTGGCCCGGGATCAGCCGGTGCCGGCTCTCGTCACCGAAGATCGCACTGCCGACCGCGTCGACGGCGACCACCCGGGTGGACAGCGCCTGCTCCCGGACGTAGTCGAGAACCCCGGTCAACGTCCCACAGGTGCTGGTGGCACAGAAGATGAAGTCCGGCGGGGCCGGCAGAGCGGCGATGATCTCCCGCATCGTTCGGTGGTGCGCGGCCGGGTTGAGCGGGTTGGCGTACTGATTGGGCCAGTAACCTTCCGGATGCTCGGCCAGCAGCTCGCGGACCCGGCGGATGCGTTCCGGCAGGTACTCGCCGGTGACCGGGTCGGGCCGGTCGATGATCTCGATTTCGGCCTGGAACGCCCGGAGGATGGCGATGTTCTGCGCGGTCGTCTTGGCGTCGACCACGCAGATGAAGCGCAGTCCGAAGTAGCGGCAGACCTGGGCGATGCCGATCGCCAGGTTGCCGGAGCTGGATTCGATGACCACCGAACGGTTCGGCACCAGTTCCGCCGCGTGGATCTTGTGGAGCAGCATGTTCAATGCGGTGCGGTCCTTGATGCTGCCGCCCGGATTCGCCAACTCCAGTTTCGCGAACACCCGCGCCGGAATGTCCCGCAGCAGGCCGTTCAGCTCGACCAGCGGCGTATCCCCGATACATCCGAGAATCCCTTGCACGCTGCGTTGAACCCCTTGCTCGGTGCGTTGGGTCACGTCGCCCCCTCTGGTCGCGCCATTCGTGCCGACCGGTCACCTCGGACCGCGTACGCATTGCGGTTCAGGCGTGAACGGCAACGAGTCTTGCCGGGGATGCTTGAGTGAACCTTGACGCTCTCGCAGGCCGGCGGTGCGGCCGGCGGTCCCAAGGTCCACTCAAGCGCCGCCGGTTACGTTCGGCCAGCTTCGATCACCATCCCCGGCCAACGGACATCGAGGATCGACGTGGAGACAACAGACCTGCGTACGCTTGTCGAAGAGCAACTGCGACTGTCGCACCGGCTGCGGGCGAGGATCCGCGAGCTGGAAGCCGAGCGCGCGGCACCCCTGGCCGTCGTCGGGACGGCGCTGCGCTTCCCCGGCGGCGTGACCACCCCCGAGCAGTACTGGGAGTTGCTCACCGGCCCGGCGTCCGGGCCGCAGGAGATCCCGACCGACCGGCCGGGCCTACGCTCGGTGCACCACCCGGAGGTGGGCCGGCCCGGCCGTTCCTACGTGGAACGGGCCGGCTTCCTGGCCGACGTGGCCAGCTTCGACCCAGACTTCTTCGGTATCTCGCAACGGGAGGCCGAGTCACTGGACCCGCAGCAGCGGCTGTTGCTGGAGACCTCGTGGGAGGCGCTGGAACGGGCCGGCGTCGCGGTCCGCCGGGCCGACCGGCTGGACGCCGGCGTCTTCGTCGGCCTGATGGCCGCCGAGTACGGCGAACGGTTCACCGACGCCGACCCGGACCGGCTCGACCCGTACTTCGGCACCGGCGGCGGGCACTGCTTCGCCGCCGGCCGGATCAGCTACGCGCTCGGACTGCGCGGCCCGGCGGTCACCCTCGACACCGCCTGCTCGTCGTCGCTGGTGGCGCTGCACTCCGCGGCCCGCAGCCTACGGTCGGGAGAATGCCGGTACGCGCTGGTCGGCGGGGCGAACCTGATCTTCTCGCCGAGGTTGATGGTGTCGCTGTGCCAGAGTCGGGCGCTTGCCCCGGACGGCAGGTCCAAGCCGTTCACCGCCGCCGCCGACGGCTACGGCCGCGGCGAGGGTGTCGCCACGGTGGTGCTGATGCGGTTGGCCGACGCGGTCGCTGAGGGCCGGCCGGTGCTGGCGGTGGTGCGTGGCAGCGCGGTCAACCACGACGGCGCCTCGTCCGGCTTGACCGTGCCGAACGGTCCGGCCCAGCAGGAGGTGATCCGGGCCGCCCTGCGTGACGCCGGGGCCGATCCGGCCGAGGTGAGCTACGTCGAGGCGCACGGCACCGGCACCGCGTTGGGCGACCCGATCGAGGTCGCCGCGCTCGACGCGGTGTACGGCCGGCGGCGGTCCGACGCCCGGCCCCGGCTGCTGGTGAGCAGCGTCAAGGCCCGGCTGGGTCACCTGGAGGCGGCCGCCGGTCTGGCCGGGCTGATCAAACTGGTGCTGATGCTGCGTCACCAGCGGATCGTCGCCGACGTGCCGGAGGCCGACGGGCCGCTGAACCCGCTCGTCCCGTGGGCGGACGGCCGGATCGAGATACCGCGCCGGGCGGCCGACTGGCCCGGCGCCGGGCGGATCGCCGGGATCAGCGCGTTCGGGCTGAGCGGCACCAATGCGCACGTGATCGTCCAGGCGGCGGACCCGGACCCGGCCCGGCCGTCGGACCCGACGGCCCAGCCGGGGCGTCCGGAGCTGCTGGTGCTGTCCGCCCGCAACCCGCAGGCGCTGCAGACGCTCGCCGCCTCGGTCGGCACCTACCTCTTCCGTAGCGACCCGGCCGAGCTGTCCTCGGTGTGCCACACGTTGCGCGCCGGGCGGGCGCCGTTGGCGTACCGGCTGGCGGTCACCGGGACGTCGGCGCGCGACCTCGCCCGCAAGGTCAGTCTCGCTGTCGACGCCGCGCCGGAGCCGGCCGGTCCGCTGTCCGGCCCGGCCCTGGTGCTGCACCCCGCGGCCTCGGACGCGTTGGTCAAGGGGGTCGCGGCGATCGCCTCGGAGCTGCCGCTGCTGACCGACGACGGCCGGGCGCCGGAGCTCGACCCGGCAGGTTGGCTGACCGGGGCGCTGAACCTGCTCGGCGTACCGACGGTCGTGCGGCAACCGAACGCGGACGCTGCCGGCCCCGGCGCCGACCATGTCCACCCTGCGCTGCTTGACCTCGGCGACCAGCGGGTGGCGCTGGTGCCGGCCGATCCGGACCGGGCGGCCGCCGTGTTCCTCGATGCGTTGGGGACGTTGTTCCGGGCCGGCGCCGAACTGCGGATGGACCGGCTGCGGGCGCCGGACGCCCGGTTCGTCGGGGACCTGCCGACCTATCCGTTCCAGCGACGCCGCTGCTGGGTGCCGGAGCCGGTGACACCGTCGCCAGCCACACGCGACTCCGGTGCCGCCGCGCTGCCGGACGGAGTCCGGCCGCCGGCCGCAGACGCCAGCTTGGCCGTGGACGCTACCAACTCGGCTGCGGACGCCGCCGGCCCGGCCCCGGACGCGGCCGGCCCGGCCCCGGACGCGGCCGATCAGGCCGCGGTGGAGCGCTTCCTACGTGCGGAGCTGGCCGAGGTGCTGAAGGCGAACGGCGAGTTGGACCTGCGGCTGACCTTCGCCGAGCTGGGCGGCGACTCGTTCACCGCGATGCTGTTCCTCAGCCGGGTGCAGGAGTGCTACCAGCTCGACGGGTCCACCGCCGAGCTCGCCGTGGACGAGCCACTGTCGGCGTTGCTCGCTGGCCTGGCCCGGGACGTCGCCAGCGCGGCGGTGCGGGGATGAGCCGGTTCGTCCGGCCCCGCCCGGTCGGTGACGCCACCTTGCGTTTCATCGCCTTCCACCACGCCGGTGGATCCGCCGCTGGCTATCACCCGTTGGCCAGGGAACTGCCGCCGGACTGGGAGGTGCTGCTGCTGGACCTGCCGGGGCGGGGCCGACGGTACGCCGAACCGCCGCTGCGGGCGATGACCGCCGTCGTCGACGAGGCGACCCGAGCGGTGTCACCGCACGCCGATCGGCCGTACGTGCTGTTCGGGCACAGCATGGGTGCGGTCGTCGCGGTCGAGGTCGGGCGCCGGTTGTCGACGGTCGGCGCGGCGCCGCTGTGGGTGGGGGTGTCCGGGCGGGCGGCCCCGACGACGCCGACCCCGCCGGTGCCCGGTCTCGGTCGGCTCGGCGACCTGGCCGACGCCGAGCTGCTGGAGGTCCTGCTGAGCCTCGGTGGCACGCCACACCGGCTGCTCGAGCTGCCGGAGATGCGGGAGCAGTTTCTCCGGGTCGCGCGTGCCGATCTGCAGGCGGTCGACTCGTACCGGCCCGCGCCGGACCGCTCGCCGCTGCCCTGCCCGCTGACCGTGTTCAGCGGGCTGACCGACTCCTGGGCACCGCTGGACTGCCTGCCGGCCTGGCAGGTGGAAACCGCTCACCAGCTGCGTCAGTGCTTCTTCCCGGGTGGACACTTCTACTTCCACGGCGCGGCGTACCCGCACCTCGCCCGGGAGATCCGTACCGAGGTGACGGCCGTGCGGGGCGCGGCCGAGCAACGGCATGAGTTCTTCACGGTCGGCAGGTGATGGTGTCACTGGATCCGTGCCCCGATCCGTCGCAGACTGTTTTCAATGAGTTGCCAAGTCTGATGGCGAATCGGGGAACGAGTCATGCGAATCAACCTGCTCGGACCATTGCAGGCGACAATTGACCAGACGTCGATCGTGCCGTCTGCGGCCAAGCCGTGCCAGATTCTGGCATTGTTGGCCCTGAACGGCGACCGGCTGGTCACCAAATCCGCGATCTTCGAGGAACTCTGGGAGAACAACCCGCCACACAGCGCCACGACCACCTTGCATACCTACATCCACCAGCTCCGGCGGCAGATCAGCCGGGCGATGGCCGGTGACCCGTCGGGCGATTCTCGTGACGTTCTGGTGACTGAACGTGGTGGCTATTCGCTGCGGATGTCCGGCGGCCTCACCGACGTGCAGGAGTTTCAACGGTTGGGCCGGGCTGGCAGTGCGGCCTTCGAGCGGCGTGACTACAACGCCGCGAGCAGCCGGCTCGGCGACGCCCTCGCGCTGTGGCGGGCGCCGATGCTGTCGGACATCCAGTTCGGACCGCAGCTGGCCATGCACGCGCTGTCCCTCGGCGACCTGCGGCTCGCCGCTCTGGACCGGCGGATCGAGGCCGACCTGCAGCTGGGCCGGCACCTGGAAGTGCTGGGGGAGCTGCGTGCCCTCACCGCCCAGCATCCGCTCAACGAGAGCTTCGCCGCTCACTACATGACGGCGCTTTATCTGTCCGGTGACGTCGGTACGGCGCTCGGGGAGTTCCGCCGGATCCGTACGCTGCTCGTCGCCGAGCTGGGTGTCGAGCCGGCGCGGCGGCTGCACGAACTGCAGCAGGTGATCCTCAGCGGGGGCGTTCCGCTGTCCGGGCGTGACCTGGTCGGTGCGGCGTAGCTGGCAGAGCCGCTACCCGAGTCACAGCTGGGTCCGGCTAAATTCGGTATATTCCGGCCTAACCCGCTTCCGTTACCGGCAATGGTTGAAGGCAGGGGGTACCCTGTGGTCGGTCGCTGAGTCGGCGGATCGGTCAATAACGCGGACCCAATGTCGGAACGCGGACCTGATGTCGGTTTTGGGAGGGAAGCGCGGGTGAGGTCTTCAGCCCTTTTCGGTGGAGCCTGAAATCGGCGTGCCGGAAATGGTGGCCCCGCCCGCGTGGCTGATCGCGGCATTAGTACGGTGCGTCGTCGACCGTGACGCAGCGGTCGTGCAGGAGGCGGGAACCGAGTCATGCAGACGTGCCCGTTGCGGGTCCTACTGGCTGAGGACGTCCACATGGTCCGTGGGGCGCTGGTCGCCCTGCTCGAACTGCAACCGGACATCCAGGTTGTCGCTCAGGTCGAGCGGGGCGACGCGATCCTGCCGGCCGCGCTGACCCACCGTCCGGACGTGGCGATCATCGACGTCAACCTGCCCGGGATCGACGGCCTCTCGGCGGCGATGCTGGTGCACGACCAGCTTCCCAGCTGCCGAACGCTGATCCTCACCGGCATCGACCGGCCGGGGATGCTGCGGCGCAGCCTGGAAGCGGGGGTGACCGGTCTGATGCTCAAGCACGCCCCACCCGCCAGTCTCGCCGAAGCGGTGCGCGAGGTTGCCGCCGGGCGACGGGTGGTCGACTCGCAGATCGCCCTTGCCGCGTTGAACGAGCGGTCCACGAGCCCGCTCTCGCCCCGGGAGATCGAGATCCTCAAGCTGACGGCGAACGGGCACTCGGCGAAGGAGATCGCCGCGATGCTCTATCTCTCGGCGGGGACCGTCCGTAACCATCTGACTTCTATCGCCACCAAACTCGATGCCCGTACCCGGGTCGACGCGGTGCGGATCGCCCGGGATGCCGGCTGGATTCTCTGATCCGGCCGGCATCCCGACGCCGGGCCGGACGCCCCGCCCGGTCCGGTACCTGCGGACCGGCACCGGACCGGGCGCGGATCAGACGAACTCCAGCACCGCCACCGTCCACATGAACCCGATGCCGGCGCCGACGGTGATCAGCTTGTCGCCGGACTTCGGCTGGTTGGTCTCGACCAGGTGGTTGATCCCGCCGATCTGGTCGCTGTTGCCCATGTGTCCGAGGTCGCGCCCCCACTCATAGGTCGTCCGGGCCGGGTCGAGGCCGAGTGACTTGTGGAAGCCCCACTCGACGATCGGCTGGATCAGGTTGGCGTGCACGAACCAGTCGGCTTCGGCGACGCTGGTCCCCGCCTCGGTCACTGCCTGGTCGAGCACGCTGGTCAGCTTCTGGTTGACCAACTCGAGGGCGTCGTCGTAGGCGTCCTCGTAGCGCATCAGCCACTCGTCCTTGCGCGCGGTCAGGTCGACCGGCTTGCCGGTGTCGAACGGCGCCCAGGTCCACGGCCCACCGCCCCGGTACAGCGGCTCCAGGCTCGGCTCGGTGGTGCTCGCCGTCGCCAGCAGCCGGGCGAAGCCCTGCCGCTTGGACAGCACCAGGGCGCTGCCCGCGTCGCCGAAGATGGTCTGGTCGTCGCTCTTCCAGCGGTCGATGTACGGCAGCCGGAAAGCGTCCCCGGCGGTCAGCAGTGCGGCGGTGGTGTCCGGCCGGGCGGCCAGGTAGGACGCGCCGAGCTCCAGCGCCGCGAGCAGACCGTTGCAGCCCTGCCGCATCTCGATGGTGACCGAGGGGCCGCCGCCGACCGTCTCCTGCTGGACGTAGTGGGCCGGGCTCCACATCTCCCGGCCCTGGTGTGACACGTACCCGTGCAACACCAGGTCGATGTCCTGCGAGTCGTGACCGGAGCGGGACATGGCCTGCCGTCCGGCTGCGGCGGCCATCACCACGCCGGCCTCGTCGTCGTTGGCCACCCGTACCGCCCGGATGCCGTTGGTCTCCGCGGCGGAGGCGTCATAGGCGCCGTCGGCGACCGCCTGCTCTGCGGTGTACTGCTGCTCCGGCAGGTACAGCCCGGTGCCGGCCAGATAGATGTTGTCCCAACGCACGGTGCCTCCTTCGGCAAAATCGGTCCACCGACAGCAAACCGGTTGCCACTCGACCGGACCTTGAGCCGGCATGCCGGACGGACCCTGAGCCGGCATGCCGGACGGACCCTGAGCCGGCATGCCGGACGGACCCTGAGCCGGTACGTCGGACCGGGCCGGGCACCGACGTGGTGCCCGGCCCGGTCCGATCGGCTCAGGACGCGGCGGGTGCCGCGACCGGCTTGGCGTCGCTGCCGTCGGCATCGACCGGTGCGTCGGCGCCGTCGGCACCGTCGGTGGCAGACCCGTCGGTGGAGGTGCCGGCGGGGGAGGTGCCGGCGGCCGGCGGCGGTGCGGCCGGCAGACCGCGGAAGCCGATCAGACCGGTCAGCAGGCTCAGCCCGACCCAGACGAACAGGGTGGCGATGCCGAGGTGCAGTGCCTCGTTCAGCGCCTCCGGCCCGACCTGGCCCTGCTCGGCGAGGTCGGTGAGCCGGCCCTGCAGCACGGACGCGGAGATGGCCAGGGCCAGCGCCCCGCCCACCTGGGTGGCGACGTTCAGCACGGCCGACGTGGTGCCGGCGTCGTCCTCGGTGGCCATCGAGGTCCCGACCGTCGGGGTCGGGATCAGGCAGAGGACCAGGCCGACGCCGAGCAGCGTGGTGATCGGCAGCATGATCGTCCAGTAGGACCCGCTGGTCGGGGTACGCATCAGCAGGACCAGCATGACGGCCAGCAGCACGGTGCCGACGACGTACGGGATCTGCGCGCCGATCTTCGGGATCGCCTTGGACAGCGGACCGGCCACGATCATCATCGCGAGGGTCGTCGGCAGGTACGCGAGCCCGGTCTCCAGCGGCGAGTAGCCGAGGATCGTCTGCATGTAGATCGGCAGCAGCATGAAGCACGGGATCATCAGACCCGCGGTGAAGAACTCACCCAGGCTGCCGGCGACCACACCGCGCAGTTTGAACAGCCGCAGCGGCAGCAGCGGCGCCTCCGCCCGGTGCTCGATGGCGATGAACGCCGGCAACATCACGGCCGCGACCAGGAACGCCGCCAGGGTACGGACGTCGGTCCAGCCGTGGTCGGTGACGCTGACGATGCCGAAGACCAACGTACCCAGGCCCAGGGTGCCGGTGAGTCCACCGAGGATGTCGGCCTTGGGGCGGGGCCCGGTCGGCGCGCCACCACGGATCAGCCACACCGCGCCGATGGTGAGCACCACCGCGATCGGGATGTTGATGTAGAACGCCAGCCGCCAGTTGACGTCGACGATGGCGCCGCCGAGCAGGGTGCCCAGCCCAGCGCCGACGCCGATGACCGCGCCCCAGACGCCGAACGCCTTGGCCCGCTCGGCCGGGTCCCGGAAGGAGACGACCAGGATGCTCAGGCAGGCGGGGGAGAGGCCGGCGGCGGCCAGACCCTGGATGGCCCGGGCGATCAGGATCTGGTCGTCGGTCTGCGCCATCGCGGCGAGCAGCGACCCTGCGGTGAACAGGGCGAGGCTGCCGAGGAACATCCGGCGCCGACCGATCACGTCGTTGAGTCGGCCACCGAGCAGCAGCAGACCGCCGAACAAGATGATGTAGTTGTTGAAGACCCACTGTAGCCCGATCGGGGACAACCCGAGGTCGCGCTGCAGCTCCGGGCCCATCACGCTGGCCACGGTGGTGTCGAGCGCGATCATCAGCTGCCCGACCGAGACGACGACCAGCACCAGCCAGCGCCGGCTGTCGGGGACGGGCCCGCCGGACGCTCCGACCGGCGCAGCGGCCTTCTGTTCCTGGCTTGTCATGGCTTCCTCTCGACCTGAGATGGATTCGGGGATGGCTGTGCCGCAGAGCTGACAGGACCGGCGGTTGATGCCGACCTGCGAGGGTGGTGAGGTTCGATACGAGGCTGACAGGAGCGGTGCTCTCTGTCAAGACTATTGCTCGTGAGTACGACCCGTGCTCTAATTCGTGGTACCCGGTCGGGTAAGCTTCGGCGGTACTGACCTGCACGATCGGTGCGGTGGTGCCCGGTGCCGGGACCGACGGGACCGCTCGAAGGAGGAGAGGCCTTGGCTTCCGCACGCGCGCTGCGGGAACGCGTCCGCAAGGAACTGACCGAGGAGATCGTCGAGATCGCCAAGGCGCAGCTCGCCGACCGGGGAGCCGAGAACCTCTCCCTGCGGGCGATCGCCCGGGACCTCGGCATGGTCTCATCGGCGGTCTACCGTTACTTCCCGAGCCGTGACGACCTGCTGACCGCGCTGGTCACCGACGGCTACAACTCCGTCGGCACCGCCGTCGAGCAGGCCGACGAGGCGGCGGCGGCCGACGACTTCGCGGGCCGCTGGCGGTCGGTCGGGCAGGCGCTGCGCAGCTGGGCGATCGAGCACCCGCACGAGTACGCACTCCTCTACGGCTCACCGGTCCGCGGCTACCACGCCCCGGAAACCACTCTGCAGGCGGCGATGCGGGACAAGGTGGTGCTCGGCCGGATCATCAGCGACGCGCACCGGGCCGGAGCGCTGCGTACCCCGCCGACCGCGCAGGCCACGCCCGAGTCGCTCGGCGGTGATCTCGAGCGGGTGCGGTCGGCCGTGCTCCCAGCCGTGCCCGACGAGTCCGTCATCGCCGCGCTGGCCGCGTGGAGCGGGCTGTTCGGGATGCTCAACCTGGAGCTGTTCGGCCATTTCAACAACATCATCGACGACCGGGCAGCCCTGTTCGACCAGGCCCTGACCCGCCTGGCCGAGTTGGCCGGACTGCCGACCTGACCCGACACACCACTCCCGAACGCCGCCACGCCCGAACACCGCGACACACCACGCCTGAAATAACTGGAGACTGTCCGTGCGGATCATCGTCATCATCTGCTCAGCCGTGCTCATCATGGAGTTCGTCCTGCACGGCCTCGCCATGTACATCGGCATGGAGGCAGGCATCCAGCCGTTGCAGAACCACTTCGGATTCCGCCCCAGCCGGGCGTTGACCCTGCTGATCGCGGTCCTCGACACCCTGGCCGCCGCCGGCCTGGTGATCGGCATCTGGCGGCCGGAGATCGGCGCCGTCGCCGCCGGCTACACGGTGGCCTTCTTCGGCATGATGCTGATCCTGCGTTTCTACCGAAACCTCGGTGGCATCCTGCCACCCGACTTCCCGCTCTTCTTCTCCCTCGGCGTGGTCGTCCTGGTACTGCAGCTGATGCGTTGACGCCCGCAGCGTCCGGCGCCGGTCGCCGCAGCGCAATTGCACATGTCTGCAACGGCTTCCATCGATGCCATTGACCGTCGATGGAAGCCGCGCCCATCCTTCGTAGGCCAGCTCAGCGAGGCCTGACGGGGGGAGTGCACAGTGCTGATCGGTGCCCGGCACGTACCTGCAAGTCGCGTACGCACGCAGCGGACGCGAGTTCGGAGCCGGTGGGCGGCGGCGACGCTGGCCGTCCTGCTGGCCGGCGCCGCGTCGCCCGCCGTGACCACCGGCCCGGTCAGGGCCGCGCCGGCCACGGCGGCCGAGGCTGGCACGGCGGCCAGCGCACCGGCCGGGGCCGGCTGTGCCGCCACCGCGCCGGACGAAACCGCTGCGGTGGCGGCGGCCGCCGAGTGCGGGCGGCAGGTCGAGGTGCTCGACGCCCGTACCGAGTATTCGCAGGTCTTCGCCGACCCCACCGGCACCCGCACCCTGGTGAGCGCCGCCGCGCCGCAGCGGGTACGGCGCGACGACGGCGGCTGGGCCGACGTCGACCCGACGCTGCGACCGGCCGACGGGGTAATCGTCCCCACCGCGACCCTCGCCGACGTGCGGTTCTCCGCTGGTGGCGCCGGCCCGTTCGTGACCTGGCGGGAGCGGGACGAAATCTTCACCCTCTCCTGGCCGCAGCCGCTGCCGGCACCGGTCCTGGATGGCGACACCGCCGTCTACCCCGATGTCCACCCCGATGTCGACCTACAGGTGATCGCCACCGTCGACGGATTCCGTCACGCCCTGGTCGTCAACAGCCGGACGGCTGCGGCCGACCCGGCGCTGCGGGAAATCCGCTACCACGCCGGCGGCACCATGCGGCTCGAGCGGACCGACGGCGGGGTGCTCCGACTGGTCGACTCCACCGGTGCCTTCGTCGCCGAGAGCTCCGGTGCCCGGATGTGGGACTCGTCGGCCGATCCCGCCGCCGCCGGGGAGGTCCTTCCCGAGGTGGCGGCCGCCCGATCCGTCGCGGCGGCGAAGGGCTGGACGGCGGGCACACCCGAGCTGCCGGCCGCGCTGCGTTCGACATCGGCCGCGCCCGGAGTCGGCGCCAACTCCGCCGAGGTCGGCGTCGCCGCGTCCGGCACCGAACTGATCCTCGCCCCCGCACCGGGCATGCTGGACGACCCCGACGCGGTGCTGCCCATCTTCATCGATCCGCCGCTGAACAAGCTGCGCACCCTCTGGCAGTACGCCAGCAGCAACAACGAGAACAACGACGGCTCCGCCGCCCGGGTCGGCAAGCAGCCACCGGACCAGTACAGCAGCAACGGACAGCTCTACCGGTCGTACTTCAACTTCAGCGTCTCGGCGATGCACGGTGCGCAGATCCTCGCCGCCGACATCACCATGGAGCTGGAGCATTCCTGGTCCTGCGGCCCGACCTGGGTGCATCTCTACCGGACCACCGCGATGTCCGGCACCAGCGGTTCGCGGCTGGCGTGGAGCGCGAAACCCCTCGGGTCCGGCGCCGTCTACCTGGACGCCTGGGCGGGCAACGCCAACGAGGCCGGCGGGTGCGGATCGGTGCAGCAGAATGCCGACGCCGTCTTCGAAGGCCAGAACCTGATCGACGACCTTCAGTACTACGCCGACGGCAACTGGAGCAACTACAGCGTCGGCCTGTGCGCCTGCAACAGCTCCGACGAGTACGAGTCCACCACCGACCGGTGGAAGAGGTTCCGCACCAACCAGACCTACCTGATCGCCACGTACGACAAACCACCGAACCCGCCGGTGGCCCAGCCGTTCTCCACCACCACCGACTGCTACCAGCATTGCGGCGCCTCGGCGATCGTCCGGACCACCCGCCCCACCCTGCGGGCCGACGTCTCCGACCCGTTCGACGGCAGCGGCCCGACGATCTTCGAGGTGCGGACCGCCCAGTCCGACACCGCAGCCGTGGTCACCGACAACCGGGACGGGATGACCTGGACCGCGTTGCCCGCCACCGCCGCCTGGCAGGTGCCGGCCGGCGCGTTCGTGCACGGCGGGACGTACCACTGGCGGGCCAAGTCCCGGGACGAGAACTTCCTCTGGGGTGACTGGTCGACCTGGCAGACCCTGACCGTCGACACCGAGCCGCCGGGCATCTCCGCGCCGGCCTCGACCGACTTCCCGCTGGAGAGCTGGGGCGCGCCGGTCGGCACCGCCGGCACGTTCGACCTGGTCGGCACCGCCGACGTCGAGGACTTCGTCTGGTGGGTCGACGCCGGGCCGACGACCACGGTCACCGGCACCGGCACCGCAACGCGGACCGCGACTGTCGACCACACCCCGGCCACCGACATGGTGCACACCCTGTACGCGCGGGCGCTCGATCTGGCGGGCAACGTGGCCGGTCCGGTGGAGCACCAGTTCTGGGTCTCGCCACCACCGAACAAGTACGCCCACTGGCCGCTGGACGAGGCCACCGGCACGGTGGCGGCGGACGCCGGAAACCCCCAGGGCAACGCCCTGTCACCCGGGGCCGTCGCCGGCCCGGCCAGCTTCGGCCCCGGCCGCATCGGCGGGGCACTCACCCTGGCCGGACCGGGCGCGCAGCTGACCACCAGCGCGCCGGTGCTCGACACCACCCGGGGCTTCACGGTGCTGGCGTGGGCCCGGGCCAGCGATCTGGCCGCCGGCACTGTGCAGACCCTCCTCAGCCAGGACGGCGCGACCGCCAGCCGGTTCGAACTGCAGTACCGGGCGGACGTCAACGGAGGTGCCGGCGGCTGGTGCTTCACCATGCGGGCGGCGCAGACCACCGGGACGCCGGTGTCGGCCTGTGCGGCCGGGGTCCTGCAGGCACCGCCGACCGAGGACGTCTGGGTCCATCTGGCCGGCGCGTACGACCCGGTGACCGGGCAGATCTCCGTCTACGTCATGGGTGACACGCAGACCTGTGCGGGCGAGACGGCGCAGGCGGCGTTCACCGGTGACTGGGCGGCGACCGGGTCGTTCGTCGTCGGCCGTGGCCTCGCCGCCGGAGCGGCCAGCAGCCAGTGGTACGGCGACGTCGACGACGTCTTCGCCTACCAACGACTGCTGTCGACGTACGAGATCTGCCAGCAGGCGCTGCGTACGAGCGGCCCGCCGCCGTCCTGACCACCTCGTGCGGCCGGCGCCCGGGCCGCACCGCACCGGATCGCCGACCGTTTCGCCGCCGTCGCTGTACGAACACGTGGGGAGTAGTGCGATGAGAACTGGCACCACGAGCCGGATGTGGCTCGCCGGGCTCGCCCGCCGGGCCAGGTGGGCGGCGGTGCCGCTGCTCACGGTGGTGACGGTGCCGCTGCTCGCGGTACCGGCGACGGCGAGGGAGACCGCCTGGCAGCCGCCGGTCCCCGACGAGGTGACCGGAGTCGGAGTCCGGGACCATCCGCCGGAACCCGCCCGGCCGGCCTGGTCGGCGGACCGGCACGCGGTCAGCGGCGCGGCGGAGGTGACCTGGCCGGCGGCCGGCACCGCGCGGGTCGACCTGGGCAGCGGTACGGCGGCCCGGATCGCCGCCGACGGGCTGGCACCCGCTGGCGAACTGCCGGTCCGGGTCGGCTCGGTGACCGCCGACGACCTGCCGCCCAAGGCCCGGACCGGGCCCGGCACGGTCTCGGTGACCGTCCACGACCGGACGACCGCCGAGTTGGCCGGAGTGGCCGGCGTCCTGATCAGCCTGGACCGGCCGGGTCGCGGCAGCGGCCGGGTCGCCGTGCAGGTCGACTACTCCGGATTCGCCGCCGCCTATGGCGGTGACTGGGCGTCCCGGCTGCGGCTGGTGCGCCGGCCCGCCTGCGCGCTGACCACGCCGGCCGACCCGGCCTGTCGGACCCGTACCCTGGTGGCCACCACCAACGACGCTCGCGCCGGCACCCTGGCCGCGACGGTGCCGCTCGCCGGTACGGGCGCGACGGTGCTGGCCACCGAGTCCGGCCCGAGCGGGGACAACGGCGACTACACCGCCACCGACCTGTCCCCGGCCGGGACCTGGCAGGTCTCCACCCAGACCGGCGACTTCAGCTGGACCTACCCGCTGCGGACGCCGCCCGGTCTGGGCGGTCCGGAGCCGTCGCTGGCGCTGAGCTACTCGTCGGGCAGCGTCGACGGCCGGACCGGGTCGACGAACAACCAGGGTGGCTGGGTCGGCGACGGCTGGTCGATGTGGCCGGGCTACATCGAGCGCAAGTACGCCGCCTGCAGTGACGACAACCCCAGCCGGAAGACCGGCGACCTCTGCTGGTTCAGCGACAACGCGACGCTGTCACTCAACGGCATGGCGACCGAGCTGATCCGTTCCGGCGACGTGTGGCGGCTGGCCGAGGACGACGGCACCAGGGTCGAGCGGCTGACCGGCGCGGCCCGCGACAACGGCGACGACGACAACGAGTACTGGAAGGTCACCACCACCGACGGGGTGATGTACTTCTTCGGCTACCACAAGCTGCCCGGCTGGACCTCCGGCAAGCCGGTCACCGACTCGACCTGGACGGTACCGGTCTACGGCAACGACGACGGCGAGCCGTGTGCGGACGGCGCGTTCGCCGACTCGTGGTGCCGCCAGGCGTGGCGGTGGAACCTCGACTACGTGCTCGACCCGAACGACAACGCGATGGCCTACTACTACGGCAAGGAGACCGGAGCGTACGGCCGCGACCTCGACCCGGACCAGCGGACCACCTACACCCGGGGCGGCTGGCTGCACCGGATCGAGTACGGGCTGCGCCACGACACCGTCCACAGCCAGACCGCGCCGCTGCGGGTGGTGCTGGGCACCAGCGAGCGTTGCCTGGACGACTGCTGGGAGGGCGCCGCCTGGGACTCGGAGCCGATCCCCTCCGCCTGGCCGGACACGCCATGGGACCAGGACTGCTCGGAGGCGCCGTGCGAGGACGCGGTCGCACCGACGTTCTGGTCGGCGCGCCGGCTCACCGGCGTCGCCGCGCAGGTCCGCAACGGCCCGGACACCTACCGTACGGTCGAATCCTGGACCCTGCAGCAGGAGTTCCTCAGCGCGGGCACCGGTGAAGGAATCCCGATGTGGCTGCGGGGCGTAACCCGCACCGGGCACGTCACCACCGCCGGCGGCGAGTCGGTGACCGATCCGCAGATCACCTTCAACCCCGGGGCCGAGCCGCTGGCCAACCGGGTCGACGGCGCACAGGACCAGCGGACCGCGTTGAACCGGTGGCGGATCAAGCAGATCCGCACCGAGACCGGCGGCGACATCCTGGTCACCTACTCCGACAGGCAGTGCACCCGGTCCGCGCTGCCCACCCCGCACAGCAACACCAAACGGTGCATGCCGTCGTACTACTCCTGGCCGGGCACCGGGGACCCGACCATCGACTGGTTCCACAAGTACGTGGTCACCGAGGTCAACCTCGACGACCTGGTGACCGACCAGCCGACCCAGACCACCTACTACGACTACCTGGACACCCCGGCCTGGCACTACAGCCGGGACGAGATCACCAAGGACAAGTTCCGGACCTGGGGCGAGTGGCGAGGCTACGGGCGGGTCCGCGTCCGCCAGGGCCACCCCACCGGGCAGCAGACCGCGGTCGAGTACCGCTACCTGCGTGGGATGCACGGCGACCGGCAGCCGGGCGGCGGCACCCGGACCGTGTCGGTGACCGACTCCTGGGGCGGCACCATCACCGACCACGAGGCGCTGGCCGGCTTCCTGCTCCAGGAGATCACCTACGACGGGCCGGGCGGCGAGGAGATCTCCTCGACCCGCAACGAGCCGTGGCGGGTCGGCCCGACCGCGACCCGCAGCCGCAACGGCGTCACCACCAACGCGTGGCAGGTCGCGGTCGGCACCGAACGGAACCGGACCGCGCTGGCCGCCGGCGGCCAGCGGACCACCCGGGTCACCACCAGCTTCAACACCGACGGGTTCCCGGTCGCCCGGGACGAGACGGGCGACGAGGCGCAGACCGGGGACGAGACGTGCACCCGGACGACGTACGCCCGTAACGACGGCGACTGGATGATCGACCGGGTGGCACAGACCGAGACGCTCTCGGTGGCGTGCGCCGACGCGACCGACCCGGCCGTCCCGGCCACGGTGCTCTCCCGTGAGCGGACCTTCTACGACAGCTACACCGGCGAAGCGTCCTTCGGCGCCGCGCCGACCCGCGGCAACCCGGTCCGTACGGAGGAGCTCGACCACTTCGACGGTGGTAACCCTGTCTACATCCGTACCGCGACGACGGGGTACGACGCCAACGGCCGGATCATCGCGGCCACCGACGCGCGTGGGCACACCACCGACACGGCCTACACCACCGCCAACGGGGGACTTGTCAGCCAGACCGTGGTGACGAACCCGCTCGGACACCAGACCGGCACGGTGCACGAACCGGCCTGGGGGCTGCCCACCAAGGTCACCGATCCGAACGGCGTGGCGACCGAGCTGGCGTACGACGGACTCGGCCGGTTGACCGAGGTCTGGCTGCCGGGCCGGTCCAGGGCGACCCAGTCGCCGAGCCTCAAGTTCGCCTACCTGCTGCGGGGCGCCGCCGGACCGACCGCCGTCACCACCGAGACCCTGCTGCCGACCGGCGCCGGCTACCGGAAGTCGGTCGACCTGCATGACGGCTTCCTCCGGCTGCGGCAGAACCAGCTGCAGGCCACCGGCGGCGGTCGGTTGCTGACCGAGACGTTCCACACCACGGCAGGACAGGTGGACTGGACCTCGAAGCCGTACTACGACTCCACCGGTGCCGCGCCCGGCACCACGTTGGGCAGCCCGCAGGGCGCGGTCCCGGCGGTCACCGAGCACCTGTACGACGGAGCCGGTCGCGAGACCACACAGATCGAGAAGGCGTACGGCGTCGAACAGTGGCGCACGACGACCGGACACGGCGGCGACCGGGTCCACACCACACCTCCGGCCGGCGGCACCGCCACCACGACGATTTCCGATGCCCGTGGCCGGACCGTCGAGCTGCGCCAGTACCGGTCGCCGGCCGACGTCGGCAGCGCCGACCCGGCCGACTACCACCGGACCCGCTACACCCACACGTTGCGCGACGAGATCGAGACGATCACCGATGCCAAGGGCAACGTCTGGTCGTACGAGTTCGACCTGCGGGGTCGGCGGGTCCAGGCGGTCGATCCGGACCGTGGTACCACCACGACCACCTACGACGCGGCCGGCAACGTGCTGACCTCGACCAGCCCGGTCGGCTCGGCCACGCAGACACTCGCGTACACCTACGACGAGATCGGCCGCAAGACAAGCATGCGCGACGACAGTCCGACCGGAGCGTTGCGGGCCCGGTGGACCTACGACGCCACCCCGATCCTGCCCGGCGGAGCCCTGGCGAAAGGTCTGATCTCCGCCACGATCCGCTACCACGACGGCAACGCCTACACCAACCGGGTGGACAGCTACGACAGCCACGGTCGCCCGACGTCGAACTCGGTGGTGCTGCCGGCCGCCGAGGCCGACCTGTGCGCGGCCGCCGCTGCGCAACCGTGCGTCTACACGAGCACCGGCGCCTACTGGCCGAACGGCAAACAACTCCGCACCACGATGCCGGCCGTCGCCGACCTGCCGGCGGAGCAGCTCACCCACAGTACGAACGACGTCGGGGGCGACGCCGGTCTGCTGTCGGCGGCGGCGGTCTACGCGCAGGCGACGTACGACAAGTTGGGGCTGTTGGAGCAGCGGCTCTCCGGACCGTTCGGTTCCCGGCTGGTGGTGGACTTCGACACCGACGAGTCGACGCGCCGGCGTACCGGGATGAACGTGGTGGCCGAAGGCCAACCGGAGATCGCCGACTACTCCTACAGCTACGACGACGCCGGCAACGTGACCCGGATCCACGAGGAGCCGGCCGGGCAGACCGCGGACACCCAGTGCTTCGGGTACGACCACCTGCGCCGGTTGACCGAGGCGTGGACGCCGGAGTCGGGCCAGTGCGCCACCGCGCCGAGCCTGGGCGGGCTGGGCGGGCCGGCACCGTACTGGCGCAGCTGGACCGTCGACGAGATCGGCAACCGCCTGTCCCAGACGGAACATGCCGCGACCAGCACCACCTACCAGTACTCGTACCCGCAGTCGGGACCGGGATCGGCGCGTCCGCACACCGTCACCGGGGTGACGGCGTCGGGAGCGCAGTCCTGGAGCCGCAGCTACACCTACGACGACGGCGGCCACACCAGGACCAGGCCTAGTGCTTCCGGCGCCGGGCAGACCCTGGTCTGGGACCGCGAGGGCAAGCTTGTGTCCCTGACCCAGGGCTCCGACGTCACCGGCTACCTCTACGACGTCGACGGCAACCGGCTGATTCGCACCGATCCGGCGGGCCGGACCCTCTACCTGCCGGGCGGCACCGAGGTCCGATACGACAACGCCACCGGCTCGACCACGGCCACCCGGTACTACTCCCACGCCGACGAGGTCGTGGCGGTCCGTACCGGTGCCGGGTTGTCCTGGATCGTCGCCGACCACCACGGCACCGCCGAGTTGACCGTCGACGCGACCAGTCTGGCCGTGGCGAGACGCCGGACCCTGCCCTACGGCGAGCTTCGGGGTGTCGCCGTCGGGACCTGGCCGGCGACGATGGACAAGGGCTTCGTCGGCGGGACCGTCGACGACACGGGCCTGACGAACATCGGTGCCCGGGAGTACGATCCGTTCCTCGGCCGGTTCGTCAGCGTGGATCCGGTCATGGACGTGAGTGACCCGCAGCAGATGCACGGCTACGCCTATTCGAATTCGAACCCGGTGACCTGGTCGGACCCGACCGGCCTGATCCATTGCGGGGACAACGGGTGCAACCAGGTGGCCTACCCGGACCCCGATGGTGGCTACGACGTCCGGGGCGATCCGGTCAACGACGTGTGCATGGGCCCATGTCAGAGCAACGGCGCGCCCCCGCCGCCAGGTAAGACTCCACAGCCAGAGCCGAAGGACGACTGCTGGGCCTGGTCCTGGGTGTGCCGCGTGGGTTCGTCGGTGAACCCCACCTTCAACAACTCAATGAACCGGCTTTCGGAGAACTCGGAGGAGATCAAGAAGGCCAACGATATCTTGTGCGAGGCCTACGGCCCTCTCAGTCCTGCCTGTGCGGCAGGCACCCTGGATGACATTCATTCTGCGGACCATAAGTTCTGGGGTCTGTCTGTCTGTGGCATCGTCTGCTATGGGATCTCAGGGAATGAAGAAGGGCTCTATTTCGAGATGGGCGGGTTGGGCTGCTGTGGTATCGCTGCGAACTACGGTGCCACGTCGGTTGCTCCGTCCGAGATGAACGGTAGTGGCTACCATATGGAGTGCGCCTCCTTTTTCGGTGGGGGTTGCTACTCGGGTGGTGCGAAGTCTGCCGGTGGCATCTGGCATGGGACGGCATTGTCCCTCGGATACAAGGTCGGTGGACATCTGGGCTTCATGGCATCCTGGAAGATCATCGATGGAAACTTTGAGCCCTAGGCCGACCGGTGATCGGCGTGGAACGATGGGCGGATGCCACGAGGTGCGAAGGCGGGTGAGGAGCGGGCCGGGGTGCCGTTGACCAACCTCGACCAGCCGCTGTTCGACGGTGCCGGTGCGACAAAGCGCGACCTCGTCGACTATCTCGACGCGGTGCACGACCGGATCGTCCCCGCGTTGCGTGACCGGCCGCTGTCGGTGGTCCGGGTCCGGCCCGGCCAGCCACCGTTCATGCAGAAGAACCTGCCCGGGTACGCACCGGACTGGATCGCCACCGCCGAGGTGTGGGCGGACCGTTCCCGGCGGATGCTGACCTACGGCCTCTGCAACGACCGGCGGACCCTGCTCTGGTTCGCCAATCAGCGGTCGGTCGAGTTCCATCCGACGTTGACGACAGCCGGCGAACGGGCGTACCCGACGCATCTGATCCTCGACCTCGACCCGCCGCCGGGCGGCGCGTTCCGGTCGGCGGCGCAGGCGGCCCTGCTGGTCCGTGAGGTGCTGACCTCGTGCGGCATGGCCGGGGCGGTGAAGACCAGCGGTGCCAAGGGCGCGCACGTGTTCGTGCCGTTGGCGGGTGACGCCGGCCACGACGACGTCGCCGCGGCGACCCGGGCGATCGCGGCCCGCGCCGAACGCCTGGATCCGGCGCTGGCGACGACGGCGTTCATCGTCGAGCAGCGGGACGGCAAGGTCTTTCTCGACTCGACCCGGGCCGGCGGCGCGACGGTGGTCGCACCGTACAGCCCTCGGCTGCGGCCGGGTCTGCCGGTGTCCTTCCCGCTGGCCTGGGCGGCGCTGGAGTCGGCGGTGCCGACCGACTACACCATCGGTACGGTGCCGTCCCTGCTCGGCGACGGCGATCCGTGGACGGCGCTGATGCCGCCGCCGCAGCGCCTCGATCCTGGCCTGGTCGAGCAGGGCCACGGCATCCCGATCGCGCGGGTGGTCGCGATGCACGAAGGCAAGCGCCGCGCCGCCGAACGCCGTAGGCGCGAGGCCGGGGAGCCCGACGGCGGGCCGGGCTGACCCTGGCCGGGTACGACGGCCCTGGCCGGGTACGACGGCCCTGGCCGGGTACGACGGCCCTGGCCGGGTACGACGGTCAGTCGATCCGGCCGACCGGCTCGCGCTTCTCGGCCTGGAACACGTCCTCGGTGCGGCCGCGGGCCCAGTAGCCGGAGATGGAGATCGCCTCGCGGGGGATGCCCCGTGCCTGGAGCACCTTGCGGACCGCCTTGATCGACTCACGCTCGCCGTGGGCGAAGACCTGCACGGCACCGGGATAGTCCTCGGCGGGCGGCCAGGGCCAGTCCTCCATCGCGCGGGCGAGGAACACGGTGTCGCCGTCGTCGGCGTTGACCAGCCAGTTCACCGTCACCTGGGCGGGGTGTTCGAGGTCGATGATGTCGGCCGGATCGGTGATCTCGAGGTGCGCGACGCCGCGCGCGTGCTCCGGCAGCGTCTGCAGGGACGCGGCGATCGCTGGCAACGCGGACAGGTCCCCGGCGAACACGTGCCAGCCGACCGCCGGGTCGGGCGCGTACGCCCCGCCGGGACCCGACAGCACCAGCCGGTCGCCCGGCGTGGCCTTGGCCGCCCACACCGCCGCCACCCCGGCGTCGCCGTGGGTCACGAAGTCGATCGCCAGCCGCCGGGTGGCCTGGTCGAACCAGCGGACCGTGTAGGTACGGGTCACCGGCCGTTGCCCGGCCGGCAGGGTGGTTCGCAGCGCGGCGAGGTCGTAGGGCGGCTCCAGCCCGAGCGTGGGGTCGACGAACAGCAGTTTCACGTACGCGTCGGTGTGGCCGGCGTAGCTGAATTCGGCCAGCGACGGCCCGGCGAGAACCACCCGCACCAGGTGCGGCGTCAGCCACTCGGTGGACTCGACCGTGAGTACGTGCTGATTCGGTGCCTGCCGCCGGGTCGTCGCCATCGCGTGTTCCTCCGCTTCGCTGCTCCTTCTTAGGTTAGGCGAGCCTACTTCGCGGCGCACTGCGTGGCGACGGAGGCTGGTGCGGCGTGGCGACGGGGGCCGGTACGTCGAGCGCGGCCGAGCGCGTTTGGCGGCGTCTCGTCGGTGCGACGTGACCCCGGGCGACCTCGTCGTGTATCTGCTCCGACATGGCTTGCTAACCGCACCGCAACAGCCAGGGCGACATCGCCGTAACAAGCTCTACCTAATCTCGTCTCTAGTCTATAGAGAAGGGAGTGAGATGACCGCTACGCAGAGTGCGGCCCTCGTCGAGGCGGCCGGCACCCACAACGAGGTGCTGGCGTCGAGTGCCCCTGAACCTGCGCCCATGGTGTCGATCGTCGACCTCCACAAGCAATACCGCACCGCCGACGGCGATGTTCACGCCGTACGGGGGATCAGCTTCGACATCGCCAAAGGCGAGTTCGTCACGCTGCTCGGCCCGAGTGGCTGCGGCAAGACCACCATCCTGCGCTCGGTCGCCGGCCTGGAGACGCCGACCTCCGGCGAGATCGCCATCGGCGGCCGACCCGTCTACTCATCCAACCGTCGGATCCGGCTCACCCCGGCGCAGCGCCAGATCGGCATGGTGTTCCAGTCGTACGCGATCTGGCCGCACATGTCGGTCTTCGACAACGTGGCCTACCCGCTGCGGCGGCGCAAGCTGCGCAAGGCCGAGATCAATGCCCGGACCACCGAGGTACTGGAAATGCTGGGGCTCGACCACGCGGCGCAGCGCCCGGCAACCAAGCTCAGCGGTGGACAGCAGCAGCGCGTCGCGGTGGCCCGCGCCCTGGTGTCCCGTTCCGAACTCATCCTCTTCGACGAACCACTGTCGAACCTCGACGCAAAACTGCGTAAGGAAGTTCGCCAGGAGATCCGCGACCTGCAGCAGCGGCTCGGCATCACCGTCCTCTACGTCACCCACGACCAGGAAGAGGCGATGGCGGTCTCGGACCGGATCCTGGTGCTGGAGAGCGGCGAGATCAAGGACCAGGGCGCCCCGACGCGGGTCTACTCGCGCCCCGCCGACGTGTTCGCGGCGAACTTCGTCGGCGAAAGCGAGACGCTGCCGGGCACCGTCGTCGACGCCGACGACGATCACTGGCTGGTACAGACCGGTATCGGCCAGCTCCACGTGGCGCGACAGCCACACGACACCGTGCGGGTCTCCGAACCCGTCGTGCTCACCGTCCGTCCGGAGCACCTGCAACTGCGGGAGGCGGCCTCGGACACCCCGGTGCCGGCGATCGCCGGGTCGGTGCGCTCGGCGTCCTTCCTCGGCCCGTTCGCCGAACTGGTCGTCGAGCTGGAGTCCGGCCACCTCGTCACCGCCCGGGTGACCGGCGGCGCGGGCGCGGCACTGGGCAGCCGGGTGCACGTGCGGATCGAGCCGCACCACGTGGTGCTGCACCCGGACCGCTCGCCGGCGGGCCACGACCCGCAGTGACAAGACGACCAAGACCAGTGCGATGAGCCAGCGACTCAAGGAGAACGACATGACATACAACCAGGTGCACCCCAAGAGCCACGCCGTCGAGATCATCGACCGCAGCGCGACGCTCAGCAAGCTGAACGACGCCCTGGAGATCGACTTCGCGAAGACCGCCGTCGTGCAGATCGACATGCACGTACGGCAGATCGACAAGGACTGGTCGTCGTTCCCGCAGAACGTGGCCGAGCGGATCCTGCCGAACGCCGCCGCCTTTCTGGACGCCGGCCGCGAGCTCGGGCTGCCGGTCATCCACGTCATGGTCTACCAACGGCTCGTCGAGCGCGGCATGCAGCCGCGTACCGCGATCGTGCAGAGCACCGGCCGGCACGGTACCCCGTACGGCCAGGCACCCCGGCCCGGGTACCACCCGGACGCCCCCGAGGGCTACTTCGAGTGGGACGTCATGCCGATCCTCGGCCCCAAGCCGGGTGACTACATCATCAACACCAAGCGGCAGATGACCAGCAGCTTCCTGTCGACCGACGTGGAGCACCTGATCCGCTGCCTCGGCGTCGACACGTTCTTCGTCGTCGGCATCAACACCAACAACTGCGTCTCCAACTTCTCGTTCGACGCCTACAACCGGATGTGGACGCCGATCATCGTCACCGACGCGGTGGGCTCCACCCACGGCAAGGACCTGCACGAGTTCGCGCTGCAGAACTACCCCCGCACCATCGGGCTCGCGATGTCCTCGGCCGAGGCCGTCGAGCGGCTCAGCGCCGCGAAGGCCGTCGCCGCGGACACCGCGATGGCGGGTATCTGACCTGCCCGCCGACTGATCGTCACACCAATCGAGGGGAAGACATATGCTCACCGGACCCACGGTCGACGTGTACGACCGTAAGGAATTTCTTCAGGTCATCAACGACGCCGTTCCGATCATCCCGGCCCGGTCCGCGGTCGTGACGGTGGAGATGACCAAGCGTCGGCTCACGCCGACCGCGCCGTTCCCGCCCGGCGTACGCGACGAACTGCTCGCCAACACCGAGGAACTGCTCACCCTGGCGCGGGCCACCGGCACCGCCGTGATCCACGTCCTGTCGGCGCTGCGGCCGGTCGAGGCGCAGGCGCAGGCCAACACCCGGGTCGGCCGGGCCTGGGCCGCGATCGGCGAGTCGCCGAGCCCGTACGGCCCGGTGCCCGACGAGTCGGTCGACGTGCAGGACGGCACGTTCAAGCCGGACTTCGCGGTCTCCGTCGCCGACAGCGACTACATCATCAAGACCAAGAAGTCGTTGAGCGCCTTCTACCAGACCGACCTGGAGTGGCTCACCAAGGCGCTCGGCGTCGACACGCTGATCCTCGCCGGGGCGAACACCAACGCCGACATCCAGTCCACCGCGTACGACGCGAGCTGCAAGGCGTACAAGGTGATCACCGTCGCGGAGTGCGTCGCCACCTGGTTCGGTGAGGACCTGCAGGAGCTCGGCCTGCAGCAGCTCGGACGTTGCCAGGGCTGGGTGCTGTCGCTGGCGGAGCTCGCCGGCAAGCTCAACTCCGCCCCGGCCGCGACGGAGGTGCCGGCATGAGACGTCGCAGAACGACCATGCTGAAGGTCACCGCGCCGCTGACCGCGGCGGCGTTCGTGCTGGCCGCCTGCGGCGGCGGTGACGACGCCGACGCCGCGACGACGGCGCTGCCTGAGGAGCTCGCGGTGGCCTCGACGGTCGACATGACCGACGAGGAGTACGCCGAGTACCTGACGGCGTTGGAGGAGGCGTCGAAAGCGGAGGGTGGCGTACTCAGCTACTACTTCAGCGCTCCCGCCGCCGCCGCGGAGAACCAGATCAACCTGTTCATCGAGAAGTACCCGTGGGTGGAGCTGGAGTACACCTCCGGCGGCACGCTCGAGCTGATCGAGCGCGTCATCACCGAGAACGCGGCCGGGCGTCCCAGCGCGGACGTGCTGCAGGGCGGTCCGCTGGAGGACAACACGCTGTGCCGCGACGAAGGGCTCTGCCTGGAGTACGACCCGCGTGGCGAGGCCGACCTGCCGGCGGACCGCGCCTACGCGGACTGCGGCTGCTCGGTGGCCGACTTCTTCACGTTCCACATCACCTACAACACCGAGAAGGTCAGCGCGGCCGAGGCTCCCCAGACGTACGAGGACCTCACCGATCCGAAGTGGAAGGGTCGGTTCGGCGTCAACATCGACCAGCTCGACTGGTTCGCCGGGGTGCTGGCGGAGATGGGTGAGCAGGACGGTCTGGCGCTGATGGAGGCGATCGCAGCCAACGAGCCGGTCGTCTACGCCGGCGCCGACGGTCTGGAGAAGCTGGCGGCGGGCGAGTTCGACATCGCGTTCCCGCAGAGCGCGACCCGTACCGTGCGGGACCTGATCGCCGACGGTGCACCGATCGAGATCGTCACCACGCCGGTGACCATCGCCCAGCCGGACATGTACTTCCCGCTGAAGAACGCGCCGCACCCGGCCACCACCCGGCTCTACATGGAGTGGCTGATGAGCGACGAATGGCAGAACAAGGTCGGCGAGGTCGTCGTGAAGGTGCCGATCAAGGAAGGTGCGCCGATCCCCTCGTCGGCCGAGGGCATCCTGGACAGCGAACTGTTCTTCGAGACCACCGACAACTTCGGTGACTACGACACCCGCGTCGAACAGCACCAGTCGATCTTTGTGACGGGCTGATCGACATGACCACCCTCGTGGACAGCTGGGCCCGGCTCACCACCGGTCGGGTCACCCGCTTCCCCGCGCTGCGGGGGGTCTTCACCCCCCGCAGCGTGGTCTACGGCCTGGTCCTGATCATTCTGCTGGCACAGGTGGCGCTGCCGATCGCCATCCTGCTGTTCACCAGTTTCAAGGACGCCCGACCCACCGACGCGGACTTCTTCTCCCTCAGCTTCACGTTGGAGAACTTCCGCGACGCGTTCGCCTCCGGCCGGCTGCTCAGCGTCACCTGGACCACGGTGCAGTTCGCCGGTGGATCCACGCTCGTGGCGCTGGCGCTGGGGACGTTTCTGGCCTGGATCGTCGCCCGCACGAACGCGCCGTTCCGCAACCTCGTCGGGGTGCTCACCATCGTTCAGATGGCGGTGCCGGGGATTCTCGTCCCGGTCGCCTGGACGTTCCTGGCCAGCCCGAAGATCGGCGCGATCAACGTGGCCTGGCGCAACCTCACCGGGACCGAGGGCACCCTGTTCAACGTCTACTCGATGCAGGGCCTGATCCTGGTCAACGGGCTGACCATGGTGCCGATGGTCTACCTGTTCGTGGTCACCGTCTTCTCCTCGATGAACTCCTCGCTGGAGGAGGCCGCCGAGGTGTCGGGAGCTTCCAAGCTGCGTGCGGTGCGGGACATCTCGCTCCCGCTCGCGGCGCCCGGCATCGCGGCCGTGGCGATCATGGCCCTGATGCGGGCCTGGGAGGCGTTCGAGATCCCGTGGTTTCTCGGGGTCAACGAGAAGATCTTCACCTACGCCTCGGAGATCTACCTGCGGACCAGTACGCCACCGAGCAACGTCGGTCTCGTCTCCACCTACGCGGTCTTCATGCTCCTCGGGGCCGTGGTGATGATCTGGTGGTACGACCGTTTCAACCAGGCGGGGGAGCGCTACGCCGTGATCAGCGGCAAGAACTTCTCCTCGGTACGGATGGACCTGGGCCGGTGGCGGGTGCCGGTGACCATCCTCACCTTTGCCGTGCTGACCCTGGTGATCCTGCTGCCGCTGTTCATGCTCCTGTGGATGTCGCTCAACCCGTTCTTCCGGCAGTTCAGCTGGGAGGCCGTGACATCGCTGTCACTGGAGTCGTACGTGGCCGCCCTGCAGACGCCCAACATCATGCAGGGGTTCGTGAACAGCCTGCTGGTCGGCGTACTGGCGAGCGTCGGGGTGCTGACCCTGTCGACCCTGGCGGCGTGGTTCTCCGCCCGGCGGGTTCCCGGCGGCCGGCTGCTCTACCTGTTGACGTCGGTGCCGATGGCGCTGCCGAACGTCATCGTCGGTGTCAGCTTCCTGTGGATCTTCCTGATCACGCCGTTGCCGATCTACTCGACGCACTGGGCGCTGGTGATCGCGTACATCACCATCATCATCGCGGTGGTGTCCCGCCTGGTCAGTGCACGGATGCTGCAGATCAGCTCGGAGCTGGAGGAGGCCGCGCAGGTGGCCGGGGCGAGCTTCGCGCGGGCGATCTGGACGATCGTCGTGCCCCTGCTGTCGCCGGCACTGCTGGCCGGCGCGCTCATCACGATGGTGATGAGCTTCCGTGAGCTGCAGACCACTCTCTACCTCGCGGGTCCGCAGACCCGTACCGCGGCGGTCGTCATGTTCGACATGGCCGGCGACGGACAGTTCTCCACCGTGGCGGCGTTCGGCATCGTCACCTTCGCCGTACTGCTGGTGGGTCTGGTCGGCTACAACCGCCTCAACGCCCGGATGGGACTCGAGGGCGGCCTCTGAGGCCGCCCTCGGGCCCCGGGCCCTCGCCGACCGCCGTCAACCCCTTCAACAACGTCTAGTGAGGACATATGACCACCACCGCCGCGCGGCCGCTGACCGACCGTGACTATCCCCACTTCACCGCCGCCGAGTTCGACCGTCGCGACGCCGAGATCCGCGCCCGAATGGACGCCCTCGACCTGCAACTCGTCGTCGTCTGCGGCCGGGGCGGGCGGGACCCGAATGTGCTGTACCTCAGCGACTGGTGGTCGACGCGGGAGGCCTGGGTCCTGTTCCCCCGGCATGGCGACCCGACGATGCTGATCCAGCTGTCGAACCATCTGCCGCTGGCCCGGCGGATGTCCCGGTTCCCGGACGTACGCTTCGGCGGCTCGGCGCCGACCGGCTCGGTCGACACCACCCCCACCCTCGTCGAATGCCTGCGGGAACGCGGCGTCTCGACCGGCCGGGTCGGCCTGGCCGGAACCGTCACCTGGCGCGAGTACGCCCGGCTCACCGCCGCCTTCCCCGGGGTGGAGTGGGTGGAGTTCGGCGGGCAGCTGGCCGATCAGCGTCAGATCAAGAGCGCCGAGGAGCTGCAGCGGCTGGCCGTCTCGGCGCGGATGTGCGACGCGTCGGCGATGGCGATCGCCGAGCAGGCCCGGCCCGGCATGACCGAGCACGAGCTGGCCCGGATCATCGAGGACAGCTACCTGGCCGATGGCGGGATCAACGGCATTCACTTCATGGTGGCTACCCAGATGGCCGACCCGCGTGGCGGCGTACCGTGCCAGCACCAGTCCGACCGCCGGCTCCAGGTCGGTGACGCGCTCGTCGCGGAACTCAGCACCAACTACGCCGGCTACTCCGCCCAGGTGCTGCGCAGTTACACCATCGGCGCGGACCCGACCCCGCTCTACGCCCGGCTGCACGACGTCGCGCTCGAGGTGTTCGACGCCGTCAGCTCGGTGATCAAGCCGGGCGCGACGGTGTCCGACATTCTCGACGCGGCGGAGGTCGCCCAGCGACACGGCTACACCATCTACGACGACCTGGTGCACGGCTGCGCACAGCTGCCGGCCATCGTCCGCACCCGCCAGACCTACCGCGGCGAGCCGGAGGGCTTCGTGTACCGGGAGGGCATGTGCCTGGTGGTGCAACCGAACGTGGTGACAGCCGACGGCCTCGCCGGCGTCCAGTACGGCGAGATGTTCGTCGTCACGGCGTCCGGTCTCGAATCGCTGCACTCGGTGCCGCGCGAGTTCTTCCGGTGCGGCTGACCGCGTGACCGCCACCGACAACCAGGGACGCACGCAGCGCAGCGGGGCCGTCCGTCGCCGCCTGGTCATCGACGTCACCCCGCTGCGCGAGTCACCGGACTTCCGGCGGCTCTGGACCGGCCACGCCGTCGCCATCCTGGGTACCCAGATGACCAGGGTCGCCGTGCCGTACCAGGTCTACGTGCTGACCGACTCGACGCTGATGGTCGGCCTGGCGAGCCTGGCGCAGCTCATCCCGCTGATGGTCTGCTCGCTGTTCGGCGGGTCGGTGGCGGACGCCGTCGACCGCCGCAAGCTGCTGGTGGTCACCGAGGGTCTGCTCGCCGTCGTGGTCGGCGGCCTGGCGCTGCTCGCGCTGCTCGACAGCCCGCCGATCTGGGCCATCTTCGTGCTGGTGGCGGTCACGGCCGGACTCTCGGCGCTGGAGAGCCCGGCGCGCAGCGCGGCGGTCGCCGGCCTGGTCCGTCGGCAGATCCTCCCGTCCGCGTTCGCGTTGAACCAGACCCTCACCCAGGTGGGGGCGATCGTCGGCCCGGCCGTCGCCGGCGTGGTCATCGCGGCGCTCGGCCTGTCGACCACGTACGCGCTGAACGTCGTCACGTTTCTGGTGTCCATCACGGTGCTCACCCGGATGCGGCCGATGCCGCCCGCCCACCAGGTGACCAAACCGGGGCTCAAGTCGGTGATCGAGGGCCTCACCTACCTGCGGAGCAAGCCGGCGGTGATGGGCTGCTTCCTCGCCGACGTGAACGCGATGTTCTTCGGTATGCCCCGTGCGTTGTTCCCGGCGATCGCCCTCGGCCAGCTCGGCGGCGACGCGGTGACCGTCGGCCTGCTGCACGCGGCCCCGGGCGCCGGGGCACTTATCGGGGCCCTCACCTCCGGCTGGGTCGGGTCGGTGACCCGCCACGGGCGTGCCGTGATCATCTCGATCATCGTGTGGGGCCTGGCGATCGCCGGGTTCGGGGTGTCGCACTGGCTGCCGCTGACCATCGCCCTGTTGATGGTGGCCGGTGCCGCCGACGTGGTCTCGGCGGTGTTCCGCCAGACGGTGCTGCAGCTCAGCGTCCCGGACCACCTCCGGGGGCGGCTCTCCGCCGTGCACATCGGGGTGGTCACCGGAGGGCCGCTGCTGGGCGATGCGCGGGCCGGGGCGACGGCGAGTTTCAGTAGTCCGGCCTTCGCGATGGTCTCCGGTGGTCTGGCCTGTGCGGTCGTGATGGGCATCCTTGGCTGGCGGCTGACCGCGCTGCGCCGGTGGACGCTCGCCGATGCCCATAACGGGGCCGAAGGCCGAGAGGACGGGACCTGACGTGGCGCAACGCACGGAACCACGCGACTCCGATGGTCTGACGACTCGACTCTGTAGAATCGAGCCATCGGACGGTACGCCGGGGGGTGTACCGCGGCGTGAGGAGAATCGAGGGCATGGCAGTGGTGTTCGACAACCACGAGGCAACGTCCTTCGCCGGTATCTCGGGAACCGTCCACGAACGTGTCCGGGACTGGATGCGTGCGGCGATCGTCGACGGGACGCTCAAGAGCGGGTCACGGATCGTCCAGACCGAGATCGCGCAGCTGCTGGGGGTCAGCCCCACACCAGTACGCGAGGCGATGCGCGACCTGGCCGCCGAGGGGTTGATCAAGGTCCACGCCCGGAAGGTGGCCACGGTCACCGCCATCGACGCGGACGAACTGCGCGACATCCGGCAACTGCGCGAAACCCTCGAAGCGCTGGCGGCCCGACTGTGCGCCGAGCGGATCACCGAGGCGGAGCTGGCCGAGGCCGAACGGATGCAGGAGGAGATGGAACGCGACCCGGACCTCGGCAAGTACGTCGAGCTGAACCGGACGTTCCACGTGTTCCTGTACAACGCGGCGCGTTCGCCGCGTCTCACCCAGATGCTGCTGTCGCTGCGGTCGGCGACGCCCGGCATGCTGTCGGTGGCGTTCACCCGGTCCAAGGAGCGGCGGCTCGACGGGCTCGACGAGCACCGGCGCTTCCTGAAAGCCTGCCGCGACCGGGACCTCGACGCGGCGGAGGCCATCTTCCGTACCCACTCGTCTCCCGCCTTCGACGAGATGCTGGCCATGCTGGAACGCCAGCCGACCGACTGACGCCCCGGCCGTCCCGGCGGCCGCTGCTCGCACGGATGCCCCGGCCGGCGCGGCCGTACCTCGGCGGAGGCCGGCCGTGAGCGGCGGTGACCGCCGCCCGGCCCGGACCCCGTTGGCCGCCGCCGTACCCCCGCTGCTGGTGTTCTTCAACCCGCTCACCCAGCTGGCGTACATCCCGATCTCGGTCGGCCTGGGGCGCAGTCTCGACCTGAGTCCGGCCCAGATCGGCATCACCATCGGTGCGCACAGCGTGGCCACGGCGGCCGCCGGTGTGCTCACCGGCCCGCTGCTCGACCTCGTTCCGGTCCGCCGGATCCTGCTTCCCGGGATGCTGGTCAACGCCGTCGTGTCGATCCTGCTGTGCCTGTACCAGAGCTACGCCGTACTCACCGTCGGACGGCTGCTCACCGGCTTCGCCAGCGGTGCCGTGGCGCTCTGCGGCCAGGCGCTGGTGGCCGACCTGACCCAGGGCGACCCGAAGGCCCGCGACCGGGGCTACTCGATGCTGCAGACGTTCGTCAGCATGGGCGCCGCCTCGGCGCTCGCGCTGGGCGCGTTCGCCGCGTCGCTGCAGCAGCCGGTCATCGTGTTCGCGGTCGGCGCCGGCTACGCGACCGTCCTGCTGTCCGTCGTGCTCGTTGCCAGACTGGGCCGGGAACGCCCGCCCGCCACCCATCCGGCCGACGTCCCGTTCGGACAACGGATCCAGCTGACCCTGCGGGCGATCCGCCGGATGCTGGGCGAACGGCGCCGCCGCTGGCTGATCCTGTCCAGCATCGGCATCGGCCTGATCATGCAGGGCAGCCACTTCGGCATCAGCGTGCTCCTCGACCGGCTACCCGACCTGAGCACACTGGAACGGATCGGCGTGTCGATCCTCATCCCCTGCGGGGTCTTCACCGGCAGCTTCATCAACCGGATGTCGCTGAAACGGATCAGCCGCGAACAGTTGTTCACCCGGCTCTACCTGGTCATCCCGCTCGCGGCGGCAGCATACGCGGCGGTCGCGTTCGCCGGGCTGGATGTGGTGGCCGTCGCGCTGACCCTGGTCCTGCTCGGCACCTGCCTGGGCGCGCTCATGCCGCTGTCCATGGCGATCAGTGTCAACTGGAACCCGGAGCTGCGGGCGACCGCCGCCGCCACTGACGCCCTCTCCCGCAGCGTCGGTCAGACCACCGGTCCGATCGCCGTCGGCGCGCTGGTCGCCGTCGGCGGCGTCAGCACGGTCGGCGTGGTCGTTTTCGGCGCGACCCTGCTCGGGCTGGCCGCCTCCCGCAACATCTTCACCGCCACCAACTCAGCCTAGTTGCCGCCCAGAACGGTGGGCGGTTTCGGCGCGGTAGCCGGTGTTCTGCTGCTGCTTCTGCTTGACCACGCCGCCGCCGGGCGTTTCGACGGTGAACGCCTCCTCGTCGGTGACGATCTTCTGGCCGTCTTCGGCCTTGTCGCCGTCCGGGACGCCGGTTCGGGACACGGCACGCCGCGCCGCCAGTTCTGGCGACACCGTGCCGGGCGCCTGGCGCGTCGCCGCCTCGGTGCTCCGCCCGCGCAACTGGGTGGGCACCTCTTCGAGCCGGGACATGCCCGCGCCGCGAGCCGGCGGGGTGGGGGCGCCGAGGACCGGCGGGCCGGCGTCGTCGCGCGCGGTCCGTACGCCCGTCCACTCCGAGCCGGGCGGCGGCTGCTGCGACCGGGTGGCCCCGGTTCTTCCCCGCTCCGGTCGTCCGGGCCCGGTCGGCTTCTGCTGTGGCGGGGTGCTGCCGGGCCGGTTGAGTACCGGCGGGGTGGCTCCGGATTGCAGCGGCGTACCAGGCTCGTGCGGGCCCCCTGCCCTGGCCGGCGGCATCAGCTCTTCCCGGCTGCCGGGCCGGCGCTGGTTGGGGCGCTGGTTGTTCAGCACCGGCGGCGCGGTGCTGCCCGGTGGCCGGGAGAACGCGTCCTCGGTCTCAACCGGGCCGGGGACCAGTGTGCGGTCCTCCTGACCGGTACCCGCGCCCGGCGGCTTGCGGCCGAGCGTACGGCCTGGTGGCTGGGTCATCCCCGGCGGCAGGCCCGGCGCGCCGGTCTTCCCTTGCAGGACGCCCTTCTTGAGTCCGCCCATGCCCGGGGCCGGCGGGAGGGACGGCTGCCCCAGCGGCTTGTTGAGGGCGCTCGGTACGGTGCTCGGGCTCGTCGCGGGTGGCGCGGTGGGCAGGCCCTGATTGGTGCCGGGCACCGGTGGCGGGACGAAGCCGGGGACGGTGGCGGGGCTCACCGCCGACAGGCCGTCCGGCAAGGCGGGCGGCAGGTCAGGATCGGGTACGGCGCTCGGCGTGGGTTGGTTCTGCGTGCCCAGGCCCGAGGGCGGCGCGGGCGGGTTCTGTGTGAGGTTCAGGATCCGCTGCCTCAGCGGAAGTGTCGGGGGAGCGGTCGGGGTGGTGACCGGCGCCGTGGGCGGCGGGGTGGCCAGCGGGACCGGGGGTGGCGCGACCGCAGGCGGCGCGACCGGGGGCGGGCCGCCGGGGAGCGAGGGGAACGGCGGATGCGGCGGGTTCATCACCGCGTCCATGGGGACGAACAGGGGGCCGTGGCCGCCACCGATCTTGTTCTGCACGTCCCAGTACTGCTCGGCGTACCTCCAGGCGAGCGCCTGCGCCTCCCGGTTGTACTCCTTCTTTTTGTTGTTGACGTCCTCGATCTTCTCTTCCTTGCGCGCGGCGTCCACGTCCCAGCGCCAGACCTGCCAGGCCACCTCGAAACGCGTCCCCCAGTCGAGCTGCGCAGCCTCCCTGATCGCGCCCTCGTACTCCTGCCAGAGATCTTCCATCTCTTCGCGGGACGACCGTGCGATGTGGACGAGCGAGCGCAGCGCCGTGACGTTGTTCAGCGCGCTGTCCATCCACTCGTCGAGGTAGGCGAGGGTCTCACCCGGGCCGCGCTTCATGAACGCGTCGCGCGCCTCGCCGTTCGTCCACTTTTCCTGGTAGAGCAGGTCGCTCTGCTCGAAGAGCAGGTTCTTGATGTGGGACATCAAGCTGTACGCGTTCATCCACTGATCGGCCAACGCGGCGATCTCCTCCGGGTGCTGGCCCATGATCTGCTGGCGGATGACGTCGATGGTCTTCGGGTTGTCCTCGCCCGCCGGCATGGTGAAGTCGACCTCTGTCGGCTCAGGCCTCACGTAGTGCGTGCCTTCGCCGTTCGGACCGGAGAAGTAGTACGCCTGGGCGCCCCAGTACTCAGCCATGGCCGCCTACCATCCCTCGCCGCTCTGAATGCGCTCGATCGCCTCGTTGGCCGGGTCGTCGGGTGTGCCGCTGCCGCCCTCGGTCTGCTCGCCGATCGTGACGACGTGGCTCTCCTCGCCCTCGGCGTCCTCCCTGGTCGTGGTCTGCGAACCGTCGGGGTTGGTCACCGTCTCGGTCGAGCTCGTGGTGTTGCCGTCAGCGTCCTGGTTGACCGTACTCTGGGAGGACACCTCCCCACCCTCGTACGCCGTGCGCTCCTCGGTGGTGCTGCCGTCCGGGTTCGTGGTCCGCTTCACGACCGTGTTGCCGTTCAGGTACGTCGACGTGGTCGTGCTGCTGGAGCTGAGCTGGGTGCCGTTCGCCGCGTAGACCGTTGTCGTGGTGACCGTCTGCGAGCTGCCCGGAACGGTGAACGTCCGGATCTCCATCCGCTGGCCGTTGGGGCCGGTAGCCGTCCGGGTGACGCTGCCGTCCGGGTTCGTGGTCCGGCCGGCATCCGTCCACAAGGGGCTCGTGGCCGGCGGCGCGGCGGTGTCGCCGTTGTCCAGGCTGTCGAAGTAGGCGTCCCAGTACGTGGTGCCCTCGATCATCGGGGGCAGCCCGGACGGCCGCTCGGCGCCCGAGACACCGAATGCGAACTCGATCGCGTTGAGGTCGGCGGCGGACCAGCCGTCGGTGGCGCCGTAGGAGTCGGCGACGGTCTGCGCGGCTGACCCGACGTTCATCAGCGCCGTGGCCAGGTGGCTGAGGTAGACCTGCAGTTCGTTGTAGTTGTTGAGCATCCTCGTCATGGTGTAGGCGCCCTCGGGCAGGACGATGCCCTCCCACGCCTTGCCCGGCAGCGAGGCGAGCAGCGAGAGGCTGCCCATGTTGTCCAGCAGGTGTCTCTGGATGTCGACCACGTGCTGCGCGTACTCGGCCATGCCGTCGAGGTCGACGTCGATGTCGGCCCGGCCGTCGCTCCAGTCGAACCTCAGGTTCTCGCTCGTCTCGTTCTCGTACGGATTGTCCCAGCCCTCGTACGGCAGCTCCTCGTCCGGCACCAGCCCTCCCCGTCGGTTCCGGCGGACGCGCGGTCCACCACACTCCCCGGTGTTGTCCCCAAACCGAGCGTAGCCGGGCGCCGCACGTGGGGATACCGGTTAGCGCACGTCGGCGCGAGACGTGGTAATAGCCTGCATAACAGGCAAATACCCTGCCCTCGACCTGGCCTGAGTGGACAAGTGGCGCTACCCTCGGTTACGGAGACAGGGCCATGGGTCTCGTGTGTCCTGTGGGGAGGCTCTCCTGAAGCGGGGGGCGGGACAGAGGAGCGGGGTGAACGCACCTTGACAGGTACTCCAGGCGTTGGCCAGGTACACGCCACGCAGGAACAGCTCAACGCAATGGCGCAGCGGTGTCAGGACACCGGGGAGACGCTGGCCACCGGCATGGCGCAGTTGCTCGACCGGATCCAGTCGCTCAGTGGTGGCGGCATGAGCGGTGCCGCCAACAACGCGCTCCAGGGGGTGTCGGCTGACCTCAACTCGGGTCTCACGACGATCCTGAACGCGCTGGACGAGCTCTCCGGCAAGATCAGCAATGCCTCGTCGCAGTACGGCGTGAACGACGAGGACGCCGCAAACGAAATCCGTGCCGCCGCTGAGGCGACCGGCAACAGCACCGTCATCAACGCGCTGCGCGGCTGACCGTCGTTGTTCCACCCGTCGAGAGTCGAGAGGCGATAGATCCATGGGTCAACCCATTACCTACAACTTCGGCCAGATCGCCGACGTGGCGACAGCCATCGGCACCTATCAGGGCAATATGGACCGTATGCTGGGCGAGTTGTACCAGTCCTTCACCCAGCTCTTCGCAAACGACTGGTCGGGCGCCGCGGGTCAGGCGTGCGACGAGGCCCGGATCAAGTGGAACCAGGGTGCGGACGAGATCAAGGAGGCGCTCATGCGCCTCGGCACCACGGTGGGTGCTTCGGCTGAGCGCATGCAGCAGGTCGACAACCAGCTCTCGGCCGGCTTCTGAACGAATCGGCCGGCTCCTGAGCGAAGAAGCGCACGCGAGTCGTCATCCCGGCGACGTACCCGGGCGTCCGGGGTGATCGCCGGGATGACGGCTGCGGCGAGTACCGCCAGTACCCGCTATCCTTTTGGGTACCGCTGTCGTGGCTGTCGGGGGGGGTTGCTGCGGTGGAGCGTCCTAACTGGAACTCATTGAGCGACATCATCGGCGATTTGAAGCGTGCCACTGCCGAATTGCCCGATCTGCACAAGAAAATGCTGAAAGTCACTGGCACCGCCTGGTCCGACGACCGCATGATCAAGGCAGTGGTCGGCCCGCGTGGGCACCTGCTCGAACTTGACATCGATCCGCGCGTCTTCCGTAAGCCCAACTCCAAGGCGCTGTCGGCCGCGATCGTGCAGACCGTGCGGCTCGCTGTCGAGGACGCGACGCGGCAAAGTGCCGAGATCATCGACGAAACCCTGCCGAGTGACCTGCGTTCGGGCCGGCTCGCCGATGACCTCGACATCACCAAGCTCGTACGCAGCCACGACGCCGATGTACGGCTGAAGGAGGACGAGGACCGTGGGTAGCTTCGTCGAGATCAAGACGAGCATCGGGGACATCGTCGGCATCGCCAACCGGCTCAGCGATCGGGGCGGCACCCTGAGAGACGACATGCAGGGCGCAACCGATCGAGTCACCGAGTTGGAGAACCACGAGGAGTGCCTGCCGCCCGACCAGTTCACCGAGCCGTTCCTGGTCAACTACCACCAGGCCGTCGACAACGGCGACGGCGAGACGGTCCCCGCCAACCAGGCGATGAAGCAGAGCGCCATCGGGCTCGGCCAGGCGCTGCAGGACCTGGGGGAAAAGGTCTCCACCGCGATGTGGAGCTACGCCGGCACCGACGACGACAACGCCACGGACATCAGGCAGACGGGCACCTGATCCGGCGCCACAGTCGACCGCGCCGGGCCCGCCGACGGCGGTGAGCAGGGAAGGTGGCGGGTGAGCGACCACGTCCTCTCCGACATCCTGGACTGGTTCTGGGAGATAGAGGAGTGGATTCCGGGGATCCACAGCACCGTCGGTGAGATCATCTTCGGGCCTATCCCGCTGTCGGACGGGGCGCGCCTCTACGACCTGGCCGAGGCCTGGGGTGAGGTGGCGCAGGGGCTCGCCGAGGCGTACGAGGAGGTGCGCCCCGCCGCCGACAGCATCATCGAGTCGTGGAGCGGCGACGCCGCGGCCATGCAGTTCGCCCAGCAGTGGATGAGCTACCTGGAGGCGTTGCGGACGACCGCCGACAGCGTCTCGTCGATGCAGCAGGGCGTGCAGGGTCTCGCGCTCCAGGTCGAGATGATGAAGTTCATGGCCGTGATCAACCTGATCATGCTGGCCGTCTCGCTCTACATCATCATCGCCGCCCTGATCCCCAGCGCCGGCGCATCACTGGGTGGGGTGCCGCCCGCCCTCGCGGCGTGCCGGACCGCGATGTGGGCAGCCGTCCGCAAGATCGTTCAGGCGATCACCGGCATCACGTTCCGTACCGCACTCAAAGGGCTGGGCCAGTTCGCGACCCGGGCACTGCCCGCTGGCGTTCGGGCGGCGCCCAGGGTGCTGCCCACCGTGGTAAGGGCCGTGCCCCGGGCTGCCACCACCACCGGCCGGGGCCTCGGCACCGTGGCCAGGAACACGTTCACCCGGCTCACCCCGCGCAACGTCGTCGCGCGTACCGTCGCCGACCGGCTGGCCGGTCAGGCGATGAACCGTGCCGCCCGCAGGGCGCTGCGCAACCAACTCGGCCGCGGTCTGGGTAGCCGGGCCGCGGCCAACGCCGCGCGTTCACAGGTGGCCCGCGAACTGCAGCAGCAGATTCTCGCCAACTGGGGCGCGCGCACCGCAGCCCAGGCGGCGGGCCGGACGGCGGCCAACTCGGCGGCTCGCTACGCCGGCAACCAGATGCTGGAGCGCGCCGTCCAGCAGGGACTCGCCCGGGCGGCGACCGAAGCCACTGAGGTGGCATTCCGCAGAGAGTTGGCCAAGTACCTCGGCATCCGGGTGGCCTTCGGTGCCGGCTTCCTCGGCGGCGGCGACCTGCTCGGCCAGGGCCTGCAGGTGCTCGACGGCAACCGCAGCGGCATCGACATGACACAGACAGCGGTCACGGCGGCGCAGGGCGCGGCCTTCGGCCTCGGCATGTGGGGCGGGCTCGGCGGCCACATCCTCGGCGGCGCCGCCGCCGGCGGCATGGTCGGCTTGGGCACCGCGATGGCCAGCGAAGAAGGCTTTGACTGGAGGGATCCCGACGACTGGGCGAAGGTCGGGCACGAGGCCGCGAAAGGTGGCATGGCCGGTGCCATCTTCGGGGCCCAGAACAACCTGGAGATGGTACGCGTCAACGCGCCTTCGCGGATCGGCGGCGCCGACATCCGCACCTTGCCCGACTCACTTGCCGCCGGGAGCCGGGCATCCGGTGGCCTGCCCGGCGGTCTCGCCGGCGCGCGCAGCGGTGAGGGCTTCGCCCCAGGGCTCGGTGACGGCGTCGGGAGCCTGCCGGACGGCGACGGGATCGGCCTTCGGCGCGACGGCGAGTCCGCGCCGCGCGCACCGGAAACCGAGACGCCACGCGGGGTCGTGGCGCCGGCGCTGCCCGTCGTAGACGCGTTGACGCGCGGCGAGGCGCTGCCCACCCGGGGCGGGGACGGCGGCGCGGGGCCGGGCCCGCGCCAGCCCGCCACACCTGCTCCCAGCGGCGGTTCGTCGCCGCGCGCGGCCGATCAGGTCCGCGACGAGGGGGGCGCGGGGCCGGGCGCGATCGAGCGGACGCCGGTGCCGGTCGAGCCGGTACGGGTCGGCGACGACGCGCCACCGCCGCGCGATCCGGATGCGCCGGGTCGGGGCGGCGACGAGTTCGTCTCGGGACGGGACCACGAGGGCTATTTTCCAGATCGCACCGGCGAAGACCTGGACAGCTTGTGGGGACGGGAGAACTTCGATTTTCGGGATCCCGGCGAGGATGGACCGCCGGTTGGTGATCGAGAAGGCGTCGGAACAGGGGAGGCCACTGGACGGGGACCGGAACCACCAGTTCTCGGCCGTGTTCGTGAAGATTCTCCGCTATCACCAGGCGCAGAACAGGTGGCCGGCGAAGGGCTCGTACGCGGCGTAGCGGGCGAGCGGGTCCCGTACCGGCTGGTGCCGGTCGAGCCGGTGTCCGCGACCCGGGTCGCCGAGGTGCCCGACGCGGTGGCCGCCGTGATCGACCAGCACGTCACCGGCCTGCTCGACGGGCGCACCGTGGACGCGGCGGACCAGCCGCACCGGGCCACGTGGGATCCCGAGTCGGGCACGCTGACCGTGCACTACCCGGACGGACTGGAGGCCCACGTCGTACTCCAGGTCAACTCGTCGCTGCCGCCCGGCCATCCCACGGTGCTGCGCCCGACGATGGAGTTCGTGCACGGTGCCTGGCGGCAGGCCGACGCCGCCGGTGTGATCCTGCCCGCGCACGCGCCCCCGGACGGTGTCACGCGCACCGACTTCGTCCACCAGGAAATCGACAACGCCTGGCGTGCCCTGCACGAGGAACTACGCGACCTGCTACCGGCCGAGCCGCTGCCGGATGCGCCTCGCGCGGACGGCCCGGCGCTTGCCCCTCGGACCGACGAGGTGCCGCTCGCGGTGCTGGAGGAGGGCAACCCGGACGTGCCGGTCCTCGACGCGGACCAGGTGACGTTCCGGGACGCCGGGCCCGCCGACCCGCGCCCGCACCCGCCGTGGACGCCGGAGTCGATCCGCGATGCGCTCACCGACCGAAGCCAGCCCGAGCCGGTTGTCCGCGCGATCGCGGACCATCTGGCCGACCGCGCCGACGACGGGTCGTTCGCGCCCCGATCCGCAGTGGAGGTCACGGCGACGCTCGCCCGGTTGGAGCAGGAGGCCGCGCGGATGGTGGCCGGATCCGGAGTGGACCGGACCGGGACCGACACCTCCTCGGCTGCGGGTGGACACGCGGCGGCCCGGGTCGGTCATGACGGCACGCCAGCTCACATCATGCCGGAGCTGGCACCTAGCGAAAACCTCCCGCCGCACGTCACCCGCACCGGTGCCGACCTGCCGCAGCAGGTCCACGAGTTGGCGGCCAGGGCAAAGGAGAATCTTCTCGCCAGGTACCCCGAGCACGCGGTCCAGACGCGGATCCGCGACCTGGACGCCATCGTCGCCCGGGCCGACGCGTTGGACGCGGCCGCCGCCCGGGCCCGGGCCACCGGCGATCTCGGCGAGTTGGTGCAGAGCGTGCGCGATCTGAGCCGGTCGGTCAACGACTACGCCGACCAGTACCGCAACTGGCGCGACTTCACCCGCGACGGCGAGCACGCCGACCCCGGCTGGCGCGACGTCGACGGTATCGACCCGCTCAACTCGGTCGAGATGGCGAACCGGGCGATCGGCATCGACCCGTCGACCCACCGGTTCCACGTCATCGACCAGGCCATCGCCGTCGCCAAAATCGAAGAGATTCTCGGTCCGGAGTTCGCCGCGCACGCGCTCCAGACGCTCGACCGGGTGGTGCCCAAGGATCCCGACTCGGTGCGCGCCCTGGTCCCGCCCGAGGCGGTCACGCCGGAGTTGATGCGCTGGGTCGAGGGACCGGCGCGCGGTGGCTACGACACCCGCATCGGCGCTACGTTCATCGATCCGAGGTCCAGCGGCGAGCCGCGGCCGATCAGCGCCTTCGCCGCCACCCTGGTGCACGAGAGCATGCATTCGCTGCAACCCAACGCCGCACTGGTGATCGCCGCGATGGCCGAGGCCGGCTACCCGCCGGCCGCCCGCGACCTGGTCCGCGCCCACCTGCGGTTCGAGGCCGAGTTCGGGGCGTTCGCGGTGCAGCGGCACTTCGTGGAGGGTCTGGCCGGCTTCCGCCCGGCCGAGCATTCGTCCGACGCCCGGGTGCCGAAGGCGGACGGTCTGCGCGAGCTCGCCGACTGGACCCCGCAGCAGATCGAGGATTTCGTCCGCAGCAGATATCTCTCCGAGGAGGGCAGGAGGCTCGTCGGGCCGGACGTGGTGGGCCGGCACCCCGAGCTCACCATCGAGAACAGCGTCAACCGCGCACGCCTGGCCATCCTCGAGGCCAACCACCCGCTGCCGGGTGAGCGGCAGCACGGCACACTGTACGGTCCGGTCACCGCGCGGATGGCCGAACAGTACGGCATCGACCTGCATGCCATCGGGCAGCGGCAGGGCGAGACCATCGCCCCGCCGCTGCGCGACGAGGCGCCGGCGGGGGAGCGCGCCAAGGCAGCCGAGCCCGGTGTCCGGGATCCGGACACGCTCATGGAGGAGCGCGGCCGAGGACCCGAGGAAGACGATGTGCCGCATCCGGACACGACGTCCCCCGGCGACCGGATCGACGACGCCCCGGGCTATTCGGCGCCGGTGCGCGCCGCCGACCTGCACCCGGACACCCGGACACCGCTGCTGCCCGGCCACGGCGCGCAGCTGCTTGCCGACCTGCGCGGCGACCACGTGTACACCGTCTCGCGTACTGAGGCGCTGCTGTCCGGCCAATGGGCCGGGCTGCGAGACTCCAGCCCGCCGGTGGCGGTGGCCCGCCCGGACTCGCCGTTCAACGCGGCGGCCGAGGCGCAGGCGCGGCGGGTATCGGTCGTGGACGCCGGTGGCCACGCGCGGGCGGTGACGGAGGTGACGCTGCGGATCCGGTACCAGGCCGATCCCGCAGTGACGCCGGAAGCGCTGGACCGCGCGCGGTCGAACCTGCTCGACGGCACCGACCTCTACTTCAACCATCAGCACCGGCTGCCCGACGGCTCGCAGTTCCATCTGCGGGTGGAGCTGGAGCGGGTGGAGTTCGACCCGCTTGCGCGCATCACCGACGTGGTGACCCTGCACCCAGGCCGGGGCGACGGCCCAGGCGACTCGATCAACCAGATGTCCTGGCACGCCGAGATGGACCCGGTGGTCTTCGCCCACGAGGTGGGCCACCATCTCGGGCTGGCCGACGAGTACGTGCAGCCCGGTGCCGAGGGCCGCCGGACGTTGACCGCGCAGAGCGCCCGGCTGGACGCCAGCGTGATGGGGCACGCCCGACTGTTCTGGGCCGATGGTGGGCTGGTCCGGGACCACGCCGGTCAGACCGTGCCCGCGCTCGCCGGGCTGCGTGACCGCCACCTGGCCCAACTGGGCGAGATGCTCCCCGGCCTGGACCTGGCGCGCGGCGCTGACGGACCCGCGGCGCGCGGCAGCGAGGAGGGGCGCGGCGGGGCGGAGGGGCCGCGACACCGCAACGCCGAGCCGCTGGCCGTGGCCGCCCTGCGCCTACCGCCGCACGTACAGCGACTGCTGGAGACCTTTCACCCGGACGGCCACACCCCGCTCGACCACGCCCGCCGGCTGGACCGCATGCATGCACTGTTCGGCGACCGTTTGTCGGTGGACCGGATGACCGGCGATCACCTGCGCTACACCGACGCGTTGGTCGGCGCGGCCAGCCGGATCTATCAGGCGGCGCCTGACTTCTCCTTCTCCGCGCGCGACCTGGGCCGGCTGCGCGCCCTCGCCGACATGTTCGGCGCGCGGCCCGGCGGCCCGTTGCCCGATGCGGAGGCGATGGTGCGGCACGCCCAGGACGTCCTGGGCGGCGAGGGGGCCACCGTACGGCAGGTCGATGGCCTGGCCCGGCTGGCACAGTGGTTCGAGGCCACCGGCGGCGTACGGCTGGACGGGGAGTCCCCGGTCGCGGCGCTGCGGCGCGCGGCCGGCGAGCTGCTCGGCGAAGCACCCGGCCCAGCGGCGGCGCGTGCGGCGACGGACGTGCTGACTCGGGCGGCCGAGGCCGGTAACCCGATGCCGGACTGGCGTACCGTCGACCAGTTCCGGTTCGGCGACGATGGCGCGATTCGGTTCGGTGCCGACGGCCGGCCGTTCGCCGAGCCGCCCCGGGTCAGCGAGGTCGGGGCCACCGGGCGGCTCGTACCGTCCCGGGACTTCGCCGAGCCGCACATGATGCGCCAGTGGGACGAGCTGCACGCCGGGCGGTTGGATGAGCTGGTGAACCAGGTCAGGGTCCGCACCGACCTGTCCGTGCCGGAGAAAATGAGGCTCATCCAGGACGAGTTGCTTGCCCGGTTCGGTTACCAGCCGGCACGCGTCGAGGGCAACCTCGACATGATGAACCTACGGTTCTACGAGTGGCAGAGCGGTGAACTGTTCATCCACGCGTCGGCGATGATGCTGCGCCCGGAGGCGACCATCGAGGTCGCGTACGAGCCGCACCAGCACTTCACCGAGTTCCGGGACGACGTGTCCGACGCGTTCCTGGCCAACCTCGGCGACGTACCGCAGGGCCTGACCCGCGACCTGGTCGACCGGGCCGTGCTGTGGCGTTCGGTGCGCGGCCTGCCGCTGGACGATCTCGACCCGGTAGCGCTTGCCAACCACCTGATCGACATGCAGGTGCGGCCGCTGAAGAACGCGCTCGCCATGCGCGACCGGCTGATCCGCGAATACAGTATCGATCCGCGCCGGGTACGGCTGAGCTACGACGACCAGCCGCGCGAGGTGCACTACGCAAACAGCAAGTTCCGCCGGGCCCACCTGGTGGCGCTGCCGAAGGTACGTGAGTCGCCCGTACAGGCCCGGCAGACGATGGCCGACGCCATGCGCGGGGACGGCGAGCGGGGCGCGCGGCGCGAGGCACGGGCGCGGCAGGTCGCCCAGGAAATCTACGCCCGGCACGAGACGCCAGGGACGCCGAAGAAGTACGCGCTGCTGTGGGTGCGCCGTACGCACGTACCGATGGGCGCCTTCATGGACACCAAGCCCGAACTGCTGCGCCAGACGATCGAGACGATCCGGGCCGTGGACCCGGATCGGCAGATCATGCTGATCGGCGATGATCTGTTCGAGGGCCGGCCGCAACTGCGTGCGCAGTTCGCGGCGGAGGGCGTCCTGGCCGGCGTGGACCTGCAGACCCTGCAGCATTTTTGGGAGCGCCCGGACGGGCGCCTGGGCCACGGCGAGCAGACCCTGTTCCTGCACTACCTCAACCTCGAGCGCGACATCGTCCAGATCGGTATGGAGAGCGGGGCGCTGGAGACGGCCATCACGATGGGCGTACCCACCGTCTACTTCCAGGGTCTGGAGCACGTGGGCGACAAGGGCGTGCGCTGGCAGCTCTACTGGGACGAGTGGTCGTACGGGCACAGCGTGCAGGCCCGGAGCGAGGACGGCAGCCCGCTGTTCTTCGAGTCGCGGCGGCCGATCATGGAGTTCCACCCGGCCGGCGAGCGGCTGCCCCCGCCGCTGAACACGATCCGGCGGGTCGAGTTCGGACCCGGCCTGCCCGATCCGGCCGACCGCTTGACGCCGCCGGTGGCCGTCTACTACCCGGCCACCATCTCGGCCACCGCAGACCGGGTGATCCAGCTCGTGGAGCGCGGCGAGTTGGAGCGCTGGCCGGAACGGATGGGCCGGTCGTGGTCGCAGCAGGAGAACGGATGGCGGGCGTGGGACGCGGCCGAGTGGGACGCCAGCCACTACTACGCCGGCCAGGCGTACCAGTGGCTGCACGCCGAGCCGTCCGGCATGGCGGCGGCGGCGCACCGGTGGTCGGCGCTCGGGCACGCCCTCGCTGGCGTTCTCGACCCGCACAGCCGGGACGTCGCCGGGGCGTACCGGGAGGGTGGGTTCCACGCCGCCGGGCCGCTGCCCGACGAGTTGGCGGCCCGGCTACGGGAGGCATACGCCGCCCCACCGGCGGAGCGCGGCCAGGCAGTGGTGCGGGTCCTGCAGGACCTCCTCGACGTGCCCGACCTCAGCAGCCGGGCCAGCTCGGACCTGCGCATGCTGCGGCTGACGCCGGACGAGATCGCCAAGCTGCGCGAGGCGATCGAGCACGTGGTGAACGCCCGCAACGCGCAGCGCGTCATCGAGCCCTGGGAGACGCCGCCGGGCACGACCGGCCAGCCGCCCGCCGGACCACGGGACCGATAGGCCGTACGCTCGCAACGTCGCGTCCGCTCCGGCCGGGGCGGGCGAGAGCAGGAGGTGCTCCACGTGTCGCAACCGGAGGTCGAAGGCCGGGTGGCCCCGCGGGTCCACTACCGGTTCGGGAACGAGTTTTCGCCGGCCAACCGGCATGGGCGGGTCGAGCTGACGGTGACCGTCGACGGCGGCGCGCGGCTCGACCACTACGAGGTCGGCCGGGTCCGGCGGTGGACGGCGCGGCTGGACCCGGTGGTGTGGCCGCGGCTGCTCGACGAACTGCGCCGGTCCTCCTTCCCGGCCGTCGAGGTGCCGCCGATCCCGCCCGGCGGTACCAGCCACCAGATCGAGGTGGTCGGCGCGGAGCTGGCCGGGGAGCTGGTGCTGGACCGTGCTGCGGCGCCCGGCGCGGGGCTGGCCGGGGCGCTGCGGATCCTCGACTCGCTGGTGCACCAGCTCAGCGGCGGTGCGGTACGCGCCACGCGGGATGACCTTCCGCAGCTGGCCCACTGGATCGTTGCGGAGCCGCCCGAGGCGGGGGCGGCGGTCGGTGTGGCCTCCTTCGGCATGGCGGGCGGCGCGCCCGCATACGCGGTGACGACGCCGGAGAACTCGTTCCGCCTGTTCTCCGTACCGGACGGGGAGCCGCGCGGCGCGTCCACCCGGTCCTCCGCGCCGATCCGGGCGCTCGCCCTGGGGGCGGCCGGTGCGCGGGAACTGCTGGCCACCGGCGGTGACGACCAGATAGTCAAGGTCTGGGATGTCAACACCGGCGCAGAACTGCATGCCCGGGGTGGCCCAGAGGGCGCGGTGCGCGCGGTGACGGCCCCGGTGGTGGGCGGTGATGGCTGGATCTTCGCGGCGGGCGGCGACGGCCGGGTCTGGTCCTGGCGGATGGCCGGTGGGGTCATCGAGGAGCGCGGGGCGATCTCTGGATGGACCGGGAGCCTCAACGACGTGTGCTTCGCCCGGGTCGCGGATCTCGACCTGGTCGCGGCGGGCGGCGACGAGGGCGTCGTGTACGTATGGAACGTCGCGGACGGCTCCAACCTGCACACGCTCAGCGGCCACCAAGGCTGGGCGAACGCAGTATCGATGATGGGCACCGGGCGGAAAGGACTGCTGGCGTCGGGTGGTGCCGACGGCGTCGTACGGGTTTGGGATCTGGCCACGGGTAAGCAGGTGCATGCTCTTGCCGGCCAGGCTGCGGGTGCGAGCGGCGTGGGCCAGACCGCCGGGGTGACCGGCGTGGTGTTCGGCGAGGTGGCCGGGCAGCCCGTCGTGGCCTCCTGCGCCCTGGACGGGATGCTGCGCCTGTGGGATGTCGCCTCCGGCGATGCGCTGGGTGCCTGGCCGTGCGGCGGCGATTGGCCCAGCGGGATCGCGGCCATCCAGACCGGCGACCGGTCCGTGATCGTCACGTCCTGTGCCGACGGTCCGGTGCGTGGCTGGGACGTGGCCGACGGCTCGCTGGTGCTGGAGTTGACCGCTGACGCGCTGGGCGGCGCGGTGACCGCCCTCGCCGCCGGGCGGTCCGGCGACCGTACGCTGCTGGCCACCGGCTACCCCGATGGTGGCATGCGCCTGTGGGACGCGGCGAGTGGCTCGCCGGTCCGGACCCACCGCCCGGCCGACGGGCGGGTCACGTCTGTCGCGTTCGGGCTGTTCGGTGGCGCCCCGGTGCTGGTGACCGGCGACGCCACCGGCGCCGTACGCGTCGACGACGTGGGCAGCGGCGAGGTGCTGTCCGTGCCGACACCGCACACCGGTTCCGTGCTGGCGCTGGGCTTCGCGACGGTCGGCGACCGCGACGTGGTGGTGTCCGGCGGCGCGGACGGCACGGTACGGGTCTGGGACGCGCTCACCGGGGCGCCGCTGCGGCGGATGCTCGGCCACCTGGCTGCGGTGACAGCCGTGACGGCCGGGCGGGTCGGTGACCGGATGGTGATCGTCTCGGCCGGCCGGGACCGGGTGGTACGCAGCTGGGACGCGGCCACCGGAGAGCCGCTGCACGGCGGCCACGGGCACCCGGCGCCGGTGTACTGTCTCGCCTTCGGCTCGCTGGAGCACCGCCCCGTGATCGCGTCGGGTGGCCAGGACGGGACGGTACGGATCTGGGACGCCGCCACCGGCGCGGAGCTGCACGTGCTGCCCGGCAACGACGGCACCGTGACCGCGCTGGCCTTCGGCGCGACCGACGGCACCAGCTTCCTCGCGGTGGCGACCGACGATGGCGCGGTGCGGGTGTGGCGGCTGCCGGACGGCCTTCTGGCCCGCGAGACGCGGCTGGCGCAGCGACCGATGGCGGCGCTGTTCTCGGCGCCTGACCGGTTCTACGTCGCTGGCCGATCCGGCCTGGCCGTAGTGGACATTGGCTGAGCCGCGCGTGGGCTGCGGCTGTCGGCCGTCCGTACCGTCGCTCAGCGTGTGAGAATGGGCGGGGCCGCGCCGGAATCGCACAAGGGGGAGCGCAGCGGATGCAGGCAGACCGCGTCGTCGAGGCGTTGCGACGGCACGTGTTCCAGCCGGGTGAGGACGTGGCGAAGCGGTTCGCCGAGCCGGAGCGGGTGACGGTGCTGTCCACCACCCAGGCCCTGTACGAGGCGGAGCCTGCGGGCTGGCGGATCGGCGCTGCGGCGTGGGTCGACAGCGCCGTCCGGGTGGCCCGGGACAGCTCGCTGGAGAACTTCGTCGCCACGTACGGTTTCGTCTTCTCCCGCGACGGCGGCGCCCTCTTTCTCAACGACGCGGCGGCCATCCGGGAGCTCGGCCGGGGACTCGGCGCGGGTCTCGACCCGCTGGCGTACGCCGAACTGCTGGCCGAGCTGTACTCGGGCCAGCGGATCGACGACCCGGTGGTCTTCTCCTTCGCGGCCACCGCCGGCTTCCGGCCCGGCTGGCTGATCGCGGACGTCGAGGAGTTCCTCCGCAAGCATCCGTCGGTGGATCCGTCCCTGGTGTCCCCGCCGCGAGCGAGCCAGGAGGGCGGGGTCAGCCGGATCGACTTCCTCTCGCACAACTACTACCTGGTCGAGTTCGGCGCGGCCATCGACATCTACCGGTGGACGGTGACCGCGCCGGCCGGCCAGCCGGCCTCCTGGGCGCGCGAGCCGGTAGCGCAGCGGCTCACCCTGCCGCCGTCCTAGCCGGACGTGTCCCCGCTGGCCAGCGCGTCGGGCGTCAGCCCACGCCCGGTGTCGGGCCGGTCTCGGTCAGCCGGACCGCACAGGACGGGTTCTGACCGGTGCGTTCCACGAGGAGCTTGCCGTCGATGTGGATCTGGCAGCGGATCTTCGACAGCAACGGGTTCGGGTGCGTACCCGGCACGTCGGTGTCGAAGCGGAAGGAGCCGTTGAGGCGGACCCACTCGACGTCCGGATGGCGCACGGTGACCTCGTGTGTCCAGGACGCGCCGAACTCCGTGACTCCCGTTTCGAACCCCGTGTCCTGGGTGTAATAGGCGGAGATGTCGGCAAATGCTCGGTCGCCCACCATGTTGAGGTCGTAGCGGACCTGGTAGGACACCGGATCCGGGCCACCGCAGCCCGAGACCGCCAGCACGAAGGCGGTCACCACGGCGGCCGGGAAGGCGAGGCGTCGCATTCCTCGGAGCCTATGCCATCCCACCCGGGTCACGGGCTGGCCACCTATTCTGTCGGAGGTGTACGTCAATGCGGGGTGGACCGGTTGGGGTGTGATCATCGTACCGATTTGGGTGCTGTCCGTGTGTGGCGGGCCGTACCTGGCGGTGCGGCTGCTGTACGACCTGGCCGTGCAGGGTGACGACGGCATCGACCATAGTGGTGTTCCGCTCGGCGGCCTGGCGGTCGGCCTGCTCGCCGGCGGCGCGGTCAGCTACCTGCTCGGGCTGGCGCTGAACCGGCGCCGGGGGCCCGGCGGCCGCTGGATCTGGACCGAGCGGCACGCGTTCGCCGACATCCCGGTGGAGAACGTGGGCCGGCACACGTTCGTCGGCGGCGCGCTGCTGCTGCCCCTCGCTGCCGTCGGCTTCCTGCCCGCGCCAGGGGTGTGGGCCCTGGCCACCGGCTGGACGGCAGTCGTGGTCGGCGCGCTGGTGTGGCACCGCCGCGCGAAGGTTCGCGCCGCCGGCCGGGCGCGCGCTCAGTAGGCTCGAACCCGGGGAGGTGTCCGAGATGACCCAACCGGCGCTGCCGCCCATTCCGGGGGCGCGGCACGCGTTCCGGGTGGTGCACGCCGGATCGCCGATGCTGCGGATCCGGTACCGGCGCGGCGTGGCGTTCGGGCCGCACGGCTTTCCGGACTGGACGCCGTACGCCCGGGCCCTGGTCGAGCTGCCGCCGGCCCCGTCCGACTTCGGCATGGACGAGGCGCGCGTGCTGAACGTGCTGACCGCCAACGAGACGATGACCCGCACCGGTGATCAACTATGGGCGGCGGGCACCGGCACGCCGGTGGGCTGGACCTGGGCACACCTGGCCGGCACGCGGCGACTCGCGCTGGTGCCGATCGAGTTGCACGGCGCTGCCCGGCACCTCGGCGGGGTCAGCACCGGGGCCGCCGACCGCAGCCGGCGCGGCCTGCCCGTCGAGGACGGACCACCGCCGCCGATCCACTTCGCCGCGCGCCTGTCACCCGAGGCGGTGGGCAAGGTGGAGGAGCGCCTGGGGTACGCGCTGCCGCCGGCGTACCGTGATTTTCTGGTGCGGACGAACGGCGGCCGACCGGCGTGGCCGGCCGTCCACCCGCGCTTCGGGTTCGTGGTCGACCAACCGTTCTTCGGCGTCGCCCGGCAGGACTGGCTGCAGGACCTGGTCTACGCCAACGCGTGGTTCCGCGACCGGCTCACCCCCGAGTTTCTCGCCGTCGGGTACGTGCAGGGCGGCCTGATCGCGGTCCGGGTGCGCGGCGGCGACGAGGGCTCCGTCTGGTACTGGGACGACGACGATCCCCGCGACACGGACGCGTACGGCGCGGCTGACGTGGCGGACCGGCTGCTGCACCGCTGCGCCGATGGGTTCGCCGCCTTCTGGCGCGCGCTGCGCGAGGTGCCCTCGTCGCTGCGGGCGATCGCCGAGCGCGACGCGGCCGGTGGTCACGCGTCGCCGGTGTGGGACGAGCGGATGGGTGCCGACCTGCCCGCCGCCAGACGCGCGCCGGAGGCCCTGCCGTGACACAGTCGTGGGAGCCCGCGAACGAAACCGAGCGGGCGATGGTCCGCGCCCTGCTGGTCGGCGACCGCCAGGAGTTCTTCCGCATCCTGGCGTTCAGCGACCTCTACCTGCCGCAGCGCACCACCGACCGGGGCGGGCCGCAGCGACTGATGACCATGCAACTGTTCGGGCAGACGTTCCTGCCGGTGTTCACCTCGGTCGAGGGCATGGCGGCGCAGGTGGGCGGTGCCGCCGACGGGTACGCGGTGACGAACTGCGCCGAGCTGCGGCGCAAGTGGCCCAACCCGCAGTGGCGGCTCGCCGTCAACGTCGGCTCGCCGATCGACATGTACGTACCGATCGAGTCGGTGCAGGCGGCCGCACTCGGAGAGATCGTGGTCCCGACCGTGTCAGAGGTGGTGGCCGAGGCCGAACAGGTGCCGGCGGAGGGCGACGTCGACCCCGACGGTTACATCCAGGCCCTGCTCGACACGGTGGTGCTGCTGCCGACCCTGGGCGAGGTGCCGGACGCGAACCAGATCCTGTCGGACGACTTCCCCTGGCGGCCGGTCGGCACGGAAGAGGCGCCGTTCATCGAGGTCTTCACGTCCGAGGAGACGTTCGTCGAGGCGTACCCTGAGCCGGTGCCCGCCGTGACCGTGGCGTTTCCGTTCGTGCTGTCCCTGTGGCCGGAGGGGCACAACCTGGCGGTCGACCCGCGTACCGCGCAGGAGTTGACGGTGCCGAGCGAGCACGTACAGATGCTCCTGCTGCTCGGCGCAGCTGACGACGCGGAGGAGGACGAGCGGTGAAGGCCCGATGAGGCGGCTGGCCCGCGCTGCAGTGGTCGCGGCGGCCGGTGTGCTCGCGGCGGGCCAGGTCGCGCCGACTCCGGCGGTGGCCGGCGTCGTTACGCCGGTTTCGGCGCTGGCCGCGCCCAGCTGCGCCGATCCCGGCGAGGCCATCGATCCGGTGCCCTGGCCGCAGCGGATGCTCGGGCCGGAGCGGATCTTCCCGCTGACCAGGGGCGGTGGAGTGACCGTCGCGGTGCTCGACTCCGGTGTCGACGCCGGCCACCCGCAGTTGGCCGGCCGCGTCGAATCCGGATTCGACGCGGTAGCCGGCGGCGGGTCCGCGGACAGCGACTGCCTCGGCACGGGCACGCAGGTCGCCGGCGTGATCGGTGCCCAGCAGGAGCGCCCGGGCGGGCTCACCGGCGTGGCACCCACCACCCGGATCCTGCCGATCCGGGTGGTGGCCGACCGGCTCTCCGGCGAGGGCGCCGATCCGCAGGTGCTCGCGCAGGGCATCAATGCGGCCATTGACGGCGGCGCCGACGTGATAGCGGTGTCGACCATCACGTACCGCGACTCGCCGGCCCTGCGCGCGGCGGTGGACCGGGCGTTCTCCAGCGACGTGCTGGTCCTGGCCGCCGCCGGGGACCTCGGCGACGGCGAGAACCCCACCCCGTACCCAGCCGACTACGACGGCGTGATCGGCGTCGGCGCGATCCAGCAGAGTGGCGAGGTCTGGCCCAAGTCGCAGCGCGGCGACTACGTCGACCTGGTCGCGCCGGGCGTCGGCGTGGTCACGCTGCAACGGACGCGCGGCCGAGCGGTGGTCGACGGCACGGGGGTGGCCTGCGGCTTCGCGGCCGGCGCGGCGGCGCTGCTGCGCGCCCGGCGCTCCGACCTGACCGCCGAGCAGGCCGCCCGGCAGTTGCTGACCACTACCATCCCGGCACCCGGCGGATCCGCGTACGGCCACGGCATCGTCAACCCGTACTCGGCGGTGCACGACAGTCTGGCCGACGGCGGTGAAGCGCAGCCGTTGCCCGCGCTCGGCAAGCCGTCCAGCGGAGGGTCACCCGCCTGGGCGCGCAGCCGCGATCTCGCTCTGGTGGGCACCGGTCTGGCGGTCGCCGTGGTGCTGACCGTACTGACGCTGTCGATCGCGCTGCCGCGGGGCCGGCGGCGGTTCTGGCGCTCGGCGGTGGCTCCCGCGCCGGCGCGGCGGGACGAATCCGAAGAACCCGGCCCGCCGGTCATGCTCTTCGACTGAGCGCCCCCGGTGTCAGTCGGCGGGGGCGGCCGAGGCGGGGCGGGTGGCCGCGACTGGGTCGAGCGTCGGTCCGGTGGGTATCCGCGAGACCAGCATGGTCGGCACGTCGGTGGCCTGGGCCGCCGGGTAGCCGAGCTGCCCGAGGACGGTCGCGTTGGGCACCGGGAACTTGATGCCGAGGTCGGTGACGACGTAGTACGGGCCGGCATCGGCGGTCGGCGCGCCAAGCACCCGTACGACGGCGACCTGGCCCGGCGGCACCAGCACATAGTCGGCGAGGATCACGCCGTCGCGGGTGACCGAGCCGGTCGGTACGGCCTCGTCGAGGCCGGCCTCCGTACCGCCAACAGAGGTGATCGTCGGTACGGCGCGCGCGTCGCTGGTGACCGCGCACAGCGCGTCGCCGGTGGCCGGTCGGATCAGCGCGGGCGGCGTCGCGGGCGGCGCGCTGTCTCCGGTCGCTGGCCGCACCTGGCTGCTGACCGGTGCCGACGTGGCCTGGGACACAGGTATCTCGACCGGCTCCACGGTGAACTCGGCACGCAGGATGTTCTGCTGCAGCTCGGTGATCGGAGCGAGCCCGTCGTCGAGGACGAGGTAGTACTGCGGGCCCGAGCCGGTCTGCGTGACCAGCACGTCGCCGATCGTCCAGCCGTCCACTTCGCTGGACGGCTGGTTGCGCCCGCTGAACGCGACCCGTTCGATGGCGTTGCCGGCGGGTAGCGCGTTGAGCCACGCCGCGCCGACCGGTGCGGCGTCGACCGCTCCGAATAGGGCGGGTACGACGTTGCGGGCGTCGCGGATCAGGAACCGGCGGCCGTGCCAGACGAGGTACGTCGCGTCCTGCCGGGAGTCGCGGACCAGCACGCCCTCCTCGGCCAGCGATCGCCCGCCGACCGGTGCCCGAGACACGACCAGGGAGACGGTCTCGACGGTTCGGCCGGTGTCGTCTCCGCTGGGCGCCGAGCAGATCGTCCAAGGTAGACCAGCTTGCTTACTGGCCGGTGCCAGAGAGTTGGGCGCGCCCGGAATGCCGATCGTGACGCCGCGGGGCGCGCTGGCCAGCGAGTTGCCCGGCACCCGGAACACGGGCGCGTCGGGGCGGCCGGAGGCCAGCACCGCCGACGCGTAGTTGAGCGTCGGGTGCAGTTTGCCCTGCAGGTAGATGAAGCTGGCGCCGGTCTCCTTTTCGATCACGACCGCGCCGTCGGCCTGCCACCTGTCGCTGCCGGCCTTGGTGATGATGCCGTAGATGCCGAATCCGGCGGCTACCAGGATGGCGATCATCAGGCCGCCGAAGATCGCGCCGATACCGCGGCGCAGCGGGGATTGCTGCGGGTCGGTCTCGCGCATCACGAAGGCAGAGATGACCCGTTGGGTGAGGAACTGGTACGAGTGGAGTTGGTCGCGTCGCGTCGCCATGTCCGGGTCACCCGCCGATCGACGAGAACAGTCCTTGAATCGCGCCGAAAAGGCCGGCGACCGCGCAGGCCAGCGGGATCAGCGCCAGGATGGCGAGCACGTCGATGATGTCGGCGGCGCGACCCAGGTAAGGCGACGGGCTGCGCCGGCTGTAGACCAGGCTGGCGGCGAGCACCGCTGCGGCGGCGACCACGATCAGGAGCAGGATCAGCAGCCGACCGCCGTGGTCGGCGTCCAGCGTATTGCCGAAGGCCAGCAGCGCCATCCCGACCACACCGCTGACCAGCAGCGGCACCCGCTGCTGCGGAAGGGCGAACAGGCGGGCGCGCAACAGCAGCGCCGCCGCGGCCGGGAAGCCGAGGAGCTGGGCCGGTATGCTTCCGTCCACAGTAATCAAAATCGTGGTGGCGCAGACCCCGGTGACGGCGGCGGCGAGCAGCATTCCGGAGAGTAGTTCGGTCGCCCGCGCGACGGCGGCGAACACGTCGGACCGCCTGGGCACCGGGCGGTCTTCGAGGATCTCCTCTGGGCGGTCCGGGAGCTCGGGCACCGGTAGCCGGCCGAGCCAACTGGCGAACAGCGGGTAGCCGGGGAGCAGACCGATGACCGTGGTAAGCGTGACAGCGGCGGAGCCGGACGGCGACATCCCGGCCAGGCACAGCACCGCGGCGAGCAGGCCGGCGACGCTGATCGCCAGCCCGGCCATGAAGAGCCGCTGCACGGCGGCAACGCCCGTGTAGCCGATGACACTGAACACCAGCAGCGCCGCCGAGCCGAGCAACAGGCTCGGCGCACCCAGCCGGAGCAGACCGATGTCGCTGGGCGCAGCGAGCAGCGCGCCGCCCGCGATCGCGTACGGCAGGCCGGACGCGGCCACCGCGGCGCCGGCGGTCGCGTCGGAGAAGGCCCGGGACAGCAGCAGGCCGACTATCGCGAGGACCGCCGCCATCCCCAACGCCACGCCCGCCGGCAGCGGCCACGGCGGTCCGGACAGCACGAGGGTCAGCAGACCGAAGCTCAGCACCGCGGCGGCGACCGCGAGGCCGCACCGGCGGGTCGCGGAGCCTCCCCAGGAACGCCCGGCCCGCCGCGCGCCACTCGCGATCACCTCGACCACGTCGTCGTACGCGAGCTCGGGCCAGTCTTCCCGGCGCGGGGCCAGGTGCAGCAGTTCGCCGTCGCGTACGCCCTGCACGGAGAGGTTGCGGGTGGCTTCGAGCACGCCGCCGGTGGCGCGGCGCAGCACCCAGCCGCCGTGCCGCTCGCCGACCTCGCCGAGGTCATCGCCGGCATGTCGCAGCAGGTGCGGCAGCAACTCCCCGACGAGCATGTTGTCGGGCAACGCGACGTCCATGCGCCGCTTCGGTGCCGCCACCGTCACTCTGGCGAGGCTGAGGCCTCCCGGGGCAGTCACGCTGGTCACCTCCACCGGAGCCCGCCGCCGCTCGTCGAGCGCCAAACTAGCATGTCCCTGCCACGCGACTGTTCCATTCTTCACGGTGGATCCGGTCTATAGGATTGCCCTGCACACAAAGGGAACGAGCCGGCGCGGCGGAGGTCGATCGGGTGACATCGGTGATCGTGAAGCGGCCGCCGCGTCGGCCCGCGCCGCCGCTGCCCACCGGCGAGGTCGTGCTGGATCCACCGCCCGAGATTCCCCCACCCGCCGGCAAGGCGTGGACCCGCATGCTCATGATTCTGCCGATGGCGGCCGGCGGTGCGGCCATGGGCCTGATGATGGCCGGCCAGCGCGGCGGTGGCGGACCGTTGACCTATGTGGCCGGTGGAATGTTCGGCATCTCAATCCTCGGAATGATGGGGATGATGATGCTCAATCAGACGGGCCCGGGCAAAAAGGAGATGATCGAGGCCCGCAGGCAGTACATGCGCCGCCTGGCACAGCAGCGTGCGCAGATCCGCGCCACCATCAGACAGCAGCGGGAGGCCATCCACTACCGGCACCCGGAGCCCGACGCGCTGTGGTCGACGGTCACCGGCGGACGGCTCTGGGAGCGCCGTCGCGCCGACGCGGACTTCAGCGTCGTACGCATCGGCATCGGGGCACTGGAGGTCGCCACGCCGCTGATACCGCCGCAGACCCGCCCGGTCGACGAGCTGGAGCCGCTGTGCGCGATGGCGCTGCGCAAGTTCGTGGCGACGTACTCGGTGGTCCCCGACCTGCCGGTGGCCATCGCACTGCGCGACTTCTCCCACGTCTATCTGCGCGGCTCCGAGCGGGCGGTGCGCGACCTGACGCGTGCGCTGCTCGCCCAGATGTCCGCCTTCCACTCCCCGGACGACCTGCTGATCGGTTTGTGCGTGCCGGACATGCAGCGGCCCAACTGGGAATGGGCCAAGTGGCTGCCGCACGCACAGCACCCGGCGAAGCTCGACGCGGTCGGGCCGGTACGGCTCTTCGCGCCCGCAGTCAACGCGCTGGAGGCGATGCTCGACGACGTGCTGGCGAACCGTCCGCGGTTCGAACCAGCCATGGCGAACTCGATTCCCGGGCCGCACGTGGTGGTGGTCATCGACGGCGGCTCCACCACCGGCTCCGACCATCTGATGACCGACGGCGGCGTCGCCGGCGTGACCATCCTCGACCTGTCCAACCCGCCGCCGCGGCTGCTCGACGACACCTCGGTCGTGCTCGACGTCGCCGACGACGGCACCATCTCGGGCACCACGATGGACGGGCTGATCCAGGTGGGCACCGCAGACCGCCTCGACGTCGCGCAGGCCGAGGTGCTGGCCCGGGAGCTGTCGCCGCTGCGGCTGTCTGCCGCATCGTACGCAGACCAGCCCGCCGGGGTGACGTTCGACCTCGGACTCGCCGAGCTGCTCGGCCTCGGCTCGCCGTACGATTTCGACCTGGACCACGCCTGGGCCAGCCGACCCAACCGTGACCGGCTGCGGGTGCCGCTCGGCGTGGGCCCGGACGGGCGGCCGATCGAGATCGACCTCAAGGAATCCGCGCAGGACGGCATGGGCCCGCACGGCCTGCTGGTCGGCGCCACCGGGTCGGGCAAGAGCGAGTTGCTCCGTACGCTGGTGCTGGCCCTCGCGATCACCCACAGCTCCGAGATCCTCAACTTCGTGCTCGTCGACTTCAAGGGCGGCGCGACGTTCACCACGCTCGACCGGCTGCCGCACACCAGCGCCGTCATCACCAACCTCGCCGACGAACTGTCCCTCGTGGACCGTATGCTGGGTGCCATCCAGGGCGAGCTGATGCGCCGGCAGGAGCTGCTGCGCCGAGCCGGCAACTACGCCTCGCAGCGCGACTACGAGCGTGCCCGGGCGGCCGGGGTGCCGCTCGTCCCGCTGCCGAGTCTGCTGCTGATCGTCGACGAGTTCTCCGAGCTGCTGACCGCGCGCCCCGACTTCATCGACATGTTCGTGCAGATCGGTCGGGTGGGCCGGTCGCTCGGCGTACACCTGCTGCTCGCCTCGCAGCGCCTTGAGGAGGGCCGGCTGCGCGGGCTGGAGACGCACCTGTCGTACCGCATCGGCCTGCGTACCTTCTCCTCCATGGACAGCCGGGCGGTGCTCGGCGTGCCCGACGCGTACGAGCTGCCGCGGGCACCCGGTCACGGCTACCTACGCACCGGCACCGAGGGGATGATCCGCTTCAAGGCTGCGTACGTCTCCGGGGTGGTGCGCCAGGACGGCTCTGGCGCAAGCGTGGGTGGCCGTGCCACCGACCCGGTGCGGGAGTACCCCACGTACTACGTGGCGCCGCCACGTGACGACAAGCCCGTCACGGAGGAGGCCGAGCCGGAGGAGGACGTGGCGGTCGGCGAGACTCTGCTGGACGTGCTGGTCAACCGGATGGAGGGGCAGGGTCCGCCGGCGCACCAGGTGTGGCTGCCGCCGCTGGCCGAACCGCCGACCCTGGGCCAGCTGATGGCGCCGATCGTGCAGTCGCCGGAGCGCGGACTGAGCGCACCGGACCTTGACCCGCAGCGTGCACTGCACGGCCTGGTCGGCATCATCGACAAGCCGTTCGAGCAGTTGCGCGAGCCGATGTGGTTGGACCTGTCCGGCAGCGGCGGCAACCTGGTGGTGGTCGGCGGACCGCAGAGCGGCAAGAGCAACTTCCTGCGTACGCTGATCGGCAGTCTGGCACTGCAGCACACCCCACGCGAGGTTCAGTTCTACTGCCTCGACTTCGGTGGCGGCGGCCTGACCGCCATGGCCGGCCTGCCGCACACGGGCGGCGTCGCCGCCCGGCGCGATGTGGACAAGGTACGCCGCACGATCGCCGAGATGCACGGGCTCATGCAGGCCCGCGAGGGCCTGTTCGCCGCGCACGGTGTGGAGGGCATCGCCGCCTACCGTCGAGCCAAGCGGCAGGGGCGGTTCACCGAAGACCCGTTCGGCGACGTGTTCCTGGTCATCGACGGCTGGTCGGCGCTGCGCAGCGAGTTCGAAGACCTCGAACCGCTGGTGAACGAGCTGGCCAACCGGGGCCTCGGCTACGGCATCCATCTGCTGGCCGCGACCAACCGGTGGATGGACGTGCGGGCGGTGGTCCGCGACATGTTCGGTACGAAGATCGAGCTGCGCCTGGGCGAGCCGAGCGACTCGGTGATCAACCGGCGGGCCGCGGTCAACGTGCCCGAGCAGACACCCGGCCGCGGTCTCACCCCGGACGGGTTCCACTTTCTGGCCGGGCTGCCCCGCATCGACGCCGAGCAGCGCGTCGACGACCTTTCCGACGCGGTGGCAGAGTTCGTCAAGCTCGCCCAGACGTACTGGACCAACCCGCCGGCACCCGCGGTGCGGCTGCTGCCCGCCGAGTTGCCGTACGCCGCGCTGCCCGCGCCGCAGGGCGGGAAGCTGCCGATCGGCATTGCCGAGTCCGACCTGCAGCCGGTCCTGCTCGACTTCGACGCCGAGCCGCACGCGCTGCTGTTCGGCGACATCGAAAGCGGCAAGAGCTCGTTCCTACGCAGCCTGGCCAAGATGGTCACCACCAGCTACGAGCCCAGCGAGGCCCGGCTCATCTTCGTCGACTACCGGCGGACCCTGCTCGGCTGCGTCGACACGCCGCACCTGATCGGGTACGGCACGTCGCAGCAGAGCACCACCGATCTGGTGAACCAGGTGACCACCGTGATGCGGGAGCGGCTGCCCGGCCCGGAGGTCAAGCCCGAGCAGCTCCGCGACCGGAGCTGGTGGTCCGGGCCCGAGCTCTTCCTGCTGATCGACGACTACGATCTGCTCTCCGGTGGGATGACGAACCCGCTCACCCCGCTGCTGGAGTTCCTGCCCCAGGCCCGCGACATCGGGCTGCACCTGGTGCTGACCCGGCGGATCGGCGGTGCCAGCCGGGCCATGTTCGACCCGGTGATCAGCCGGATCCGGGAGCTGGCCTCGCCGGGCATCATGATGTCCGGCCCCCGTGAAGAGGGCGCACTGTTCGGTACCGTCAAGCCCCAGTTCCTGCCGCCCGGCCGGGCCTGGCTCTTCACCCGCCGCCAGGGCGCCCGCCTCGTCCAGCTCGCCTGGACCCCGCCGGCCCACTGACCCGCCTCAGACCGCCCGCAGGGCAGGTCCGTCGGCCAGTCGACATCGACGGTATCTCGCGGGGACGGAGCGGGAGGTCGTGGCGGGGCGGTCAGCGGCGCGGGGCACCCAGGTGCTGATGCTCGATGTCGGTCTGTGCCAGCGAGATGTAGCGCAGCGTGCCGTCACCGACCAGCGCGACCATGTCCTCGGCCATCACCTGCAGAAACTGGGTGCTGTTCGACGGCAGCTTCAGCGCCCCGCCGGCCTGCGCCGCCTCCGCGCTGGCCAGCCGCTGCAGGATCACCAGGTTGCAGTCCTGAATCGCCGGTACACCCGGCTGGTCGAGGCGGCGCAGGACGGTGAGCTGCGTCTGCCACGGCCCGAGCGGCTGGGGCGTCGCGGCGCCGACCACGCCAAGGTCGTAAACCACCAGCACCGGTTGCTGCGGGGTCGCGGCCAGTGCCAGCGGCTGCTCGGCGCCGAGGACCGTCAGGCGGTCGCTGCGGCCCGTGGCCCGCTCGCCGAAGCCGTGCCAGGCCTGCGGATCGGCGGCCACCAGGGCCACCCGCGCGCCGAGGGCGAGTGCCCGGAAAGCGACCAACTGCCCGGCCCAGGCCCCACCGACGAGCGTGACGCGAGTGGACTCCGGCCGGAACATCCGCACGGCCACAGGTTTCTGCTGCCGGTCGGAGCCCAGGATCAGCCCGGTGCCCGGCGCGGAGATGCGCATCTGGGCGAGCGCCGGGCGGGACAGCGTGTGCCAGCCGATGCGCAGCCGCGCCAGCCGCCCCGAGACGCCGCCGTGGCCGTTGCCGTTGGGGCCGGGCGGCTGGCCGCCGTCGTACACCGTCCCCGGTGGGCCTTGGCCTGCGGCGTCCGGCGCGGCGAGCGGCTGCGCCCTGGCGGGGGTGGCGGCCGCAGCTGCGGCCGCCACTGCGGCCTGCGTGGCGGGGCGGGCGACAGTAGCGGACTCGGCCGTCGGTGCCTGGGCCTGCGCCGGCTTGGCCTGCTGGGCCGGCGATGGTGCGTGGACCTGCCGTACGGGCGGCTGCTGTGGCGCTTGGGAGTGCTGCCGGTTCTCCTCGTCCTGCGGCCTGGGCCTGTTCTCCTCGTCCTGCGGCGCGGTCATCGTGCGCCACCGCCCGTCGGGGCCGACGCGTAGACGGCGGGGCCCTGCTCGCCGTGCAGCGGAAAGAGGTCGGCCCCGGCCCGTTCGACGCCTTGCGCGACGGACTGGCAGAGCTGGCCGAGGTCGGCGGCGGGCGCCGACACGCGAACCAGGCCGCGCAGGTCGATCATCTTCTGGCTGCTGTCCGGCGCCATGATCAACGCTACGTTCGTCATCGCGGCCGGCACGGTCGACACCCAGTCCAGCAGGCCGGAGACCTGCCCGACCGGAGGCCAGTCGCGGATCCAGAACGAGCGGTGGGCCAGCCGCGACGAGTGCCAGTCGGACCACTCCTCGCGGGGCGGCGCCGCCTCCCGCTGCGTGTCGGGCGCCGCCGGCTCCAGGTCGCAGGAGCGCACCAGCGCGGTGAGCAGGCCGTCGGCGTCGAGCAGGCGGCACGAGACACCGACCCGGCGCAGCGACTTGGTGACCCGCCGGACAAGCGCCGCCACCACTGCGGGTGCCGCGTCGAGGTCGGCGTCGCCGGTTGCTGCGGCTTCGGCCAGCGCCCGCGCGTCCAGCCGTACCGCGATCCAGGTCGCCCGGTCCGCGGGCAGCGGCACACCGCCGAACCGGGCCAGCAACTGGTGGTACGACTGTCCGGCTGGGGCGGACGGGTGCATGTCGACGCTGGGCGCGGGCACCGTCTGGGTGACCACTTGGAGCACTGTGCCCGGCTGGTCGGCCTCGGACAGCGCGTCGGCCAACCTTTCGAGCGGAAGGCCGCCGGCCACACCGCGCATCGGCGTGCTCGGCGTCACCGCGGCCACCGCGTACCAGCCGGCGTCGTCACGGGCGACGCCGACCTGGGCGCCATCGGCCACCGCGACGTTCTCCACCACGAGCCCGGGGGCGAGCCGGTGCAGCGCGGCCACCCGGGGATCGTCGGCTCGCGGGGTGCCGGATGTGCCCTGCCGGCGCCGCCGGTACTGCCGGGTCATCGCGCGTCGTTCCAGCCACCACCGGCCCTGGTGCCGGCCCAGCGTCGCCGCGAGCAGCAGCAGGCCTGCGGCGCTGGCGCCCGTCGTCAGCGCCACGCCTCGGCCGAGGACGGCGAGGACGGCGACGATGACCGCCTCGACCAGCAGCAGCTGCATCACGTGTACGGGGCCGAGGTAGCCGGGACGCCGGCGAGGCAGCAGGATCGCGGGGCCGGAGGCGTCGGGCGTCTCGGCGCTGACCCGCGCGGCGCCGCCAGGCGCTCCGTCGACATCGGAACTTGTCATCGGGTGGCGGCCAACAGATCATCGAGCACCAGGGTGCGCAGGTCGTCGCGCGACGGCATCCGGCCCAGCGCCCGCAGGCGACCGGACTGGGCCTTGCGCATGCCCTCCAGCAGTTTGCGCGCCTCGCGCGCGTTGCCGAAGTTGCGATCACGCTCGATCTGGCCGAACCACTCCAGGAGCGCGTCGTCGAGCCCGGGTTCGAGCAGGTAGTCGTCGTTACGGGCGATCCGGTTGACGATCAGCACCAGTTCGTCGGGCGCATAGTTCTCGAACTCCAGCGTCTTGGCGAACCGGGATGCCAGACCGGCGTTGGCGTCGAGGAAGTCGACCATCTCGTCGGTGTAGCCGGCGACGATGACGGCCACCTCGTCGCGGTGGTCCTCCATCAGCTTCACCAGGGTGTCGATGGCTTCCTGGCCGAAGTCGGCGCTGGCGCCACCGGCGCGGGACAGGGTGTACGCCTCGTCGATGAAGAGCACACCGCCGAACGCCTCCTCGAAGACCTTCGTGGTCTTTTCCGCGGTGTGTCCGATGTACTGGCCGACCAGGTCACGCCGGGCCACCTCGCGGAACTGGCCGTTGGGTAGTACGCCCAGAGCCTTGAGAAGCTGGCCGTAGAGGCGCGCGACGGTGGTCTTGCCGGTGCCCGGTGCACCGGTGAACACCAGGTGGTTACTCGTCCCGCCGACCGCCAGGCCGGCGCTGCGGCGCCACTCGTTGACCTGGATCTCGTCGATGAGCGCGCGGACCTCGCTCTTGACGCCGGCCAGGCCGATCATCGAGTCGAGTTCGGCGAGTAGCTTGTCGACCCGCTCGGTGTCCTGCTGGGTCGCGCTCTCGATCGCGCTGACGCCGACCCGGGGCTGGTGCCCGCCCTCGTCGGCCTTGCGTACGGTGGCGGTGGCACCGTCGTCGAGCTGGATGCCCGGCGCGGCCGTGCCCTCCACCCGGGTGCCCTCGACCAGGCCACCGCAACCGCGACCGATCATGATGCCCACGCCGCGAGTGTCGTGCACCCAGCTACCGGTGATGGTCGGCGAGCTCTGGTGCGCCACCGAGATGCCGGCGTCGCCCGTCGATGAGATGTCACACCGTTCGATCGTGGGCCGGCCGGCCTGGTAAATGTAGATGCCCCGGTATCCGCACGCGCTGACTGTCGAATTCCGGATCGCCGGGTCCGCGCCGAGCCGGACGATGATCCCGTCCTCGGCAATGTCGCGGACCTCGCACTTGTCGATCACACCGCCCGCGTCTTCGATGACGAAGCCGGATTGACCTGCGGTGATCTTCACATCGGTGGCTGTGAGCACCGCGCCGTCGGTGACGCTGACACCGGCGGCGTACTGCGCGGCGACCTCGCACCTCTCGATGGTGATGCGGCCGCCGCATGCCTGCACGCCGGGATAGTGCCCCGACCTGACGACCAGTCCCTGCAGGGTGACGTCGGCGCCGTCGCTGCCGACCGCCGGCCCGGCGCCGTCGCTCGCGTCGATCGTCACGGAGCCGGCCGCACCGGCCGCGACCAGGCTCAGCCGCTGGCCACTGACGCGGACCGTCTCGGCGTAGACGCCCGCCTCGATGGAGATGGTCGCACCGTCGGGCGCGACTTCCAGAGCATCGCGGATGCTCGGGTAGGCCCCCGAACGCTGCGTCGAGACGACAAGTACGCGCGCCATCGATTCCTCCCCGTACTCCTTGCTGGAGAATCGTAGCGAGTGACTGCCCGCGTCCATCACCCCGGAGACGCCAGCCGTGCCCGACAAAATGCGATTGCTCCAAATTAGTGAGTCGGGTTCGGCGGAGCCGGCATGATCCAGTCGAGTTGATCGACCCGGTCCAGGAAGGAGTCGGTTCCGAGGCCACTTGACAGGTTGATCGGGAGCCTGTTTCGTACTCCTGTCCTGGGCGTGTGGCGGGCGATGGTGCGGTGGGGGCACGGTGAGCGGTCTGCTCGGCATCTCGATCGTCAACTACCGCAGTGCGGGTGACACCGCAGGCCTCATCCGTTCCATCGTGACCGGCCGGGCCACCGGTCCGCAGGCCACCGGTCCGCGCGTCGCGATCGCGATCGTCGACAACAGCGACCAGACCGCCGAACTGTCAGAGATCGCCGGGTCCGCCGAGCGTGCCGGCGTGGCGGTCCGGGTGATCGCCGGGCACGGCAACGTCGGGTACGCCGCCGGCAACAACCTCGCCGCCACCTGGCTGCTGGCCGAGGGCGCCGACGTCATCTGGGTGCTCAACCCGGACACCCGGATCGTGGGCGGCGGGCTCGCCTCGGCCCTCGACGTGCTGCGCGCCGGCGACCGCGCGATCGGCGCGACGGCCAGCGTCGCGCCGGGCGGCGGACCGGGCGGCGGACCGGACCTCGGCATGGTCGACCTGTGGACCGGCCAGAGCGGACGACCGCCCGCCAGCGGGGTGGCAGGGTCGAGCAAACTGGTCTACGCGGCCGGCCACTCGCTGCTCGTCACCCGCCGCGCGTGGCAGGATCTGGGCGGGTTCTCCGAGGACTTCTTCCTGTTCTACGAGGAGGCTGACATCGCGCTACGCGCGGCCCGGTTGGGCATCCCGACCACAGCGGTCCCGGACCTGGCCGTCGAGCACACCGGCGGCGTAACGACCGGAGCGACGGCGGACATGGCGGCCAAGTCGACCACGACGTACTTCCACGCCAGCCGCAGCTGCATGGTCTTCTTCCGCAAGCACTACCGGCACCGGGTGCCGTTCGCCGCCGCGGCCCGGCTCGGCTACGCCGCGAAGGCGCTGCTCGCCCGCCGCCCCGACGCGGCGACCGCCGTCATCCGGGGCACCGTCGCCGGGTTGCGGGCTTGACGAGCCGAGGGCCCGGGCCGGGCCGGTCCAGTCCGGGCCGGCCCAGGCTGGCGGCGTACGCGATCCGGCGCGCGGTCGGCAGCGCGACGGTGATGTACGTGGCCGCGCTGGCCATGTCCGGGTTCGCCATCCTGCTCAGCGTCGCACTGCCGCCGGCAGAGCGCGGCCTGCTGGTCGCGACGACGACCAGCGCGACCGTCGGCGTCGCGGTCGGCGGGCTGTCACTGGAGACGTTCATGCTCGCTCAGGGCAGCGACTGGCTACGGGAGCGGTCCGGGCGGCGCAGCCTCGCCGTCTACGCCGCCACGGTGCCGCTGTCGGCCACGCTGGGCTGGGTCTTCGCCTGGTACGCGGAGGCGGCGGCGCCGGCACTCGCGGCAGCTGGTGCGGCGTGCGTCGCGGCCGGCACCATGCCCGCGGCGGCCGGCCTGACCCTCGGACGGTTCGTCGCCGTCTACCGCCAGCGGGCGCTGTTCGCCGCCACCGCGCCCGTGCTCTACCTCGTACTCATCCTCGCCTCGGTCGACGACGCGACGGTCTGGCTGCTGGCCTGGCTGGGCTGCCAGGCGGTGATGGCCGTCGCGATGTGGGCGGCGCACGGGGCACCATTGGGCGCGATGGCGCGGCGCGCCTCGGCGGAGCCCGAACGCCTCGCCCGGCTGAGCCTGACCCACACCGGCGCGGTGGCACAGATCTTCACGTACCGCTTCGACCAACTCGCGCTGGCCCGCTACCAGGGCGCGGACGCACTGGCGATCTACTCCCTGGCGGTAGCGGCGATCGAGTTCTCCCAGGCCGGCGCGGTCGTCGCAGCCCAGCGGACGCTGCGCGACCACGAGGAAGGCTCGGCCGACCGGCTGCGCGGGGTGCTGCGCCGGGCCGTCTACCTGGCTGTCGGCATGGGAGTGCTGGTGCTCGTCGGGCTGGCCGGCATCGGGGTGCTGACCAGCGGGTACGCGGCGGCGGTGCTGCTCGGCGCGCTGCTGGTGCCGCGCAGCGTCGCGGTGTCGGTCGGTAAGGTCCTCAGCGCGCGCCTGGTCAACCTCGGCGGCGAGCGCACCACCGCCGTGATCGCGCTCGGTACCGCGCTGGCCGCGGTGGTCGGCTATCCTCTCGTCGCCGCGCCGTACGGGGTGTGGGGCGTCGCCGCGCTGTCGGTGGCTCTGTTCGCCGCGCACAGCACGGTGCTGGGCCTCGCCGTCCGGTCCGGGGCCGGTCATCGGGTGGCGGGGGACAGGGTCAGTGGGCGTGGATAGCGACGGAACCCGCGTCGTCGCGGTGGTGCTCAACTGGAACTGCGCGGACGACACGATCCGCTGCGTCCGGGCGGTCGCCGCCGGCGGCGTCGTGCCGGAGATGGTCGTCGTCGACAACGGCTCCACCGACGACTCAATCGACAAACTGCGCGCGCTCGGTGACGCGGTGACGCTGGTGCGGCTCGACGCCAACCTCGGCTACGCCGGCGGGATGAACGCCGGCATCAGGGTCGCGCACGACCGCGACGCGGCCTTCGTCTGGCTGCTGAACGCGGACTGCGTACCCCGGCCGGACACGTTGTCGGCGCTGTTGGCGCATGCGGACCGGTTCGCGGTGTGCACATCGGCTCAGACGACGTCCGCGCGACCCGACGACCCCGAACCGGAGCCGTACGTCGTCGCCGCGACGCTGCCGGGCGGCCGGGTACGGCCGTTCCGCTGCGCCGGGTGCGAGGTCGGTGCGCACGATGTGGACGTGGTGACCGGCGCGGCCATCCTCCTCGGCGTCGGTTGGGCCGTCCAGGTCGGCCTGTTCGACGAGCGGTTCTTCCACTACAAGGAGGAGTTCGACCTGGTACGGCGGATCGCCGCGGCGGGTGGTCGGATCGGCCTGGTATGCGCCTCGCAGGTGTGGCACCGGCGGGGCGGCAGCCTGGCCGGTTCGAGTCCTCGCGCGCAGTACTACCATCATCGCAACGAGATCCTCTACGTACGCAAGCACTACCCCCGTCCGCTGCGGCGGATCCTGATCGGGGAGCCGGTCCACTACAAGAACCTGGCCAGGTCGGTGCTCCGCCTCGTCGCCGGAGGCCGCAACGACCGGCACCGGGCGCTCGCCGTCCTCGCCGGCTACTGGGACGGGCTGCGCGGAGTGCACGGCCCGACGGAGAGGTTCTAGCGTGCACGTCCTGTTCGTCAGCCACTCCGCCGATCTCATGGGCGCGGAGCGTTCGTTGCTCGCCCTGGTCGGCGAGGCGGTGCGGGCACGCGGTCACCAGGTAACCGTCACGGTGCCCGGGGACGGGCCGCTGCGCGCGCAGCTCGCCGTGGCCGGCGCCGACGTGGTCGTGCTGCCGACCCGGCTGTGGATGGGCCGGCGGTACGGCCCTGCGGTCGGCGCGGTCCGGCTGCTCCAAGCGCTCGCCTCGGTTCCCCGATACCGGCGGTTGCTGCACCGAACGCGGCCGGACGTCGTGGTCACCAACTCGGCGGTGGTACCAGCCGGGGCGATCGCCGCGCGGATGTCCCGCGTGCCGCACGTCTGGGTGGTGCGGGAGAGCCTGCTCAGCAACCCGAGCCTGCGGTCCGTGCTGCCCCGGGCCGCGATCGCCCGGCTCATCGCGCGCCTCTCGGACGGCGTCGTGGCGGTTTCCGCGTACGCCGCCGGTCAGGTGACCAGCGCCGTGCCGACGGCGCGGACGAAGCTGCGGGTGATCCCGCCGCCGGTCGAATCCGGGCCGGACACGGACGCTCCGTCCGGGCCGGACGGTGTATCCGGGCCGGATGCGGACCGTCCGGCCGCACTGGAGCGGCTGGTGCTGCTGGGCCGGCACAGCGCCGAGAAGGGTCAGCAGGACGCGGTGGAGGCGCTGGCGATCTGCGCGCGCCAGGGCCGCACGTTCACCCTCACCCTGGCCGGGGTTGGCGACGGCGAAGCGCAGCGGGGCCTCGCCGACCTGGCCCGCCGGTACGGCGTCGAGACGCAGCTCGAAACCGTCGCGTGGACGGACGACCCGGCCGCGTTGTACGCGCGGGCGGACGCGACGCTGATGCTGTCCCGCAACGAGGCCTACGGCCGGGTGACGTTCGAGTCGCTCCGCTCCGGCACACCGGTGATCGGCTACCGGGCGGGCGCCACGACGGAGATCCTCGCCGGTGGTGGCGGACTGCTGGTGGATCCCGACGCCGGTGCGCTCGCCTCGGCGTTGCTGGATCTGGCCGCCGACCGGGAGGCGTTCGGGCGGCTCGCGGCCGAGGCGTCACGGCGCGGGCGGGAGCTCGCCACCGAACCGTCCCCGGCCGCACGCTTCGTCGCGTACCTCGAAGAGCTGGGTGCGGTCAGCTGATGTCGCACCTGCCCACGTTGCGCGGCGCGTCCCGGCCGGCGGACGCGGCCGTGGCGGTCGTCGCCGGGGCGGCTGCCGTCGCGGTCGGGGTGGCGGCGGCCTGGCAGCCGTTCGCGCTCGCCGCCGTGGCCGTGGTCGGCCTGCTCGCCTGGGGGCTGTGGACCCCGGACCGGCTCAACTACACGCTGTTCGCGGTCCTGTTGCTCGTCCCGGTCACCGCCGATCCCGGATACCCGGTCGATCCGGTATGGACAGTGCTGCTGGCGGCGACGGCGATCGCCGCACTCGGCCGGATCCAGCGCTTCCAGCCGTACGCGCCGCTGCCGTCCGTCGGGATGCTGGGATTCGCGGTCCCGGCGGTCTGCGTGCTCACCGGCCTGGTGTGGTGGACCGGCCCGAAGGACATTGTGATCGCCGTCGCGCCGCTGGCCTGCTACGCGCTGGTCGGCTGGCATGTCGTGGCCGAGGCGCGGGCCGGTGCGCCGGTGATCCGCCTGGCGCGGGCGTTCGCCTGGGTCGCCGTACCCATCACGCTGCTGGCCGTCTACCAGCGGATGTCCGGCACCTGGCCGGTTCTCGACGAATTGGCGATCAGCAACGCGTTCACGGCACAGGCGGGAGCCGGCAGGTCGGCCGGCACCATGGGACATCCGATCGTCTACGGCACGTACGGCATGCTGGCGATGTGCGTGGCCGTTGGCCTGCGCGGCCGGCTCTGGCAGGTGCCGTTCGCCGCGGGCGCGGTCGGCCTGCTGCTGTCCGGGTCGCGCAGCGCGTGGATCGGCACGGCCTGCGCGCTCGGCATCTGGTATCTGGCCCAGCCGCGCAAGCTCACCCGGCGCGGCGTCGGTCTGGTCGCGGCGTTCGCCGCCGCCGGCACCGTGCTGGTGGCCGTCGGTCCCAAGCCGGTGCGGGACCTGACGGACCTCGTCCGGGCCCGCCTGACCAACGTCGGCGGGTCGAGTTCGGCGACGGCGCGCTACCGCCGTACGGAAGAGGCCTGGTCCGGCATCATGGACGGTGCCGGCAGTGCGCTGTTCGGCCTGGGGCCGGAGGCGCACGTGCGGTTCTTCCAGCAGGTCGGCATCTCCGACGGGCAGGCACAGGCGTTCGACAACAGCTACCTCACCCTCTGGTACGACTTCGGCGTGCTCGCGCTGCTGGTGTTCGTGTCCATCCTGGCGGTCGTGCTGGTCAAGCTCAGATCGCTGACCGCACGGATGCTCATCGTCGGGTTCGCCGTACAGATCTGGTTCTTCGACTTCTACCTGTGGCCGGCCGCCGCAGGGGTGCTGCTGCTCGCCGTCGGCATCGGCGCCGCCGAGTCGCTGCGACCCGTCGACTGTAGGCTCCCCGACCCGGCGCTGACGGCCTTGCGACGATGAGCGGAGCGGACCTGCTGCTAACATTGCGCCGCTATTCCGGCGGGGTGTGAGGTTCAGCGTGAAGCTTTCCGGGCGGTTCGCCCCGGCTCGGCTGCTCAGTCGGCCTGCCTCCGACGGGCCGGGCGATGTCGCGCCATCCGTACACCAGCAGTGGCACCAGCAGTGGCAGCAGCTCACCCTCGAGCGCCATCTGCGAGCCGTGTGGTCGCAGCGGTGGCTGGTGCTGGCGCTGGTGCTGCTCGGCGGCGCGGGCGCGGGTCTCGCCTCCGCCCAGCAGGAACCCATGTACCGGGCGGACGCCCAACTGTTCTTCGCGCCGAACTTCACCACCCGCGACATCGGCCAACTCAACGAGGGCGGCAACTACATCCTGCAGCGGGTGCGCTCGTATGCCGAGGTGGGCAACAGCCCCGAGGTGGCCGAAGCCGTGGTGCGGCGGCTCGGACTGCCGTACCAGCCTTCGGAGTTGACGCAGCGGGTCACGGTGACCGGCGCGGCCGGCACGGCGGTGCTCACCGTCGAGGTCCGTGACCCGGATCCGGTACGCGCCCGCGACATCGCCAACGCGATCGCGGCGGAGTTTCCCGCATACGTCGCGCGCCTGGAGAAGCCGACCGGCATCGACGAGTCGCCGGTCAAGGTCTCGGTGACCCGGATGGCGACGACGCCCTCGTCCCCGGCCACGCCGCAGGTCGCGGCCGACACCGGGCTCGGCGCGGCCGGGGGCCTTGCGATCGGAGTCCTCGTCGCGGTGGTCCGCTACGCGCGTGACCGCACCGTACGCGACGAGAGCCACGCGGCCGAGGTCGCCGGCACCGTCCTGCTCGGTGCCGTCGCGGCCGGCGGGGGAAGACCGCCGCTGGTGACCGGCGACGACCCGGCGCCGCGCGTCGAGGCGTTCCGGCAGATCCGCGCCAACCTGCGGCTGCGCGCCGCCGGGCACCGGTTCGCCAGCCTCACGGTCACCGGTTCGGTGCCGGGGGAAGAAAAAACGGCTTCTGCGGCGAACATCGCCATCGCGTTCGCCCGGGCCGGCGAGCCGGTCGTGCTGATCGACGCGGACGTCCGGAACCCTGGCGTGCACCGGCTCTTCGACGTGCCGAACACGGTCGGCCTGACCAGCGTGCTGCGCGGCGAGGTCGCGGCCGAGCAGGCCACGCACCGGCACCCGGACCTGCCGCTGTACGTACTGCCGGCCGGCCCGGCCGGGCCGGGGCCGAGCGAGCAACTGCTGGCCTCGGATGCGCTGGCCCCGGCGCTGGAGTCGATGCGACTCAGCGGCCGGTTCGTCGTGGTCGACGCGCCATCGCTACTGTCCGATGCGGAGACGCTGCTGCTAACGAGCGCGACCGACGCGACGCTGCTGGTGGCCAGGGTCGGCTTCACCCGCGCTGATCGGCTGGCCGCCGCCGCCGACGTGCTGCGTGCCCTACCTGTCAACCTGGTGGGCCTGGTGGCGACGCGGCGCGGGGCGGCGATGCGGCGCGGGCGCTAGGCGTTACCCGGTCGCAGGCACAGTCGCGTACGTTAATCCACATGAGCGATAGCGTCGCACTGCTCCTGCGACGTGTGGGGTTCGGCCCGACCTCGTCCGAGTTGGCCGCCGCGTCGAAGGCCGGGTACGCGGCCACCGTGGCGCGCCTGATGGACCCCGGAGAGCAGGACCGGGGTGCTGCGGCGGCGCCGATGCCGGAGCTTGGCCCCGACGCGTTCGACGATCTGCCCGACCCGGGCGCCGAGCGGCGCGCCGCCGCGGAGGCGCTCCGCCGCCAGCAGACCGACACGATCATCCGGTGGTGGCTCGACCGGCTGACCGTCGCCGACCACCAGGCCACCGAGAAGCTGCTGTTCTTCTGGCACGGGCACTGGGCGACCTCGATACGAAAGGTCGGAAGTCCGCAGTTCATGCTGGCGCAACACCAGAAGATGCGAAGCTCGCCGACGTTCACCACAATGGCCCGCAAACTGGTCACCGACCCGGCGCTGGTCTACTGGCTCGACGGGCACACGAACACCAGACGGGCGCCCAACGAGAACCTCGCCCGAGAGCTGATGGAACTGTTCATGCTCGGCATCGGGCAGTACAGCGAACGTGACGTCAAGGCGGCCGGCCGGGCACTGACCGGCTGGAAGACCGACCTCAGCGTGCCTGCGACGGCGATCTTCGTGCCCAAGGACCACGATGCCGGTCCCAAGACCATCCTCGGCGCCACCGCGAAGTTCGACGCGCTTTCGCTGGTGGACCACCTCGCCGCCCGGCCGGCCTGTCCCCGGTTCATCGCGGACCGGCTGTGGTTCCGGTACGCGTCCGCCACCGAACCGATCCCGGAGTCCACCCGGGGGAAGATGGTCGCGGCGTTCCCGGTGGGCATCTCGATGCTGCGCGCCCTGGTCGAAGACGAGCAGTTCCGCTCGGGGCGCTACCGGATGGTGAAGCAGCCCATGGAGTGGCTGGTCGGGGCAATGCGGCAGCTCGGCATCCGCCCGGCGCGACTTTCCGGCGAGGCCTTCCACACTGTCGTCAGTGGGCTCAAAGGTCTCGGACAGGTGCCGTTCGCGCCGCCGAGTGTGGCCGGCTGGCCGAGCGGGACCGCCTGGCTGACCTCCTCGGCGGCCCAGGTGAGGCTGGGCCTCGCCGGCGTACTCGCCGAGTTGGCCGGTGGCTCGTGGATCACGGTGGAGCGGTTGGCCGACGTACTCGTGGTTCCGACCTGGACCAACCGCACGTACGCGGCGTTGAAACAGGCGACGACACCGCAAGAGCTGATCACGCTCGGCCTGGCCAGCCCGGAATACCTGGTGAACTAGCATGGATCCGTTGACCCGACGCACGTTCCTGCTGGCCTCCGGCGCGGTCGGCGGCGGTGCGCTCGCCGCAGCCGGCCTGGGCATCGCTGAGCTGCTCGCCAAGGGCGACAAGGACGGTGAGCCCGGACCGGCCGACACGCTGGTGATCGTGACGCTGTACGGAGGCAACGACGGGCTGAACACCGTCATCCCGTACGCCGACCCGGCCTACCACTCCGCCCGGCCGGAGCTGGCCTACGCCCCCGAGGAGGTGCTGCACCTCGACGGCGCGTTCGGCCTCAACCCCGCGCTGGGCGGACTGAAGCGGCTCTGGGACGACAAGCGGTTGGCAGTCGTTCTCGGCGTCGGATACCCCCGGCCGGACCGCAGCCACTTCCGGTCGATGGACATCTGGCAGACAGCGTCGCCCGACACGCCGATCCGGACCGGCTGGGTGGGGCGCTGGCTCGACGGGATCCAGGCATCCCCGGAAGTGGCCGTCAGCTTCGAGCCGGTGCTTCCGCCACTGCTGGCAGGCGAGACGCGGGCGGGAGCGAGTGTCACGCTCGGCGCACCCCAACTGCCCGCCGGGATCAGCGCGGACATGGTCCGCGCGCTCGGACGCGAGCAGCGGGGCGAGGACGTCCTGCAGGCGCGAGCGGCGACCGCGCTGCACGACTTCCTGCGGGTCGACGGCCTGATCCGACGGGTACGGGAGTCCGATCAGCCGTTCGAGGCTGGCGAGGCCGGACACCTCCCGGCCACCGGCACGGGCGGTGAGACGTCACTGGCCACCCAACTCGCGCTCGTGCACCGGTGTATCGAGGCAGGTGTGCCCACCCAGGTCTACTCGGTCAGCCTCGGCGGCTTCGACACGCACGCCGACGAGCGGCCCGCGCAGGAGCGGCTGCTCAAGGAGGTCGACGGGGCGCTGGCCATGTTCATGGACCGGCTGGCGACGAGTCCGGCCGGGCGCAACGTCACGGTCGTTGTCTACAGTGAGTTCGGCCGCCGGGTGCGCGCCAATGCCTCCGATGGCACCGACCACGGGACCGCCGGACCGGTCTTCGTACTCGGTCCCCGAGTCGTCGGGGGCTTTCACGGCGAGCAGCCCAGCCTCACCGACCTCGACGACGGCGATCTGAAGGCGACCACCGACTTCCGGGACGTCTTCGGCACACTGCTCGCCTCCGTACTGCACGCCGATCCGGCCCGCTACCTGGAGGGGTACCAGCCGAAGCCACTGTCGCTGCTCGCGCTGTAGCTAGTGGTGGCGGTTGGGCCCGTGCGGGTCGGGCCCGACTTCGTCGGGCAACGCCTCGTCGTCGGGCCACGTCTGGTCGTCGGGCGCTGTCCCCTGTCGCGCGGCGGGCGGCGGCTGGTGGGTGGGTGCGGGCGGCTGGTAGATAGGTGCGGACGGCTGGTAGATGGGTGCGGGCGGGTATTCCTGCGCCGGCTGTTGTGCCGGATAGGCGGGTGCCGAGGGGTACCCGGGCGTGGGCTGGCCCGGGTATCCGGGCACCGGCGAGAACGGGTACGTCGCGGCCGGCGACACCAGCTCGACCGACGCGGCCCGGCGGCGGGCACGGCGCCGCAGAAGCAGCACCACGAGCACGATCAGCCCGATCACCAGCACGCCGCCCGCCGCGCCGCTGGCCCAGATCAGCCAGCCGGCTCCGTCGGAAAACTTGTCTTCGATCTTCTGCAGTTCGGTGGCGTTCTGCCGGTACGTCTGGGCGACCGAGTTCACCGGCGCGTTCTCTATGACGGTGCCGAGCTGGCTGATGGCGGTCTCGTAGTCACCGGCGAAGTAGGCGTCGAGCCCGCTGCGGAACAGCTGATCGGTCTCGCCCAACGCGTTGTCGACGCCCGCCTCGGTCAGCAGCGCGGTGATGATGTTCATCGGCACCAGCGCACGGTTCGCCCGGTCGGGCAGTTCCAGGTCGTTGTCGAGCACACCGACGACGTGGCCGTTCGTGTCGATGGCCATCCCGCCAAGCGAGTGAATGCCGACGTCCTCGTTGACCCGGTACAGCGACGCGGAGCCGCGGCTGCCGGTACCGATGACCTTCACCGGCTTGGAGCGCAGCGAGTACGTCGCCGTGCGGGGATCGACCTCGTCGGTGGCGTAGCCGACCACGACCAGCGATGCCCCCGGGTCGAGGGTGCCCGACGAGGCCAGCTCGACCGCGGGCAGGTTCTGCTGTTCCAGCTTGACCAGGGCGATGTTGCCGGCGTCGGCGTCCAGCACCTCGACCACCTCGCCGGGGATCGCCGGGCTCTCCGTCAGACCGCCCGTGGGTGCCACGCCGAGCTGCCCGTACACCTGATGGTCCGGCTCGGCTGCGGCCTCGAGACCGGTGAAGATGCTCTGGCGGAGGTTGTCGGCGACGTAGCGGTCGAGCGCGTCGGCCTCGAGGGTCTTCTCCGCGATGAGGATGCGTCCGAGCGAGTAGAGGGCGTTCTGCGCTGCGGTGTCCTTCGCCGGCCGAACGCAGAGCCCGTTGGTGATCACCTCGCCGCCGGTGCCGACGACGAAGCCGCTGCACCGCCGGGTGAACGTGATCGGCGACGCGCGCAGTGGTGCGCCGGACTGCTTGTCCCGCAGGTATCCGGTGTAGACCACTTCGACGTAGACCAGTGACGGCGAGGCGATCGCCAGGGCACGCTCATCCAGCGTGTACGGCGGAGCTGCGGTCGCCGGAGCCGGCGTCACAAGGACCCCCAGCGCCATGGTGACCGCGGCCGCGTACGCGACAACGCCGGTCAGCCACGACGCGCGCGCGCCCGCGCCGAGCGTACGGGATGAAACTCGCCTAACAGTCATTTTTGGACTCACAGGTTGGGCTGGTGCTGGTAGCGTCTTCCACCCTACGCACCAGTCGCGAAACACCCGCGTATGGTGACGGGCCTCCGGCACTGTGGCTGTGGCACCCCGAAACGACTCTCCGGGCTGCTGTGCCGGCCGTCACAACGTGTACTCGTGATCGAGCGCGCTTGGCGACTGCCCTGGGCTAGGTGGCGCTGCCGCTGGGGCGCGGACGAGCTTGCGAAGCTGGAAGCGGCGCAGGACCGCGCGGACGCCGACGCTGAGCGGATCTGGGGCGTACGAGCCGAGTCCGGCTGGCTGCAGATCCTGCTGCCTACGACCGCGATATGCGTACGCGCTGGTCAGCTGGCGTTTTCGCTGATCTCTGGGGTGCCCCCGGCAGGATTCGAACCTGCGGCACACGGTTTAGGAAACCGTTGCTCTATCCCCTGAGCTACGAGGGCGCGAGGGCCCAGTCTAGCGACCTGGGGTTCACCTTGGGTGGCAGGGAGTCGCCCACGTTCACCCACGTCACCCGGGGCTGCACAGCCATGAAGGCGTCGCACAGGGCGGTCTGGCGTACCCACGGAGAAGCCGATGCGTGGGAGACTGGCACGGTGGTGAGCGTCCTGGAGCGTGAGGTCTTCTCGGAGGCGGCGGCTGCCCGACTTCTGCGGGTGGCGCAGTCGACGCTGCACTACTGGCTGGAGGGCGACGAGCGCAAGGGACGCCGGCACAAACCCGTGCTACGCACCGAGCCGCGCGGCGGCCGTTCGGTCACGTGGGCCGAGTTCGTCGAGGCGGGGCTGTTGCGGGAGTACCGCCGTACCCACCGGGTGCCGATGGTCGAGTTGCGGGCGTTCATCGACCTGCTCCGGGAGGAATTCGGGATGCCCTACCCACTCGCCGACCGCCGACCGTACGTCGCCGGCAAAAAACTCGTTCTGCAAGCTCAGGCGGAGTCCGGTCTCGACCCGGAATACTGCCTGGTGGCCGCAGTCGGTAACCAGTTGCTGCTCACTCCTCCGTCGGCGGCGTTCGTCGAGCGGGTTACCTGGGACGGCGATGTCGCTGCCGGCTGGCGACCGGACCCCAACCCCCAGTCCCCGGTCCGTATCCTGCCAGATGTCCGGTTCGGTCGGCCATCGATCAAGGGGATCAGCACCGAGGTGCTCTGGGAGCAGGACGAGGCAGGGCTGGGCGTCGAGGAGATTGCCGAGACGTACCAGCTCGACGTGCCCGACGTGCGGTGGGCGCTGGCGTACGAGAACTCCCAACGCGCCGCGTGAGCAGGATCAAACCTGCCGAGGTTCGGTTCTATATCGATGCCGACCTCCTCGGCCTTGCGCGCGTCCTCGCCGATCTCCGAGCCGCGACCCTTCATCTACGCAGCCACATCTACGCAGCCACCCGAACCACGATGCGGCAGATCCCGCTGACCTGACGCGGTCGTGAGAGGCCATCGCCCACGGGCACAAGCGGAGCGACCGGTGGCGGTGGCTCGTCCTGGCCGGCGGGCCTCGTCACCGGTCGCCAGGCTCGGTCGGGAAGCGGTCCGCATCCGGGCCAACTTCTTACGTAACGATGACGTCCCGTCACTGTCGGTACCTAAATGTATATCGACGGCCGTAGCATTCTGCTGTCCCTCCGCCGGGCGGACCGATCCAGAGGAGAACATGTGAGAATGCCTTACGCGGCTCGGGTGGCAACGGCGACGGTTGTCGGTCTAGCCGCCGTCTCGCTCACCGCAGCCAGCTCTGCCAGCGCCACGGGATCCACGGCAGCCAACCGTCGCCCAATCTGCAACAGTGTGGGCTTCAACCTGCCAGCCACGGTCGGCGGGACGGTCACCATCCCGGTCACCGACCACGCCGCCGATCCTGACCTGACCCCGATCTCTCTGGTAGGGGTGTTCGGCGGTGCGCCCCTCGGGTCGGTGGTGATCTCCGACAACGGCACCGCCGCGACCACCAACGACGACGTCCTGATTTTCACCCGTACGAGTGGCAGCCGCGGCGCGGCGCACCTTTACTGGACCGTCTCGGACGGCACGCTCAACGCGCAGTGCGTCGCGACCGGTTACGACCTGCCGCCGGGTAACGGCTGACCCACTGACGCGACGACGGCAACAAACACGGCAACGGCACCAGCCCGCCGACGGCACGGAGCCGGAGGCGGGCTGGCGCGGCCGCTGGTCAACGGCTCATGGCCTGCTTCGCGGTCTGCTTGGCTGCCTGCGGGTCTGCGCCCTTGCCGACCTTCTTCAGCGCCTGGCGTAGCTCGGCCTCGGACATCTTCGAGTTGCCTTCGATGCCGGCCTCGTGTGCCTGCCGCCGCAGATCGTGCAGCTGATCGCGGTTACCCATCTCGACCTCCCGGATCCGGTACGGCACGCGTCCGGCGTGCCCCGATGTCCATCGGCTTCCCGGCCGACGGCGTGGCTAACGCCGACCGGTGGGTGACCGGTGCCGTCCACCAGGTGACCCGGCCTGCCCGGTGTGGGGCGAAGTAATAGCGCGGCCGCTGCGGGGTAGACCCAGGTGAGAATGCAACCAGATCGACCCGGAGGGTCACCATGACGACACCAGCCGCGCAGCCGCCCATGCGGACCAGCAACGAGGCCACCGAGGAGCAGCTCGCCGTCGCCCGGCGGCAGGGTCAGGCGTACGGCGGCGCGCTGCGCGCCATGGCCGAGGAGGACGGCGCGCTGAGCCAGCTGGCCGGCGACTACCTCGTGGCGTTCGTCAACGAGGAGGCGGAGGGCATGTACGAGCTATCCGGCGGTCAGCTGGTCTGGCGGGAAGCTGCCCCGGATGCGAACGTGCATCTGGAGGTCGCGGTCGCGGATGCCGCCGACGGCCGGTTCATTCCCGGTCTGGACGTGCGGATCACGGTCAGCCGCGACGGTCAACCGGTCGCCACCGCCGGCCTGCCGTTCCTGTGGCACCCGTTCCTGTACCACTATGGCGGCAACGCCTCGGTGCCCGGTCCCGGCCCGTACGACGTGACGGTCCGGATCGCGCCGCCGCAGTTCATGCGGCACGACCCGGTCAACGGCAAGCGGTACGCGACTCCGGTCGAGGTGCGCTTCGACCAGGTGATGTTCGCAAACGGGCGCAAGACCAGCCCGGACGCGCAGCCGCGGGGTGCCGACGCCCCGACGATCGGCGGGGACGGCGCCGGCCCACGCGACTGGGCGGACACCGCTGCCGCCTCCCGTACCTCGGACGACGCCGGTGCCCGTACCCCGCACGACGCCGCCGGGGTGCCGTCGATCGGCCGCTGGTAACGCCCGCGACATCGACTGCAGCTATTGGCGGCGGAGCGCCAACAATGGCTATCGGCGGCGGAGCGCCAACATGGCGATGTCGTCGACCAGCGGTCGGCCGTCCACCAGCGCGCCCATTGTCTCGGCGCAGGCCGTCTCGGCGCTGGTGGCGACCAACGAGTCGGACAACTGACGCAGGCCGTCGTCGATGGTCGGCCCCCACCGCTCCACCAGGCCGTCGGTGAAGAAGAACAGCAACGCGCCGGGATCGAGGGCGTACCTGCGCACCCGGCGTGGCCGGTGGATGCGGGTGCCGAGCGGAAGGTCTGCCGGTACCGGCAAGCTGTGTGCGGCGCGGCCAACGCCGATCATCACCGGCGGCGGATGGCCGGCCGTCGACATCGACACGACCGTCCGGGCGGGGTCGATCGTCGCGTAGCACACCGTCGCCATCATGCCCGGTTCGAAATGCTGCACCTTGCGGTCCAGCCGGGCGAGCACGTCGGCCGGGTCGGTGGTTTCCAGAGCGTACGCGCGCAGCGCGCTGCGCAGCCGGCCCATCACGGTGGCCGCGTGCAGCCCGCGTCCGGTGACGTCGCCGATCGCCACGCCGACCCACCCGTCGGGCAGCGGCAGTACGTCGTACCAGTCGCCGCCGACCCCGGCGTCGTGGCCGGCGACGTACCGGGCGGCGAACTCCAGCCCGGCGACCGCCGGTAGTTCGGTGGGCAGCAGGTCGTACTGCAGCGCCAGGGTGGCGGCGCGGTCGACCTGGCTTTCGCGGGCCTGGTCGGCCAGGGCGATCCGGTCGGCCAGCAGCCGCAGCATTTGTTCGTCGTCGCAGGCCGGCCCGCGTCGTCGGGTTGCCACGTGCAGCACTCCGCCGATCGAGCCGCCGATCGTCACCGGCACCGCCAGCAGTGACCGGATGCCCTGCCCCTGCAATGCCGGATGCGCCAGCGCGTCGTCGTCAGGGTCGGTCAGCGTGACCGTGTCACCGGTGGTCAGCACCTTGCCGGCGTACCCACGACCGAGCGGCAGCCGGGCCGGCGGTTCGTGGCCGGCCTCGATACCCCAGGCTGCGGCGGTGACCAGCTGCTGGGAGTGTGCGTCGAGCAGGCAGACGGCGGCGGAGTCGACGCCGAGCAGCCCGCCGGTGCGGGCCAGCGACTCGACCAGCAGCGCATCGAAGCCCAGCCGGGACAGGGCAGGGTCGGTGATCGCCTCGATGCGTTTGAGGCGCTCGTCCGCGTTCCCACCCTCGACCGACACGAACGCAGCCTAGTCGAGTGGCCGGCTCACCCGGGGGTGGTGGCCCGGTCCGGCTCCGCCTCGTCGCGGGCGTCGACGATCGCGGCCACCAGGTCATCCAGAGTGTCCATCCGCTGGCCGGGGCCGTCGAACTCCACCTCGACGCCGAACTCGGCCTCGACGGCGTCAACCAGTCGGAGCAGGCCCAGCGAGTCGACTCCCAGCGCGATCAGCGATCCGCCGTCGGTCAGCTGGTCGACCGGCACCGTGCCGCCGGTCGCCTCGTCGACCAGCTCCATCACCCGCTGCCGCAGCATCGTCGTGTCCACCGAGTCCTCCTTCGTCGTTACGTTGTTCGACGTCGTCCGCCCGGTCAGCATCGACCGCCGGCCTGGCGGACCAGGTCGGCGATCTCGGCGATCGTCGGGGTGTCGAAGAACGCGTCCAACGGCACCTCGACGCCGAGCCGACGGTGGATCCGGCTACTGATCCGGGTGATCGTCAACGAGTGCCCGCCCAGGTCGAAAAGGTCCTCGTCGATGCCGATCTCGGCGATCTGCAGCACGTCCTGCCAGATCGATCGGATTTCCTCGACGATTGGGTCGGCCTCGACGACCGGGCCGCCGCCGCCGGCCGGGTCCGTCGGGTCCGTACCGCCGGTCGTCGGTGCCGGCAGCGCGGCCCGGTCCAGTTTTCCGTTCGGGCTCACCGGTAGCCGGTCGAGCAGCACCCAGTCGGTGGGCACCATCGCCGTGGGCAGCGTCTCGGTCAGGTGCCGGCGCAGCTCGGCGACGGTCGGTGCGGCACCGCGGGGCGCCAGGTAGGCGACGAGCCGCGGCGACGCCTCGTCCGTACCGTTCAGCAGTACGGCGGCCTCGGCGAGAGCCGGATGCTCCAGCAGCCGGCCGGTGATCTCACCCAGCTCCACCCGGTGGCCGCGGATCTTCACCTGGTCGTCGGCCCGGCCGAGGAATTCCAAACGGCCGTCGGGCAGCCAGCGACACAGGTCGCCGGTGCGGTACAGACGACGGCTGGCGTCGGTGGAATACGGGTCGGGGACGAACCGCTCGGCGGTCAGCTCGGGGCGGTTCAGGTAGCCGTCGGCGACGCCCCGACCGCCCAGGTACAGCTCGCCGGGCACTCCGATCGGCACCGGCCGCCGCCGCCCGTCCAGCAGGTACGCGGTGGTGTTCGGCACCGGCCAGCCGATGGTGACCTCGTCCGGCTCCGGCGGGATCTCCGCCATCGTCGCGTAGATCGTCGCCTCGGTCGGGCCGTACCCGTTGACCAGCCGGGCCACCCGTGCGCGCAACTGGCGGGCCAGCGGGACCGCCAGCGCCTCGCCGCCGGTGACCGCCACCACCCGGTCGTCGAGCCCGGCCTCCAGCAGGACCCGCCAACCCGACGGAGTCGCCTGCACATGTGTCACCCGGCTCTCGCGCACCAGCCGCAGCACCCCGGCGCCGTCGAGCGCGCTGACCCCGGAGGCCACCACCACCTGGCCACCGGTGGTCAGCGGCAGGTAGACCTCGACCCCCGAGATGTCGAACGACGGCGAGGTCAGGTTGAGCCACCGGTCAGCCGGCCCACTGTCGAACATGTCCCGCATGCCGAGCAGGAGGTTGGCCAGCGCGCCGTGCGGGACACGTACCCCCTTGGGGCGCCCGGTGGAACCCGAGGTGTAGAGCACGTACGCCAGCTCGTCCGGGCCGGGCAGGTCCGCGGTCCCTGGGTCACCGGTTTCTGGGTCAGCGGTCGTCAGGTGGACCTGGTCGAGGGCGAGCACCGGTGACTCGGCGGGCAGGGCGGCCGCCGCACCGCTGGTGGTCAGTACCAGCGCCGGGGTGGCGTCGTCGAGGATCATTGCCTGCCGGGCCGGCGGATAGTTGGGGTCGACGGGCACGTACGCGGCCCGGCTGCGCAGCACCGCGAGCAGCGCGACGACCGCCTGCCAGGAGCGGTCCAGCAGCACCGCGACCAGCGATCCCGCCCCGACGCCACGGGCCCGCAGCAGCCCGGCGAGCCGGGCACTGGCCGCGTCGAGTTCGGCGTAGCTCAACGTACGTCCACCGTCGACGACCGCGACGGCGTCCGGTGTCCGCCGTACCGCCGCCGCGAACAGCAGCGGCACGGTCGCGTCGGCCGGGTAGTCGCGGCCGGTGGCGTTCCAGCCACGGCAGACCAGCTCGGACTCGGCGGGAGGCAGCACCGGCAGGTCGTCCACCGGCTGTTCCGGGTCGGTGGCCACGGCGGCCAGCAGGGTCCGCAGGTGGTCGCCGATCCGGGTGACGGCGGCGGCGGTAACAGCCGTCGGGCTGAACTGCAGGCTAATCTCCAGGTGCTCCCGGCCGCTGTCCGGTGCCGGCCCGTCGACGACCTGGATGTGCAGCGCGTTGCGGGCCGCGCCGCTGAACATCGCCCAGTCGACGGTGGTCGGCACCGCGGCGAACATGGGTTCCGGCGCGCGGCGGCGGTAGCCGATCGACACCGGGGTGAGCGCGGGCGCCGGCCGCAGCCCGGTGGCCACGTGCGCCAGCGGGACGGCCCGGAACCGGTTCAGCGCCCGCGTCTCGTCCCGGACGGCGTGTGCGAGGTCGCGGAAACCCGCGTCGTCGGGCACCGGAACGGTCACCGGCAGTTCGTTGACGAACAGGCCGATCTCGTCGGCGTCGTCGGCGGTACGGGTCGACACCCCGACACCGACCGGGACCTGCTGGTTGCCGTACCTGTGCAGCAGCGCGTGCACCGCGGCCAGCAGCAGCTCGAACCGGGTGACCCCGAGCTTGCGCCGGGCCTGGTCGAGCCCGGCGACCAGACCCGGCTCCAGGACCACCGGTACGGCGTCGCCGGGTTCGGCGCCGGTCGGCACCCGGGTGAGACCGGGCAGCACCAGCCCACCCGGGCCGGACCAGCGGGTGGCCCAGTGGTCTGCGGCCGCCGCCGACTCGGCCGCGACCCGGTCCCGTTCGGTGCCGGCACGTGCCGCGTACCCGTCGGTCGGTGCCGCCGGCAGTTCGACCGGGCGACCGGCGCGGGCGGCACCGTACGCCGCCGCCAGGTCCCGGACCAGCACGTCCTTGGACGTACCGTCGAAGACCAGGTGGTGGGCGGTGATCAGCAGCAGGTGCCGGCCACCGGCGGCGGGGATCAGACTGAACCTGGCCAGCGGACCGGTGCGCAGGTCGTGGCGGCGGGCGATCTCCGCCGCGATCAGCCGGTCGACGTCCGCGCCACCGGCCGGCGGCGTCAGCCGCCGCAGCGTCGGGCGGTCGGCGGCCGGGGCGAGTCGCGGTACGCCGTCGCTGTCGTCGACCCGGGTGGCCAGGACCGGGTGCCGGTCGACGACGGCGGCGCACGCCGTGGCCAGCGCCGCCTGGTCCAGGCCGGCGGCGAACCACACTCCGAGAGCCATGTGGTACGCCGTACCCGCCACCCCGGCCTGTTCGGTGAACCAGACGGCGTGCTGCGCGTACGTCGCTTCGGCGGTGCCCACGGGATCCTCCTGATGCTGCTGCTTGTCGATGTCGGACGGTGCGGCCGGGTCGGAGCCTGTTCAGCCCGACGGGTCGAACAGCGCGGCCAGCGTCCGTTTGAGGACCTTGCCGGCCTCGTTGCGGGGCAGTGCCTCGACGACCAGCACCCGGGCCGGCAGTTGGTAGTCGGCGAGCCGGTCGGCCAGGAATGCGCGCACCGTGGGCAGGGTGAGTTCGTGCGGCGGCTGTCCGGCGCGGGGCACCAGCACCGCCCCGACCGCCGACCCGAGCACGGGGTGCGGGACGGCCACCACGGCCGCCTCACCGACGGCCGGATGTTCGTGTAGCGCGGCCTCTACCTCCAGCGAGGAGATCTTGAAGGCACCGGACTTGATTATGTCCTGGTGCCGGTCGGCGAGGTACAGGTAGCCGTCGGTGTCCAGCCGGCCGAGATCGCCCATCCGGACCCAGCCCTGACGGAACGTCGCCTCGGTGGCCGGGCCGTCGCGGTAGTACGAGCGCGGATGCGGGCAGCGCAGCCAGACCTCGCCGACGCTGCCCGGCGGCAGCGGCCGGCGCTGTTCGTCGGCGATCATCAGCTGACCGTCGGCCGGCCGGCCCACAGCGGCCCGCCGTGCCGGGTCGAAGATCATCACGGTCTGGGCGGGGGCGGCCTCGGTCGACGAGTAGTAGTTGACGATCGTCGCGGCCGGGAACGTCGTCGCCAGCCGGGTGGCGACCGCCGGTGCGAGCGCCGCCGCCGTCGACCCGATCAGCATCACGCCGGAGGTGTCCCGGCCCCGCAGGGCACCGGAGTCGAGCAGTTCGATCGCCATCGACGGGACCAGGAAGACGGTGCCGGTGCCGGGCGCGGTCACCAGGCGGGCGAACCGTGCCGGAGTGAAACGGGGCAGGGTCAGCGCGGCCGGCTTCGCGGTCAACGCGTTGAACAGCATGGTCTGCCCGGCGTTGGTGCCGATCGGGAAGGCATGCAGGAATCGCTCCGAGTGGGCCAGGGCCAGCCGGCGCGGGTGGTTCGGCGCCCCGGCCACCAGGTTGGCGTGACTGGCGCCGACGCCCTTGGGTCGGCCCGTGGTGCCCGAGGTGTAGAGGATCTGAGCCAGGTCAGCGGGTCGCACCGGGGGAGCGGACGCGCCGGTGCCGTCGGCAACCGGGCCGTCGGCGACCAGGTCGGCGACCGCCAGCGGCGCGACCCCGGTGGGTACGGCCGGCGGCGGTCCGGCCGGAGCGGTCAGCGGGCCGTGCAGGACCAGCCGGGCGGCGCAGTGCCGCACCGCGTACTCCAGTTGGGCCGGGGCGAGGCGGTCGGACAGCGGCACCGCGACCGCACCGGCCCGCAATACCCCGCAGTACGCCACGGCGTAGCCGGTCCACTCCCGCGCCGCGAACACCAGCGCGACCCGGTCACCGGGGGCCACCCCGGCCCGTCGCAGCGCGGCGGCGACCGCCAGCGACCCGGCCCGCCAGTCGGCGAAGGTGAGCTGGTCCACGCCGTGGACCTCAATGGCGACCCGGTCGGGGTGCAGGGCGCAGCGCCAGTCGAGCAGCTCGGGTACGGTCCGAGCGGCCGGCGCGGCGGCCGGCCGCCGGGGGACACCGGTAGCTGGGCTCATCGGCCACCGCCGAGGGACGCCGCCATCCGGGCCTGCCGGCCACCGCCGGGGGACGCCGCCACCCGGGCCTGCCGAGTCTCGATGCCGACCAGGTCGTCCGGCGGAGCGTCCGGCACCTCGTCGTCGAACCGGGACAGCACCCGGGTGCGCATCGAGACGATCGCGGTCAGCGCGATGCAGACGCCGAAGGCGATGTAGAGCAGGGCGATGCCCCGGCCCGGACCGACCCCGATGACCTGCCCGACCGTGTCGGCCAGCGCCCCGTCCGGCATCAGCAGCGGCTCCATCAGGCTGGTGGCCAGCGGGGCGATCACCCCCCAGCCGAGTGGCATCGTCGACCAGGCGACCATCTGGTTGAGCGCGAAAACCCGACCGTGGAACCGGGGCGGCACCTTGATCTGGATGATCGTGTTGTAGATGCCGTTGACCAGGCCGAGCGCGCAGTACATGCCGAACGCCCCGGCACCGATGACGAGCAGGCTGGGGCGCAGCCCGGTCACCGCGCAGGCCACCGCGATGCCCAGCGTGCCGATCAGCACGGCCCGCATCCGGTAGCGGCGCGGGCCGCCCCAGACCAGCATCACCAGCCCGCCGACGGCCGCGCCGACCCCGCCGGTGAGCGCGATCTGGGCCACCTCGGCCAGCTCGGCGAAGCCCAGCACCAATGGGGAGAGCAGGAACAGCACCGGGAACAGGAACAGGTTGAGGGCGGCGAAGAAGGCGAGCATGCCGCGGAACTCCCGGCGGCGAAGCGAGTAGCGCAACCCACCGAGGATCTCCTGCCCCAGGCTCTCCCGCCGCTGCAGCGCCAGCGTGCGGGGGAACCGGATGGCGATCAGCACCGCGACGGCGAAGACGTACGCCACCACGTCGATGATCATGATGCCGCGCAGTCCGACCGCCTCCAGCAGCGCGACCGCCAGCAGCGGCACCATGAACTGGGTCAACCCGACCGCGGTCTGGGTAAGGCCGTTGGCGTGACCGAGGAAGCGTTTCGGCACCAGCTGCGGCACCGCCGACACGAACGACAGCCGTTGAAACGCCAACGCCACCGACAGCCAGCCGACGAGCAGGTAGAAGTGCCAGATCTCGGCCCGGTCGGCGATCAGCAGCCCGGCCATCACCGCCTTGGCGCCGCCGGCGGCGACGCTGGCGGCCAGTAGTACCCGGCGGCGACTTGTCCGGTCGATCAACGCCCCGGCCAGTGGGGCGATCAGCAGCCCGGGAAGCAGGCTGACGATGGAGAACAGGGCGAACCGGGCCAGCGAACCGGTCTCCAGGTAGATCCACAGTGGTACAGCGAAGTTGGTCAGCGCGGTGCCGGTGGTGGTGACGATCTGGCCGGCCGCGACCAGACCGAACCGGCGCAGGCTGGGCTGTGGCCCGCCTGCCCGGTCCGGTCCGGTCGCCACCCGGTCCGGTGCCGACGGTCCGGACCGGGCCCCCGGCGGGTCGGCGGCCGGGCCTCGGTCGGAGACCGCGTGCAGCCGCCACGCCGGGTCGTCCACCCCCGCGCCGTCGGTGGGTGGCACGTCGGATTCGACCGGTGCGTCCAGCGGCGTCTCGCCCGCCGGCGGCGAGTCCAGCCGCAGATGGACGCCGGTGACGATCTCCGCCAGCTCGCCGGCCCGGTACTTGAGGAAGTAGTGCCCTGCCTCGTCGATCACCGCCAGTGCGGTGCGGTCGGACAGGAAGTGCCACTCCTGGAAGCGTTCCTCATGGAAGTCGGTGCCCCGGTCGCGTTCCCCGACCACCGAGATCACCGGGGCGCGCAGCGGGGTCACCTGGTCGCGCAGCAGCGCGGTGAAGTAGTCCTCGGAGGCCCGGGCGTCGTGGCGCATCGCCCGGATCAGGAACGCCGCCTCCTCCGGGTCGAGGGAACCGATCGACGTGCCCTGCGCCTGCAGCCAGGTGCGGTAGATCCGGTCGCTGCGGACCCGCTCCACCAACCGCAGCCGCAGCAGCGGACCGAGCAACCCGCCGGTCGGCCGGCCGAACGGGAAGATCGCACCGAGGTAGACCGCGGTCAACTCCCGCCCGGCCTCCTCCAGCCGGCGGGCCACCTCCACGGCGAGCGCCCCGCCGGGCCCACAGTGGCCGTAGAGGATCAGCGGTCCGTCGACCCGGTCCAGGATCTCCGCGACCACGCCCTCGGCGACTTCGTCGATCGGCGCCGGCTCGTCGGCCAGCCCGATGTCGTGCCCGGGCATCGCCACCGACAGCAGCCGCCAGTCGGCCGGCAGCGCGTCGGCGAGCGGCTGGTAGACCACCGCGCTGCCGCCGCCGTACGGGACACAGACCAGGGTGGCGACCCGCCTGGCGGCGGAGACCGGTGCGGTCAACTCGTGCAGCAGCCGACCCCGCTCGGCGTCACCGTCGGTCAGCAGGGCGGCGAGTTCGCGTACCGTCCGGTACCGGAACAGGTCCATCACGCTGACCGCCGGAGGCGCGCCGTCCCCGGCGCGGACCGTCGGCAGTTCCCGGCGCAGCCGGGCGACCACCTGGGTGGCCAGCAGCGAATGCCCGCCCAGCTCGAAGAAGTCGTCGTCGGCGCCGACCCGGGGCACCTGCAGCACCGCCTGCCAGACGGTTGCGATCAGCGTCTGCACCGGGCCGATCGGCTCAACGTACTCCCGGGCGGGTTGATCGTCGCCCGGATCCGGCAGCGCCCTGCGGTCGATCTTGCCGTGATCCTGCAGCGGCAGCCGGTCCAGCCAGCAGTACCGACTGGGGATCATGTGGTCCGGCAGCCGGTCGGCGAGCAGCCGGCGCAGCTCGGCCGGCTCCGGCTCGTGCGCCGGCCCGTGCGCCGGCCCGTGCGCCGTTTCCGGTGCCGGGTCCTGCGGAACGCGTTCCAGGTAGCCGACCAACCGGTCGTCGCGCAGCAGTACGGCGGCCTGCCGTACCCCGGGAAGCTCGCGCAGCGCCGCCTCCACCTCACCCAGCTCCACCCGGTAGCCGCGGATCTTGACCTGGTGGTCAGTGCGGCCGAGGAAGAGCAGCTCGCCGTCGGCGCGCCACGCGCCGAGGTCACCGGTGCGGTACAGCCGGGAGCCGGGCGGGCCGAACGGGTCCGGGACGAACCGCTGCCCGGTCAGTCCGGGCCGGTTCAGGTAGCCGCGGGCCAGCCGGTCGCCGCCCAGGTACACCTCACCCGGTACGCCGATCGGCACCGGCCGCAGCCGGGCGTCGAGCACGTGCACCCGGGCGTACGGCAGCGGACGGCCGACCGGCACGCTGCCCGGCCCCCGCTCGTGCGCCGACACCCGGTACGTGGTCACGCCGACGGTGGCCTCGGTCGGTCCGTAGTGGTTGAACACCGGCACGCCGTGCCCGGCCAGGTCCGCCGCCCAGTCCAGGTCGGCCGCCTCGCCGCCGAGGATCAGCGCCCGCCGGGGCAGCAGCCGTGCGGTGTCCACCTCGGCGGCCAGCGCCCGCAGATGCGACGGCGTCATCTTCAGGTAGTCGATCTGCCCGGCGCGCAGCGCGTCGGCGAGCTCCTCGCCGGTGCACCGCCTCGGCACCAGATGGACGCAGCCGCCGGTCGCCAGCGCCAGGTAGAACACGGTGACGCTGAAGTCGAACGACAGCGACTGCAGCAGCGCGTACCGTCCGGCCGGCACGACGTCGAACCGTTCGGCGACGCCGTCCAGATAGTTCAGCACCTGCCGGTGGGCGACCGCGACCCCTTTGGGCACGCCGGTCGAGCCGGAGGTGTAGATGACGTAGGCCAGGTCGTCGCCGCCCGCCGCCCCTGCCGGCGGCCCGGTCGGCTGTCGCGCGACGACCGAGGCGATCCGGTCCAGGCAGGTCGCCTCGGCGAGAGCCGGCGGGGCCGCGTCGCCGCCCAGCTCGGCGCGGATCTCGCTGCTGGTCAACACCACTGTCGGGGCGGCGTCGGCGAGCATCAGCTGCAACCGGGCGGGTGGCTGCTCGGGATCGAGCGGCAGGTAGGCCCCGCCGGCCCGCAGTACGGCGAGCAGTGCGACCGCCAACTGCACCGACTGGTCCAGGCAGACGCCGACCAGGTGGCCCGGCGCGACACCGTGCTCCCGCAGCTGGTGGGCCAGCTGGTTGGCGCGTCGGTCCAGCTCGGCGTAGCTGATCAGGTCGTCGCCGTGGACCACGGCGGGTGCCTGCGGGGAGGCCGTGGCGTGCCGGGTGACCAGGTCGCCGAGGGTGACCGCCCCGGCAGTGGCCGGTCGTGGCCGGTCGGTGCCGGGCACCGGGCCGGTGCTGAACGCGGTCAGCTGCCGCTGCTGTGCGTCGTCGAGCAGCGGCAGGTCCACCACCGGCCGGTCCGGGTCGGCCACCGCGGCGAGCAGCAACGCCCGGTAGTGCCCGGTGAGCCGTGCCACGGTGGCGGCGTCGAACAGGTCGGTGTTGTAGACCAGCATGGCCCGCAGCCCGTCGTCGGTCTCGCTGACGTAGAGCGACAGGTCGAACCGGGCCGCCGCCGCGTCGCTGCCGAACGCCCCGGTGGTGATCCCGCGCGGCCAGCTGCTCTGCGCCCGCGAGTAGTTCTGCAGGGTGAACAGCACCTGGAACACCGGTGCCCGGCTGACGTCGCGGGCGACGTTGAGTTCCTTGACCAGACGTTCGAACGGGACCTCCTGGTGGCTCAGCGCCCGTAGCACCCGCCCCCGGGTACGGCGCAGCAGCTCACCGAAGCTCGGCTCACCGCTAGCATCCCCGCCGGCACCGCCACCGCTGGCGCTGTTGGCCGGTGCGCGGGACAGGTCGGCCCGGATCGCCACCGTGTTGACGAACAGCCCGACGAGGTTCTCCACCTCCGGCACCACCCGGCCGGCGACCGGTGATCCGACGGCAAAGTCCCGCTGCCCGGTGTACCGGAACAACGTCGCCTGCCAGCCGGCGAGCAGCGTCATGTAGAGGGTGCTGCGGTGGGCCCGGCTCAGCCGGCGCAGCGCCGCGGTGAGCTCGGCATCGAAGCCGAACCGGTGCACGTCGCCGGCGTACGACTGCACGGCGGGTCGGGGCCGGTCGGTCGGCAGCTCCAGCGGCGGTACTCCGGCGAGCGTCCCGGTCCAGTAGGTGAGTTCCCGCTGGGCGGCCGGTCCGTCACCGCGTACCCGTTGCCAGGCGGCGTAGTCGGCGTAGTCGATGGCCGGTGCCGACGGCACCGGCAGACCGTCGGTGAGCGCGCCGTAGAGGGCGGCGACCTCGGCCAGCAGCAGGTTCAGCGACCAGCCGTCGCTGACGATGTGGTGCATCCCGACGTGCAGCACCTGGTCGTCGTCGCCGAGCCGGACCAGGAGCACCCGCAGCAGCGGTGCGACGGCCAGGTCGAACGGGGTCCGCACGGCGGCGTCGACCAGCTCCCGGGCGTGTGTCTCGTCGTCGGCGTCGAGCACCGTGAACGGTACGGTGACCTGCGGTACCACCTCGACCCGCGGCTCGCCGTCGAGGTTCTCGGTGAACCGCATCCGCAGGCTGTCGTGGCGGGCCGCGGCGGTGTCCACTGCGGCGCGCAGCAGGTCGGCATCGAGCGGGCCACCCATCCGTACCGTGCTGTGTACGACGTAGCCGGCGGTGCCCGGCGTCAGCTGCTCGGTGAACCAGATCCGTTCCTGACCGAACGACAGTGCCGGACTTTCCCCATTTCGGTGCTGAATCACTTGTGATTGGATCGGGACATCCTGCGCTGGTACGTCGAGATTCGTCACCCAGATTGCCTTTGATTTGTCTACATGAACCATCAGCCTGACTCCCGTCGTCGGCACAGCGGAATCAACTTTTGGTGCACTGTGGTGCAGACGAACGATCGATTCGATGCACGTCGTGCCGTCGTACCGTCAGGAATGCGATTCGCCGATGCCATCGTGCCCACCGAGTGGGCCATGGACGAGTTGATCCACGCGGAATTCCACGGTGGTCGGACCGAGAACGCGCCGTTGACCTGGGCGCAGCAGGTCATGTGGCGGGCCGCCACCCTGTCGAGGACCCAGCACCTGTTCCTCAACCTGCGCCGGGTGCTGGCGGTGCCGCGTCGGGCCCCGGCCGATCTGTCCAGCGTGGTGCGGGCGATCGGCACGCTGGTCGGCCGGCACAGCGGGCTGCGTACCCGGGTATGCCGGACGGCGGACGGTACGTCGCGGCAGGAGACCGCGGCGGCCGGACAGGTCCCGGTCCTGGTGGTTGCTGGCACCGGCGACGGCGTCGCGGCGGCGGCCGAGCTCACCCGCCGGCTGGGTGACGTCGCCTTCGACCACGGTCGGGAGTGGCCGGTGCGGTTCGCCGTGGTGCAGGTCGACGGCGTGGTACGCCAGCTGGTGCTGATCTTCAGCCACTCGACCGTGGACGCGTACGCCGCCGAGGTGGTGCTGCGGGACCTGCGGCTGATCCTGCTCCGTGGTGCCCTGGGCACCCCGGCCGGGCTGCAGTCGGTGGACGTGGCCCGCCGCCAGCACGGGCCGGACCAGCGGCGCTCGGCCCGTACCGTGGCGTACTGGCTCCGGCAGTACCGCCGGCTCGCCGACGTCTCGCTCGACGAGCCGGTGCCGCCGGCCACCCCACGGCTGCACCGGGGCACGCTGGTCTCGTCGGCCGCCGCCACCGCCGCCCGGATGGTCGCCGCCCGGCACCGGGTGAGCGTCTCGACGGTGCTGCTCGCCGCCACCACGGCACTGTCGGCCGGGGCGACCGGGCGTCAGGTCTGCGGACTGTTCAACATGTCGCACAACCGCTTCCGGCCCGAGTACGTCAATGCGATCGCCAATCTCGGTCAAATCGGCTTCTGCGTGCTGGACATCGCCGATCGGCCGGGATTCTTTGAGCTGTTACCACGGATCTATCGGGTCGCGCTAGACGGCTATTTGCACGCCTACTACGACGCCGTTGCGATGCGGACGATGTTCGAGGAACTCGGCTACGACTACACCACCGCATTCCTGCCGCACTACTATTTCAACGACGTCCGGCTGCCCGGCGGTGATCTGGTGGACGACGCGCCGCCGTTCGCCGAGCAGCGGTTGCGGGCGGCCGCCGACGGCAGTCGCTTCTCCCGGACCGACGGCCTGGACGCCGCCTCCTGGCACCGCCTGCTGCACGTGGTGGACGAGCCGGAGGCGCTCGGCCTCACCTACACGGTCGACACCCGGTTCCTGGCGCCGGAGACGATCGAGCCGTACCTGCGCGACCTGGAGGCGCTGCTCATCGAGGCCGCGTACCGGGACGTGCCCTGGCCCTGGCAGCCCGGCGGACGCGGCTGAGCCGACCGGTACCCAACATCCGGGTCGCCGGGCCGTCCGCCGCCGTGGCACCGCTGACCTGGAGCCAACGCGCCACCTGGCCGGACCGGGCTGCCTTCGACGCCGCCCCGGCGATGCCCACCTGCCCCGCACCCTGCGGGTGCCCGACCGGGTCGACACCGACGTCGAGCGGCTGAGCCGGCGGTCGGGCTGCTCGTCGAGCGGCACGCTGCGCTGTGGACCGGCTTCCAGCCGGCCGGCGACGACCCGCGCCAGGTGGTCGCGGCCACCGGCACGCTGCCGGTACGCCTGTTCGCCGTACCGCCGTCGCGGGCCGACCCCGACGGCGCGCGGGCCGCGACGGAACTGGCCGCCGACCCGGTGGACCACCGTGACGAGTGCGCCCTTCGGGTCGGCCTGTTCCAGATCTCCCCCCGGGTGCGCCAGATCGCGTTGGTGTTCAACCACGCTGCGGTCGACTACTACGCGGCCGAGATCGTGCTACGTGACCTGCGGCTGCTGCTACTGCGCGGGGCGGTCCCGATGCCGGCCGCCTGGCAGTTGGTTGATGTCGCGGCCCATGAGCAGCATGAGTGTTCCCGCTCGGATCACGCCGCACGCTACTGGCCGGAACACCTCACCCCGGTTCCCGGGGTGAGGTGTTCCCGGTCGCCGTCCGGCGCCGGGTCAGCACCGCCACCGTGCTTCTGACGATGTCCGGCAACCGGTTCCGGGCCAGGTACGACTCCGAGGTCGCCAGTCTCAACCAGATAAATTTGTGCCACCTGGACCTCCCGCACAGACCAGCAGCGGCGGGGCCGGGCGGCTTCGCCGAGCTGCTGGCCCGGACCTGGCAGGCGTCGCTGTCCGCGCACCGGTATGCCTACTACGACCCGGTGGCGATGGCCCAAGCCTTCGCCGGTCAGGGCCACGACCTGGCCAGCGCCCCTCGCGTCGTACTGCTTCGTCAACGATCTGTGGCCGCCACGCGGATCCGGACCGGCGCCAACGGTAGCGCCCGGGCAACTCATGACGATGACCGAATGAAGCTGCTGAGCTGGGATGCCGCGCCCGCCCGCTTCGCCTGGCGGTGTCGGTTCCAGGTGATGGACGCCTCCGACGGGGTGTCGCTGGTGGTGATGGCGGTCCAGATCGAAAGCTGCTGTGGAGTGTCGAGGTGACCCTGACCGAGGCGGCCTGTGCCGGTGCGTGACGGACCGGTAGCCGCCCGATGGTGCCGGCTGCGATCAGCGTCGCCGTACCGTTGCGACGACAGCGCACGTGGCTGCCTCCCGGTGGCCTGCTCCCCGGGGCGGCCCGTCAGAGGCACGGAAGTGCCCTGCCCCCATCCACGTTTGTGCGGGGATGGGGGCAGGTCGCGGTAGGCGTGGTTGCCTACGGGCCGCGTGTTGGCTTCCGCAGGTGACCTGATTGGCCACCGCGACCGGGTTCGCCGGCGTGAGGGGAGCCACTGAGCCTGAGCAGGTTAGCGGTGGCGGCGGCAGGTGCTGAGGTGGCCTTGGACGATGGTGAGCTGCGCCGCACCTCGACGTGGAGCCTGGTGTGGAACACGTCGTCGCTGGTTGCCCTCGGCGCGGTCGTCTGGATGACGCTGAAGGTGGCCGGGGTCCGGGACGCACGGGCGCGCGGGGTGCTCACCGTGGTCGTGCTGATCCTCGCCGCGTGGTTGCTGCCGGTCCGGATTCAGCTGATCGCCGGTCAGATCAACATGTTCCTGCTGCTCCTGGTGCTGCTGGACTTCCGGGGCGGTGGCGGTCGCTGGCGTGGTGTGGGCATCGGCATCGCCGCCGGTCTGAAGGTGACTCCGCTGATCTTCATCGGCTACCTCGTCGTCACCCGGCAGTGGCGGGCCGCCGGCACCGCCCTGGGGGCCTTCCTCGGCACGGTGGTGGCCGGTTTCGCTGTGCTGCCAAGGGACTCGCTGACCTACTGGAGCGGGTTGGTGCTGCACTCGTCGCGTGCCGGTGGTGTCTTCGACACTCCGAACCAGTCGTTGTCCGGGGCGTTGGCCCGGGTACTCGAGGGAGAGCAGTTCGCTCGGTGGTGGCTGGTGATCCTGGCCGGCGTGGCGGTCTTCGGGCTCGCGGTGGCCAGGTACGTCTACCTGCGTGGTTCGGACTTCCTGGGATTCTCGGCTGCGGCGGTCACCGGCCTGCTGGTGTCGCCGGTGAGCTGGGAACACCACTGGGTGTACGTGATCCCGTTGCTCATCTGGCTGGCCTGCCGCGCTTACCAGACCCGTTCGGCATGGCTCGCCGTCGCGACCGGGGTGTTGGTGCTGGTGTTCACCATCCGGGTGTTCAGCCTGGTGGGCATCCCGGAATCGCCTCCGTCACCGATGGAGCTGGCCGTCTGGCAGAAGGTGGTTGCCGCGATGTTCCCACTGACCGGACTTGCCCTGCTGATACTCGGTCCCATGTGGGTACGTCGCGACTTCCCATCGGAGCCGGCGGCGCGACCCGTCGAGCCGCCGCTTCGTGAACTGGTATCGGCATCGGCCAGATGACGGACGGACCGAGGCGGTCGTACCGGGACGGCGAGGTTGCCGTCCCGGTACGGCGTTCGGCAATGCATGGCCCGGCACGATGTTCGCGCGCCTGCCGGCCCGGCGTCATGGGTGCCCGCGGCTTGTGGCCCTGGCGGGTGCCGGACTCACCGGACGGGCGCGGTACTGCCTCTGACCACCAGTTCGGTGGGGAGCAGGATGTGTCGCGGGTCGGCTGCCGCGCCGGTCCGGGCCTGCTCGACGGCTACCCGCAGCGCCTCCGCCGCCGCCCGCCCCTTCAGCACGACGTCCTGGCGCACCGTGGTGAGGGTCGGCCGGATCTGGGTGGCCAGGGGATTGTCGTCGAAGCCGACTACCGAGACGTCACCGGGAACACGCATGCCCAGCGCGGTCGCTTCCTGGATGACCCCGTAGGCGATGGCGTCGGAGAAGCACAGGACGGCGGTGGGCGGGTCGTCGCGGTCCAACAACAGCCGTGCGGCTGCGCGGACGGCGTCGATCCCGCCGCTGGGCTCACGAGCCACGACCGGGCGGATCGCGGCGGCGTCCAGGGCGTCGAACCATCCCAGCATCCGTTGTCGGGAGGGGTAACCATCTGCCAGCGAAAGGGGATCCTCGATGAGTCCGTGCTCGCCGTGCGTCCCGGACAGCAGAAAGCCGACCCGGCGATGGCCCAGGTCGACGATGTGTTGCGCGGCGGCGCGGGCACCTGCCCGGTCGTCCACGTTGACGCAGGTCACGGTCGCGACAGGCTTCTGGTCCACGAAAACCAGGGGAAGTCGCCGGCGGGACAGCCAGTCGACCGCGGGTGAGGTCGGATCACACGCGTAGACCAACGCGCCGTCGATGGCGACGTCACGGGCCGGGATGATCCCGCCGCTGCTGGCGGAACTCAGCAGGGTGAGCGCGAGGCCGGTGGGGGCCAGCTCCTCGGCGATCGCGCCGAGGAAGCTGGTCGCCACCAGATCGGTGAATGCGAATCGGAGGGATTCGGTGAGAACAATACCCACCGCGCCGGTTGTGCCTTTGGCCAGTGCGCGTGCGGCAGGATCGGGGCCGACATAGCCAAGTTCCTGAGCGGCGGCAAGAATGCGCTCTCGCAGGGTACTGGAGAGTTGGTCCGGGCGGGAGAAAGCGTTTGAGACGGTCATGCGGCTGACGCCCACCCGGTCCGCGATGGTCTGCAACGTCACTCGTGGGGCCACGCCCACCGCCTCTCGTCCACCTACTGAGGTGAGGCGAGGTTATCAGGCAGGGCTGTGCTCGGCCGGGGCGATCGCCTGGGCCGCCCGCTGCAGGCCCTTGGCCAGTGCAAGCCGGACGAGCCGGGTGCGCTGGGTGCGTTCGACGTGCGGCACGACGGGCGCTGTTGACGTTGCGGGAAACCTCGTTGATTGCTCCGACGAAGCCAGATGCCATTTCCATGATGATCACCCCTCGACTGACCGGTTAACCTCTATACCGGTACAGTACGCGAGTCTTCTATACCGGTCAAGGGACTTCTTGCCGATACGCCTGAACGATCTCGACCAGCTGTCGTTGCTCGGCCGCGAAGTCCCGTCTCGTCGGGGCGTCCGGGTTCGGGTCGAGGATGATCTCGACCGCTCCGCACTCGGTGAGCGCCCTGACGTCCCCGACGACCTGGGCGAGGGTGCCCACGCCGAGCGGACGATCCGGGCCCGCGGACCGGGCCTGCAGCCGGGCCTTGATCCGGGGGACCAGAGCCGGAACCGGTCGACCCGCCTCGGCGGCCGCCGCCGTCAGCGCCGGCAAACCTCTGTTCCTGAGCCAGTCCAGGGTCGGATTGATCGGGTGCCAGGCCGTGCCGAACCGGGCGGCCCGGCGGATCGCGGCCCGGCTGGCGCCACCGACCCAGACCGGCATCTCGCCTCCGGGTGGGGCCGGCCCCGTCGCGACATCGGAAAATCCGTGTTCGCTGGAGCTGACCGTGTCGGCCGCCCAGGCTCTCGTGATCACCCCGAGGTGGGAGTCGGTGGTGCGGCCCCGTTGCCGCACGTCGAGCCCGAGCGCCGCGAACTCGGTGGCCGCCCATCCCGAGCCTACGCCGAGGACGAACCGGCCCTGGCTGAGCAGCTGCAACATGGCACTCATCCGGGCGGTCAGCAACGGATGACGGTACGGCAGCACCGCCACCGAGGTACCAAGTCGGATCCTCTCGGTCTGCGGGAACAACCAGGACAGCAGCACGAAGGGGTCGTAGAACGGCGCCGGATACACCGAGGTCACCTCGGCGGTGGGCGCCACATGGTCCGACACGACCAGGGTGGACAGGTCGTTGTGCTCGGCGAACCGGGCCCAGTCGAGGAACGCCTCCGGGACCGCCTCGGGCCCGAAGTTCGGCACGTTGATTCCCAGCCTGGCCATCACGCCGCCTGGACGAGATAGGCGTGGAAGGGCGCGGAGAGCTGCTCGGCCGACAACCCGGTGTCCGCGCGCCGGGCGATGCCCGGCAGTACCGCCGACACGGCGTCGATCAACCGACCGGTCGTCTGGGGGTCGGGGTTCATCGCCGGCGGAACGGACTCCTTGCCCGCGGCGAAGACGATCTCACCGACCCCGGCTGCGGCCGCCACCGTCCGGCAGATCGCGCACGGTTCACAGCTCGAGTAGACGACGGCGCCGCGCAGATCGGCCGACCCGGTGCGCCGTGCCGCGTCTCGGATGGCGGTCACCTCCGCGTGCGCGGCCGGATCCAGGTCGGTCAGCGCTGTGTTGACGCCAGCACCGATCACCGTCCCGTCCAGCGCCACCACGGCGGCGAACGGCAACTGGCCGGCCGAGCCGTGCACCCGGGCCGCCTCGACGGTCCTGGCCAGGACTCCGGGCTCGCCACCGATCGACGGCAGCGCCGCACCGATCAGCTGCCCGAGCGGCAGGGCCGAGTCTTGAAACAAGGTCACCTGCACGCCCGCCGGCCCGTCGAGCCGGGCGTTCAGGGAACCCCACGGCGTGCGTCGGGGCGCGGCGATCAGCCGTGCGCCCGGTGCGTCGCCGAGGACGTCGACCGCCGCAACCGCGTCGTCGACCTGGAACGCGAGTCGTACCGGAGTGCTCGGAGTACCGTCGGTCTCGACCTCGGCGATGAATGCGGCCTGAGCCTCGTTGGCTAGCTCCAGGGTGGCCTGGCCGGCGGCCAGGATGGCCACCCGCGCGCCTTTCGGGCCGGCCATTGCGGCCAGCTCGGTGAGCCCCAGCGAGTCCCGGTAGTAGCGGAGCGCGTCGTCCACATTTGGTACGACCAGGACGACCCGTAGCTGCGAAACGTTCAGTTCTGCCATATCGGCACCCTAGAAGCTGACTCGCCACTGTGGGGGCGCCAACACGCGGAGCGACGTTTGTGTCCGCGGCGGACCGGACATCAGGATGCCCGGTCCGGCCGGGGCGCTGCACGACGCCAGACGGACGCGTCGGGTGCCGACCGGTCGGAGCCGCCCGAGCGGCGGGGTCAGCGGGAGGCGACGCCGGCCCGGCGCTTGCTCCACACATCGAAGGCGACCGCGGCCAGCAGCACCGCACCCTTGACCAGCATGACGTTCTCACTGGGGGCGCCGATCAGCGACATCCCGTTGTTGATCACGCCCATGATCAGACCGCCGGTGACCGCGCCGACCACCTTGCCGACCCCGCCCTGCACGGCCGCTCCGCCGATGAACGCGGCGGCGATCGCGTCCAGCTCGAAGGTGTTGCCGGCGGTCGGTCCGGCCAGGTTGAGCCGGCCGGCGAAGATGATCCCGGCCAGCGCGGAGAGCACCCCCATGTTCACGAAGATCCAGAACACGACGGACTTGACCTTGACCCCGGACAGCACCGCGGCCTGCAGGTTGCCGCCGACCGCGTAGATCTGCCGACCGAACACCGACCGCTTGGTCAGCAGCGAGTAGCCGAGCACCAGCGCCGCCAGCAGCACCAGCACCCACGGCAGATTCTTGAACCGGGCCAGCTGCACGATCACGAACAGCACCGCCGCCGAGGCGCCGACGATCTTGAACAGGAAGACCGGCATCGGCTCCACCGCCTGGTCGTAGCCGAGCCGGGCGACCCGGGCCCGCCACTGGCTGACCGCGATACCGCCGACCGCGACCAGACCGACCAGCAGGCTGACCAGATCGGCGCCGCCGAGCGGGCCCAACCCGATGTTGCCCAGATAGCCCTCGGTGAAGCCGTTGGCGAGGGTACGCACCGGATCCGGGAACGGCCCGATGCCCTGGTTGCCGAGCACACTCAGGGTCAGCGCCCGGAACAGCAGCATCCCGGCGAGGGTGACGATGAACGCCGGGATGCCGAAGTACGCGATCCAGAAGCCCTGCCAGGCGCCGATCGCGGCCCCGGCGATCAGGGTGATCAGCAGGGCCAGCGGCCAGGGCAGGTCGTGCTCGACCATCAGTACGGCGGCGATCGCCCCGGTCGCGCCGACCACCGAGCCGACCGACAGGTCGATGTGCCCGGCGATGATGACCAGGATCATGCCGATCGCCAGGATCAGCACGTACGAGTTCTGCACGATGATGTTGGACAGGTTCTGCGGCTGCAGCAGCGCCCCGTCGGTCAGCACCGCGAACAGCACGACGATCAGCCCGAACGCGATGTAGATGCCGCTCTCGCGGACGTTGATCCGGGCGACGCTGATGGCATTACCTTCGTTCATCAGAGGTCCCCTTCCGGGAACGCTTTCGATGCTTGTCCCTCGAGGACTGACGTGAGACGGCGTCCCGGGAGGGCGGCCTTGAAGGCCCGACGCCCACAAGGGT
>Ga0207773_100063_pt1 | contig 113477 bp, 96 predicted proteins | sample TtaePargueraPR_2_FD_187281 | JGI IMG/M metagenome (GOLD analysis project Ga0207773, IMG submission 187281) | Aerobic enrichment media microbial communities from Bioluminiscent Bay, La Parguera, Puerto Rico - Tt and M1 (3) (SPAdes) | ecosystem: Environmental > Aquatic > Marine > Unclassified ...
CTCACGAGGTTGGCAGACCGGGTGGGATGGCCCCTTGCGGGACCTTTCACGGCCATGGATGGCCGTGGAGAGCGTACAGGGATGTATCCACAGCGTGTCCCGCAAGGGGCCATCCCACCCGGTCGCGTTCCAGAACGCAAGATTATGAACAGGTTCTTACTGCCCTCGGCGTGAACTCCGAAACTTGAGTTCCAAAGGTGGTGGCGGGCGGACCCGGCAGGGATCAGGAGGAAAAGGGGAGGGAGAGGCGGCGCTGGCAGTGTTTGATGCCTTCCTTGACCAGGTATTGCGCCATGGATACGGAGATATTCATATGATCGGCGATTTCGCGGAGCTTGTACCCCCCCAGGCGATGCATTTCCACCGCCATCCGGGTGCGCTCGGGGAGTTCCTCCAGGGCCGCCCGCAACTGCTCGAACTCACTGCGGGCGATGACCTGCTGCTCCGGGGCCGCTTTCTCCGCCGGAATCGCCTCGGCGATATCGTCGACATTGTGTGAAAAAAGCGTCTTTTCAAATTGCGAGCGGCGGCGGCAGTCCAGCGCCAGGTTGCGCACTATCCGGAACAGGTAGGCCACCGGGTTCCCCCGCCACTCATCGGACATGGCCGCGCTGAAACGCATATAGGCATCCTGGGTAATATCTTCCGCACGCCCGTCATCGCCCACGATACTGCTGGCGTAACTGAGCAGGTCCCGCTGGTGTGCCGTGTACAGGCTGAGTATCTGTGCATCCTGCATGGTGGAGCGCCGCCGAGTTGCCGAATGACAAGGGCGCATCCAACTCGCGCCCAATAATGATAATGATTTTCATTTTATAAGCGACTATTCTTTGATGCAATACGCCCCGGTCATTGTAATTTTCTGCCGCTCATTCGTTGTTATGGCGTGAAGGGATGCACGAGGGGGAAATTCCCCCACGGCAGGGACGCCCTTTTCTCAATGGTGGATACTGACTGATGGAACTGACTGGATGGCGCCTGCTCTCCCTGGCAGCGCCCGCCCTGCTCGGGGGCTACGCGCTGGCGACGGCGTCGGGCATCTTTCTGGGCGGCCTGCTGCCAATCCCCCTCGGCGAAGCGGTGTTGGCGGGTAACCTGCTCGGCTTCGCCGGCTATGCGACCGCGGTAATCTGGGTCTTTGCCCTGCGCAGGCCGGCACGGGCCTGGCTGCACCTGCTGCTGTCCAGCGGGGCGCTGGCCGCCACCGGCTTGCTGCTGCGGGGGCCGTTATTTTGAGGGGGCCCGACAAGGCGGAAGCCAGTATTCCCGAGGCCGGCTTCCGGCAGGCCATGACCGCCCTGCACACCTGGGCGGGGCTGACCCTGGGCTGGGTGCTCTACTTTATGTTCCTGACCGGCACGGCCGGCTATTTCGACACCGAGATCGACCGCTGGATGCGGCCGGAGCTGCCCGCTCCCCAGACCAATCTGTCCGCGGCGGACACCGCCGCAGTCCTGCTGGCCCGCCTGCGGGAGGAGGCGCCGGCGGCGGAGCGCTGGTTTATCACCCTGCCGGCGGACCGCAACAACCCCTACCCGCAGTTTTTCTGGCAGGGCGCCGGCGCCTCCGGCGACCGGCTGACCGTCGACGCCAGCAGCGGGGAAGCATTCGCAGCCCGGGACACCGGCGGCGGCCAGTGGCTCTACCAGATGCACTGGCGGCTCCACGCCATGCCCCGCAGCGTCTCCAACCCCATCGTCGGTTTTGCCACCCTGTTCATGCTCGTGGCGCTGGTCACCGGAGTGATCATCCACAAGAAGATCTTTCGGGATTTCTTTACCTTCCGCCCGGGCAGGGGCCGCCGCTCCTGGCTGGATGCCCACACCGCGCTGGGCGTGATCGCCCTGCCCTTCCACCTGATGATTACCTATTCCGGCCTTATCCTCCTGGGTTTCTCCCTGATGCCGCTGGTGGTGGCGGCCCACTATGGCTTCGACCCGCAAGGGCGGCAGCAGTTTATCGCCGAGGTGTTTGACCCGCCCGGGCTGCTCGAACCGGCGGGAGAAGCGGCCCCTCTCGCGCCCCCGGGCCCGATGATCGCGACGGCGGAGAGCCGCTGGGGCGAGGGCCGCGTTCTTTATATGGATGTCCGCCATCCCGGCGATCGCAACGCCCGTGTCGTCCTGCACGAAAATACCGACAGGGCGGTCACCACCGGGCGCGAGCAGTTGGTCTTCGACGGCGTGAGCGGTGCGCTGCTGCACGCCCAGCCCCCCGCCAGCACGGCCACCGCGCCCTCCGCCGCAAAGGGCGCCCGCGACTTGCTGATCGGTCTGCACGAGGGCCTGTTCGCACCGCCGCTGTTGCGCTGGCTCTATTTCTTTTCCGGGTTGCTGGGCGCGGCCATGGTCGCCACCGGCCTGGTATTGTGGACCGTCAAGCGGCGCCAGCAAGCGGCTCGCGGGCGGGGCGGCGCGAGTGCCGGGCTGCGGCTGGTGGAGAGACTCAATACCGGCGCGGTGGCCGGCCTGCCGATCGCCATCGCCGCCTACTTCTGGGCCAATCGCCTGCTGCCCGTGGATCTGGCGCAGCGGGCCGACTGGGAGGTGCGCGCCATGTTCCTCGCCTGGCTCGCCATGTTGATCCACGCCGCCCGGCGCCCGCCCGCCCGCAGTTGGGCGGAGCAGTTCGGCATCGCGGCCTGCGCCTATGGCCTGCTGCCACTGCTCAACCTGCTCACCACCGACCGCCATCTCGGCCACAGCCTGGCCGCCGGGGACTGGGCGTTTGCCGGTTTCGACCTGACGGCGCTGGCTATCGGCCTGGCGTTCGGTTGGGGCGCCGGGCGGCTACGGCGGGCACCGCTGGCAGCGCGGGAGTACCCCCCGCAAACCGCCGTGGGGGAAGGACTGTGAGCCCCGCGCTGCCCCTGTTCCCATTGGCCTTCTCCGCCATGGGCTGCCTGTGCCTGGCCATGGAGCGCCACGCACGCCAGTTGGGTGCCGGCTCCCGGGTCGCCCAGCGGCGGAATTCGCTGCGCCGGGCCGGCTGGCAGCTGCTGGGCCTGGCGGCGCTGCTATCGGTGTCAACCGGCGGCTGGGGGTTCGGGCTGGTGACCCTGCTCGGGGTCCTAAGCGCCGCTGCGCTGCCGGTGATCGGCCTGATAACCTACCGCCCCCGCTGGCTGATTTATTCCACCGCCGCCTGTGCCGCCGCCGGCCTGTCGATGCTGGGCCCGGCAATCTGGGCCGGCGGCTGAACCCTGTTCGGAAACCCTCTCAAAAAGGAGTGCGAATGATCGATCGCAATGCACGGCCGGGTCCCTTCAAGGCCTGCTTTTTGTCTTTCCCGGCCGCGGCGCTGTTTTGCGCAACCGCCGCGGCGCAGGCCCAGGCGAGCCCCTCCCCGCTGCCCCACGACCTGAGTCCCTGGGGCATGTTCTGGCAGGCCGACTGGGTGGTGAAAGCCGTGATGATCGGCCTGGCGCTGGCCTCCGTCGCCACCTGGACGGTACTGGTGGCCAAGACGCGGGAACTGCGCCTCCTGGTCGGGCGGCAAAAGCGGACCCTGGCCATTGTCTCCGGTGCCCAGAGCCTGACCGCGGCCCACGCCCAACTGGAAGAGGGAAGCGGCAGCCTCGAACTGACCCGCGCCGCCGCCGACGAACTGCGGCTGTCCTCCGATGCCCTGGCGGATGCCGAAGGGGTCAAGGAGCGGGTGGCCTCCAGCCTGGAGCGGCTGGAAGCGGCCAGCGGGCGAAAGATCACCCGGGGCACCAGCGTTCTCGCCACCATCGGCGCCACCGCGCCCTTCGTGGGGCTGTTCGGCACCGTGTGGGGCATCATGAACAGCTTTATCGGCATCTCCAGGGCCCAGACCACCAACCTCGCCGTGGTGGCGCCGGGCATCGCGGAGGCGCTGCTGGCCACCGCGCTGGGCCTGGTGGCGGCCATCCCGGCGGTGGTGATCTACAACCACTTCGCGCGCCGCATCGCCGCCTACAAGGCACTGGTGGGCGACACCTCCGCCGCGGTCCTGCGCCTGGTGTCCCGGGACCTAAGCCGATTCTCGGCGGGTGCCCAACCCGCTTCCGGCGGAGACTAGCCCATGGCCGCCAGAATCCAACATGACGACGAACTGGTGGAGAACCACGAGATCAACGTCACCCCGTTCATCGACGTGATGCTGGTGCTGCTGATCATTTTCATGGTGGCTGCGCCCCTGGCCACGGTGGATATCAAGGTCGACCTGCCCGCCGCCAGCGCGGAACCCCGGCCGCAGCCGGACAGCCCCCTGTATCTGACCATCAGGGCCGATCACAGCCTGGCCCTGGGCAATGACCCGGTGACCCTGGCGGAACTGCCGTCGGCCCTGGAGGCCGCTTCGCAAGGCGACGCCGAACGGCGTATTTTCCTGCGCGCCGACAAGACGGTGGATTACGACACCCTGATGCGGACCATGAACCGACTGCGGGAGGTGGGCTACCTGAAAGTGGCCCTGGTGGCGCTGGAGGGCAACCGCTCGTGAAACGCAGCCCGGCGCGCCGACCGCGGCCGCCCCTGACCGGGGCCAGAATGGGGAAGCGGCTGCGCCTGGCAGAGGAAAGCGCGCCGGCCTCTCCCGTGCCGCCGTCGCCCATTCCCCTCTCACTGGTGCCCGGCATGTACACCGGCCAGCGGCAGGGGCGATCGCGCAAGGGCCCGTTCCTCGGCGAAGAGGCCGCCCGCTGGCTGTCGTCCCTGTCGATCGTACTCGCCGTCCATGCCGCGCCGCTGGCCTGGTGGCTGATACCCGCCGAGGTCCCGGGGGCCAATGCGCCGCCGCCGGCCGCCATGGTGGTCGAACTGGCGCCGCTGCCGGCGGCCCCCCCATCCCCGGCGAAGGAGCCCCCGGCGCCGGAGCAGGCGGAGGAAGCACCACCGCCCGAGCCGGAGCCACGGCCGGTGGAACCCGAACCGGAGCCAGTGCCCGAGGTGGAGAAAGCGGAGGCGGCCATCCCCCCAAAAGAAGCCCCCCCGGAAGAGGAAGAGCCGCCTCCGCCGGAGGAGCGGGCGAGCCCTCCCGGCGCGCTCCCCGACGCGCAGCGGGAAGCGGTGGTGGCGGCGGCGCCGCAGCGGGGCGCACCCGCGTCCGCGGTCAGTGCAAACCGGGTGCCTAACTGGCAGAACCAGCTGATGCTCAAGCTCAACGAAGCCAAACGCTACCCGCCCCGCGCGCGCCGCTACCGCCAGGAAGGCGTCGCCTATCTGCGCTTTACCATGGACCGGGATGGCAGAGTGCTGGAGACAAGTATCGAGCAGGGGTCCGGATACCGCCTGCTGGACAGGGAAGCCCTGGCGCTGATCGAGCGGGCGCAGCCTCTGCCCAGACCACCGGCGGAGATGCCGGGCGAAACCCTCGAATTCGTCGTGCCGGTGGAATTCTTTTTGAACCGGTGAGGACTTAGAACCTGTTTTGAGTCTTGCGCTGAGCCTGCCAGGCCGGGTGCGGGGCCTCTTTCCGGGACCTTTCACGGCCATGGATGGCCGTGGAGAGCGTACATGGATGTATTTAAGGGGGGCGCCCAGCCCGTGTCCCGGAAAGAGGCACCGCACCCGGCCCTCGCGCCGAGTCCCAGCTGTCGAGGACTTTAAACAGGCTCTTACTTCGCCAGTTCCCGGCGCATGGCCCCGATCGCTTCCGCGTAATCCCCGGCGTTGAAGATCGCCGAGCCGGCCACAAAGGTGTCGGCGCCGGCGGCGGCTATTTCAGCGATATTGTCGCGGGTCACGCCGCCGTCGATTTCCAAACGGATATCCAGGCCCGATTTGTCGATCAGCGCGCGCGCCTCGCGCAGCTTGTCCAGGGTCGCGGGGATAAATTTCTGCCCACCGAAGCCCGGGTTCACCGACATCAGCAGGATCATATCCAGCTTGTCCATCACATATTTGGCCGCGTCCAGGCCGGTGGCCGGGTTGAAGACCAGGCCGGCCTTGCAGCCGAGGCCGCGGATCAGCTGCAGGGACCGGTCCACGTGGCGCGAGGCCTCGGGGTGGAAGGTGATGGTGGTGGCGCCGGCGTCGGCGAACATGCGGATCATGTCGTCCACCGGCTCCACCATCAGGTGCACGTCGATGGGCGCCTCGACGCCGTGCTTGCGCAGCGCGCTGCACACCATGGGCCCAATGGTCAGGTTGGGCACATAGTGGTTGTCCATCACGTCGAAGTGCACCCAGTCGGCACCGGCGGCGAGCACCGCATCCACCTCCTCGCCGAGGCGGGCGAAGTCGGCGGAGAGGATGGAGGGGGCGATCTTGTAATCCGGCATAGCGATTTCCTTCATTTATCCGTGTTGGCTTCTCTCAGAGGCTGTTCATAATCTCCTCACGAGGTTGGCAGACCGGGTGGGATGGCCCCTTGCGGGACCTTTCACGGCCATGGATGGCCGTGGAGAGCGTACAGGGATGTATTCACAGCGTGTCCCGCAAGGGGCCATCCCACCCGGTCACGCTCCAGAACGCAAGATTATGAACAGCCTCTCAGGCGGGTATCCAGCCGCTCCAGGCGCTCGGGGGTGCCCACGTCGCACCAGTCGCCCTCGTAGAGGTCCGCCTGCAGTTTGTCCTCGTTGTAGGTGAACACCTCGCCGAGGCCGAAACAGGCGCGCCGCCTGGGGTATTCGGTCAGTATCTGCGGGCGCAGCCAGCTGATGCCGGCAAAGGTGTAGCGGGGCTTGGCGGTGCCCGACAGCAGGCCGCTGCCGATGCCGCCCTCTATGCCAAAGTCCCCCTCCGGGTTGTGCGGCGGGTTGGGCACCATCAGCAGGCGCCCGGGGCAGTCCGCGGGTAGCGGCCGCGCCAGCCAGCGGCCCAGGTCGAAGTCGCACCAGACGTCGCCGTTGATCACCAGGAAGGGATCCCCGCCCAGCAGCGGCAGCGCCTTCAGGATGCCGCCGGCGGTCTCCAGCGGCTCCTCCTCCCGCTCCACTGAGTAGCGGATCTCCAGGCCCCAGTGCGCGCCGTCGCCCAGTTGCTCGCGGATCTTGTGGCCCAGGTGGCCGAGGTTGATGACCACGCGCTTGATGCCTGCGCCGGCCAGGCGCTCCAGGGCGTACTCGATCAGTGGCTTGCCGGCCACCGGCAGCAGTGGCTTTGGAATGCGGTCGGTCAGCGGGCGCATGCGCTTGCCGAAGCCGGCGGCCAGCACCATCGCTGCGGGGGCGGGAATGTCGGTCATGGGCGAATTCTTTACGGTTGCTCTCTGTATTCACCGGCGCCGCGGTAGTCCCGGTACCAGTCCTGGCACTCGGCCAGGGGCAGCAGTTCGGCGCGGAACCAGTCGGAAAAGGGCTTGAGTTCGGGGTAGCGGTCGGCCACCTCCAGCGCGTAGCGGATCACCAGCGGCAGGTTCGGCAGGTAGCCCCGCTTGCCGTCGCGCAGGTAGAGGCGCGGGAAGAGTCCCAGCACCTTGATGTGCCGCTGCAGGCCCATCCAGTCGAACCAGCGCAGGAAGGTCGCGGGCGCCACCGGCTGCAGCACGCCCGCGGCCTCGGCGGTGGCGGCGTAGGCCAGGGCCCAGCGCTCCACCCGCTCCCGCGGCCAGCGTATATAGCAGTCCCGCAGCAGCGAGGCCAGGTCGTAGGTGACCGGCCCCCAGACGGCGTCCTGGAAGTCCACCACCCCGGGACGCTCGCCGTCGCGGATCATCAGGTTGCGGCTGTGGTAGTCGCGGTGCACCAGTACCTGGGGCTGTTCCGCGGCGCTGTCCAGCAACAGGCCGAAGGTGTGCTCCAGCAACTGTGTGTCGGCGTCGCCGGGTTCGTAGCCGAGCAGCCGTTGCGCCAGCCACTCCGGCAGTATGCGCATCTCCGCCAGCAGCAACTCGCGGCTGTAGGGCGGGAAGAGGTCGTCCGCCGGCGGTATCTGCTGCAGGCACAGCAGCTCGCTCAGCACTTCCGCGTAGAGGCCTTCGACACTGTCGTCGCCCAGCAGTCCCAGCAGCTGTTGGTCGCCGAGATCCTCGAGCAGCATAAAGCCGTGTTCCACATCCGCCTCCGCCACCATCGGCGTGTGGATGCCGTGGCGGCGCAGGTAGTCCGCCACGGCGACAAAGCGCGCGGGGTTGGTGCGCTCCGGCGGCGAGTCCACGGCGATCAGCCGCGGCTCCGTCACGGTGCGAAAGTAGCGGCGGAAGCCGGCGTCGCCGGCCAGGTTCTGCAGCGGCACCGCGTCGCCGGCGCGCAGCGCGCGGCCGGCCCACTGGCCCAGCGCCTCGCGCCGCTTGTCTATCCCGTCTGTAGAAGGCTCACTCATGCGCCGGTACGACTCCACTGGTTACCGGCCGCATTGTAACGGCGCATCCGGCGCCGTCCAGCGATGCCCGTACATTTTCCGGCGGCTTCGCCCAGGATGCCTTGTTAGAGCCCGCTTAAAGTCCTCGACCGTTGGGACTCGGCGCGAGGGCCGGGCACGGTGCCTCTTTCCGGGACACGCAGTGAATACATCCATGTACGCTCTCCACGGCCATCCATGGCCGTGAACGGTCCCGGAAAGAGGCCCCGCACCCGGCCCGGCAGGCTTAGCGCAAGACTCTAAACAGGCACTTAGTGTCAACTATCCCGACATTCAAGTAGAATCGTCCGCTGATTTTTGCGCGCCCCGGAACCGTTATCGGCGCGCCTCCCCTCTACGGAAGAAACACTAAAGATAGCCGGAACATATCACCTGATGCTGGAAGCTTCCCGGTGGCGCCGTCTGGCGCTCGCCGTTGTACAACTCTCGCGCCCGCGCTCGCTCGCCATCGGCCTGATCGCCGCGCAGCCACTGTGGGCCGGCGCGGCGGAGCCGCCGGCGATCGAAGCGGCCGCCGAGGCCGAACTCGAATACAACCCCTACCTCTACCTGGACTGGCTGCCCGCGTGGCAGCTGACCCCGGCGCAGCGCGCCGCCATGCCGGCGGTCTGCTCCGGCGCCTTTGTCGCGCCGCCGCGGGATTACGCCGACGCGCACCTGCGCCCGGAGGAGGCGCCGCTGCGCGCCACCGCGAACGAATCCAAGTGGCTGGACGACGGCACCGCGCAGCTGCGCGGCAATGTGCACATCACCCAGGGCCACCGCCAGCTGTTCGCCGACCAGGTGGACGTGAACCGCGCCGAGAGCACCGCCTTCCTGCGCGGCGCGATCGAGATACGCGAGCCCGGCATGTTGGTGCGCGGCAAGGCGGCAGAAGTCCATACGGACAGCCAGGCGGCGGCCATCGAGGACGCCACCTATGTGATGCACGACGCCTTCGTACACGGCAGCGCCAGCTACGCCGCCCGCGAGGCCAGCGGTGAGCTGACCCTGACCCGGGGCAACTACACCCGCTGCGAGCCGGGCGAGGAAGTCTGGCGCGTCAGCGGCGGCCAAATCACCATCGACAATGTGGAGCGCCAGGGGGTGGCCCGGGACGTGCGCCTGGAGATCCTCGATGTGCCGGTGTTCTACTTCCCCTACCTGCGCTTCCCGGTGGGCGACGCGCGCCTGTCCGGGCTGCTGTTTCCCGCCATCAGCAACAGCGACGAGAACGGCTGGGACATCGCCATCCCCTACTACTGGAATATCGCCCCGCAGATGGACGCCACCATAGTGCCGCGCTATATCCAGTACCGCGGCACAGGCGCCGAGGTGGAAGTGCGCCACCTGAGTCGGCTGTTCAACACCGAGCTGCGCATGGCCGGCCTGCCCGACGACAAGGGCGGCCACGACGAGGACGCCCGCGAGTTGATCGCGGCCGGCTTCCCCGAGGATCTGGTCAATCCCGCCAAGGGCACGGACCGCTGGCTGCTGAACGTCGAGCAGCAGGGCGGCGGCGAGGGCCCCTGGCGCACCAACATCGACTACACCAAGGTCAGCGACCCGGACTACTTCCGCGACCTGGACACCGCCAACCTGAGCGTCTCAGCCGAGACCAAGGTCAACCAGACGGTGCAGGGCAGCCTCAGCAGCGAGCACTGGCAAGCCACCCTGCGCGGGCAGGATTACCAACTGCTGGAAAAGGACCAGTTCGACACCTACGCCCAGCTGCCGCGCCTGGACGTGGACGGCAACTACCGCTGGGACGACTGGCTGCTGTCAATGCAGAACGAGGTCACCGGCTGGGATCACGAGGACACCCAGACCATCACCCGCATCCTGGACACCAGCGATCCCGACAGCGTCGCGGACATCACCCGCAACTTCGTCACCGGCGAGCGCTTCCGCCTGGACTACGAACTCTACTGGGACAAGCAGTGGCTCTGGGGCTATATCACGCCCGGCCTGGCCGCGCGCTACCTGGGCTACCGACTGGACGACCGCTTCCTGAAACCGGAGAGCAGCGACACCCCGGAGGCCTCGGCGGGCCAGTTCACCCTGGACACGGGCCTCTTTTTCGAGCGCGACGGCCACGCCTTCGGCCGCGACTATGTGCAGACCCTGGAGCCGCGCCTGTTCGCCCTGGTCAGCAGCAACGCCGACCAGAGCGACTTTTTCAATATCAGCCAGAATGTTTCGGACGGCGGCAACGACCTGCTGTTCGACACCTCGCTGTTCACCTTCAGCTACGACCAGCTGTTCCGCGACAGCCGCTTTACCGGCAACGACCGCATCGACGACGCCGACCGGATCGCCCTCGGCCTGACCAGCCGCTTTATCGATCCGATCAGCGGCCGCGACCTGCTGTCCGCCAGCGTCGGCCAGATCTTCTATTCGGAAGATGCACGCATCGATCGCTTCGAGATCGTCGAGGATGCGGCACCGCGCTCGGAACTGGCTGCGCGCCTGGAGAGCCGCCCGATCCAGTCCCTGCGCATCGGCAGCGAAATCGTCTACGACGACACGGAACAGAACATCAACCGCGGCAACTTCAGCCTGCGCTACCTGGACGAGGACTTCCGTATCTTCAACCTGGGCTACGTCTACCAGCGCAACGACGACGAAGTCACGCTCGCCGACGGTGAAGTGACCGACAGATCCGTCCGCCAGGGCAACGCCTCCGCGGTCTTACCCGTCAACGCCCACGCCTCTATACTGGCTGGCGCCAGCTACGATTTCACCTTCAACCGGGAACTGGAATATCTGGCCGGCGTCGAATATGACAGCTGCTGTTACCGCGCGCGCCTGGTGTGGCGCCGCTCCCTGGACAATGACCTGGCGGACGTGGTGGCTCCGGAGGACCTGGAGTTCGACGAGGGGGTCTACCTGGAGCTGCAACTGAAAGGCCTGGCCGGACTGGGCACCACCGTCACCCGCATGCTCAGCCAGGGCATCGCCAACTTTGATCAGAGAGAAGTACTGAAACAGTGATGACAATAATGGATAAGTTCGCGTTGAAACGCGGCCTGCTGGCACTGGTTGCGCTCTGTGCCCTGCCTCTCGCCACCTTGACCGCCCCGGGGGCCAGTGCCCAGGTACAGGCACTCGACAGGGTCGTGGCCGTGGTGGACGACGACGTGGTGATGGCCAGCGAACTGCAGCAGCGGCTGAACACCATCGTGACCCAGATACAGGCCCAACAGGTGCAGGCGCCGCCGATGGATATACTGCGCCGCCAGGTGCTGGAACAGCTGATCATCGAGCGGCTGCAGCTGCAGATGGCCGCGCGCGCCGGCGTCACCATCTCCGAGGCGGAACTGGACCAGGCCATCGCACGGGTGCAGCAAAATGCCGGTGTCAGCCCGGAGGAATTCCGCCAGCGGCTGGCCGCCGACGGTATCTCGATGAAGACTTTCCGCCAGCAGATCCGCCAGGAACTGCTGATCCGCCGCGTCGAGCAGGGCAGCGTCAACCGCCGCATCCAGATCACCGACCAGGATATCGACAACTTCCTGCGCTCCAAGGAGGGCGAGTTCTGGAAATCGCCCCAGTACGAACTCGGCCACATCCTGATTCCCGTCAGCTCCAGCGCCCCCGCCGACGAGGTCACACAGGCGCGCGAAAAGGCCGAACAGCTGGCCGGCCAGGTCCGCGGCGGCGCCGACTTCCGCCGCCTCGCCATCGCCAACTCCGCCGGCCAGAACGCCCTGCAGGGCGGCGACCTGGGTTGGCGCAAGACGGTGGAGCTGCCGACCCTGTTCGCCGACGCCCTGGAGGGCCTCAAGGTGGGAGAGGTCACCGCCCCCTTCCGCAGCGACGCCGGCTTCCACCTGTTGAAAATCCACGCCCAGCGCGGCTCCACCGAGCAGCTGGTGGAGCAAACCAAGGTGCGCCATATCCTGGTCAAGCCCTCCGCCATCCTCAGCGACGATGACGCCTACAACAAGCTGATCGACCTGCGCGAGCAGGTCATCAAGGGCGCCGACTTCAGCAAACTGGCGCGGGAGAACTCCGAGGATATCGGCACCATGCTGCAGGGCGGTGACCTGGGCTGGTCCATGCCCGGCCAGTTCGTACCCGAGTTCACCCAGGCCATGGACAACACACCGGAGGGAGAGGTGAGCATGCCCTTCCGCAGCCAGTTCGGCTGGCATATCCTCCAGGTGGAGGGCCGCCGCAAGCAGGACATGACCGACCAGTACATCCGCAACCAGGCCGCCAACCTCCTGCGCAACCGCCGCTACGAGGAGGAACTGCAGAACTGGCGCCGCGAAATCCGCGACGAGGCCTATGTGGAGATCAAGCTGCCGGAAATGCAGGAAGACGAGGACAGTGATCAGTGATCACTGTTAGTGGTCAGTGGAGTAGGGTGCGCAGGGCACACCCTGCAGCACTAACCCCCTGTAGGAACGGCCCATGGCCGCGATCAAAACCGACGTATCGATGATCCCCAGAATCGCCCTCACCCCAGGCGAGCCCGCCGGTATAGGCCCGGAGCTGGCCGTGAAGCTAGCCGGCACCGGCAGCCAAGCGCAAATCGTCGCGGTGGCCGATCCGCAGCTGCTGGAACAGACCGCCGCGCAGCTGCGCCAGCCGCTCAAGCTGATCCCCTTCGATCCCCAGGCGCCCGCGGCAGCCACACCCACCGGCAGCCTCTATGTCCAGCCGATTCCGATGGCCGAACCGGCCCAGGCGGGACGACTCAACACCGCCAACGCCAACTATGTACTCGACACCCTGCGCAGCGCCGCCGAGGGCTGCCTGGCACGCAAATTCGACGCCCTGGTAACCGGCCCGGTGCACAAGGGCGTAATCAACGACGCCGGTATGCCCTTCAGCGGCCACACCGAGTTCTTCGCCGACCTGGCCGGCGTCGAGCGGGTGGTGATGATGCTGGCCGCCGACGACCTGCGTGTGGCCCTGGCCACCACCCACCTGCCGCTCAAAGACGTCAGCGCCGCGATCACGGGCCCGCGCCTGGAGCAGATTCTCACCATCCTGCACCGCAGCCTGCGCGACCAGTTCCGCATCGAGACCCCGCGCATCGGCGTCTGCGGCCTCAACCCCCACGCCGGCGAGGGCGGCCACCTGGGGCGGGAGGAGATCGAAGTCATAGGGCCGACATTGGACAAATTGCGCGCTCTCGGATTGCAGCTGACGGAACCGCTGCCCGCCGACACCTTGTTCACCCCGCCCCAACTGGCGCGCTGCGACGCGGTGCTGGCCATGTACCACGACCAGGGCCTGCCGGTGTTAAAATTCAAGGGCTTCGGCCACGCGGTGAACATTACCCTCGGGCTGCCGTTCATCCGCACCTCGGTGGACCACGGCACCGCCCTCAATATCGCCGGCCTGGGCATCGCCGATGGCGGCAGCCTGCAGGCGGCGCTGTCGCAGGCCATCCAGCTGGCCAGGCTGCGCGCCCTGTAACACTACCCAAATTCGCTGTAGGAGCCTGCTTGCAGGCGAATATTTTGATGGATAACTTTTCCCAAAACTCTTTTTTTCAACACAAGGCGCGCAAGCGCTTCGGCCAGAATTTCCTGGTCGACGAAAACATCATCGAGCGCATAGTGCGCGCCATCGGGCCGAAGGAAAGCGACAACCTGGTGGAGATAGGCCCCGGCCAGGGCGCCATCACCCAACTGCTGCTGCAGCGCTGCCCATCGCTCACCGCGGTGGAGCTGGACCGGGACCTGATCCCGCTGCTGAAATTCAAGTTCCGCGACTATCCCCAGTTCAAAATCATCGAGCAGGACGCGCTCAAGTTCGACTTCGGCACACTGACCGGAGACGCCGGCGACCGGCCATTGCGCATCGTCGGCAACCTGCCCTACAACATCTCCACGCCACTGCTGTTCCACCTGCTCGGCTTTCGCGGCAAAGTGCGGGACATGCACTTTATGCTGCAGAAGGAGGTGGTGGACCGACTCAGCGCCACACCCGGCACCAAGTCCTACGGCCGCCTCAGCGTCATGGTGCAGTATCACTGCCGCGTGCAGGGACTGTTCCCGGTGCCGCCGCAGTCCTTCCGCCCGGCCCCAAAAGTGGAATCCGCGATCGTGCGCCTGGTACCCCACGCCGCGCCGCCGCATCCGGCACAGGACGAGCAACTGCTGGAGCGCATCGTCAACGTGGCCTTCCAGCAGCGCCGCAAGACCCTGCGCAATGCGCTGAAACCCCTGTATCCTGACCTGGACACCGAGCAGCTGCCGGTGGACGCCGGACGCCGCCCGGAAACCTTCAGCGTGCAGGAATTTGTACAGCTGGCAAACTATTTCTCGGAATTCGAGAATAAATAACCGAGAATGATTTGGGGTTGAATTTTGGCCACCTACGCCATCGGCGATATACAGGGCTGTTTTGAGCCGCTGCAGCGACTGCTGAAGAAAATCCATTTCCGCCCCAACCGCGACAAACTGTGGCTCGCCGGCGATATGGTGCACCGCGGCCACGACAGCCTCGCCACCCTGCGCTTCCTCTACGAACACCGCCACCAGGTCACCGCGGTACTCGGCAACCACGACCTGCACCTGCTGGCCCTGGCCCACGGCGCCAAGCGCCTGACCGACAGGGAACACGACCTGGCAAAAGTGCTGCGCGCCAAAGACGCCGACAAGCTACTCAGTTGGCTGCAGGGCCTGCCGCTGGTGGTGCACAAAAAAGGCTTCACCATGGTACACGCCGGCATTCCGCCGATCTGGAGCGTCACCAAGGCGCTGGAGCTGTCCCACGAAGTGCATCGGGCCCTGGCCGACGACGCCCTCGCCAAGGCCTTTTTCTACGGCATGTACGGCAACGAACCCCACTGCTGGAGTGAACATTTATTGGGCATCGAGCGGCTCCGCGCCATCACCAACTACTTCACCCGCATGCGCTTCTGCAAGGCCGACGGCACCCTCGACCTGGTCACCAAACGCGGCCCCCAGGCCGCCCACGGCGACTTCAAGCCCTGGTTCAGCTTCCCCGAACGCAAGACCCAGAAAGACAGGATCATCTTCGGCCACTGGGCCTCGCTGGAAGGCAGGGCCGATACCAGGAATGTCTACGCCCTGGATACCGGCTGCGTCTGGGGAGGCTATTTGACCGCGATGCGGCTCAGCGACGAGGCGTTTTTCTGCGCGGATTGCAGTTTGTAACGATGGGGCTCGGGACTCGGGACTCGGGACTCGGGACTCGGGACTCGGGACTCGGGACTCGGGACTCGGGACTCGGGACTCGGGACTCGGGACTCGGGAGGATCGTAGGGTGCGCCGTGCGCACCATCAAGCCCGCGGTGCGCACGGCGCCCCCTAAGACACTTCGTCAACCCGTAGGTTGGTGTGAACTCCGCGAACCCCAACACCCCGGAGACGCGAAGCTCTGTACCATGAGCGCTGACGGCTCCAGCTCCGCAAGCGGGTCGCAGGCCCGCCCCATAGAAATCACAAAATACCCTTTTTTTACAAGTTGTTTTGACCGGCCCCGCCACTGCCGCCCTTGATTGCCCGCCAGATATCGCCCCAGCCGGGCTCCTTGCCGTAACTCTGGATTCCCATGGCAAACAGGCGCACCGCCATATTGCGCATCCCCCAGATGGTGCCCAGCAGCAGGGCCAGCGATAGCACCCACTGCCAGAGGGGCACCACCGCCTCGGCCATGCGCACCGGCATGGCGACGTAAGAAGTGAGGGGAAACAGGCTCAGGAAAACGCTCAGGGCACTGTTCGGGCTACCCTGCACCGAAAAGCAGAACACAATCGGCAGCATCGGCAGAAACATAACGATGCCGCGCGAGGAGTGCTGCGGGTCGTCAACGGTGGCGGAGAAGCCGGCGAGGAAACAGTTGGCCAGCAACAGCCCCAGCACCAGGAACAGCAGGGCATTCAGCAACGGTAGCGGCGCCGCCTCCGGCAGGGTGAAATCCCCACCGGTCACCAGCGCCCCCAGTGCGAACACCGAGATCAGAACCACCCCGGTGCTCAATACGGTCTTGAGGCCGAACAGGGTGATGCCGATGATCTTGCCCAGCATCCACTCCCCGGCGGTCATCACCGTTAGCAACTGCTCGGTAACCCGCTGCTGCTTTTCCGCGGTAATGGCCATCATCATCAGCGCGGCGCCGGACATCAGGCCCACGGCCAGGAGCGGGATCAGGGCCACGGCTACGAAACCGCCACCGGATTGCGGGCTTTCCCCCTCGTCCTGCAGTGCAATCCGGATCTGCGGCTCAGCCAGCAGCAGGGCGCGCTGCCCCTCGTCGAGCGGCAGGCTTTCCAGGCGGCGCGAGCGCAGCCAGCCGGCCAGGCCGGCAGCGACGTCCTCCTGCCAGGAGGCCCGGTCGGCCACGCGCAGTGCCAGGGTCTCCCCGTCCGGCAGCAGTACGCCGTCCCAACGCTCTCCGAGAGCCGCCAACGCCGACTCGCTCTCCTCCGGCGCGATGCGTGTATAGACGATACCCTGCTGCTCAGGCAGCGCTCCCTCGGCGACGAAGGCGATGCGCCGCTCCTTTTCGAACAGGGTGGCGACGGCAGGCCAGGCCGTCGCCAGCAGGAACACCACCAGCATCAGGCCCAAGGTCAGCAGCTCCTGCTTCCATTTAAAATAGCGGGCGAATTCGAAACGGGCTACCGCCCAAATCCGGCGATAATTCTTCACGCGAAGACCTCCTCTGTCTGCCGGTCTCCCACGGCTCGAAGATACAGCTGATGCAGGGAGGGCCGCTCCCGGCGCAGTTCCGTCAGTGAGCCGACCCCAGCCAGGTGGCGCAGCACTTCGGCCATGGACTCCGGGTTCGACACTAAACCCCGATAGCCGCCGTCTTCCGCCGGCCGCACCCGATGCAGCTGCGGGTGCGACAACCGCTCCAGCGCCACCTCGCCGTCAAAGGTGAATCGGATGACCTGCTCGGCAGCCAGCTGCGCGCGGATGTCCTCCAGGCTGCCTTCGGCCACGACCCTGCCCGCGTTCATCAGCAACATGCGGTCCGCCAGCCGCTCCACCAGGTCCATCTGGTGGGCGCTGAGCAGCAGGGTTACGCCACTGTCGCGCAGCGCCCGCAACAGCACCACCAGCTGCTCCTGGTTGACCGGGTCCAGGCCGGAAAAAGGCTCGTCCAGTATCACCAGGTCCGGCCGATGGATCAGGGTGGCGATCAACTGCACCTTCTGCTGATTGCCCTTGGAGAGCTGCTTCAATTTTTCGTCGCGCCGCCCGCCGAGGCCGAAGCGCTCCAGCCAATCGCCCACCCCTTCGCGGATCTGCTTCGCGTCGAGCCCGCGCAGTTCGCCGATATAGCGCAAGTTCTGCCAGACGCTGCGGTCCTGGTAGAGGCCGCGATCCTCCGGCAGGTAGCCGAAGCGCTGCGCGGGCAGCCCCGGCAAAACCCCGCCGTCCGCAACAATGCGGATCTCCCCCGTGTCGGGCCGGGTCAGCCCCACCAGCATGCGGATCACCGATGACTTGCCGGCGCCATTCGGCCCCAGCAGGGCGACGATTTCGCCGGGGCGGGCAGACAGGGAAATACCATCGACCGCGCGCACCGAGGCGTAATCCTTCACCAGGCTTTCCATCTCTATATGGAGGCCGCCGCCATCAGCGCCTCTCCCAAGGCGGCCTCCCGGGCACTCCAAATGCACTTGATAATCCAACGCTGGACACTCCTTTATCACCGTTACAGAAACACCGGGGCTCGGCCCGACAGGGTTGGCCGTCCGCAGGGCAGTGGAAGGCGCACGGGGCCCTCTGGAACGCCCCACCGAGAGCGAACGGTTTCACCTGAAAATCCAGAACTTCGTCTAGCTAGCCCATGAGGTCCCGGATGCACTAATTAACAAGATCGTGACGACAGATTCAACAAAAACCCTATTACACGCCATTACACAAGCCGAAGTAACCTTCAGCGTGCCGTTTCCTAAACTCAAAGAATCATGAGCAAAAAAGCCTATTCCCGGATTATTCTCAGCGGCGACGTCATGACCGGCCGCGGCATCGACCAGGTGCTGCCCTGCGCGGGCGCCCCGGAGATCTACGAACCCTATATGCGCTCCGCGAAGGGCTATGTGGCGCTGGCGGAGGAGCGCAACGGCGGTATTCCTGCCCCGGTGTCCTTCGACTATTTGTGGGGCGAGGCGCTCGGGGCCATGGCGTCGCGGCAACCGGACTGCAGGATTATCAACCTGGAAACCGCCTTGACCCGCTGCGACGAAGCCTGGCCGGGCAAGGGCATCAACTACCGCATGCATCCGGGCAATATCCCGGCCATCACCGCCGCGCAGATCGATATCTGCGCCCTGGCCAACAACCATGTGCTGGACTGGGGCTACAGTGGTCTCGCGGAAACGCTGGTCAACCTGCAGGGAGCGGGATTGAAAATCGCCGGTGCGGGCGGGGATGCCAACACGGCGGCGGCACCGGCAATAATCCGCCTCGACAAAAAGCGGCTGCTGCTTTTTGCCTGCGGTCACTACAGCAGTGGCATTCCGGAAACCTGGGCGGCGGCGGAAAATAAAGCCGGGGTGAATTTTATCGGTGATTTATCCGAGGAGACCGCAGATACCTTGGCACAGCAGATAGACGCCTGTCGCGAACCCGGAGACCTGGTCATTGTCTCCGTCCACTGGGGCGGCAACTGGGGCTACCGCATTGCCTACCGGCAGCGGGAATTCGCCCACCGGCTGATCGACGCCGGCATCGACCTGGTGCACGGCCACTCCTCCCACCACCCCCTGGGCATCGAGGTCTACCGGGAGCGGGCGATTCTGTATGGCTGTGGGGACCTGATCAATGACTACGAAGGCATCAGCGGCCACGAGGAGTATCGCTCGCACCTGCGACCACTCTACTGTGTCGACCTGGACCGCGAGAGCGGCGCCCTGCGCAGGCTGGAGGTGATTCCGTTCGAGATGCGGCGCTTTCGTCTGCAGAGGCCCACAAGCGACGACCGCGCCTGGCTGCTCGGCACCCTGGACCGCGAGTGCCGCCATCTGGGGTCGACGCTGCAACCCTCGGAAGATGGGGAGACTTTTCTCTTGGACTGGTAGGTTGGACAGCGCCCCGCGAAGCCCAAATATAACCAAGTAGCCCCTTCTTGTTGGGCTTCGCGGAGCTCAGCCCAACCTACGCCTCATAACCGTCCGGGTTCCGGGACTGCCAGCGCCAGGTGTCCTCGACCATCCGCTCCAGGTCGTACTCGGCCTTCCAGCCCAGTTCTTTCTCCGCCAGCGCGGGATCGGCGTAACACTCGGCGATATCGCCAGGGCGGCGCGGCGCTATCTTATAGGGCACCTGGCGGCCGCTGGCACGCTCGAAGGCGCGCACGATTTCCAGTACCGAACTGCCTCGGCCAGTGCCCAGGTTGTAGGTGTAGCAACCGTCCTCCGTCCCTTCCCGACGCTGCTTTTCCAGCGCTGCCAGGTGCCCGCGGGCCAGGTCCACCACGTGGATATAGTCGCGCACGCCGGTGCCGTCGACCGTGTCGTAGTCGTCGCCGAACACCTGCAGCTGCGGCAGGCGGCCCACCGCCACCTGCGCCACGTAGGGCAGCAGGTTGTTGGGGATGCCGCGCGGGTCCTCGCCGATGGTGCCGCTCTCGTGGGCGCCGATGGGGTTGAAGTAGCGCAGCAGGCTGACCTTCCAGCGGCTGTCCGGCGCCGCGCAGAGATCGCGCAGCACGTCCTCCACCATCAGCTTGCTGCCGCCGTAGGGATTGGTGGCGCCGGTGGGGAAGTCCTCGCGAATGGGCACGCTGGCCGGGTCGCCATAGACGGTGGCGGAGGAGCTGAAAATCAGCTGGCGCACGCCAAATTCCTCCATCACCCGGCACAGGGTGAGAGTGCCGGCAACATTGTTCTGGTAATAGCGCAGCGGCTGCGCCACTGATTCGCCCACTGCTTTCAGGCCGGCAAAATGGATGACCGATTCTATGTCGTAGCGGGAAAAAATTGCGCGCAAAGCCTCGGCGTCGCCGATATCCGCTTTGTGAAAGGGTACCCGGCGCCCGGCGATGGCCTCGACCCGCTGCAGGGACGCCTCGCTGCTGTTAACCAGGTTGTCCACCACCACCGGTTCCCAGCCCGCGGCGAGCAATTCGACGCAGGTGTGACTGCCAATATAACCGGCACCGCCGGTAACCAGGATCGTCATAACGTTCCCTATGATTGCTTCGGGTTCTCAGAAAGGCGCCTAGTAGAGCCCAAAGTGGCCGCAAAATTCAACCGCTATATTGGCGTCAAATTCATCTACAAGGCTAGAGAGAGAACTATGCTGGAAGTGCGGGAGCTGATTTCGCGTCGCTTCCGCGCGGCGGGGCGGAGCCCCTGCCGCCGGCAATAAAGATAGTGTTTTGCGCGCATGCGCACTCCAGCAAACGTGAATTCTGTGGGGCAGGTTCGCGGTCAGGTCGCCGGCCCCATGGGTTAGACGCACATTTGACGCAGTAGGCTGCGCGCTCATCCGGGACGGCCGGCAGGACGCCGAACGCTGTCCGACACACTACAGGGAGCTGTACTCATGACGATTTTCAATCACTACCTGGAGAGGTACGAATCCATCCAGGATGAAGAGCTCAGCATCCAGGAGTACCTGGAGCTGTGCAAGGCCGACCGCAGTGCCTACGCCTCCCCCGCCGAGCGTATGCTGATGGCCATTGGCGAAGCGGAGCTGGTGGACACCTCCCGCGATCCGCGCCTGTCGCGCATCTTCTCCAACAAGGTCATCAAGCGCTACGAGGCCTTCAGTGAATTCTTCGGCATGGAGGAGGCCATAGAGCAGATCGTCTCCTTCTTCCGCCACGCCGCCCAGGGGCTGGAGGAGAAGAAGCAGATCCTCTACCTGCTGGGCCCGGTGGGCGGCGGCAAATCCTCCCTGGCGGAGCGCCTCAAGGCGCTGATGGAGAAAATCCCCATCTACGCCATCAAGGGATCGCCGGTCTTTGAATCGCCACTCAGTCTCTTCTCGCCCAACGAGGATGGCCAGATACTGGAAGAGGACTACGGCATAGCGCGGCGCTACGTGAACACCATCATGTCGCCTTGGGCGGTGAAACGCCTGCACGAGTACAAAGGGGATATCAGCAAGTTCCGCGTGGTGAAAATCCGTCCGTCGATCCTCGACCAGGTGGCCATTTCCAAAACGGAGCCCGGCGACGAGAACAACCAGGACATCTCCTCCCTGGTGGGCAAGGTCGATATCCGCAAGCTGGAGGATTTTCCCCAGAACGACCCGGACGCCTACAGCTTCTCCGGCAGCCTGTGCCGCGCCAACCAGGGGCTGATGGAATTCGTGGAGATGTTCAAGGCGCCGATCAAGGTGCTGCACCCACTGCTGACCGCCACCCAGGAGGGCAACTACAACAGCACCGAGGGCCTGGGCTCGATTCCGTTCAACGGCACCATCCTGGCCCACTCCAACGAGTCCGAGTGGCAGACCTTCCGCAACAACCGCAACAACGAGGCCTTCCTCGACCGCATCTATATCGTCAAGGTGCCCTACTGCGTGCGGGTGCAGGAAGAGATCAAGATTTACGGAAAACTGCTGGAAAACAGCTCCCTCTCCAAGGCGCCCTGCGCACCGGATACGCTGCGCATGCTGGCGCAGTTCTCGGTGCTCTCAAGGGTCAAGAATCCGGAGAACTCCAGCCTCTACTCCAAGATGCGCATCTACGACGGCGAGAACCTGAAAGACACCGACCCGAAGGCGAAAACCATTCAGGAGTACCGGGACAACGCCGGTGTCGACGAGGGCATGAACGGCCTCTCCACCCGCTTCGCCTTCAAGATACTGTCCAAGGTCTTCAACTTCGATGCAACCGAGGTGGCGGCCAACCCGGTGCACCTGCTGTACGTACTCGAGCAGCAGATAGAACAGGAGCAATTCCCGCCGGAAATACAGGAGAACTACCTGGGCTTTATCAAGGAATACCTGGCGCCGCGCTACGTGGAATTTATCGGCAAGGAAATCCAGACCGCCTACCTGGAATCCTACGCCGAGTACGGCCAGAACCTGTTCGACCGCTATGTCACCTACGCCGACTTCTGGATACAGGACCAGGAGTACCGCGACCCGGAGACCGGCGAGATACTCGACCGCGGCGCCCTGAACGAGGAACTGGAAAAAACCGAGAAGCCCGCCGGCATCTCCAACCCGAAGGATTTCCGCAACGAAATCGTCAACTTCGTGCTGCGCGCCCGCGCCAACAACCAGGGCAAGAACCCGGACTGGCGCTCCTACGAAAAGCTGCGCGCGGTGATCGAGAAGAAGATGTTCTCCAACACCGAGGACCTGCTGCCGGTAATCTCCTTCAACACCAAGGCCTCCGCAGACGACAAGAAGAAACACGCGGACTTTGTCGAACGCATGGTGGAGCGGGGCTATACGGAGAAGCAGGTGCGGCTGCTTTCGGAGTGGTATCTGCGGGTGCGCAAGTCGCAGTAGTGAGGCAAAGCAACGATCAGGGCAAGGCCTATTTGGGCGAGATGTCAGATGCGAAGGCCGTGATGTCGGGGGCTGTTTGCGGGACTGTCTGCGAGAGGGACCTCGCGGACAAGCCTACAGGGATGTATTCACGGGGGGGCGCCTAGCCCGTGTCCCGCAAACAGCCCCCGGCAGCACGGCCACCACAATGCCCGCCAAGGCCCCGGCCACCCGGTCAAAGGCAGTAATATGAGCTATATCATCGACCGCCGCCTTAACGGCAAAAAGAAGAGCACGGTAAACCGCCAGCGCTTCCTGCGCCGTTACAAGGCCCATATCAAGAAGGCCGTCGGAGAGGCCATGAACAGCCGCTCCATTACCGATATGGACAAGGGCGAGCGCATCAGCATCCCGACCCGCGATATCAGCGAACCCATCTTCTCCCACGGCCCCGGCGGCCACGTGGAGCGGGTGCTGCCCGGCAACAGGGAGTTTATTGCCGGCGATCGCATCCCGCGCCAGGGGCAGCAGGGCGGCAGCGGCGGAGGCGGCTCGGCCAGCAACAGCGGCGAGGGCGTGGACGATTTCGTCTTCCAGATCTCCCAGGAGGAATTCCTGGACTTTATGTTCGAGGGCCTGCAGTTGCCCAACATGATCAAGCGCCGCCTGGCCGGCAACGAGTCATTCCAGGTGGTGCGCGCCGGCATCAGCAACGAAGGCACCCCGGGCAGGATCAACGTGGTGCGCTCCCTGCGTGCCGCCAATGCCCGGCGCATAGCGCTGACCAGCAGCAAGCGGCGCAATGTCCGCGAACTGGAGCTGGAACTGGAGCTGGAAGAAGGAAAGGAATCCGTCCTGCGCGACCAGCGCAAGATAGACCTGCTGCACGACAGGATCGCCGAACTGCGCCGCCGCATCGAGCGCGTGCCCTACCTGGACGATTTCGACCTCAAGTACAACCTGCTGGTGCGCCAGCCGCGGCCGCGCTCGCGTGCGGTGATGTTCTGCCTGATGGATGTGTCCGGCTCCATGAACCAGGCCACCAAGGACATGGCCAAGCGCTTCTTCCTGCTGCTGTACCTGTTTTTGCAGCGCAGCTACGAATACACCGAAGTGGTCTTCATCCGCCACCACACCAGCGCCAAGGAAGTGGACGAGGAAGAGTTTTTCTACTCCCGCGAGACCGGCGGCACCATCGTCTCCAGTGCCCTGAAGCTGATGCGCCGCATCATGCACGAGCGCTACCCGGCCAGCGAGTGGAACATCTACGGCGCCCAGGCTTCCGACGGCGACAACTGGAACGACGATTCCAGCACCTGCCACAAGATACTGATCGACGACATCATGCCCCACGTGCAGTACTACTCCTATGTGGAGATCACCCCCAGGGATCACCAGGCCCTGTGGGAGGAGTACCAGAGCGTGCGCGCACTCTTTCCCGATCACTTCGCCATGGAGCAGATCGTCGATGTGAAGGACATCTACCCGGTTTTCCGCCAGCTGTTCAGCCAGAAGGTGCCCGCCTGATGCTAGAGACCTACACCACCGGCACCAATGCACCGGAGTCCGATTCCGGCGGCCCCATTTCCACCAGCTCCGAGTGGACCTTCGAGCTGATCCAGGAGTACGACCGCGCCATCGGCGCGCTGGCGGAGGAATTCGGCCTGGACACCTACCCCAACCAGATAGAGGTGATCAGCTCCGAGCAGATGATGGACGCCTACTCCTCGGTGGGCATGCCGGTGGGCTACAACCACTGGTCTTTCGGCAAGCAGTTCATCAGTGTCGAGAACAACTACCAGCGCGGCCTGATGGGGCTGGCCTACGAGATCGTCATCAACTCCAACCCCTGCATCGCCTACCTCATGGAAGAAAACACCATGACCATGCAGGCGCTGGTGATCGCCCACGCCAGCTACGGGCACAACTCCTTCTTCAAGGGCAACTACCTGTTCCGCAGCTGGACCGACGCCAGCAGCATCATCGACTACCTGATCTTCGCCAAGAACTATATCGCCCGCTGCGAGGAGCGCCACGGCCTGGACGAAGTGGAGGCGGTACTGGACTCCTGCCACGCGCTGATGAATTACGGCGTCGACCGCTACAAGCGCCCCTACCCCATCTCCGCCGTGGAGGAGGAGCGCCGCCAGAAGGAGCGGGAGGAATACCGCCAGCGCCAACTGAACGACCTATGGCGCACTATTCCGAAGCTGGGGGAGGGAGAAGAAGAGACCACAGAGCAGCGCTTCCCCGAGGAGCCTCAGGAAAACATCCTCTATTTTGTCGAGAAGAATGCGCCGCTGCTGGAGAACTGGCAGCGGGAACTGGTGCGCATCGTGCGCAAGCTGGCGCAGTATTTCTACCCGCAGCGCCAGACCCAGGTGATGAACGAGGGCTGGGCGAGCTTCTGGCACTACACCCTGCTCACCGAACTCTACCGGCGCGGGCGGGTGACCGACGGCTTCATGATGGAGTTCCTGCAGAGCCACACCAATGTGATCTACCAGCCCTCCTTCGACAGCCCCTACTACAACGGCATCAACCCCTACACCCTGGGATTCAGTATCTTCAGCGACCTGCGGCGCATCTGCGAAAACCCCACCGAAGAGGACCGCCAGTGGTTTCCGGATATCGCCGGCAGCAACTGGAAGGAGACTCTGCAGTTCGCGATGCGGGACTTCAAGGACGAGAGCTTCATCCTGCAGTTCCTGTCGCCCAAGGTGATGCGCGACATGAAGCTCTTCTGTGTCAGCGACGACGACCGCGACAGCGAAATCCTGGTCAGCGCCATACACGACGAGGACGGCTACCGCGAGCTGCGCGCCAACCTGGCCGGGCAGTACAATCTGGGCAACCGCGAGCCCAACATCCAGGTCTATTCCGTCAACACCCGCGGCGACCGCTCGATGATCCTGCACCACACCCAGCACCGCCGCCGCCCCCTGGGCAAGGACACCATAGAGGTACTGAAACACCTGCACCGGCTCTGGGGGTTCGATGTACACCTGCACAGCCTGAACGGCGACGAAATCACCGCCAGCCACCACTGCCCGGAACTGGGCCGCGACCGCACCGAGCGGGAAGAGGAGTCGATGCTGGTGCCGAAACCCATCTAAGTTAAACGTCCAGCAGCAATTTCACCTTGGCCACCAGCTCGTTGCGCTCGCCCGGATGACCCACCAGGGCATCGGCCCCGGCATCCAGCCAGCGCTGCGGGTCCCGCTCGCCGGCCGGCGCTATCACCACGACACGCACATTGGCGTACTCGCTGCGCGAGCGCAGGTGGTCCAGGATCTGGAAGCCGTTCACGCCCACCAGGTTGGCGTCGATCACTACCAGTGCCGGCTTGCAGCTCGCCATAAGGGTACCGGCGACGAAGCTGTCACCGGCCACCTCCACATCGCAGCCGGCCTGTAGCAGGGCCTGGCGGCCGGTGGCGGTCAGCTCCGGGGCATTCGCCAGCAGCAGCACCTTGCGGCTGGCAGCGGCCAGCTCGCTGGGCACCGGCATGGCGTTATCGCGCAAAAAACCGACAAAGTCTTCCACGCAGATGCGGTGGTCACCGCGCCCGGGCAGTTTGTAAGCCTTGAGCTGACCCCGCTCTATCCAGCGAATCACGGTGCGGAAGTTCACCCCGCAATACCTCGCTGCCTCCCCGGTGGTAAGCACATGCAGTTCGCTCATCTTTATTATTCCCCCAACATCCTGCAGTTACTGGCAGGGACCGTTCAAATCGCCTTCCGCAACATGCGGCTGGATTTCGCAGTTTAACGCGAATTTATCCTGTTTTTTCCAGGCACCCCTATAAATTATGCTGTTCAACACTGTAAAACCAGTTTGAAACTCGGCCCCTGTTTTCTATTGACGAATGGAGGACAAAACCCCTCAAAAAACCCGAAAGATAGAGTTGACAGTTATGACAGGTCACATAGAATGGTCACAAATCGGCAGCGGTTGAGTGCCGCAGCGGCCGCAAGGCGCGGCGCTGGCTCCTCTCCCCACACAGCAAGTGGGGCATCAGTCTCGTTGAATGGTGGAATGGATATTCTCTATCGAATACCCTAAGACCCTGGGCCCCCTTGTATTTTCGGGGCCTTTTTTTTATCTTGCCGAAGCTCCAGATCTCACCCCTTCTCACTATACCGCCCCCGGCCAGCAGGGGCGCGGCGCCGGAACTATTGGATTTATGGCAGTGCACAGCTCACCCCGGCAGACCACAGCCCCCCACTTACTGGAGTTCTCCCGGTGAAGATCTACCTGGTCGGCGGCGCCGTGCGCGACGGACTGCTGGGCCGGCCGGTCCGGGAGCGCGACTGGGTGGTGATTGGCGCCGATGAGGCACAGATGCGGAAACTCGGCTTCAGCCCGGTGGGCAAGGACTTCCCGGTGTTCCTGCATCCCGAAACCGGCGAGGAGTACGCCCTGGCCCGCACCGAGCGCAAGAGCGGCCACGGTTACGGCGGTTTCACGGTGTACGCCAGCCCGGACGTCACCCTGGAACAGGACCTGCTGCGCCGCGATCTCACCATCAACGCCATGGCCGAGAGCCAGGACGGCGAGCTGATCGATCCCTACGGCGGCCGCGCGGACCTGGAGGCCCGCCTGCTGCGCCACGTGTCCCCGGCCTTCGCCGAAGACCCGCTGCGCATACTGCGCGTGGCCCGCCTCAAAGCCCGCTACCACTACCTGGGCTTCACCATCGCCGACGAGACCATGGCGCTGATGCGGCAGATGGTGGGCGAGGGCGAGGTGCAGCATCTGGTCGCGGAGCGTGTATGGAAGGAGATCAGCCGCGCCCTGACCGAACCGGATCCCGATGTCTTTATCCGCGTATTGCGCGACTGCGGCGCCCTCGAGGTGCTGTTGCCGGAACTCAACCGCCTGTTTGGCGTACCCCAGCCGGCCCTGCACCACCCGGAAATCGACACCGGCGAACATGTGCTGATGGCCCTGCGCGCGGCGCCGGCGGAACTGCCGGTGCGCTTCGCGGTACTGCTGCACGACCTGGGCAAGGGCGTCACCCCCGAGGAGGTACTCCCCAGCCACCGCGGCCACGAGCGCGCCGGCCTGCCGCTGGTGCGCGATGTCTGCCACCGCTGGCGCGCCCCCAAACAGCTGACCGCACTGGCTACCGGCGTCTGCGAGTACCACTTGCACTGCCACAAAGCCTTCGAACTGCGCCCGCAGACACTGATGAAGATGCTGCGCACCCTCGACGCCCTGCGCCGCCCGGAGAGATTCGAGCATTTCCTGCAGGCCTGCGAGGCGGACGCCCGCGGCCGCAAGGGCCTGCTGGACAGGGACTACCCCCAGGTGGACTATTTGCGCGCCGTGCGCAAGGCCGCCGCGGCGGTCACCGCCGACGAACTGATGGCGCAGGGCCTGGAGGGCGCCGAACTGGGCAAGGCCCTGGACCGGGCGCGGGTAGGCGCCATCGCCAAAGTAAAGGAAGCCTACCTTGCGTAACGCACTCGTTACCGGCGCCGCCGCCCGCCTGGGCCGCGCCATCGCCCGCGAGCTGCACCGGGATCACCGGGTGATCGTGCACTACCGCAGCTCCGCCGGGGCGGCGCAGCAACTGGTCAATGAGCTGAACGGTATCCGCCCCGACTCGGCCGCGGCCCTGCAGGGCGAACTGGCCACGGCGGCCGACTGCGAGCGGCTGGCCGAGCGGGCCGCGGGCCTGTGGGGCGGCGTCGATGTACTGGTCAACAACGCCTCCGCCTTTTTCCCCACCCCGGTGGGCAGCGCCGGCGAAGCGCAGTGGGAGCAGCTGATCGGCAGCAACCTGAAAGCGCCCTTCTTCCTGAGCCAGGCGCTGGCGGAAACCCTCTCCCACAACAGCGGCTGCATCGTTAACATGGCGGACATCCACGCCGAGCGCCCCATGCCCCGGCACACCATCTATTGCGCCGCCAAGGCCGGCCTGGTAATGCTGACCAAGAGCCTGGCCCTGGAGCTGGCTCCCAAAGTGCGCGTCAACGCGGTGGCCCCCGGGGCAATCCTCTGGCCCGAACGGGAAAGCGTGGACGAAGCGGCCAAGGCCAGGATTCTCGAGCGCATCCCCCTGGCCCGCACCGGCGGCGAGGCGGACATCGCGCGCACGGTGCGCTTCCTGGTCAGCGAGGCCCCCTATATCAGCGGCCAGGTGATCGCCGTGGACGGCGGCCGCAACCTGAACATTTGAAGCGGGAATCAACAGAGTGACAGCTAAAACCTATATCGACGCCCAGACCCTGCTGGAGGACTCCTACGGCCTCGCGCTGAAAGTGTTCGAGAGCGGCTTCCGCCCAGACTATATCGTCGGCGTCTGGCGCGGCGGCGCACCCGTGGGCATCGCTGTGCAGGAACTGTTCGAGTACCTGGACGTGCACGCGGACCATATCGCCATACGCACCTCCTCCTACGGCGGCATCGACCAGCGCCACAAGCAGGTCAAGGTGCACGGACTGACCTACCTGATCAAGCGGGTGCAGTCCCACGAATCCTTGCTGATGGTCGACGACGTCTACGACACCGGCCTGAGCATCCAGCAGGCCGTCGCCGACCTGCAGAGCGCCTGCAAGAAGAACACCCCGCAGATCCGCATCGCCTGCCCCTACTTCAAGCCGTCCCGGAACAGGACGGACCGCCAACCGGACTACTACCTGCACAGCACCGACGAATGGCTGGTGTTCCCCCACGAGCTGAAAGGATTGAGCGAGGAGGAGATTGCCCGGCACAAGCCCGCGCTGCGAAAGCATCTGGAACGGTTGAGCGGACTTAAAAACCCCGCAGGGGAAATGGCGGCGGTGTAGAGCCTACCCCACGATCGGCGGGCCGTCAGTCCCACTGCCGGACCTGCCGATTGCAAAACTCTCCAGAATCCACTGTTTGACCGTAGTCGCCGCCGCGCGTTTGAAGCTCCGGTAGCGGGCGGCGGCACAGAAATAGAGCAGGGCCTTCAAGAGTGGCTGGTTCATTTAGATTTTCTATTCCAATCTGCAAAAAAATATCGTTTGCCGGGCTCTCGTCGCGCCTTGAGAATAGCTGAATTGTGTCTTATTTCGAAAGGAATCCGCCCATGCAAGCCTCCCGCCTGAGCACCTCGGCCTGGATCATCATCGCCGCCGGCTCCTGCCTGCTGATGCTGGCGTTTGGCTTTCGCGCCAGCTTCGGACTCTTCGTGCAGCCCATCTCCGAGGCCAACCAGTGGGGCCGGGATACCATTGGCCTCGCGCTGGCCATCCAGAACCTGACCTGGGGACTGGTCGCGGTGCTCGCCGGCGGCCTGGCCGACCGTTTCGGCAACAGCCGGGTGCTGGTCACCGGAGCCCTGCTCTACGCCCTGGGGCTGTGGATGACCTCCGGGGTGGATTCGGTCTGGTCCCTGCACACGGGGGCCGGACTCCTGGTCGGCGCCGGCATTGCCGGCACCGGATTCGGTATCGTGCTGCCGCTGATGGCCAAGTCAGTCAGCGAAGCGGACCGCCAGTGGGTCCTGGGCGTGGGAACGGCGGCCGGCTCCCTGGGGCAGTTCCTCATCGCACCGCTGGCCCAGCAGTTTATCGACCTGTTCGGCTGGAGCGGCGCGCTGAACGTCATGGCCCTGATGGCCCTGGGCATGATCGCGCTGGTGATGCCCCTGGCGCGACAGGTGAAGCCGGCAGGCCCGGCGGCATCGAGTGAGGGCGATTCTTTTGCCGATACCCTCGGCCTGGCTCGCAGCCATGCCTCCTACTGGCTGCTGGCCCTGGGTTTTTTCGTGTGCGGCTTCCACCTCGCCTTTATCACGGTGCATTTCCCGGGCTACCTGACGGACAAGGGTTTCGACCCACAAGTGGCCGCCTGGTCGATCGCGCTGATCGGCCTGTTCAATGTGGCCGGAGCCATGCTATCCGGCTATGTCTCCGGGCGAATGTCGATGAAACGGCTGCTGATGTTCATCTATCTGGCCCGCTGCGTGGTAACCGTCGGCCTTCTGCTGTTGCCGCTGTCGCTGGCGACCGTACTGGCCTTCAGCTGCATCACCGGCTTCCTGTGGCTGGCCACGGTGCCGCCCACCACCGGCCTGGTCGCCACCATGTTCGGCACCCGCTTTATGGCGACACTGTACGGCGTGGTCTTCCTGGGGCACCAGTTGGGGAGCTTTACCGGCGTCTGGCTGGGCGGCTGGATCTACGAGCGCACCGGCAACTACGACGCCATCTGGTGGGCGGGCGTGGCTCTCAGCCTGGTGGCCGTGGCACTGCACTCCCCTATTCGCGAGCACCGGGTCACCGCGCCGCAGCCGGCCGCGGCCTGAGCACCCGGTTTCACGCCTTCACTTCAATTTCACCCGCATCTTGTCACAATGGGCTGGCGAGCAAACCAACAAGAAGTGCACCGGTGAATCCCCTCAAGATACTGCTGATCGAAGACAACCCCACCCTCGCCCGCCAGACGGGCGAATTCCTGGAGGCTCACGGCTGGCAGGTCGATTTCGCCCACAATGGCCGCCTCGGCGGCCGCCTGGCGCTGGAGCAGATCTACGACCTGGTCATACTGGACCTGGGCCTGCCGGATATCGACGGCCTGGGGGTCTGCCGGCAGATCAAGCAGCAGGCACCGGTGAACATGCCGGTGCTGATGCTCACGGCGCGGGACGCCTTTGCCGATAAGGCACAGGGCTTCGAAACCGGCGCCGACGATTACCTGTGCAAACCCTTCGACCCGCGGGAACTGGCCCTGCGCTGCCGCGCCCTGGCGCGGCGCAACCAGCTGCACCGAAACGACCACATCTGTATCGGCGAACTCACTGTCCGCCGCCGCGAACATCGCGCTGAGAGAGCCGGGCAGCCGCTCAAACTCACCTCCATCGGTTTCCGCATACTGTCCATCCTCGCCGAGGCCCACCCGGAGCCGGTGAGCCGCTCGGCCATCAGCCACCAGATCTGGGGAGACGGCCCACCGGAAACCGACGCGCTGAAATCCCATATCTACAGCCTGCGCCAGGCCCTGGACAAGCCCTTCCCGTCGCCCATGCTCAAGACCATCACCAACCTGGGTTACCGACTGGAGGCCCCCGGTGCGGATCAATAACAGCCTGCAGCGGCGCGTCTTCGCCACCTTCGGCGCCTTCACCCTGCTGCTCTGCCTCGTCTATACCGCGCTCTGCGTGCTGGTGGCCTATGTCATCGAGGACCAGGTGCTGGACAATCTGCTCGCCGATGAAGCCGACTATATCGAACAACAGTATCGCGCCAACGGTACAATTCCGCGGCCGCGACTGCCCTATATCCAGCTCTATTCGGACAGTAACCCAGCCCCGGCCGACATTCGCGCCGCCCTGCCCGAGGGCGCAACCAGGGCCGAATGGTTCGGCGATGCCGAGCGGCACTTTCATTTGCGCAGACTGAACCTGGGCGAGGGCACGGCGCCGATACTGGCCGCCGAAGTGGGCCGGCTGCTCACCGTTTCCCGCCAGTCCGGCGGACTGTTGTGGCTGACTTTTGGCGCCCTGCTGGCCACCCTCGCGCTGGCCCTGTGGATCGCCTACCGGATTTCCTCCCGAACCATCAGGCCGGTGGTCGCCCTGGCCGCGGAAGTCAAAAGCCGGCGGGAAGACGATGCACCGCTATCTCTCGCAGGCACCAGCGCAAAGGATGAAATTGGCTTCCTCGCCAGGACCCTGGAAACCACCCTCAACCAACTCAAACTCGCGCTGCGGCGCGAGTCCGAATTTACCCGGGACGCCAGCCACGAACTGCGCACCGCCATCGCTATCGCCAAAAATACCCTGACGCTATCCCGTCAGCGGGCGCTGTCACTGGGGGAAAAGGAAGAACTGCACAGTGCCGTAGAGGAGATGGAGCGCACCGTCGCCGCGCTGCTGGCCCTGGCCCGGGCCGAATCCATAGAGCGGGAACCGCTGGAACTCCGATCGCTGCTGGAGGAGCGCCTACTCGCCCAGCACCGCAGGATTGCGGAAATGCCCTTTCGGGTCCGGTTGGATCTGCCGGACAAACGCAGTGCTCTCGGCAACCGCCATCTGGTCGCGCTGCTGATCGACAACCTGCTCAATAACGCCATCCGCCACGCCTCCGAGCCCGAGCTGCACATCTATGCAAATGACAGTGCCCTGGTTTTCGAGAATCCTGTAGCGAAACCTTTCGATGCGGACATGTCCTCTCTTCCGGGAGAAAAAAGCGAACAGAGTGACGGCCTGGGCCAGGGGCTCTTCCTGGTCAGGAGAATACTGAGCGCGCTGGACTGGGATTTTACCGTCGACTGCACCGACGGCCTGTTCAGGTGCGCGATAACCCCCATGCGCTTCCCAACCTGATCGAAGCCCTGCCGGAGCCCTCCGACAGGCCGGCTTCTTTACCCGGATTTTACCCCGTGGCGCTCAAGATTCCCCTGTCAATCAGGAGAACCCCACCATGGTTAAAAAACTGCTACTTATCTTTTCAATCCTTGTTTTGTCACTGGTCGGAACCGGTCTCTGGCTAAAGGGCCTGATTCCCCCACCACAGAATCACAGGGTGCTCGCCCAGACCCTGCCCGCCGACCTGGACTACCTGCGACAGAGACCAGCCGAAAGCCGGGGCAAAATACTCGCGGTGGTCACCAGCACCGGAACCATGGGCGGCAGCGGAAAATCCACCGGCTACGAGCTGACAGAACTGTCCCGCCCCTACCATGTATTTGTCGCCAATGGCTTCGAGGTGGATATCGCCAGCCCAAAGGGCGGCGAGCCCCCGGTTGTAATCGACAACGACGATATGGGCCCCTTCGACTACGCCTTCCTCAATGACCCGGACGCGCAGCGCAAGGTGAACAACAGCATTCCTGTCGAACGGGTTTCGGCCGCGGATTACCGCGCCGTATTCTTTGTCGGCGGCAAGGGTGCCATGTACGACTTCCCCGACGATCCCGCAATCCAGCGGCTGGTTCGCGATCTCTACAGCGACGGCAAGGTGATCGGCGCCGTGTGCCACGGGCCGGCGGCACTGGCCAATGTCACCCTGGAAAACGGCGAGCCACTGCTGGCCAATCGCCGGGTAACCGGCTTTACCAACGAAGAGGAACTGTTCCTGGTCCCCGACGCCAGGGAAGTATTTCCCTTTTTACTGGAAGACCGGCTGCGCAAGCGGGGCGCCGTCTTCGAGCCGGGCCCGGCCTACCTGGAACAGGTCAGTATCGACGGGCAATTACTGACGGGGCAGAACCCCTGGTCGACCTGGACACTGGCCGAAGCCATAGTGGAAACATTGGGTTACAAGCCTGTTCCGCGCGCGATCACGCCGGCGGAAAACACCGTGGAGATACTGCTGGCCTATGAACAGGGGGGAATGGCAACGGCCGGGGAGAAGCTGCGGCAGATGGCACTGCGACAAGGCCGTGCGATCGACCGGCGCCTACTGGCGATGCACGGCATAGTGGCCGCCATGCGCGGCGAGATGGGGAAGTTCCTGGATATTGTGCGGCTTCTGGCGCGGGCCAAGGGGTATGAAACGCAGTAACTTTTTGTCGGCGACCGGGACTCGCCCTATTGTTCTTCGTCCAGGGTCGGGAGACGCTTGCGGGGTTCAAGGGCCTTGTCAGCCAGGTGAGCACCGGCCGTAACGCCCTGGGTGAAAGCCGGGAAAGCACCCTCCAGTTTGCTTATCCTATCGCTCAGGGCCCGCTTCTCCTTCGCATCTTCGATCTTGAAGGCGTTCAGTGCTTCGCTTAAGTCTGCGAGGGCGTCATCCAATTCTGTCTGACTCTTCTCAAGCTCCTTTAGTTTGTCCAGCAGATTGATGACGCCCTTTAATTTCAGCCACCAGCTCATCCGTGCGCTCCTTCTCCCTTCTTATCTTATAAACCGTGCTTCTGGTGTGCCGGATCATGTTACCCACAGTAGTCATCGCGTCGTTCAACCTCTTGTAGGCATATGCCTCGATAACGTCCTGTGGCGCATCACGCAGCTCCAAGGGCAGCATGGCGCGCACTTCCTGTTCAGCGAGTATCTCATCCTGGTCTTGTACAGGAGAATTGGCCAGGGACATGCGGTTAGTCTCCATGTGGTCTCCTTTCGAAACTGATTGTGCTCCCATGCACTGATCCTATCAACAAAACGTTCGTACTATTTTGTGAGGCACGACTCCCAGGCAACGTGAGCTACAGCCCTAAGGCCAGGAAAACTCCACCGGCCACAGCTTCTGCTTCGACTTGTCGTACGCGGCCCACATCTGCCCGAAGGTCTTGCCGGTCAGCGGGTGGACCCGGTCCGGCGCCAGCTCCGCCAGTGGCTGCAGCACGAAGGCGTTCTTCTCGATTTCCGCGCGCGGCAACTTGACACTATCCACTGTGCCGGCGAGATCGTCGTAGGTGAGGATATCGATATCCAGGGTGCGGGCGCTGAACTTGGGGCCGGCGCGCAGGCGGCCGTTGGCATCCTCGATTTCGCGCAGGCGCAGGGCCAGTTGGCCCACAGGCAGGTCGGTGTAAATGCCCACCACCAGGTTGTAGAAGTCATCGCCCTCGAAGCCCACCGCCTCGCTCTCGAACACCCGGGAGACCTGCAGTTCGCCGAACTGCCGCGCCAGCGCATCCAGGCCGGCGCGGATATGGCGCTCCCTGTCAATATTGCTGCCGAGGCTCAAAAATACCCGGGCCACGGTCAGGCCCCCGCCGCCGCGCCGACACGCGGGCCGGCGCCCGCGGCCGATAAAGCGCCGCGCTCTATGACCACCCCCACATCGCGGGAGCCGCGCACCGCGCCGGGCTTGGACAGGCGCAGGCGCAACCAGGGCACATTGAATTCCCCGCGCACTATGTCCGCGATCTTTTCCGCCATGGTCTCCACCAACAGGAATTCGCTGCCCTCGATAAACGCGATCAGCCGCTTGGCCACCGCCTTGTAGTTGAGGGTGTGCTCGATATTGTCGGTGCGCGCGGCCTCGCGGATATCGAAGGCCATCTCCAGGTCCAGGCTCACCGTCTGGCGCACCTCGCGCTCCCAGTCATAGATGCCGATGATGGTGTCCACCTTCAGGTCGCGTATATAGACGATATCCATCGCTCAGTTCAGCTCCGTCAGCGGCCAGCGCGGCCGCACTTCAATTGCCAGGTCGGATCGCGCCCCCGCCTTCAGCCGCAGGCAGCCGGCATAGGCGATCATGGCACCGTTGTCGGTGCAGAACTCGTGGCGCGGGTAGAAGACGCTGGCGCCGTCCTGGCGCAGCTTCGCCTCCAGGCGCGCGCGCAGCAGCTTGTTGGCGGACACGCCACCGGCCATCACCAGGGTCCTGTGGCCGGAGGCTTTGACAGCGCGGCGACACTTGATCACCAGGGTGTCCACCACCGCCTCCTGGAAGGCGGCGGCGATATCGGCGCAGGTTTGCTCATCCGGCAGGCCATCCGCCAGGGCGTGGTCGCGCACGGTCGTCAATGTGTAGGTCTTGAGGCCGGAAAAGCTGAAGTCCAGGCCCGGCCGGTCGGTCATCGGCCGCGGGAAGGTGAAGCGCTCCGGGTCGCCCTTCTCCGCCAGCGCCGCCAGGCGCGGGCCGCCGGGATAGTCCAGGTCCAGCATCTTGGCCGCCTTGTCGAAGGCCTCGCCAGCGGCGTCGTCGAGGGATTCGCCCAATAACTGGTAGTCGCCCAGGCCGCGCACATCCACCAGTTGCGTGTGGCCGCCGGATACCAGCAGGGCGACAAAAGGAAAGGCCGGAGGATGCTCCTCCAGCATCGGCGCCAGCAGGTGGCCCTCCATATGGTGGACCGCCACCGCGGGAATGCCCCAGCCATAGGCGAGGGCGCGGCCGGCGCAGGCCCCCACCATCAGGGCGCCCACCAGGCCCGGCCCGGCGGTATAGGCGACGCCGTCCAGGTCGGAGGGCCTGGTGTCCGTCTGGCGCATCACCTGGCGCACCAGCGGCAGCAGCTTGCGCACATGGTCGCGGCTGGCCAGTTCCGGCACCACACCGCCGTAATCGGCGTGCAGATCCACCTGACTGAAGAGAGCGTGACCAAGCAGCCCCTTCTCGGTGTCGTAAACGGCTACGCCTGTTTCGTCGCAGGAGGTTTCTATACCCAGAACTCGCACTTGGCCTCTTTATCGCCTCTTGTTGATGTTAGTGCCCGAAAGGGCCGCTATCATACCTGAAATGAGGCTTGCGATCGCCGGCCCGAGTGTTTAGAATTTGCGCCCTCGCTGTGAACCGGCCACCGGATTGCAACTGCGAGAAGCATTTGCCGGAAAGGCCGAGAGAAACGAATTACAGGTAAACCAATGCCATCAGTACGACTGAAAGACAACGAACCTTTTGATATCGCCCTGCGCCGCTTCAAGCGCTCCTGTGAGAAAGCCGGTGTACTGTCTGAAGTGCGTCGCCGCGAGTTCTACGAGAAGCCCACCGCTGTGCGCAAGCGCAAGGCCGCCGCGGCCGTGAAGCGCCACGCCAAGAAGCTGCAGCGCGAAAACCGCAAGTTCCAGCGCCTGTACTGATCAGAAGACAGACGCCAGAGAACAGATGACAGACGGCGCGCGGGGCAGGCCCCGCGCGCCGTTTTTTGTTTGCGGGGAAAGCGCTATTCTTGCGAGTTTATAACTACCTGTAGGAGCGGCCCATGGCCGCGATCGGGCCTTCAGCCAACCTCCAAACCCGATCGCGGCCATGGGCGGACGCCCCCCCGCCGCTCCTACAGAGACAGCGACCCCCACACGGAAACGGAACAAGCACCATGAGCACTCTCAAGGAAACCCTGGCCCAGGCCACCAAAGACGCGATGAAAGCCCGCGCCAAGGAGCGCCTGGCGGCCCTGCGCCTGATCAACGCCGAGATCAAGCGCGTCGAGGTGGACGAGCGCATAGAGCTGGACGACGCCCGCATCCTGGCCCTGCTGGACAAGATGACCAAGCAGCGCCGCGACTCCATCACCCAGTACGAGAAGGCCGGCCGCGCCGAACTGGCGGCGGTGGAACAGGCGGAGATAGACGTGATCCAGGAGTTCCTGCCGGAGCAGCTGTCCGAAGCGGAAATCGCCGGGATCGTGGCCGCCGCGGTGAAGGACACCGGCGCATCCGGCATGGCCGACATGGGCAAGGTCATGGCGCAAGTGAAGCCCCAGGTGCAGGGCCGCGCGGATATGGGCGCGGTCAGCAAGCTGGTGAAGGCACAACTGGGCTGAGCGCCCGCAAGCGAGCATCTATGGCCGGCAAGATCCCCCAGCACTTTATCGACGACCTGCTTGCGCGGGCGGATATCGTCGAGCTGGTGGACAGCCGGGTCAAGTTGCGTAAAACGGGCAAAAACTATTCCGCCTGCTGCCCGTTTCACGATGAAAAAACCCCATCCTTTACCGTAAGCCCGGACAAACAGTTCTACTACTGCTTCGGCTGCGGCGCCAACGGCAACGCCGTCGGCTTCCTGATGGAGTACGACCGCCTGGGCTTCCCCGAGGCGGTGGAGAAACTGGCCGCGAGCCAGGGCCTGGAGGTACCGCGGGAACAACTGGCCCCGGGGCAGGAGAAGCGCCAGCGCGAGAGCCAGTCCCTCTACCAGCTGACTGAGAAGGCCGCCGACTACTATCGCAACCAGCTGGGCGCCCACCCCGCCGCCGGCCGCGCCGTGGCCTACCTGCGCAACCGCGGCCTGTCCGGCGAGATAGCGCGGGACTTCGGCATTGGCCTGGCACCGCCGGGCTGGGACAACCTGCTGAATGCACTGAGCGACACGCCGCAGAAGGCCGAGCTGCTGGAACAGGCCGGCCTCGCCATTCGCCGCCAGGACAGCGACGGACACACTTTATCAAAAGCACAGAAAGGCCAGCGGCACCACTACGACCGCTTCCGCGACCGCATCATCTTCCCGATCCGCGACCAGCGCGGCCGCGCCATCGCCTTCGGCGGGCGGGTGCTGGGGGACGAGAAGCCCAAGTACCTGAACTCCCCGGAAACCCCCATCTTCCACAAGAGCCGCGAACTCTACGGCCTGTGGGAGGCGCGCCAGGCCAACCGCAGCCTGGAGCGACTGATCGTGGTCGAGGGCTATATGGACGTGGTGGCCCTGGCCCAGTTCGGCATCCGCTGCGCCGTAGCCACCCTGGGCACCGCCTGCGGCGAGGACCATATACAACTAGCCTTCCGCCACGCGCCGGAACTGGTGTTCTGCTTCGACGGCGACCGTGCCGGCCGCGCCGCCGCACGCCGCGCCCTGGAGGCCGCCCTGCCGCAGATGCAGGACGGCCGCAGCCTGCGCTTCCTGCTGTTGCCGGAGGGCGAGGACCCGGACACCCTGGTGCGCCAGGTGGGCGGCGAGCGCTTCCACCAGTTGCTCGACGAACAGGCGCGGCCGCTGGAGGACTTCCTCTTCGACCTGCTCGGCGAGGGCATCAATCTGCAGACCATGGACGGCCGCGCGCGCCTGTCCAAACTGGCGGCACCGCTGCTCGACCTGCTGCCGGAGGGCGTCTACCGCCAGTTGATGTTCCAGCAGCTGGCGGCGCGCACCGGCCTGGACAAGGACACCCTGCAGGAGGTGATCAGCGCGGAAAAGGCCCGCGCCGCGCAGGCGCAGACCCAACCGCGCGCCCCGGAGCAGCCGCGCCCGCAGCCCGCGGAGCCCCCCGCCGAAGTTTGGGGCCCCGGCGACATGCCGCCGCCGGCGGCAGACGCCCCCCCGACAGGCGATCACTGGCAGCGGCCGGAACCACCGGCGCGGCGCAGCGGCCAGTACCGCCTGCCCGCCGAGCGCATGCTGACCGCACTGCTGCTGCACCACCCGCAGTTGGCGGAGCAGATCGAAGACTGTGGCCGCTTTCTCGACAGCGAAGACCCGGACCTGCGGCTGTTCGGCGAGGTTCTCCAGGTCATGCACCAGCGCCCCGGCTGCAACCAGAACCAGTTCTTCGGCCACTGGATGGCCCACAAGGACAAGCAGTCCCTGGAGACCCTGACCCGGCTGTCCTCCAGCCACCCGGTAGCGGGGCAATCGGGCGCACAGATGGAATACGACCCCCAGGCGGAGTTCGCCGACTGCCTGCGGCGCCTGGAGCGGGCCGCACAGAAGCAGCGCAACCGCAGCCTGCTGCAGCAACTCAAGGGCGGCGCCCAGCTCAGCGCCGAGGAACAACTGGCGCTGCTGGCCAACTGGCGACGCAAGAATTAATAGTCACCGGTGCCACCCTTGAAAATCCGGGGCCCGGCACCATAATCAGTCACCCCGGACGGGATCGGGAACCCAAGAGCCCACACACATCGCACCAAGGCGTCACTTGACAGCCAGAGTGGTTATTGCTATCGCAAATACGCTATAATCCCGCGTCTTTGTCCCGTATTTTCATCCCCCAGATTTCAGGGTTGTGCATGACCGACAACACCCAACAGCAGACTTCCCGCATCAAGGAACTGATCGCCCGCGGTAAAGAGCAGGGCTATCTGACCTACGCCGAAGTAAATGACCACCTGCCGGAGGACATCTCCGATCCCGATCAGGTGGAAGACATCATTGGCATGATCAACGACATGGGCATCAAGGTGTTCGAATCCGCACCGGATGCCGAAGAGTTGTTGATGGCCGAGGGCGACAGCTCCGCCGATGAAATCGCCGCCGCCGAAGCCGCCGCCGCCCTCGCCGCGGTGGAATCCGACGTGGGCCGCACCACCGACCCGGTGCGCATGTATATGCGCGAAATGGGCACTGTGGAACTGCTCACCCGCGAGGGCGAGATCGCCATTGCCAAACGCATCGAAGAGGGCCTGCGCGAGCTGATGGCCGCCCTGGCCTACTGGCCCGGCGCCGTGCAGCAGGTGATCGACGAATACCAGCTGATCGAGAAGGAAGAGCGCCGCATCCCCGACGTGATCGCCGGCTGGCTGGACCCGGCCGAGGACGTGCCCCCGGGCGCCCAGGCCGGCCAGGACACCGCGGCGTCCAGCGGCAACGATACCGACGACAGCGACGACGACAGCGACAGCGATGACGACGACAGCTCCTCCCAGGAAGAGGAAGAGAGCACCGGCGGTATTGATCCGGAAGAGCTGGCCGAGCGTATGAATGCGCTGATCTCCGCACAGAAGAAGGTCGACGACGCCATCAAGAAGCACGGCCGCGACTCCAAACAGGCCGGCGAGGCCATGGAAGCGGTGGGCGAGATCTTCCGCTACTTCAAACTGGCCCCGCGCCAGTTCGACCCGCTGTACAACGAGGTGCGCAGCATTCTCGACGACGTGCGCGCCCAGGAGCGCACGGTGATGAACCTGTGCATCAAGCGGGCCAGGATGCCGCGCAAGACCTTTATCAAGGAATTCCCCGGCAACGAGATCAACGAGGACTGGATCCCGGCCATCATCAAGAAGAAGCGCGACTACTCCGACGCCCTGCGTCAGGTGGCGGACGACATCATTCGCGCCCAGCGCAAACTGTCCCAGTGCCAGGAGCGCGCCGGCCTGGAGATCGGCCAGATCAAGGAAATCAACCGCCGCATGTCCATCGGCGAGGCTCGCTCGCGCCGCGCCAAGAAGGAAATGGTCGAGGCCAACCTGCGCCTGGTGATCTCCATCGCCAAGAAGTACACCAACCGCGGCCTGCAGTTCCTGGACCTGATCCAGGAGGGCAACATCGGCCTGATGAAGGCAGTGGACAAGTTCGAATACCGGCGCGGTTACAAGTTCTCCACCTACGCCACCTGGTGGATCCGCCAGGCCATCACCCGCTCCATCGCCGACCAGGCGCGCACCATCCGCATCCCGGTGCACATGATTGAGACCATCAACAAACTCAATCGCATCAGCCGCCAGATGCTGCAGGAGATGGGCCGCGAGCCGACCCCGGAAGAGCTGGGCGAGCGCATGGACATGCCGGAGGACAAGGTGCGCAAGGTGCTGAAGATCGCCAAGGAGCCCATCTCCATGGAGACCCCGATCGGCGACGACGAGGACTCGCACCTGGGCGACTTCATCGAGGACCAGAACCAGTCCTCCCCGATCGACACCGCCACCCAGACCGGCCTGCACGACGCCACCCGCGCGGTGCTCTCCGGCCTGACCGCGCGCGAGGCCAAGGTGCTGCGCATGCGTTTCGGTATCGACATGAACACCGACCACACCCTCGAGGAAGTGGGCAAGCAGTTCGACGTCACCCGCGAGCGCATCCGCCAGATCGAGGCCAAGGCCCTGCGCAAGCTGCGCCACCCGTCCCGCTCCGAGCACCTGCGCAGCTTCCTCGACGAGGGGTGATGCGAAAACGGAATGATGGATGCTGAATGCGGAATAACCATGGGCCCCTCCTGTAGGAGCGGCCCATGGCCGCGATCCATGCCGACGCCCCAATGTGTCGAAAGAAAAACACCATGCAAGACGAATTCGTCAACAAACCCGGCAAGACCGGCATCGCCCGCCTGATCGACGCCACCTACTACTCCTGGCACGGCCTGCTCGCCACCTGGCGCAACGAGGCTGCCTTCCGCCAGGAAGTCACCCTCGCTATCTTCCTGGTTCCGCTGGCGCTGTGGCTGGGCGAGTCCGGCGTCGAGCGCGCCATGCTGATCGGCGTCACCCTGTTGGTGATGATCGTCGAACTGCTCAACAGCGCGGTGGAGGCGGCCATAGACCGCATAGGCCCGGAAAAGCACCCGCTGTCGAAAATCGCCAAGGACACCGGCTCCGCGGCCGTATCCATCTCGCTGCTGCTGTGGCTGCTCACCTGGAGCTGTATCCTGCTGCCGCGCTGGATTCCCTGAATGCGCTTGCGGGGCCCCCCTTCCCTTTCCACCTCCACCTTCCGTGCAACCCCGCCAGCGGGATTTGCCCTGCAGAGCCAACCAGCTCGACTAGACTTTTTCTCCTGAAGCAATCAACCAATAAACCAGGGAAGGTTTATGCCGGATCCGCGCCCAAGGCATGCAGCGGTTTACTGCGCCGGTCTACTACTATTAGCCGCTGGCGTTGCCTGCCCTCGGGCACTCCTCGCCGCCGACGACAGCCCCGCCGACAAACTGCAGATCGACGGCGGCCATGTCTCCGGCAGTACGGAAATCCTGTTCAACCGGATCGGCGGCAGCGGCGCCCAGACGATGGATGGCATACTGGTGGTGGAGACCCTGAACGGCGGCACCACCGCCAGCGACGCCTTCTACATGACCAGCCCCCTGTCCGCCGGCCCCTACGAATACTTCCTGTTCCGCGGCACCGACGAACCCGGAGAAGCGGACAACTGGTATCTCCGCTCCAGCCTGCTACCCGGCAGCGCCCCGCCCCGGGTCGCCGGCCAGGCCACGGTCGCCCCGGCCCCGCCGCCGGGCGCGGAGCCGGTTCCGCTCTACCGCCCGGAAATCCCCCTCTACGCCCAGGCCAAATCCCTGGCGCAGCAACTGTCGCTAACGGAGATCGGCACCTACCACCGGCGCCGCGGCGAACAGCGCAGTTGGGCCGAAGGCGCCGCGTGGAACGGCCGCAGCAGAGGCGGGAACAACGCCTGGCTGCGCCTCTACCACAGGGACGCCAGGCTGGACTGGAAAGGCGACGTCTACAGCCGCTTCGACGGCCACCTGAGTGGCTTCCAACTGGGCGGCAACTTCTACGCCGCCCCCAGCTGCCGCGGCACCCAGGAACTGGGCCTGTTCGTCGGCAGCAGCCGCGCCAGCGGCGACGTCACCGGTTTCGCCCGCGGTTTCGAGCACTTTGGCGCCGGCCGCAACCAGTTGCAGAGCTATTACATCGGCGGCTACTTCACCGACTACCGCATCAACCAAAGCTACCTGGATATAGTGACCAAGATCGCCTATGTGGAGCTGGACAGCCGCTCCAGCCGCCAGATCGCCGACCGCACCTACGGCCCACAGCTCAGCGCCTCCGCGGAGGGAGGCGTCACCGTGCCTGTGGGCGGGCGGATCAACCTGGAGCCCCAACTGCAGCTAATCGCCAACTACACCAACCTCGACGCCTATTGGGACGGCATCTCCCACGTGGAGCCGGACGTGACCCCGGAACTCACTGCGCGCGCGGGCTTGCGCGGCTACAATCGCCAGGGCAGGAACCAGTACTACCTGTACGGCAACCTCTGGCACACCCTGGGTGGCGACGACGAAATCCAGTTCAACAACCGCCTGCGCCTGGAGAACGACCGCAGCGCCACCTGGGCGGAAATCGGCGCCGGCATCGTACTGCTGGAGCGGGAAAGCGGCAGCGCCTTCCTCAACCTCAGCTACCAGCGCTCGGTGGACGACCTGGACTGGCAGGGCGGCAGCGCCAACCTGGGTTTCAATTGGGCCTGGTGAGTTTTGGGGACTGGGGACTGGGGACTGGGGACTGGGGACTGGGGACTGGCAAGAATAGCTCCCCTCCCCCGCTTGCGGGGGAGGGGCCGGGGGAGGGGGCACGCCGACAGCCCCCACCGCCCCCCGTATCCCGCGCACCCGAAAACGTCCCTATTTCACAGGAACCCATTGATCCACAAGGAAAAATCGGTTACTTTCCCACCCCGCTCGCAACCCCACCGCGAGCATCTCTTTTGGGGGCCCTTAGCTCAGTTGGTTAGAGCATCCGACTCATAATCGGCAGGTCCTGGGTTCAAGTCCCGGAGGGCCCACCATCCTTTTCTCCTCATAAATCTCAGTTAATCCCGCACCCCGCGACACGCCTATCTTTCCGCGTTATTCTTTGTCTCAGGAAGTCTAATTTGTGCAACTAAAGCTGGGGGCACATGGGGGCATGTCTGGGGGCCCCTGAGTAATTCGCGCCAATAGAGGCCCCCAAACTTCGCCGCAGCCCGCATCGCCAAAGGGATAGAGCCATGCCGTTGACGGAGCTTCAGGTTAAGCAGGCAAAACCAAAAGACAGGGACTACAAGCTGTCCGATGAAAAGGGCATGTTCCTGCTGGTGACGAAAAGCGGGGGGCGCTACTGGCGGCTCAAGTATCGCCACCCCCACACCAAAAAAGAGCGCAAGCTCGCGCTCGGTGTATACCCTGAAACCAGCCTCAAGCGAGCCCGCAAACTCCGTGACGAAGCGCGCCAGCTGTTGCTTGATGGCATTGATCCTAGCGACCACCGGAAAGCGACACGGGCAGAACGATACGACTCCGCCACCAATACATTTGAAGCCCTGGCCCGCGAATGGTTTGCGACAAGGATGGGCGACAAGTCGGAAAGCCATCGCAAGCGCACCCTGCGACTGCTGGAGCGTGACCTTTTCCCCTACCTGGGCTCCCGCCCCATCGCCGATATTACTCCGCCCGAACTCCTGACCATCCTCAAGCGGATCGAAGACCGCGGCGCCGTAGAAACCGCCAAGCGCGCTAGGCAAACCGCCAGCATGGTATTCCGATTCGCCATTGCAGGGGGTAGGGCAACCAACGACCCCGCATCCCTGGTTGGCGACCAGTTACAACCGGCTCAGTCGAAGCACTTTCCCACAATCACCAACCCCTTCGAGGTCGGGAAGTTAATGGCTGCCATCGACATCTATCAGGGAACTCCCACAGTTCGCGCAGCACTCAAGCTTTCACCACTGCTGTTCTGTCGCCCTGGCGAACTAAGGGCGCTGGAGTGGGAGGAAATCAATTGGAAAGACCAGCGTATAGAGCTGCCTGCCAGCAAGATGAAGATGCGCCAGCCGCATATCATCCCTTTGGCGCGCCAGTCCATAGAGGTCCTCCGGGAATTGGAGCCCCTGACAGGTCGCTTTCGTTACGTCTTCCCCTCTCCCAAGGGGGCAAGCCGATGTATGTCAGAAAACGCTGTACGGACCGCTCTGCGCAACATGGGGTATGGCAATGAACAAATCACTCCACATGGCTTCCGTGCGATGGCCCGCACCCTGCTGGATGAAATGCTCAACGAGCGGGTGGAATGGATTGAGCATCAGCTCGCACACTCTGTTAGAGACGCCAACGGCACGGCCTACAACCGCACCAAGCACCTTATTCAGCGGACCAGCATGATGCAGCGCTGGGCGGATTACCTAGATACGCTCAAAGCTCAGGTTAGTAGGACAAGTGAGGGCGATACAGAAAGGGGGCCAGCGTCACCTCACTGCACTTTGGCCAATCGCAAAACACTTCGGAGAGCACCGAACGGGGAGAATATAAATTGAATAACTGGTACTCGCTTGGCCTGACACCCATAAATAAACTGATTGAAAATTATCGGCAGCTCGACCTGGAATCGTTGTTAATTGCCGTCGCTGACGGTCAAGAAAAGCTATACCAGCTGATTCCGGGCGGCTATTCAGTAGATATCCGCCCCCAAAAAGATGAATTGATTGATGTGTCCGGTCTATTTGCAGATTCCTTGTCCGATGATATTCAGGCAAGAAGCTCAAGAGCATGGATCGCCAGCCCCGCCTCACAAAACGGCCCACTGGCTGTGCAGTTGTGCCCTCAAGGTGCCTCAAAACTCGCACAAGAGGCCCTTCTCAAGCTCACAGTCGAAAATACGTATCAGGCATTATTAGTTGAGGGATGGGGTCTATACGATGGATTAGTAGACGAGGATGGGACTGCTTTGGCGCTGGCCGAGGTACGAACCGACATCTACGAGCGTATTGGCGCTTTAAAGAAAGCTGGCGAGGATTGGAAAGGGATCACTTCTATAGACGGCAAGGATACCTATCTCGACTACGCCTACTTATCGGTACCTGTCGGAGAGCTCGCCATAACCAGAGATTGTTTGCAGCGGAATTTGGGAAAATCTGAGCACACTGCAGGTCAGCGCAATTCAAAATCAGATAGGTCGGCTCCACTCAAGCATCCCGCCAAAGATCCAGATCATCCCAAATACGCGCCCGAACTACATGCCGCCCTGGAGGCCTGGGAAGCCCTGTATTTACACGACGAAAAGCCTGCGCATGTAGATCACACCACAGCAACTGATGCCTGGCTGAACGATCATTGGCCAACTCTGGGACCAACCGCCAGAAAGAAGAGAATCGCGCCAGTAATCAACCTCAAAGACAACAAGAACCTTGGGAGGTTTGAAGAGAAGCAGCGGTAGCAGCGCAACAAAACTTCCCTCTCTTTATCGCCGGCAGCCCGCGTCATCTGGCGGTGATACCGCAGCGGTATCACCGCAATCGACAAGTGACGCCGCTGGACAGCCACCGCCGCGCACCTAATACCTTTGCAAGCCTTCAACCCACAGAAGGCTTGCCCTATGCAACAAGACGAACACCTCTCTCAACCAATTAACCCTGACGCCATGTACCGGGCACCGGCGTGAGCCCGCCTGTTTGGTATCGGTCTCTCCACCTGGTGGTTTTGGTCTAAAACCGGGAAGGTCCAGCGCGGTCTGCGAGTCGGCCCCAGAACGACAGTCTGGCCCGGGGACTGCCTGCTGGCGCTTCGCGCACGGCTTATTGAGGAAGCAGAAAGGGGCGAGGGCTGACCATGGATTGGACACAAGCTACTGCCAGTGTCTCCTCCTGGCGGAACCGCACGGAAACACCGCCCTATGTACGCGACTGTTATCGAGTCCTGCAGCTATTGCAGGTTTTCGGTATTGCTGCCCATCAGTCCCCACTTTTTCACGCTGGCTTCCCGATCCAGCAGCCGCGCCTGCTCTTCCGGCCGTGCCGTAATTCGGGAGAGTGATGGTGGGCCAGAAAACCGAGCTGGTGACGCGACTGCTCGATAAAGGCGACCTGGTGGCGATTGCCAATGGCCGCCTCGTTATCGAACCGGCATCGCGAGAACCCGTTCCCCCCGAGTGGTTCGAGGAGAATGAAACGCAGATGCTCCAGGAAATCTTGCAGCAAGCAGGCCGGGACGCCTTTCGCTACAAGAAGTACCAGACCGGCAACTACGGAGAACGTCGCTCCGGCGGCGTGAATTTGCAGTTTCGCAGTGTACTCGGGGATCTCGACTATTACGTCATTTTCAACGCTGAGATACGTCGCCGGCGGAACAGCAATTACGGCAAGGCGGGATCAACACTGCCGCGCAAGCAATTCTATGCCGGAAGAAGAAGTAGTTTTACCCGGTTATGGCGAGATGCGGATCTACCGCAGCCACAGCGCGAGGGCCAGTACGGCAACTATATGGGCAAGCTCAAAGGTATGCTGTTTACTGGCACTATCGATCACGGTGAGCGATTACTGAAAAGCTCCCTCCGCCCACTATCTATCTCCCATGGCCAGCTAATGGAGATGTTTGGCGTGGATTGTCCAAACAAAACTCTAACAAAACCCATACAAAATCCAGACAATTCTCAAACAACAATCCCAAACAAGCATTCGGCGCAACCCCAGGTTTTACGGGTCTTTCCGGCTGCTTCAACTGCGGGCACTGCCAACTGCGGTAATACGGTAATCAGGGAATGCGGCTATAAGGGCCCCTCTAAACCTCCCCAGGAACAGACCAATGAAGAATGGTGGGAGGATTACGAGCGCAGAGACCGCGAGCTGAGCGCCGCCGCGACAATACCGGCTCAGAGATGGAGGCTCAATCAGCAATGACTCTATACATCCTACGAGTTGCGGCCCTGCTGCTCTGCTCCGCCTCAATCATTTACACCGTGCTTCTGTGCATGACCTTCGCCGATACGCCAGGGCTGCAGGCCGTAGCTGCTGGAACCGGTTTAGCGCTCGAACTGGTGAAGTTTGCGCTGTTTCCCATCGGGCTGACCCTTTGGCGAAAACAGAAACGATTTGCCGCGTCCGCCAGCACTGCCCTCGGCGCACTGCTGCTGGCCATGTCGTATTCGGCCTCAGTGAGTTTCTTCGCCGAGGCCAATGACGCCAGAGACTCCCGGAAGCTTGCTCACACCACCGCCCACCGGGCCTGGGAAGCCCAGCTGACGGCCATCAGTGAGCGCATAACCCTCCTGCAGCAGTCCGCCGCGGTCGATCTGGAGAACGGCTACCGGGCGCGAGCCAATGACACCCTCACAAGGCTCAGTAAAGCCGAGCAGGAGCGGGCACTGCTCCTGACGGAGTCTCCGGTTGCCCAAGGCCAGAGTACCCAGCCGATCAGGCCGCAGGTGCTATACAGCATAGTGGCTGCGCTGATCGAATTGTGTGCAATCGCTGCGCTGGTGCTTCCACAAATGGCAGTCGAACCACCAAGAGTTACCGGCACAGGGCCTGGGCATGCTCAGGAAGCGACCAAGGACGAAACCGCCCCAAGAAAGAAGGAAAAATCGCAATGTGGGCACGACAAACAAAACGAAGAAGAAACCCTGGATAAACTCTCTCAAGCACTTCGCAATGGCTCTCTCACGCCGTCATACAGAGCGATCGCCCGATACCTAAAGAAAGGTCACAGGGCTACCAGAAGCACGGTTCAAAAGCTGATACAGCGAGGGGTACTGGCCCCTAAAGGCAGAAGCCTGCAACTTGCACAGTGCCGGCAGGGCCAGTTGGAACTCCACCAGCCTCGGTGATGGGTCTCCATACGCCACTGACACCTGTCTCTCGCCGCAAAACCTCAACAAAACCCAATATGGTCAAAACGTAATTAGCGTTCAATATTTGGTCAGCACCAGTAGCTCACCGTATGCCCGGCACCTTGAACTGCCCAACAACTACCCAGGGAATCTCAGGCCTCACCTTTACAAAACCTTACTCGGTCAATTGCCGTCAGCCAGACTAGCGTGAACTTCATCACATTTCCCGGTAGTATCAACCGGGTGTCTGAGATAACCCAAGAAGACTGCCAAGGCCGAAAGGTAATGAGCAAAATGCAGTTATCCGAACGTAACATCCGCACAGAATTTATCCCCTCTGAAGCAGGCTGGATGTGATATTCAGTGGTAGTTGCGCAAGCTAATGAGCTTTGTCGGTGCAGGATTATCGTCCGCGGTCAGATGCTACCCGGGGAGAGCACCTCCCATCTGACTAAATTTTGCACAGAGCGGCGTATCTTGGTCCTCGCCAACCACAGCATCCTCAAGGCTCTCACGTAAATATATGAATATCGGACTAGATAAAAATCGCGGCAAAGTCTTCGAGGGCTGTGCTAGCAATTACGGTCGCGAGCTTACTTCGCCACCGGTAATCTCCCGCTGCAAGCTGATCACCGACAAGAGTCAGCTTACGGCCGGTGCCCACTATGAGTGCGAGTCTGACGGCTATATCTTCCGCGAGGACTTCTTCGCCCCCAAAAGCCGTATCCGTCGCGGCCGCTTTTATAAGCCTTCAGAATCGCTTACCGATCAGTGGAAGGACGAGCAAAACCCGCAGATGAACCTAGGAGATCGCTCCACCTACACCTATCGCAGGACCTCTATCTGGTCTTATTTTCATCGGGAAGGTCACCGGGACATCTACGTTTTACTTGGTGAAGGGCAACGTTACACGGTATGGAAACTGGTGGATATGGAAGTCATCTTCACCGGCGAAGAACTCCATACTCTCAAAGCATTATCCACTTTTGGCTTGCTCCCAGGCCTTCTAGATAACGAAATCCCTCAAGACGCACTGCCTCTCGTCCAAGATACCGTTACTAAAGTTGTCGATGACATGTACACAGCTTCGGCTGAATCTATCGTCGATCATTGCCGGGAAGCCGCCGCGGCTATTATTAGTGCTTTTGTCGAAAAACCTGGCAAGGACCTTGGAAAGTTGGTTCAGCCATTAAGGGAGCTACCTACTCCATTAAACTTGGCGGCCAATGCTGCAGACACACTGGCAAAACTACACTCCCGTCGAAAGTCGTCAGAGATTCAGAAGCATGGCTTTAGACGCATACAGGACGAAGACGCACAACACGCGGTGTCTTGCTTAGGCCTGATCATGGTTGAGTTAGGCTGGGGGCGCTGGTAGGCCAGATGTCCACGAACGAAATAATAATAAAAACCCTGTTTCGAGAAGTATCTGCCCACGTCGGGCAAGACGATTTAACCAATGCGCAGCGACTGCTTGACCGCGCCGCCCGCAAGTATGGGCACAACCCGGAAGTCGAGCGCTTCTTGACCAAGTTGTACCGCAACCTGGGGCTCGAGCGCCCAGTACCTGAGCAGGACATCGACCTGCCCGATATGCCCTCGGACGACGACCTCGCCTTCCTGGCCGAACAGGAGGCAATCCACCGGGAAGAGGAGTTCGTCATTGCGGCACCGCCCGCACCACCAACTGGTCGCAAGAAACTGGGGCTGAAGCGCAGCCGCGCTGACAGCGGCGATTCAACCGATGGTCCAAAGATCGTCTACCGCAGCTGGGCGACCAAGAGCGCCTTTGAATCTTCCGCGGCCCTTCCCGAAAGCACCACCGAAACCCCGACAGAGGCGCCCCCATGGCAGGGCCCAGCGACTACTGGCGAAAGCCTGGTCGACACCGACAAGAATTGCAGCTCAGGGGGTATCTACCCCACAGAAGCCGGCGGTACCCATGGCCAAGCGAGCCCCGATCATGAAAGCGCTCCGCAACTCAGGAAGAGCGATGCAGTTGATCCCTCTAAGGCAATGCCGCCAGAGCTCTCCACATCTGCTGGCAGCAGCACTGAGCCCGGCGCGCAGCAGTCGGGCAGCCCACGCTCCGATGGCTCACTGGCATCTCCAGCCCCCTCCATTGGCCAGGCCGGACCTTCTGAGCCGGCACACCATCCGACAGGCCCCGAAGCCCGCACTCCGTTGTCTTCGCCCGCTCCAGATGAGGACGAAGACGGCGATGAGGAGCCGCTCGAGCGCGAGGATTGGGAGCAGGGAGCGCTCATCCCGGAAGATGACGATCTAGCAGGCGACGAATTCGACGACGAACAATCGGTTGATGATCCCATCTCCCCCAACCCCGTCGATACAGACAAGGAGTTCTCCCTCGAGGACCTCCTCGCGCTGGATGAATGGGACGATTCCGCCGAAGAGGAAGACGGTCGAGACGACGACCTAGATTTGGATGCCCTCGGGCTGGAAGAACGACTGACACTGGAGGAGCGCGGCCGCCAGATCGCCATTAACTTCCTGCTGGAGAATGATCTCGAGCACAACTGGCTGGATTTCCTGAGCAGCGTGTTTACCAAACGTAGTTGGGGCGCGGTACGCAATGCTATGCAGTGGGCGGTCGACCGGGATATCTCGCTCGAACAGCTGATGCTTGCCCGGGAACTGAGGGCTCTATGGCACGAGCGTCAGGACTACTGGATCAATTTCAGCTACGCCTGGGCACGCGCTGAGTGTGCGGAGGCCACTCACCAGCATCTGAGCTGGCGCTTCGCCATCCGCCTGGTAGCCACCTATGAATCGGTGCCGAGCATTGAAGAGGTAGAGTCCTCGCTGGAGCATGAGTACGAGTACTGGCTCAATCACTCTAGATTGCGACGGGCTTATCCAGCTTTCCTGCGCTATCTGACCGGCTACCGCTTCTCTACCTCATCCAGCCTGCTGCCACCGAGTTTCGGCTGGCACTTCGAGGCAGAAGAATGGAATGAGCCCGCCGCTCTTTCACTGGAGCCGGACTACGCCTATGACATCGATCGCCAAATGGCCGAGCTAGGCGTTGACCTGACAAGCAAGAACTCCTGCAAGAGCTACGCCTTCAGCGATATACCCATGGATACCCTCTTGAAGCGCTTCGAAAAGCCTGAAAAAGACGGAGAGAAACCTGTTTCCGGCAAGAACGCCAAACCCAACAAGAAAAAGCAAACTGTCCGACGCACCCCGAACTTCCTACTTGAGGAGACCGCCTCATGATGAACGAACCCCTGTTACCTGTTAAAGGCTGCCTGGTTACCCGCAATGAAATGGGACTGGGCATAGTCCAGGACACGGTTAAAGGCACCAGTGGCTGGAGTGCAAAGATCTTCTGGACCACGCTAAAAGATCACAAGTACGAACCTCTCGATCAACTGAACAGCGCGTTCAAGCCGGAAATGGAGGTCCTGCACCGCGCCACCAGTACCAGCTGGGAAAGCCTGGGCCAGGGCAGGATACTGCGTTCCCGCACCCTGGCAGGCAGCGAGCAGGTACTGGTGGAGTTCTTTCAATCCGGTGATCGGCGCTGGCTACCATACCAGGTACTGAAGTGGATCAAGGGCCCAGCTCACCGCTTCCAACTGAACCAGTTTGAAAAAGATGGCGGTGCAGAGCGCATGCGCCTGCGGATTCTGGCCCACGCCATCGAGAATTGGCACCAGAATACCGGCGCCCTCTCTGGTTTCGACATAGACCCGCTGCCGCACCAGATTCATCTGGTCCACCGTATCGTCACCTCCGATAACCGAAGCTGGATGATTGCCGACGATGTGGGCCTCGGTAAGACCATCGAGACCGGTATGCTGATCTCGGCACTCAAGCGCCGCGGTGAGGCAAAACGCATTCTGCTGGTAACCCCGGCGGGCCTGACCAAGCAATGGCAGGAGGAATTACGTTACAAATTCAGACTCGACGATTTCCGCATATATGGGGACCGGTTTTCTATCGAGGAACCACGAGAGTGGAAGATGTACGACCATGTGATTGCGTCGATCGACCGGCTCAAAGGCGATGAGCACCTGGAGCTACTGCGCCATGCGGAGCCCTGGGATCTGGTGATCTTCGACGAGGCCCACCGCCTGAGCCGCCGCCAGTACGGCATGAAGTTCGACTCTTCCCAGCGCTTCGATCTCGCCAGAATGTTACGCGAGCACAAGTTGGTTAAAGACATGATCCTGCTGACCGCAACGCCGCATCAGGGCAAGCAGGACAAGTTCCAGAGCCTCCTCCAACTGCTGCGCCCGGAGCGCAAGGAGGACATCCGCGATCTGGCGCTGAATCCCGAGATCCTTCGCGAGATGGTGTTCCGCAACAACAAGTCCGACGTGACCGATGCCGAGGGCAACTTCATCTTCCACGGCAAGACGACCAAGTCGATCAGTGTAGGGGTCTCCCCGGAGGCGATTGCGTTTGACCAAGCCCTACAGGAGTACCTCAGGGAGGGCTATGCCGCGGGCGACCGACTCGGCTTCAAGGGCAATGCCATCGGCTTCGTGATGACCGTCTACCGCAAGCTGGCGACTTCCAGTGCCGCGGCCATTATGACCGCCTTGCGGCGCCGCCGGCAGCGGCTGCTGGACGACGGACAGCAGGCGATTACAGCCTTGGCGGAAAATGATGAGCGCTTCATCGGCGAGACCGAGGAATTATTCGAGAACAGCGCCACGGAGTTCTTCCAAGGCGAACTGGAGCTGCTCGATGAACTGATCGAGAAGTGCAGCGGCTACCTAGCAAACGACGCCAAGCTGAACGGGTTCCTCGATCAACTGACCCCGCAGGTGCTGGCCCGCAATGCGGACGAGAAGATACTGATCTTCACCGAATACCGCTCGACCCAGGATTACCTGCACAACGCGTTGGCCAGGCAGTTCGGGGCAGACAAGGTCAGCCTGATCAACGGCAGCATGGATCAGGCCTCCCGCAAGCTGGCCATCGAGCAATTCGAGGGTGACGGCCAGTTTCTGATTTCCACCGAGGCCGGCGGCGAGGGTATCAACCTCCAGTCCAAGTGCCACATCATGGTCAACTACGACCTGCCCTGGAACCCCATGCGGCTGGTGCAGCGCATCGGTCGCCTCTACCGCTACAGGCAGAAAAAGCGCGTAGTCGTGTTCAACATGCAGGCAAAGAACACTCTGGATGACCAGATCACCCAGCTGATGTACGAACGCATCGACCAGGTTGTGACCGACATGGCCACGCTGGGCACTGAGTTCAATGAGCGGCTGCACGACGACATCGTCGGCGAGATCGCCGACCTGATTGATGTGGAAGAGATCCTGGAAACTGCCAACGGCATCAGCATCGACCGCACCGCCGAGCGCATTGAGGAGGCTTTGCAGCGCGCCAAGGAAGCCGCAGAGAAGCAGCAGGATCTGTTCGCGCACGCCGAGACCTTCGACGCCTCCCGCCTCGCCGACAAGATCAATATCGACTCTGCGCACCTGAACAGCTTCGCAGGTGGCATGTTTGCAGTGCTGGGCATCGAGGTCAACGAGCACACCCATGGCGGTAAGGTGTGGACACTCCAGCTCTCCGAACAGCAAATGGACGAACTGGGCACCCGCCGCAGTCGTCGAAAGATCACCTTCGACCGCATTATTGCCAGCCAGTCCCGAGAGATAGAGCTGCTGGAGCCCGGACACTTCCTGCTCGACTTCCTGCTCGACAAGGCGAAGAGCTATGAGTTTGGCGGGCTGACCAGCGCGATCAATCTCGAACATGCTTCTGATACTGAAGCCAACTCGCAGCCTACATCAAAGCTTCTGGCTGCCGGCTACCTTTGCTGGCAGGACCCGCTCGGGGTGCGCCGCAATCAGGAGTTCAACCTCTGGACACTTGATGAAAATGAGCTAGTTAGAAAGAATCCCGACGCGTGGCTAGAGCGAGTCAAGTCGCCCTGGGACGATGGAAGCCCGGCTACTTCCCCTGCAAAGGACTGGCTCACATTGATCGAAGATCATATGGATACCGAATTGCACGCCTCCGCGTCCAAGCTTTTGATGCCAGAACTCAGAGAGCTAATCGCGATAGGGAAAATCGGCTAATTATGGTACAGCCTCCCCACCCAGAATCTGTCGTCGACTGCTGCCGAAAGGTAGTGACAACGATTATTGGCACAATTTGAATCGACAGAAGAAGATCTCGGACACCTGGTAAAGCACTACGGAGCGCGTCTTTCTCTATAAATATCTTCGCCAATACTGCTTACAAGCTGGCCAATATTCATTACCGCCGAAAGACCGCTGAGCTTAGAAAGCGGGGCTTGCGGAGGGTACAAGATGAAGGTGCGCAGTACGCAGTGTCTTGCGTCGGTATCATCCTCGTGGTATCTGGCTGGTCGCGAATCAGACGAAAAAAGCAAGTAATGACAGGTTAGTCAGAACAAAATTGTGACTCGCATCAAAAAAATTGCCCCACTTTTCACATTAGGGTAGGATGAAATCGTTCCGGCGATAGGTCTGCCGCTCCGCGACTCCTATCCTCCTCTTGTCACTTAGTGATTTACTCGAAGCGTTCTCTAAGAGTTGTATCTTGTGATTGTCGCTTTGTGTTGGTTTAAGCCGTGCGCTCTGCGCTAGGATAGCCGGAACCCTGAAGAGGAGTGATATTTATGAAGAAGTTCAATAAGTATCGCCTAGTCCGGGAGCTCATTAAGCTCGCTATTTTGCTTGTCAAACTTGCAAAATTAGTGCGTGAGCTGCTGGACATGGCTTCTAACTACCCACCCTCTCAAAGCGATCCCTCTCCAAATGCCCCTACCCAAGTGGAATTGCAAATTTCAGCTTAAGAAAGACTGCTGGGTTTTCGTACCAACGGAAGATGCCAAAAAGCGCGGTCAAAAAATCAAAGAGCAGATCGAGTCTTTCTGGCAACCACCAAGATACTATTTCCACCTGCGAGATGGAGGTCATGTCAAAGCCCTACGCTTACATGAGTCACGCAAACAGTACCTTCATTTGGACATCAAGGATTTTTTCGGCTGCGTTAATCGCTCTAAAGTAACTAGGGCATTAAAGTCTCGGATCGGGTATGATGCTGCGCGACAAATTGCAACCAATTCTACGGTTAGAGCCCCAAACGATTCGGGCTACATCCTACCTAGGGGCTTCGTCGAATCGCCCATACTTGCATCAATTTGCCTGCGAAATAGCCGGCTCGGCGACTATCTTCACAAGCTACACGATTCGGAACACTATGAAATTAGTGTATACATGGATGACATTATCGTGTCAGCCGACTCTGATATCTTGCTACAAGAAGCCCTAACCGAACTCGAAAGCCGGGCTAATCGGTCAAAATTCCCTTTGAATACTCAAAAAACTCAAGGGCCTTGCAAGCAGATCTCGGCTTTCAATATTGAACTTTCTCCAGGGGAACTCAGAGTTACCACAGAGAGAATGGCGAAATTTCTTGATAACTATAAAGGCGCAGAAAGCGATGATTGCAGAAACGGGATCCTCAACTATGTGAAGTCTGTGAACCCGGGCCAATCTCAAGCGCTCAAAGAGGAAGACAGTTAGGCAGCTATTAGTCCTAGCAAGCATGAACTTATCATGGCGCGAAAATTACTAAATGCAGGTGGATAATCGAACCATTTAAAAACAATCAAACTTACTCCCTTCCTGCCAGAAAAGGGCTGACGGCTGAATAGGTGCCACAATACATAAAAAACTCGCCGAGTTTACTTTTGGCATCTAAATAGAATGTTCGTACATTCTCTTAGGCGTAAGCATGGTTTTTTTAGCTGTAATTATTATGATGGCGGCCACCCTCGTTGCTATCAATGTCAACATGGCAGTGGGAGCCATAATCGCGATTCCCGCAGCCTTGATCATGGGAAATCTTAAACGCCTTAACTCTTGGGGAGACCCTATTGAGAACTTCTTCGCAGGATGCTTCGCTATTATCCTTCTAGCTGGGACAGTTCGCGGCATAATAGCCATTGGCGAGCTCTTTGGTTTTTACTAATTGGGATCAGCCCTGCTGTGTCAGTTAGCTGCTGACTTGTACCAAACGGCCAAGACTAAAACTCCGAGCCTCAGAAATTACTTGGCTAACCGACCTATTTCGGCTTTTAGGGTAAGCGTCCGGCGATCACACCTTGCCAGCGGGCTGCCAGTTATGTGGCAGCAGTTCCTTGATGGCGCTGGCGCGGTGGGTCGGTAACCGGTCCAGAACATCTTTCAGATAGGCATGGGGGTCAAGCCCATTCATGCGCGCCGATTGGATCAGGCTCATGATGGCGGCCGCCCGCTGGCCACCACGCAGACTGCCGGCAAACAACCAGTTGTTGCGACCCAGCGCCCAGGGTCGGATCTGGTTTTCCACCCAGTTGTTGTCGATGGGCACAGCACCGTCCTCGCAGTAGCGGGTTAATGCCTCCCAGCGTTTCAGGCTGTAATCGATCGCCTTGGCGATGGCTGAGCCGTTCGGCACTCTTTGGCGCTGACAGATCAGCCATTAGTGCAGCGCATCCAGGATCGGCTTGGATTCCTGTTGCCGTATTTGCTGCCGCTCTTTCGGCGGCAGGTTTTTGCATTTCCGTTCTATGTCATAGAGCAGTTTGATCTGCTTGAGCGCTTGTTCCGCCAACTGGCTCTGGTTGGCGGCATAGAGGTCGTAGAACTTGCGTCTGGCGTGGGCCAGGCAGCCGATTTCGGTGATGCCCTTGCCAAAGCCGGCTTTGTAGCCGCTGTAGTCATCACACACCAGTTTGCCCTTCCAGCCTTCCAGGAAGCTTCGGGCGTTAGCGCCTTGTCGGTTGGGGGCAAAGTCGTACACCACACCCCGGAGGGCGGCGAAGACGGTGCTGCTATAGGCCCAGACATACGCCTTGTGGGTTTTCTTTTTGCCCGGTGCCAGCATGGGCACCGGCGTCTCGTCGGCGTGCAGTACCGGCTGGCTGAGCAGCTCAGCCCTCAGGGCGTCAACCAGGGGCTGGATGGCCACCCCGCAGCGGCCAACCCAGTCAGCCAGTGTCGAGCGCGGTATTTCCAGCCCGGCTCTACCGAAGATCTTTTCCTGGCGGTACAGGGGCAGGTGGTCGGCGTATTTGGCAATCAGGAGGTGGGCAAGCAGGCCGCTGGTGGGAATGCCCTTGTCGATAACCTGTGCCGGTACCGGCGCCTGGGTGAGTGTTTCACACTGCTTGCAGGCCCATTTGCCGCGCAGGTGGCGCTCCACGGTGAAGGTGCCGGGGGTGTAATCGAGCTTTTCGCTGATGTCTTCACCGATGCGCTGCATCTGGCAACCGCAGGCGCAACGGGTGTTGTCCGGCTCGTGCCGAACCTCCCTTCTGGGCAGGTTCGAGGGCAGGGGCTGGCGTTTGGGCTTTTGCTTGGGCCCTTGCGGTTTGGCTTCCGGTACAGAAGCCGTGACCAGCTCGCTTTCTATCGCGGCAATATCGGCATCAACCAGCTCGTCGAGCAGGCTGGCCTGTTGCGCATTGAGGGATTCACTGCGGCGGGCGAAGCGGTGACGCTTGAGGATGGCCAGTTCGTGGGTGAGCTTGTCGTTGAGGATTTGTTGATTGTGGATTTGCCGGCGTTGCTGCTCGATGGCCTGATCTTTTTCAGAGACCTGAACCAGCAACTGCGCAGCCAGGCTGCGCAGTTGCTCCGGGGCCAGTTGATCGAGGTTCGGCGGCATCGTCATGGCCGGTAGAGTGCCGGAAGCCGTGGCGTGGGACGAGTAGCGGATGGGACTTTTTCACTGGCTTTATGGCCAGCCCGCCGGTTACAGAATGGCGATGCGCTTGTCGCGGCCCACCTGTTGCCAGGGTAGGCCGATCACCAGTGCCTGCAGCTGCTCGTCCGTCAGGGCAAGGCGATCCCCTTGCCAGGCCTTGCCCCAGACAAACCGGCTCTCGTGCAGGCGGCGTGCCGCGAGCCAGAGGCCGAAGCCATCGTGTACCAGTACCTTCATGCGGTTACCGCGCTTGTTGGCGAACAGGTAGGCGCAGTGGGGACGGGCTTCGCCGAACACCTGAACGACCCGGGCCAGAGCCGTGTCTGGTCCGGCACGCATATCCATGGGCGCGGTTGCCAGCCAGATTTGGTCGACGCGGATCACAGCTGGAGTTCCCGGAGCCAGGGCAAGGCACGGTCGATATGCTCCAGGGGCCAGAGCACCCTGAGATTGGGCAATTCCAGGGTTACTTGGGCGCTGGATGGTACGGAGGCAGGAGTGCCCGGCAGGGAAACGGGCAAAAAGTCTCGCTGTGACTTTGTCGCAGAAGAGGCTTTCGTGGTCCGCCGCCACTTGTGCACCAGGTTGGCGTTGATGCCGTGTTGCATGGCGATGCTGGCAACCGATGCGCCGGGCTGGCTGCAGGCTTCCAGAATCTCGGCCTTGAAGGCGCTGGAATACCTGCGACGCTTGGTGGGTGTCTTCTCTGGGATGATGTCACTCATAATAGGTGTCCACTTGTTGATAGGTGGGCACCTAAATTACAGCCTCTGGCGGTGGTGGGAAGATGAGTTCACCGGGCGCTTACCTTTTAGGTGCAGAACTTATCATTCCATGAGACCCAGACCCTCTCCCTCGGGGGCCCTTTTGGGGGCCTTTAACCCAAAACTTCGATCAAAAATTCATACAAATCAAACAGTTAAATAGACACTTCAATTGACGGAGGGCTTCCCGCGGAGTTTCTCCATTCCCTAAGGACCGCGCCCACTTGGTCCGCGGGGAGATACTCCTGTTCCAGGCGCCCATTGTCCCGTGTAATCAAATGCCGATAAAAATCCGACTCGACCGGGTCTAGCCCTTGCGGCGCGATAGCCTGCGCCACCACCGGCTCGGGAACCGCGCTATGTTTCGCGTATTTGTCAAAGAATCCGCGGGTCATCAATAGTGGCGTTATATCCGGTCGCGCACACTTTGCCCTCGCCAGCATCAACAATCCCCAGGTATCCATATCCCCCCAGTAGGCCAGGGATTTACCATCAAGCAATGGGGAACCAATCCAGCTTAGGTCCAATCCTGCACCCAAGATGGCAACCGTACCTGGCAGCTCTGGTAGCAGGTGGAAGCACTGCTCATTCTCGACAATCAAAAGATGCGTACCCGGTAGCGGGGATTCCGCTAGCTCACGCGTTGTCACCCGCTGACGCCGAAACGGCAATAGCTGTTCATCCAAAGGGGCAACGATTACCCAGTGATCATTATCGTCACAGGCGCCGAGAAAACCATGCAACCCCTGTTCACTGGCTGCCCCGTTGAAACGCTGGTCGAGGAGTCGGACCAGTAGCGTACCGTGACGCTCAAAAAACTTGGTATCCACCCCGGTCTCAGCCAGGAGCCGTAATGGGCGGCCGGCGGCGATACCAGGGCTAAGGGTAAGCGCCAGATTTGCTGCACTGATAACCTCTGCAGGGTCTTTGTTTTTCCACAGGTACCGCTCGCGCACCAGCAGCTCATGGAAAATATCATCAGCGTTACCCACTATCGTCTCCAGTTGGGCAAACTCCGCCCGGACAACGTCTGCTGCCGCAGCAGCAACCCATTCAGAGGGCGTGTGTATACGCCACCTCAGCGGCAGAGAAACCGCCTCGGCACCGGCACGATATTTCACCGGCGCCCACAACACTTCACCCACAGTCACTGCCCGCCAGCGCTGTACATGTGCCCGAACCGATACCGTATTGTTGGCAAAGTCCGCACCCGTGGGTTTGCCGATAGGAAAATCCAAGGGCCAGCTCTCGCTGCCCAGCAAACGCTCTACCCGCAACGGAGCCTGGTGCCACTGCCTAGCCAGGCGCGCGGCAACCTCACTCGGCGTTTTCATTTGCCCGTTCCCTGCGCTGATCCCGGATACTATCCAACGCCTGCCAACTCAACGGCGTCAGGCTGGACTGATTGCCGCGGCGGTGGACCACCACCGCCGAGCGGGTGTGTTTTTTCAATAGGCGCATTTCCTTATTCGGAGTAATAAAGAGTGCGTGCAGGCCAAATTCTCTCAATGCCGCGATGATCCGTCCGGCCACTGTATGAGAGCTACGGGAAAACGCTTCGTCCAACACTATGGTGCCGAAGAGGGGCCGATTACTGCCGTCCGGGCACAGGGCGTAGCTCAAGGATGCAGTCAGCACATAAGAGGCAATAATCTCTTTTTCGCCACCACTGCCGCCCTGAGACCCTCTGCGATTTTCGATGATACGCCCGTCGCTGCGGTCGATCACCGACACCTTGAATTCCAGCCGGTAGCGCGGGTCCAACAGTGCGCGGGCACCCTGGGTACGCTTGCGCTCGCAGGCATCCCGCAGTAAAGCAACAATAGATTGCAGGGCTTTGAAATGACTTTCACCGTCATCATCAGCAAAGCGCGCTGATGCCAGGCGAGTCTGTGCCTTGTTGAAAGTACGCAGGCTTTCATGCAGGACACTGGTGGCAACCAGCTGCAGATAGCGTCCGTTCTGAAAGTCCACCCGGCGCAGGGTGCTATTGACATCTTCTAGCTTTTCCTCGATGCGCTCCACTTCGCTTTTGATCGACATTAGCAGCTGTGATACGCCGTCGTCTGATGAGCGGTTGAGGTAATCCTTGAAACGTCCTCGCTTCTCCGGAAGCGCCTCTTCGGTCAGTACCTTTAGGCGCTTGAGGTAGCTGGGAACGTCTTCCAGCTCCCGCCCAACTTCCGATAGTGCGCCACGGTCCTCCTTCTGCGCATCGGACATCTGGCGTACCAGCGCTTTTTCCAGTTGGCCGCGCAAAGTTTTCAGCTGATCGAGATGAGACAAAACTCGATCAATGGTTTTTCGCTCAATTTCCGCTATTTCACCGATCTGATCGGCACTGATTACTGGAGCCACTCTCTGCGCAAGTTCCCTCTGGGAATCTGTCAGGCCGGCTTCCGCTTTGCGGTAGGCTTTGGATTTCTCGGCATTCGCATGTTCCAGCTTATGCTCCAGCTTGGACACAGCCCGCACTTGGGCATCCTTACTTTCTTCAAGCTTCCGGAGCAACCGCACCGCCTTGTCAAGCGCCAACTTTGCCGCAGTGATATCCGAATCCGGCGCAGTCAGAGAGCGCAATTTTTCCTGTTGTATGGCCAATTCGCGCTCGGCTTGCTCCAGGTTGATTCTGGAATAATCGAGATCTCGCAACGCTCCCAATAAAAACTTTTCCTGCTCCACCAGCAGTTTTTGCGACCGCGCCTGTTCCAGATCCGCCGACAGCTTTCGCAACACCTGCTCCACGGACGCTATCCGCTGCGCCAGGAATGTCAGCCGGTCACGGTTATCAAAACCCGTCAGCCAGTTATCCTCCAACCGCCGCTGATCCTGCTTGTCGAAAAAACCTTCTTTGCCGGACATGGACCCCTCAGTGGTCATCGCGTGGGCGGTGCGCCCCAGTTCGTCTACCGATTCCACACAATGACGGTCCATACCAGCTACCAGATGCTTGATCATTTCGCGGTAGGGGTGGGTTTTGTAGTCGAGCTTTCGGCTGAACCCGTCCGGCCAGAATGTGGGCCGCCGCTCAGGCTCTTTGGCTTCGAGCATTCTTACATGCAATGCATTGTGCCGGCTGTTGATCCAGCGTCGCGCGGCCTTGACCTGCTCCGGGGGCACCAGGATGCGCAGGCGGTGACTACCGAGCGCCCGTTCGATAGCGCCGCGCCAGGCTTGCTCTGCTTCCTTGACCTGCACCAGCTCCGCCACAAACGGCAGTACCTCCTCTTCCACCTCCAGCTGTTGCGCCAGTAATGCGCGGAACTGCTGGTAATTTCCGGGAATATTGGAACCTGGCCGGCGCTCTACCTCCAGGCGCTCCGATTTCAGTTCGCCAAGCTGGCGATCCTGCTCGAATTTTTCACTGCCGACTTCAAATACCTCTTGCTCAGCGGCATTTAAACGCGCTTCAATTTCTTGAAGCCGATCTCTGGCAAGCGCTTGGTTGGCAGCAAATTTCTGTCGATCCAAGTCATCCGGCAAAGCCAGTTTACGCACCAAGCGCTGGTACTCCTCCACGCCCTGCTGGCAGGCAGCCAGATTTTTGCGCTTTTCTTCAATCAACGCCTCCAGCACCTGGATATCCGCACCGCCGAGCTGCAGAAAGACTTTATTCAGGTCGTCCCGTTTTTCCTGTTGGCTGCGATAGCGCTCTTCCGCCGACTCCTGTAGAGCCTTCGCCTCCCCCAGTGCGGCATGCAGGCGCTCCCCCTCCGACTTCCACAGCTGGTAGGACTGTTCGCCAAACCAGACAGGAATAACCGCATTCAGCGAGATTTTTTCTTCCAACTCGACTTCATTTGCCGTGAATTTTTCCCAGGTGGCTTTTACCGGCTCCAGTGAGCGCTGTTGCCGGCGGGCAATCTCCAGTTCTTCGTGAATCGCCGCAAGGTCATCGAAACTGTCCGCCACTTCGGCGGCGCGCTCGAACTGGGATGTATCATCCAGCACCAGATCGCGGAAAATTTCGTCAATACTGTTCAGCTGCTTGAGACCCGCCGCACGGTTCAGCAGGTTGAAGGCGTTGTCGCGCACCTCGAAGAAGTCCCGAATACGGGCGAGAAAATTTTTCTTGCCCGGGTAGGTCCAGATACCGGTTTCTGTTTTATCCAACTGACGCAGCGCGCGCATACCGCCACTGTGTTGCAACATCAACCAGCTTTCCAGTGTTTGCTCTGGCTCGGTGGTAAGCAGCCACAGCTTTTTCATATCCGACGGCGATGAGCTGGTTCCGTCAAACCACAAGACCGCGCCCAGTCGTACCAGGCTGCTGCCGTTACACAAAGTCGCTGCGATACCAGTGACGGTTTTACCTGGGCGTGCGATATGGGATTGCCCCTCCCCACCATCACCGGGACCGGAAACGCCGCGTACATAAGAGACCAGGTCGCGGTCACTTTCATGTCCGCCGGTGGAGGCGAGGTTGTATTTCGGGATAGCCGTGAGTAGCGTCATCAACGCGTCCACCAGGGTGGTTTTTCCGCTGCCGGTAGGACCGATGATGGCGGTGCCGTCTGCGTCAATTTCCGCACGGTGATGACCACTGAAGCCACCCCAATTATACAGTTCCAGCTCCTGCAGGATGTAGGTGGGAGCCAGCTGCCAGGCAATTTCCTTACTTTGGCCGTCTATTTGCTCTAGCATCAGCCCGCCCCTCCATCCTGAGCGTCGATAGTGTCCGCCGCCAGTCGCGCCTTCAGTTCGTGCAGCAACGCCTGCAGGTTTTCCGGGTTGGCCAGATGGGCGATCATCGGGCGGATGGCCACCCGCTCGTGGGCATCCGGCTCTGACACCAGGCCGTGGCCCTTCAATTGATCCAATAGTTGCAGCATCCGGGTACGCTCGCGGGCTTCGCTGCCGTTGTCGCCCATATACAGCTGAAACTGGGGAATCAACTCATCCACCGCCACCATCGCCACCGAGGCGCCGGTGCCTGCATCCTGTTCGTAAGCGATAAAGTACTGGCGCAGGATGGCCACCAGCAACGACTGCTCCAAGGTCAGGCGTTGCTTGCGTACCAGCGGGTGTGACCAGTCGTCCTGCTCCTCAAGGCTTTCCAATTTCCGCACGCGGACAAATATCAGGCCGCGGATATCGTCCGCCTGCGCCATCAGGTCCAAAGGTTCCAGAATGGCGTTCAGTCCGGCCATGTTGGCGATCGCTACTCGATACAGATTGGGTCTGTGGCTTTCTTCCAGCAGTCCCAGGCGCAGCAACTCCTGTGCGCTCTCGCGCAACCGTTTTTCGGTGCGTGCAGTATCTGCCGGCTCCGCAACTTCATCGGCCAACCCGCTCTCCAGCTCGGGTTCGCTCGCCGGGCTTTCCGGCGGCGCCTGCTCATTCACTACGTTAGCCCGCCGGGTAATTTCGTCAAAAATACTCGCCACCGTTAAAACTCCCAGTCAATGCCATCCAGCACTTCACTGCTCAGCGCTACTCTAGGTACACGGAACTGCCAGCGCTGCTGATCGCCATCCACCAGCTCCAGCAATTGCTGTTCTTCGCCGGCAATCTCGATGCCGGCCTCCCGGGCCATGCCAAGCCACAGGGCCAGGGTCTCCAGATCGTGGATCGGCGGCAGGCGCTCAGCCAGCTCCCTCAATGTCAGTGGCTGGCCGGCCTGTGCCAGGGTAGCCAGGGTATCCCGCACCATGGCTTCCCGGTCGAGCCCGTCCAACGCCTCCCAGAATTCTTCATCGATATCCCTGAGGCTGGAATCTTGTGGGGTCAGATCCAGCGTCGCCTCCTGATCCCCCTGCAGGGACTTGAAGCGCAGCCGCTCTGGCACCGGTATATTGCCGAGAGCCACTCCCACCGGCGGCAGTGGCGAGCCGGCGCGGCGCACTTTCTGCTGCTGCCAGTCCACATCCTGCGCCACGTGCAGGATTTCGTTCAGCAACTGGCCCACCCGGTGGTGCTCTGCCGCCAGCCCGGTTTTCAGGAATCCTTTCACATCCTTCTCACTGCGCGCGCGGGCCCGTAGTACCGACTGGCTCTCGCTCACCAGTCGGACGCGCAACAGTTTCAGGTCGATCAGCTGGGCGCGGTTGAGCGCTTTTCCTGCACTGGGGTGGGAGAGAATACTGCGGATGCGTTCGCGCATATTGTCCAACTCGACGCTCTGGCGCAGTTGCTGCTGGAAACTGTCGAACACCCGCCCCTCCGGCGTATCCAGCAAGGATTCCTGCCCGTCCAGCAGCCTATCGACAATATCGCCACGGTGAAATTGTTCGGAGATGATGGACTGACGCAGCACGCGGTCCGCCTCCCGCCAGGAATCCTCTACCCGACGGAAATCCGCTCTCAACCCCGTGGCCAGGTTATAGACTTCGCGAATACGCTCAACGGCCTCTGCCTCCGACAACACCGGAACATGTCCGGCCTCGGCATCCACCAGCTCCACCTCCAACGCTTTGATCTGCCGGCGAATCGCCGCCTTGCGGCTGTCCGGATTCGGGTTCAGCCCCACTTCCAGATACTCGATTTCCCGCTGCACCACCGAAAGGCGCGAGGCGGTGGTGGTCATGATGCGGTTGTCCAGGGAGTCGATAAACCCGATCGCCAACGACAGCGCATCACTGGCATAGATACGCCCGCCGCGCTCCACCACCAGCCCCCGTTTGATCCACTGACGCAGCTCGCGGCCCGCGAGCAGGTGGGTATCGTCCGGGTCGATCGAAAACTCATCCTGGGCGGCGTACTCCGCAAGCATCTCCGCCAGTGCCTGCAGCGCGTCCTCCTCTGAAATACCGTTGTCTGCGAACTCGAACAGGGAGGTGAGGCACCCGAGCACCAGCGGTGCCCGGGGCGAGGCAAGCAGCAGCCAGGCCGGGTGCTGCCTGCGCGCGGAGATATATTGCTGGGTGCACCACACCCTGCTCATCGAAGGCAACAAGGCCACCCACGAGTTCAAGACCCAGCACAGAGAGGCGCAAGTCGCCCGCTCGCTGGCTATCCCACCAGTTCCTTCGGCAGCTCCGGCACCAAGTTCAAGCCCGACCCCTTTGTCGCCCTCACAGGCCCCAGCAGCCAATTGCGCCAGCTGCAGACCGAGAACGAGAAGCTCAGGCACGAGCTGCATAGAGGCGAATGTCCAGCTGGACTCCAGCCAGCAGCTCAACGACCTGATCGCCAAGGAGAAGGCCGAATACGAGGCCCTGGCGTTGGCGATGGACGAGGAGTCCCGGGCCAAAGCCGAAGAGGCAGCATCCCACGAGCAGGCTTTGGCGCATTGGCGCTGAACACCTCTCTCTGGCCAGAACAGGAGGCACAGCATGCGTGATAGACGGCATTTCGGTCGTCATATGTATAGAAATGTGGATTTTCTATATACAATGCGTGCTACGCGCATAGTTGTTGACGATTGTTATACATGTCGGGATGAATATGCATAGCCGCCTCTCCCAGATTGCCAACACTTGCCCCTTTTGACACATCCTTAGAGCCTGCGACGCCGGACATGAGCAAACACCCGATCCCCGAGCTACCGCTCAGCGACATAGAGGCACTGGAAACCCGGGCCGTGCTCAAGAAGACCGCGGAGGCGCACCGCTACTTGGCCGAACTGAAAGGGGTCGCCGCCACCATTCCCAACGAGGCAATCCTGATCAACACCCTGAGCTTGCAGGAGGCCAAGGACAGCTCCGAGATCGAAAACATCGTCACCACCCACGATGAGCTCTACAAAGCCAGCCTGCTGACCGAAGCTGCGGTTACCCCCGCCACCAAGGAAGTGCAGGACTATGCCTACGCCCTGCGCGAGGGGTTTGCAGTGGTGCGCCGGCAGAAGGTGATCCGCCTGAGCGACATACTGACGGTGCAGCAGCACCTGGAGCGCAATAACGCGGGCCTGCGCCGCCTGCCTGGCACCGATCTGAAAAATGCCCGCACCGGTGCAGTGGTCTATACGCCGCCGCAGCACGCCGACGAGATCGAGCAGCTGATGGCCAACCTGGTGGAATACATCAACGACAACCAACTCTGCGACGCCGATCCACTGGTAAAGATGGCCATCATCCACCACCAGTTTGAGAGCATTCACCCCTTCTATGACGGCAACGGTCGCACCGGGCGCATCCTGAATATCCTGTACCTGGTGGCGCAGGACCTGCTCAACCTGCCGGTGCTGTATCTGAGCCGCTACTTTATCCGCAATAAGGGCGACTACTACCACCAGCTGCAGCGGGTGCGCGATACCGGCGACTGGGAGCCCTGGCTTATCTACATGCTCGACGGCGTCATTGATACCGCCCAGGCCACCATCACCTTCATCCAGCAGATGAAAAAGCTGATGGGTGCCTACAAGCACCGCATGCGCGACGAACTGCCGAAGATCTATCGGCAGGAGCTGCTGAACAACCTGTTCAAGCACCCCTACACCAAGATCGAATATGTGGTGGAAGACCTGGATGTCACCCGTATCACCGCCACCAAGTATCTGGACCAGCTGGTGGAACACGGCTTTCTCATAAAAGAGAAGGTCGGCCGCAGCAATTACTACATCAACCAGTCCCTTTGCGCCCTGCTCATCGAGCAGGCCTGAGTTCCCCAATTTTCAAAAGTTTTATAGGTACCCAATGACCAACAACGACATAGTCCAGAAACTATGAACCTCTGCGACGTACTGCGGGACGACGGCATCAACTACTCGGACTACTTCACTGAGCTGGTACTGCTGCTGTTTATCAAGATGGTGCACGAGAATACCCAGGCCGGCACCCTTAGGTACTTCAACAAGCTGGAAACGGGCGACGCTGATAACGATCTTGCGTATGAGGAAGCTATTTGTCGACTGAGAAAAATGCGTAGCAAAGAGGCCCCATTTTCCAGTTTTTGTGTCGCCTACTTGGATAGCTTCCGGCACAAACCCGAATATGACGGTGTGCTTGATGCGGTTTATTTATAAAACTTCATCCTAAATAATGAAGTACAGTCACACGCTCCAATCTTGGCTCCCCTGGTGGATTCTGGCAATCTTGGCAAGTTATCTCTCATGGAGCTAAGCCTTGTCAGAGATCCTGATCCCCTTCGCCATTGACCGCGACGACCAGATGGTGGAAGTCTTCGACGTTCCCCGCGGTCGGGATTGTATGTGCCGCTGCCCATCCTGTGGACAGGGTGTGGTTGCGCGCCATGGGGAAAAGACGATCTGGCATTTCGCCCACGATCCCAATGCGGATGAAAAGCCGAATCGAGCCTGCGAACTTTCGTTTTTCAGCTGCTGCAGGTTGTACCTGATCGAGCGGGCCCTCGCCGGCGAACTGAAGCACCTTACCCTTCCAGAGCTGGTGGTGGTAGAACGCACTGGCAAGCACCGCCCCATTACCAAGAGGGGGCGGGTGAACCGCGCTCGGGATCTGGAGATCCCCGAATATCAAAGCGACGGCCCCTTCGACCTCCAAACCAGGCTCGGCAAACACACCCTCGCCATCCACATCGACTACCCCGGCCGCCAGCCACCGGATCTGCCGACAGATGAGCTTACCGGTGTCCTGGCTGTGGATATAGCGCCACTGGAAGCCCGGTATCGCCGCGGTCCAGGCAGACGGAAGCGCATCCTGCCGATACTCCAGTCCCTCTTCAATGATTCCCCGGACTGGCCCGGGAGTATCCACTGGCTGCACCATCCTCGCACCGAGGCAGTGCGTGCGAAACTTCGAGAAGCCCTCCTCCAGGAGTATGACCCGGCACAAGACCAACCCCGCCTCAGGCCTAAACCGAGGCCACCTGCGCCTGAATGCGGCACGCCTGGTCCCAAACGACTGCCTGCGCAGCCCCGTGAGAGCGGACCTTCGGGTGTTTTTCGCTGTTTGAAGTGCCAAAAGGAGTGGGCGGGGCGTCAGTTTCTTCACGCGACATGCGAAACCTGCCAGACCCACCTGTATAGCCGATTTCAGGAGTCAGGCTGATCCCCTGCTCTCAGACCAGGCTGGAAGGTCCTGAGGACAGGGGTACCGACACCTGCCGAACGCGGATTCGCACTCATAGTTTTGAGACGACAGCCCAACCAGTAGGGCCGCGACGCAGCTGTCGGCGGCCAGGCGCTTTACCGGAACCGGGGCTCCGCGCGCCCGGCTCAGTAGGGCGAATCCACATCCCCCTGGGCCACGTACACGCTCTTCAGTCGCGTATAGTGCTCCAATGCCCGCCTGCTGTTTTCCTTGCCGATACCGGACTGCTTGAAACCGCCGAAGGGCATTTCCACCGGCGTTAAATTGTAGTGATTGATCCACACAACACCGGCGTCGAGTTTTTCCGCCACCCGGTGCGCGCGCTGGATGTCGCGGGTGAAGACACCGCCGGCGAGTCCGAATGGAGTGTCGTTGGCGCGGGCCAGCACCTCGCCCTCGTCGCGGAAACTGAGCAGCGACAGCACCGGGCCGAAGATCTCCTCGCGCACGATGGTCATGTCGTCGCGCAGGCCGTCGAAGATGGTCGGTTGCACGAAGTTGCCGCCCTCGCAGCCGGGCACTTCCGCCGGACCGCCGCCAAGCAACAGTTTGCCGCCCTCTTCCCGGCCCTTGTCGATATAGCCGAGCACATTTTGCATGTGCCCGGCGCTGATCAGTGGGCCCACGTCCGTTTCCGGATCGAGCGGGTCGCCGACTTGCATTTTGCTCGCGCGCGCGACCAGCTTCTCGATAAACTTTTCGCGGATCGACGCCTGCACGAACACCCGGGTGCTGTTGGTGCAGATCTGTCCCTGGGTATAGAAGTTGCCGAGCAGGGCCGCGCCCACGGCATTGTCCAGGTGCGCGTCGTCGAAGACGATCAGCGGCGACTTGCCGCCCAGTTCCAGGGTAACGCCCTTCAGGGTATCGGCGGCGGCGCGCATCACCGCCTTGCCGGTATCCACCTCGCCGGTGAGGGATACCCTGGCGATACAGGGGTGGGCGATGAGGGCCTGACCGGTTTCGGCAAACCCGGGCACCACATTGAAGACGCCGTCCGGCAGGCTGGCGTCCTTGAAAAGTTCCGCCAGCCGCAGCGCCGACAACGGCGTCAGCTCCGACGGCTTGAAGATCATCGCATTGCCCGCCGCCAGCGCCGGCGCGGCTTTCCAGGTGGCGATCTGCAGGGGGTAGTTCCAGGCGCCTATGCCGGCGCAAATGCCCAGGGGCTCCGGGCGGGTGTAGAAGAAACCGCCGGGCACCGCCTGGTATTCCCCCTGCAGGGAAGCGGCCTGGCCGGCGAAATACTCCAGGCAGTCCGCCGCCGAGCCCACGTCCGCGTGCGGCGTCTCGGCGATCGGCTTGCCGCCGTCGAGAGATTCCAGTCGCGCCAGCTCATCGCAGTGCCGGCGCAGCAACTGGGCGGCGCGCAGCAGCACGCGGCCGCGCCCGGCGCCGCCCATCGCCGCCCACTCCCGCAGCCCCAGTTCCGCCGCCGCCACCGCCCTGTCCACGTCGGCGGCACCGGCCCTGGCCACCCGGCAGATGACTTCACCGCTGGCGGGGTTGAGGGTGTCGAAGAAGCTGTCGTCACTGGCGGCCACATACTGGCCGCCGATCCACAGCAGGCGGTCGTCTAGCAGGGGCATCTACCCTCCTCGCTGGTCGCGGCGCCCGCGGCCGGTCAGTGGCGGGTGACTTCGCCGCCCCGGCCGGCTTCAAACAGGAACCAGGCGCGCTCCTCGGCTTCGTCGATCAGTTCTTCCAGCAGGTTGTTGGTGCCCAGGTCGCGGTGCTCTTCGCAGAGCTCGTGGGTCTCGCGCAGGCGCTCGACCAGCGCCAGGTTGTCCTCGCGCAGTTCCGCCAGCATGTCCTGGGGCGTCACATAATCGGCGTCGTTGTCCGCGAACCTCTGCACCTTGGCGATATGGCTGATGGAGCGCAGGGTGGTACCGCCCAGCTTGCGCACGCGCTCGGCCAACTCGTCGGTCATTTCCAGTATCTCCGCCGCCTGCTCATCGAAGAGGCGGTGGTAATCCCGGAAGTGGGGACCGCTCACATGCCAGTGGAAGTTCTTGGTCTTCACGTAGAGGGCGAAACTGTCGGCGAGCAGGGCGTTGATTGCTGTGGAGATATCCTCCCGCGCGCTCTCGCCCAGGGCGGTGGGGGTCCTGAGCTGTGGGGGTTCTTTGCGATGCACTTCTCTCTTGGCGGCTTTGGCCATGGTAAACCTCTCTTGAATTCACTGACTATCGGGGACTATCGGGCGGAAAACACGCCACTCAACGAAGACTAGACGCCGAATCCCGTTTGCGCCATTGGCGCGCAAAGCCACTGATTTATGAGAGGCAACACATAGCTACTTGCGGCTCCCTTCTATCTCCCGGCATCGCTGCGAGAAAAATTGCGACACAGCTAACCGTTTTAAAAGCCTGTCATTGTCAACAAAGTGAATAGCGAGACAGAATCCCCGGCAGACCAATTGCAACATTGGTCTTCCACCCGGCGCCTATCCCCATAGCCAACTGCCGGACACCTCCAATTTCCAATGCCATTCCTTTGGAACACACTATGAAGAGCGAAATGAAAAGAAACGCCCTGCTCAGCGCGCTGCTGGGCGGATTCCTATTCTCGACCGACCTGCTGGCGCAGACCAATCTCGCCATCGGCGCCGGCTCAGACGGCAGCAGCAAGGCCAGCGGCGGCAGCTACGGCAATGTGCGCGACGGCGACCTGGCCAGCTACTGGCAGCCGGCTTCCAGCGGCGGCGAGCGCATCTCGGTGAAATGGGGCAGCGACACAACCTTCGATACGGTTGTCCTGCGCGAAATCGGTAGCGCGGCGCAGGCGTGGCGGCTGGTGAATCACGATACCGGCGAGCAGCTGGCTTCCGGCAGCGGTATCGGCGCGGAACTACAGCTCTCCCTCGGCACCGTGAGCATGAGCAAGATCGACCTGATGATCGACAGCGCCAGCAGTGCACCGCAGATCGCCGAACTCGAGGTCTACGCCCTGGGCGATGACGGCTCCTCCTCGGGCAGCTCCAGTTCCAGCAGCTCCAGCTCTTCGAGCAGCAGCAGCTCCAGCTCTTCTTCCGGCGGCAGCAACTCGTCCGGCATCAGCAGCGCGTGCCAAACCCTGGCCACCGACCCTAATGTCAACTGGCGCGACTCCGCGGCACTGGACACCGACCAGGAAATCGTCGAGTGCCTGTCCCAAACCCTGGGCAGCGCCGTCGGTTACGGCGAAAACGCCCGCGGCGGCTACGACCCGGACGGCGACAGCGCGCTGACCGTAATCGTGAAGCGGGAAAATGACCCCCAGGGCCGCACCGTAGAGGCGCAAATCCTCGACGCCATCGACGGCGACGGGCACAACTGGATCGTCTTCGACAAGTTCGATTTCAAAGACGAAACCGAGGTCGCCATGTACCGCAACTTCTGCGGCAATTCCCAAGTGCGGAGCGCCATCGGCGGCACCGAGGCGGAATGTGTCGACTACCACCAGTGGTGCGACAACAACGGCTACGACAGTGAAAGCGCCTGCCTGGCGGAATTCTTCAACAACCGCCTGAACGACGGTGGCCTGCCGATCCGCAACCCGGTGATCGGGTCCAACAAGACCATCGACGGCCGCCTGAGCAACGCCTACTTCCGCTTCAGCGGTTTCGCCGTGGGCACGGACAGCGGCGGCTCCGAGAACGTGATCCTCACCCACCTGGATTTCCGCGGCGCCGGCCACACCGAGGACCACGGCCTGGATCCGGACATGATCCGCTCCACCGGCAGCGCCACGCGCGATGTCTGGATTCACAAGAATACCTTTGACCTCACCGGCGACTCCGCCTTCGACGTCAAGCGCGGCGCCCACCACATCACCATGTCCTTCAACCGGGTGATGGATGTGAAACGCGCGAGCCTGCACGGTTCCAGCAACAGCCGCGAGGTGAACGCGCAGATCCGCACCACCATGCACCACAACGCCTTCGTTACCCGCGACGCACTCTACGATACCTTCTCCGGCACGGCGCGGCGGGTGCCGCTGATCCGCCGCGGCAGGTCACACATGTTCAACAACCTGTTTATGAACTACCGCAAGGACGTGTTCAGCGCCCGCGTCGGCGCCCAGGTGCTGTGGGAGAACAACATCCTCCTGATGAACAAGGACCACGGCGTATCGCTGGATGACCTGCAGGAAGAGCTGGCGCGCAACAACTACACCGACGACCCCGGCTACTTCCGCGCCGAGGGCACCCGTGTGTGGCTGTCGGACAGCGCCTGCAACCTGGATGTCTCCGGCTCTCGGGAAATAGTCAATGCCTGGGGCACGGTGGCTGACCTCTCCGCCGACTATTCCCAGGATTCGCTGGATACCATCAGCGCCCGGAAAACCGCGGCCGGCCAGGACCTGGCGGACTACATCAGCGCCACCGCGGGCAAGTACGGCGAAATGCCGTTCAATTCGCCCCTGGCCAACGACCAGGCCTATGTGCTGGACCTGGGCAAGGTGTCCTGCCAGTAACCCGGGATATGCCCTTGCGGGAGCGGCCGCCGGCCGCTCCCGCCGAAGGCCGGGGCTGCCATTTCCAACGGCGGTTCCGGACGTCACCACGGGGAACAACCTCTCACTTTAAGCACAAGGCCGCGCCAACAGGCTTTACAAAGCCTTGCGATGGGACTAGCCTCTTTCGCCAGTTTGGTTTTGCCAATTTGTAACAATGGTATCCAAATGCCTAGCGGTACAGCGATGATGCCGCGGTGGCTTTTTTATCCGCGGCCTTCCTCAAAAATCTACAATAAATGAAGGACCGTATCATGAAGAGATTCTCAAGAGCCTCAGCCCTCCTGGGGCTGGCGGCAGTCGGCGTTTTCCCCGCTGCCGCCCTGGCGCAAGCCACTGGCTATGCCTCTCAAAACGGCGGCACCACCGGCGGCGCGGGCGGCCAGGTCGTCTACGCCACCACCGGTACCGAGATTCACGCCGCACTGTGCAATCGCGCTTCCAGCGACACGCCGATCATCATCCAGGTGGAAGGCACCATTAACCACGGCAACACCAGCAAGGTCTCCGGCGACAGCTGCAATACCGCCGACGACGTCATCGAGATCAAGGAAGTCAGCAACGTCACCCTCGTCGGCGTAGGCAGCGGTGCGCTGTTCGATGAGATTGGCATCCACCTGCGCACCGCATCCAACATCATTCTGCGGAACCTGCACGTGCGCAACGTGAAGAAATCCGGTTCGCCCACTTCCAACGGCGGCGACGCCGTCGGCATGGAGAGCAATGTATCCAACGTGTGGGCGGACCACCTCACGCTGGAAGCCTCCGGCGGCGAGAGCGAGGGCTACGACGCGCTCTTCGATATGAAGAACAACAGCAAGTACGTCACCCTTTCCTACAGTATCCTGCGCAACTCCGGCCGCGGTGGCCTGGTCGGCTCCAGCGACAGCGACGACAACAACGGACCGGTAACCTACCACCACAACCTGTACGAGAACCTGGATTCGCGGGTGCCGCTGCTGCGCCATGCCACCGCACACGCGTTCAACAACTACTACCGCAGTATCAACGAGTCCGGCATGAACCCGCGCATCGGAGGCCGTATCAGGGCGGACCACAACTACTTCGAAAGCTCCAAGGATGTGCTGGGCACCTTCTATACCGACGATATGGGCTACTGGCATGTGAATGGAAATATCTATTCCAATGTCACTTGGTCCTCGGAGCATTCGGATAACCATCCGGCGGGCCCGAATCCCGTGTCGACGACCACCATCGACATCCCCTACGCCTACGCGCTCGACGATGCCGGCTGCGTGCCGCAGATAGTGCTGGCCACCGCCGGCGCCGACACCGGCCTGCTGGAATCCGACGGCAATTGCCAGTCCCAGGGCGGCTCCTCCAGTTCCTCCAGCAGTTCTTCTTCGAGCAGTTCCAGCTCGTCGAGCAGCGGAGGTTCCGGCGGCGAACTGGGCACCAACCTGGCCCTGAGCGGCGGCGCCGACGGCAGCAGCAAGGCCAGCGGTTCCAGCTACGGCAATGTGATCGACGGCGACCTGCAGAGCTACTGGCAGCCCGGTTCGTCCAGCGACGAACGCATCTCGGTGAAATCCCTGAGCGGCACCTTCAATACCGTGATTATTCGCGAGATCGGCAACGCCGTGCAGAACTGGCGCCTGGTAAACCACGACACCGGCGCAGAGCTGGCCGCCGGCAACGGCATCGGTTCCGCCATGCAGGTCTATCTCGGCGACGTCAGCATGAGCAAGATCAACCTGATGATCGACAGCGCCAGCAGCGCACCGCAGATCGCCGAGTTTGAGGTGTACAACGCCACCGGCGGCGGCTCCTCGTCCAGCAGCTCCTCATCCAGCAGTTCCTCCGGCGGAAGCACGGCCACCATCACCATCGAGGAAAACGCCAGCGGCTTCTGCTCGGTGGACGGCGCGGTGGAAAATGAGTGGGCCGGTTACACCGGCAGCGGCTACGCGAACACCGACAACGCCTCCGGCAACGGCGTGGATTGGGCGGTATCCGCTCCCTCGGCCGGCGTCTACACCCTGCAGTGGCGCTTCGCCAACGGCGGCAGCGACAGGCCGGCGGATGTGCTGGTCAACGGCAGCGTCGTCGCCAGCATCACCCTGGGCGCCACCGGCGCCTGGAGCAGCTACGCCGACAGCGGCACCGTGGATGTGGGCCTGAACGCCGGCTCCAATCAAGTGCGCCTGCAGGCCACCGGCGGCAGCGGCCTCGCCAATGTCGACCACCTGGATGTCACCGGCAGCAGCCCGCAGGCTGGCAGCTGCAACTGACCGATTCCACTCCCAACCATCCTCACAGGATGCGGGCGCCCCTCGGGGCGCCCATTTCAATGACAAGAATCATTTTCGGATAATCCCATGAAAACCACAGCGAAAATTCCGGCAGTGCTCGGGGCATTGCTGGGCAGTCTGTTCATGCCCGCCTGGGTATCGGCACAGGAACTGGGCACCAACCTGGCCCTGAGTGGCGGCGCCGACGGCAGCAGCAAAGCCAGCGGCTCCAGCTACGGCAACGCGATCGACGGCGATCTGCAGAGTTACTGGCAGCCGGGCTCCGCCAACGGCGAGCGCATCTCCGTGAAAAATTTCGGCGGCAACTTCAATACCGTGATCATTCGCGAGATCGGCAGCGCGGTGCAGGGCTGGCGCCTGGTCAACCACGACAATGGCCAGGAACTCACGTCCGGCTCCGGCATCGGTGCGGAACTCCAGGTCCACCTCGGCGAAGTGAGCATGGATAAGCTCGACCTGATGATCGACAGCGCCAGCAGCGCGCCGCAAATCGCCGAGTTCGAAATCTACAACGCGAGCGGCGGCAGTTCTTCCAGCAGCTCCTCCTCCTCGTCCTCCTCTTCGGGCGGCACCTCCGGAAGCGACACCCTGACACTGCAGGAAAGCACAGCGGGCTTCTGCTCCGTGGACGGCGCGGTGGAAAATGAGTGGAGCGGCTATACCGGCAGCGGCTACGCCAACACCGACAACGCGAGCGGCACCGCCGTCGAGTGGTCGGTGGTGGTTCCCGAAGCGGGCCTCTACACCTTGCAGTGGCGCTTCGCCAACGGCGGCAGCGACCGCCCGGCGGAGGTGGTGATCAACGGCGGCCAGGTAGCCGGCGCGACCATGGCAGGTACCGGTGCCTGGGACAGCTACGCGGACAGCGGCCAGGTATTGGTGGAGCTGAATGCCGGCTACAACACCATTCGCCTGCAGGCCACCGGCAGCGCCGGGCTGGCCAATATCGACAGCCTTTCCATCACCGGCACAGCCCCCCAGCCGGGCGACTGCAACGGCGGTTCATCGAGCAGTTCGTCGAGCAACTCCAGCTCTTCCAGCAGCAGCTCCAGCTCCTCTTCCTCCGGCAGCGGCTCCGGCTCATCCAGCGGCAGTTCCAGCTCTTCCAGCAGCACCTCTTCCTCCAGTGGCGGTTCATCCGGCGGCGGCAGTTCGAGTTCCTCTTCAGGGGGCTCAGGCGGCGGCGGGATCAGCAACGCCTGCCATACCCTGGCCACCGACCCGAACGTCAACTGGCGGGATTCCACGGAACTGGACACCGACCAGGAAATCGTCGCGTGCCTGTCCGACACCCTGGGCCGCGCCGCGGGCTACGGCGAGAACGCGCTGGGCGGTTACGATCCCAACGGCGGCAGTGTGCTGACGGTGATCACCAGGAACGACCCCCAGGGCCGCTCGGTGGAACAGCAGATCCTCGATGCCATTACCGGCGACGGGCACAACTGGATCGTGTTCGACAAATTCGATTTCGCCAGCGAAACAGAAGTCGCCATGTACCGCAATTTCTGTGGCGACGCCGAAGTGCAGAGCGCCATCGGCGGCACCGAGGCACAGTGCATCGACTACCACCAGTGGTGTTCCGACAACGGCTACGGCTCCGGGGATTCCTGCCTGCAGGAGTTCTTCAACAACCGCCTGAACGACGGCGACCTGCCCATCCGCAATCCGGTGATCGGCGCCAACACCACCATCGACGGACGCCTCAGCAACGCCTATTTCCGCTTCAGCGGCTTCGCCATCGGCGCCGACAGCTCGGGCTCGCCCACGCAGACCTCGGACAATGTGATCCTCACCCACCTGGAGTTTCGCGGCGCAGGCCACACGGAAGACCACGGCCTGGACCCGGACATGATCCGAACCACCGGCGCCTCCCGCGACATCTGGATTCACAAAAACACCTTCGATACCACCGGCGACTCGGCGTTTGACGTGAAGGTGGGCGCCCACCATATCACCATGTCCTTCAACCGCCTGGTGAATGTGAAGCGCGCGTCCCTGCACGGTTCCAGCGACAGCCGGACCATCAACGGGCAGATCCGCACCACCATGCACCACAACGCTTTCGTCACCACCGACGACGACTATTCCAACCTGGGCAACACCCTGCGGCGCATACCGCTGATCCGCCGCGGCACCTCGCATATGTTCAACAACCTCTTTATGAACTACCGCAAGGACATCCTCAGCGTGCGCGTGGGGGCCAGCGTACTGTGGGAGGACAATATGTTCCTGATCAACCGGGATCACCAGGAGAAGTCGGACCCGGACCAGGCTCTGGACGAGAGAGCCGCGGAGTTGGCGCGGGATCTGGACGATGGCAACTTCCGCGCCGACGGCGTGCGACTGTGGTTCTCCGATGCCCAGTGCAACCTGGACCCGGCCTTCGCCCGAGACATCACCAACGCCTCCGGCTCCGTGGGCGACCTGTCCCAGGACTACTCCCAGGACTCCCGCGACCTGATGGCGGCAAACGCACTCGCCGCCGGCCAGGACCTCGCGGACTATATCGCCGCCGCCGCGGGAAAATACGGCGAAATGCCGTTCAACTCACCGCTGGCCAACGATATCAATTATGTGCTCGGGCTGGGCAAGGTGTCCTGCCAGTAGCCTCCCTCCTCTTGATCGAGGCATCGTCATTGGCGCCCCGCGGGGCGCCCTTTTTAAAGCGATTAAAAAAAATGATCACATCGAAGAAACCAATCCATTTTGCCCTGGGGCTCGCGCTATGCCTGTTCGAGTCCGCAAGCCTGCAGGCGCAAACAGGCAATAACCTATCCATTGGTGCCGGTGCCGACGGCTCGTCGAAACTCAGCGGCAGCAGCTACGCCAACGTGATTGACGGCGACACTGGCACCTACTGGGCCCCGGACAGTTCAACCGGTCGCGTATCCGTGAAGTGGCCCTCGGCAACCACCGTCAGCAGCGCAGTGATTCGCGAAGCCGAGGGCTTCGAGGGCAATATCGGTTCGTGGCAGCTGGTCAACCACAATACCGGCGACGTTCTTGCCGAGGGCTCGGGTGCGGGCACCATCAATTTCGACAGCACCAGCCTCACCAAGCTGAATTTCGAAATCCTGGGCAGCAACGGCACGCCGGCGGTCGCCGAGTTCGAAACCTACGAAGACAACAGCTCATCCGGCGCGACCGGAACCGTAAACCTCGCCGTGAGTGTCTCCGGCGCGGATGCCACCCTCAACTGGGATGTCAGCAACATCGACGTCTCATACCAATCGGTTTATCGCGATACCGATTCAAACCCGCAAGGCCGCACTCGCATCGCCGCCAGTGTCGCGGGAAACAGCTACACCGACCGCGACCTGGCCGACGGCACCTACTACTACTGGATCAAAATCACCGACACCAATGGCAACGCCTTCAATTCCAATGGCGACGACGCCGTTATCGCCACCACAACGACGCTGGCCCTTCAGGAGAGTGACGGTTTCTGCTCGGTCGACGGTACAGTAGACAGTAATCACGACGGTTTTACCGGCAGTGGATTTGTCAACACGGACAATAAACTCGGGGCGGGAGCTACCTACAGCCTTCATTCGGACAGCGCGCAAAATGTGCTGGCCGACATTCGCTATGCTTCGACCAGTAGTCGCCCGGCAGATATCGAGGTGAACGGTTCCGTAATAGGTACGGTTAATTTTACTTCGACCGGGGCATGGACAAGCTGGACCAGCGAAAGCGTCACCATTCCTTTGCAAGCGGGGGAAAATACCATCCGCTTGATTGCGCAAACCGCCGACGGATTGCCCAACATCGACTCCCTGGCTGCGACCGGCGGTAGTTTGACACCGGGAGCCTGTGGCGCCGAACCCGATACCGCACTGGATTGCAATGACGTCACCGGTGTACCGGTCATCACCGTCGCCAAAGACGGCAGCGGGCAATACAGCACTGTGCAGGCGGCGATCAACAGCGTTTCCACCTCGAACAGCCAGCAGACACAGATTCGAATCAAACCCGGTGTGTACCGTGAAAAACTCCTTATCGACCGGCCGAACCTGACCCTGTGCGGCGAAACAGGGCAAACCGCTTCAACCGTGTTGACCTATGACGACGCCGCGGATACCCCCGACGGAAACGGGGGCACCCTCGGCACTTCCGGCAGTACCAGCATCGCGATCAATGCGGACGACATCTCGGTTGAAAATATCACCATGGAAAACAGCCATGGCCCGGGAATGCAGGCGGTTGCCGTACGTATTGCGGCGGACCGGGTGCAATTCCGCAATACCCGCTTCCTCGGCAACCAGGATACCCTCTACGTGCACAGTGGTTCACAGTACTTCAAGGACTGCTACGTCGAGGGCACCGTCGACTACATTTTCGGCGGCGCCACGGCGGTCTTCGACAACTGCGCGATTCACAGTGTCGGCGGTGGAACGGCGATCACCGCCCCCAGTACGGAGCAGGCACAGCCCTACGGTATCGTCTTCCTTGGTGGACGAGTGACAGCCTCATCTTCCGTCAGCAACGACAGTGTCGCACTCGGCAGGAACTGGCGCCCCTACGGTTCCACAACCTATCTGGGCGTAGACCTGGGTGCGCATATTGCACCGGAAGGCTGGAGAGCCATGGGCAGCAACACGCTGGATACCGCGCGTTTTGCCGAATATGAAAATACCGGGCCCGGCGCGGACACGTCGCAACGGGTGTCCCAGTCCAGGCAGCTGTCCTTTGCGGAAGCGGCAGACTACACCGTGGAAAATATCTTTGACACCTGGGTGCCGAGCTATAGTGGCAGCAGTAGCGACAGCGTCAGCGCTACCCTGTTGCCACAGGAGGGCAACCCGGTACACCAACGCTTCGACAAATATTTGACGGAGTGGAGCCTGAGCACCAATCAGGCGGACATCATCCTCTCCTATCAGTACGACAACGGCGGCTGGCCGAAAAACCAGTCCTACGGCAGCATGGGCAGTGGCGGCAGTGGTTTAGGCACCATCGATAACGGCGCCACCACCACGGAAATGACCTACATGGCGGAAATGTATAAACGCACCGGTAATACCAGTTACCGCGATTCCGCCAGAAGAGCCATGGATTACCTGCTGGAGATGCAGTATTCCACCGGCGGCTGGCCACAGTTTTATCCTTTGAAAGGTGGCTACGCGGATCACGTCACCTTTAACGATAATGCCATGTCGCGCGTTCTGACAGTTTTGTATCATGCGGAGAAAGGATCAGCGCCTTTTGATACAGACATTTTCAACAGCAGTGACCGGGCACAATTCCGGTCTGCCATCGACAAAGGCGTGGAATACGTCCTGCGCTCGCAGTGGAAACAAGGCGGCGTATTGACAGCCTGGTGTGCGCAACACGGCGCAACGGATTACCTGCCCAAGCCCGCGCGCGCCTACGAGCTCGAATCCATCAGTGGCAGTGAATCGGTTGAAATCATCGGATTCCTGATGACACAACCGCAAACGCCGGAAATTGAAACTGCAGTGAGAGCCGCGCTGGCCTGGTATCGCAGTCCGGAGACCATTCTGGAGGATTACACCTACGACAAATCCACCACAGAAAACATTGTTCCCTCACCTGGCGACAGGATGTGGTATCGGTTCTACGACCTGGATACCAACGAGGGTTTCTTCAGCGATCGCGATGGCGGCAAGTATGACGACATCATGGATATCTCGGAAGAGCGCCGCGAAGGTTATAGCTGGGGTGGCGGTTATGGAGAAAAAATACTCTCTTATGCCGAGGATGTAGGTTACTGATAAAGAACGGCCTCTGATGAGGCAATTTCTGACCTAAATAACCCCTGCTTAAAGCCGCTTTCAAAGCGGCTTTTTTCATTTTTGAGGATGGTTGAGGCGAGGCTCGCGGAATCGAGAAATAAGCCCTGCGCCATCGCCCCCTGGGAACCTTGACATTATGGACCGACCGGTTCAAAATCCTCGTCTCCCGGAAACGCAGAAGTAAGGCAATGGCCCGACCACAGGAATTCAACACCGCCGAGGCCCTGCGCCAGGCCATGGGTGTGTTCTGGCGCAAAGGCTACGATGCGACGTCCATGACCGACCTGCTCCAGGCCATGGGGCTGAGCAAGAGCAGCCTGTATGCCGTATTCGGCGGCAAGCGGGCGTTATTCCTGGCGGCGTTTGATGCCTATCGCGAAGCGCGTGCACGGGAAATGCATCAGATGCTGAAGGAGGGCCCCGCCCACCAGGCCATCGAGCAGTTCTTCCGCAAGATCGTCGCCGATGCGGAAAGCGGAGATTTACGCGGCTGTATGAGCATCAACCAGGCCGTCGAGATGGCGCCGCGCGACCCGGAGGTCCGTTCGCGCATCTCCCAGGACTTTGCGCTGATGGAAGAAGGGCTCGTGCAGGCGATCAAACGCGGCCAAGCAGAGGGTTCCATCAAAAGCGCCAATAGCCCCCGGAACCTGGCCCGCCTCCTGGTGCTGGCATTCCCGGGCCTGCAGGTCATGGTCCGCGCCGGCGGCGACAAGGCGCAACTCGACGACACACTGAACCTGCTCCTTTCCATACTCGATTGAACTCGAAGACGAAACGACCGTTTTTTCAATCAATTTGGACCAATCGGTCCGAAACATCCAGCAAACACGAGGAGACCTCGACCATGAAACTCCAGCAAATCCGCAACGCCACCGTCATCATCGACTACGCGGGCAAACGCTTCCTTATCGATCCTATGCTCTCGCCCAAAGGCGCCTTCCCGGCCTTCCCGGGCACCGTCAACGATCACCTTTCCAATCCCCTGGTGGACCTGCCCATTCCCATGGAAGAGATCCTCGCTGTCGACGCCGTCATCGTGACACATACCCACGCGGACCATTGGGACGATCCCGCCAAGCAGCTGATTCCCAAGGACAAGCCCCTATTCGTGCAGAACGAGCGGGATGCGGCGGAGATCCGCGCCGAAGGCTTTAGCGATGTGCGCCTGCTCGGCACCAATACGGATTTCGAGGGCATCGCACTGACCAAGACCGCGGGCCAGCACGGCAGCGACGAGATCATGGCCTCCCCCGCCGGTGAACTCCTGGGCGAAGTCTGCGGTGTGGTGTTCAAACACCCGGGCGAGAAAACGGTCTACCTGGCCGGCGACACCATTTGGAACCAACACGTCGAGGCCAGCCTGGCGCAGCACAAGCCGGATATCGCCATCCTGAACGCCGGCGATGCCCAGGTCCCCGGCCTCGGTTCCATCATCATGGGCAAACGGGATGTCTACGAGGTCCACAAAGCCGCGCCGCAGGCCACCCTGATTGCGACCCACATGGAATCGGTCAACCACGCCACCCTCTCCCGCGACGAGCTGCGCGCTTTCGCCGCCGGGAAAGGCATGGCGGATAGCCTGCAGGTGCCGGAGGATGGCGAAACTTGCAGCCTCTAACCCTCTCGAACCCACAACGAACATGTTTGCGAAAGGGCAACGCCCGGGTGTTTTTTTCGCTGTAGGAGCGGCCGGACCGCACCTTCAGGGCGAGGCTTGGTTACTGCGGCAGGCTTTATTCCTGCGCCGGATATAGAACCGGCCACTCGGACGACTTCACCGGCTCGCCCTCACATTCGCGGGCCCGGAACTCGACCAACTCGAATCTGCCGGCATGCCAGCGCCACTTGCCCATGGAGCCGCAATCGCCAATCCCGCGGGCCTTGTTGAAGCTGGTCAGCGCGCCGCTCTCAGGATCGAATTCGGCATTGACCAGTATTTTCGTTCGCGAGGGTTTGCCATCCGGCAGATATTCGTCAAACGTAACCAGCCGTGGCTCCTGGTCCGGTGCCTCCGCCACGAAAACCAGGCTGCCGAGATTATAGGCGCCGGCCCAGCAGGGAACGATATGAAGTTGCCGGCCGGCGCCCAGGGGATAGGTCGTCGGTTCAAGTCCCTCCGGGAGCTTTTCGTGCCGGCATTCCGCATGGCTGTCGCGAAGCCCGGCAGGGAATCCGGCGGTGGAAGCGCTATCGGTTTTGTTCTTCGGGTCGCTGCAGGCGGCTGCCGCCATCATTGCGGCGACAGCGGCGGCGACAACGCAGTTTCCATTGGATGTCATATATTGAAGTTCCGTAACTACTTTACCCATAGGGCGGGCACTACCGCTCCTACAGGGGGCGGTAGTGCCGCAGGATGCGCTGTACGCACCCGACAAACTTTCGCTGCTCCCTCAGATACCGATCTCAGACAGCCACTGCTCAACGGTGCGCGGCACAATTCCCAAAAGCCGTTGGGCACTAGTCCCGGTGTCAATCGCAGAATCAGTGGTTTGTCCCTTGGACTTGTACCCTGCCACCACCTCGGCAGCCGCGCCCTCCCCAAACAGTGGGGCGAGCAGCTTTCCGAATTCCTCCGGCTGCAGGCTCTCGAACACCACTTTGCGACCAAAGTGGTTTGAGAAAGCAGCGGCCAGTTCGTGAGCTGTAACGGCAGGCAACTGCCCGACGCCAACGATACCGGTCACGGAAGTATTGGTAAAAAGCCCGGCCGCCACATCCGCAATATCCAGGTGCGAACACCAGGAGACCGGGTAATCAGAGCGAAGCGGATAACGAAGGATGTTCTCCGACTTCACGGGCTCTATGGTGATGGGCAGAAGCAGATTTTCCAAGTACAACTGCGGCGCGATGACCGCCATGGAAACACCCGTTTTCTCGACCTCCCGGACCAATGTCGGCAATGCACTTTCGTCTCCGGGCACGTCCAGTTTCCAACCACTCGTTGAAATGATCACGCGCTTTGGCCTGGCGACTTCAATGGCCTCGCTGATGTTTCGAGCATATTGGAGCCGGACGTCCTCGGGGCCGAGCGGCAAATGTACGAATGCTCCCTCAGCGTCCGCATAGGCTGCCACCAACGAATCCACCGAGGACAGATCAACAGCAATAGCGGGAGCGCCTTCCAGAGTATTAGGATCTCGTACCGCTGCTATCGCGTTTTTCCCCGTCTTCCGCAGTTTCTGGAACAGAGGCGAACCTTGGGCCCCAGTGGCGCCATGAATTATGTATTTCATCGTCTTTCTCCTGTTGATTGCCGTCATCGAATTCAGTATTAACCTGCACTAGGCCATCAACCCCTGCATGGCCGCGGGATGCCGCGTAAACGACCAGTTCACGTGCACCACGCGCCACTCGCCGCCGATCAGGCGATAGACCTGGGTGGAGTTCCAGGGCGTGCCGGGCTTTTCACCACCCTGTCCGTCATCAATGAAGTTGAGCAAGTTGTAGCTCAACACCGCGAGATCACCACTGTCACTGACGATCACCTGGGGGTTGGGAAACTCGTTGCGCAGAATGTTGAGCTGGCCCTCGAAGAACTGGCGGAAGTACGCCTCCACGTCCTTGCGACCCTCCAGGCGCTTTTCGGTGAGCGGGTCGAAGTAGGTTACGTCTTCGCTGTACCTCTCCAGGGCACCATCGACATCTCCCTTGTTCCAGCGCTCGTTGATCGAGCGTTCCAGCGCGAGGACGGTTTCGGCGATCTTGCTGGCGTCGGCGTTCATGCATTTCTCCTTCCAGGTTGCAACATTATGGTTATTATTGGACAACTACTGTGTGATTTGGCGGTAGAATTGGCTTCTTTACCGATCATTAACGGACATTACCACCACAAATCGATCCACCCAGGCCACGGAGAAGCAAATGCCACCAACCGGAAAGCGGAGCAGCGACATCCCGCGGCTCGACTACCACCCTCCGGCGCCCTATCGGCTGGATTTGGAGATCTTTTCCGTATCCGACCTGAGGCGGCGGGGCAGCAGGGAAAAAGTGCACACCACGCACCGATACGCGTTTCACATACTGGTATTGGTCACAGAGGGCAGATGCAGTCAGCTGGTTGACTTCAATCCCATCCCCTGTGAACCAGGCTCCTTACTGACGATTCGACCCGGGCAGGTACACAATTTCGGACACGAGGAAGTTTGGGATGGGTGGATCATCCTGTTCCGCCCGGAGTTCCTCCTGCCAACGCCCATGTCGGCCAGCGGAAAGCAAGCAGCCGGTATCGAAAGGCTCCCGGAACACCTGCACCTGCGCGGTCATGAACTACACAGCGTGTTGGGTGCGATTGCGCAGATGCAGCAGGACACGGTGATCGAAGCGCAGCCGGAAGACCTGCATGCGCTATTGCGCCACCAGCTCTATGCGCTCCTGTCGCGGCTCCGTATTCTTCGCGACCGGCAGGATGCGCAGGCCCTGTTGAGCTCCGGTGCCATGCAGCGTTTCAGACGTTTCCGGCAGCTGCTGGAGCAACGCTTTGCCAAGTGGCACCAGGTAACCGAGTATGCCGAACAGCTCGGCTGTACAGAAAAAAGCCTGACACGCGCAGCGATGGCAGGGGCGGGAATGAGCGCAAAGGCTTTCATCGCCTCGCGCATCAACCTGGAAGCGAAGCGACTACTGGTGCATACCGATTCTCCGGTTACCTTGATCGCAGAAGAGCTCGGCTTTGAGGAAGCCACCAATTTCAGCAAGTTCTTCAAGCGTGAAACAGGTTGCACCCCCAGCGAGTTCCGGCGGAGGCAGGTTGCCGCAAACCGGCTGTTCGGGCGCGGAGCCTGATTCCACAGAATGACCTGCTTGCGCCCCGTCGCGGGCATATATGGCGAAATATTGTTCAACCCGACGCTGGGGCCAACGCTGTTGGTGACCTCTCTTGGAGCGGACAAAGAAGCCTCCTGAAGCCCCCTCTCTGATCAAAAATCCACCGTCATTGACGTTTCATGGCGCCTTTTTTATCTTTTCATGAAGCGTATCCTGGAGAATCAACCGCAAAGCCCTTTGGGGAGGTTAAACTTTAGTCTAAATTGGACTGTCCAATTGGACTTGATATGCTGATAAGTGTATTCTCTATCGGCAATTTGGCCGGACCAATAATAAAAAGCGGCCTGCAGTATTGCTCAGTAAAAGAATAAATGAGAGGAGCAAGTCCCAATGAAAACACCTTCCCTACTCACGCTGATCGCCCTATCTGGATGGCTTGCCGCCTGTGGCGGCGGTTCCAACGGCGGTTCGGACCCCGGGGGTGCCTCGAGCAGCTCTTCAAGCAGCTCCAGCAGCTCATCAAGCAGTTCCAGCAGTTCGTCAAGCAGCTCCAGCAGCTCGTCAAGCAGCTCCAGCAGCTCGTCGAGCAGCTCCAGCAGTTCGTCGAGCAGTTCCAGCAGCTCGTCAAGCAGTTCCGGCGGCAGCGTCACCACCGCCTTCACCTGCCCCGAAACCGGGCTCTACTTCTGCGACGACTTCGAAGACGGCCAATTCGCCGACAGCTGGGATGCGGTCATCGACGGCTACGGCCTGGATAACCCCGGCACATTCGACATTCTCGACGAGGGCGATGCCGGCAAGTCGCTGCGCTTTACCGCTGGCACCCGCGGCCCCAACCTGGAAGATGGTGAACTGATCCTGGTGAAAGCGGAGGCCTACGGCAACGTGCCCGCGGACCACTATGTGGAATACCGCATCCGCCCACGCGCCAACGGCAATACCGGCAACAAATACCTCTTTGCCATGGACCGCTACCAGGGCCCGCTGCAGTGGTACTTCGGCGGCCTGAACATGCAGAACAGCCCCGACTCCACCCAGATGGAAGCGGGCCTGATCAAGAGCGGCAACGTCGACCGCCGGCTGCAGGTGAAAAAGCCACTGGAACTCGGCACCCAGGACGGCACCGACGGCATCTGGTACACAGTGCGCTTCGATATAGTAGGCTCCACCACCACCCTCTACCTGGACGGAGAAGAGCTGGGCTCCTACACCGATGCGGATAACACCTACCCGGATGCGGGCCTCCTCGGTTTCTTCACCTACAACCGTTCCTTCGAGATCGACTATGTGAAGGTGGGCGATGCCAGCGAAAAGCCGGTGCAGCTCACCATCGACTACAGCGAGTCCACGTGGGTCTCCACCGCCGGCGATCCAGCGCTCACGGTGAATGTCACCGCGGTCCAGAGCGACGGCGTCACCGCCGACGACTTCGACGTGGCCTCCAGCGATGAATCCGTGGTCTCCGTGGGCACCGATGGCAGCGAGGTGACCCTCACCCCCCTGGCGGAAGGCACTGCCACCATCACCTTCACCAGCGGCTCCGACCCCAGCCTGCAGCGCAGCATCCAGGCCGAGATCGCCGCTGCCTTCGCGATGCCCACTGCCGATTATGGCGACATCAGCGGCAAGGTCAGCCCGCTGCCCGACGCCACTGGCGAGTATGAGGACACCCGTCTCAGCATCACCTTCGACAGCGCCCCCACGCTGGGCCAAACCGGCTCGGTGCGTATCTTCCGCGCCGATGACGACACCGAGGTGGACGCCATCCGTGCCGGCAGCGAAACCGACACCATTGGTACCGCCACCAGCAACCGCACTATCGGCGTGGTGCCCTTCCATATAGACGGCAACACTCTTACCGTCTCGCCGCACAACGGCGTGCTGGAATACGGTGTCGAGTACTATGTAGCCATCTCCGCGGACCTGGTACAGGGCGCGCAGTTGAACGGCACCGACTTCGTCGGCCTTGGAAAAAACAGCAACTGGAGCTTCACCACCCGCGCCACCGGCCCCAGCGGTGCTGACATAACCGTGGACGACGACGGCGCCGGGGACTTCCGCACGGTGCAGGCCGCCCTCAACCACGTGATGGAGAATGTGGCCGCTAACGACCCCGCCACCATCACCATTAACGCGGGCGACTACCGCGAAGTCCTGTACCTGCGTGGCAACCACAATGTCACCATCCAGGGCGCGGGCTCCGGGCAGACGGTGATCCACTACGCCAACAACAACGTTCTCAATCCCAGCACCAGCGGTCGCGCCCTCTTCCTGGCGGAGAGCCTCGACATGCTCACCCTGAAGGATCTCTCCCTGATCAACACCACGCTGATCGGCGAGGGCGGCCAGGCGGAAACCATCTACTTCAACAGCGACGGAGGCCGCCTTATCGCCACCAACGCCGCTTTCATCAGCGAGCAGGACACGCTGCTGCTGAAGGGGTGGTCCTGGTTCTACAACACCCTGGTGGCCGGCAACGTGGACTTCATCTGGGGCACGGCCCAGGCGGCGGTGTTCGAAAGCAGCGAGATCCAGACCCTGACCCGCACCGACGGTGGCCAGGGCGGCTATGTGCTCCAGGCGCGTACCGCTGAAAGCTCGCCGGGCTTCGTGTTCCTGAACTCCACCATGACCCGCGATGGCGGCGTGGGCGATGCCACCCACACCCTGGCGCGCAGTGGCGGCAGCAGCAGCTACTACGACAACATCGCCTTTATCAACACCAGGATGGACGCCCACATCAAGCCGGAAGGCTGGCACCTGAGCCCCATGCCCAACCCGTCCACGGCCACCGCCGATGCGGGCTGGCGCGAGTACGGCAGCATGGACCTCGCGGGCAGCGCCCTGGATATCTCCGGCCGTTGTGGCGAGGGCAAAGCCTGTCACGCGCTGACCGAGACGGAAGTGGCCGAGCGCTTCTGCTCCCGTGCGCAGATCTTCGGCGGCTGGAACAACGGCGAAGGCTGGGACCCCATGCCGGAGCAGCCCAATGACGAACTCTGCCCAGCAGGGGAACCTGAGCCGGAACCCGAGCCCGAGGGCCCGTGGACTGGCGAGGGATTGTTTGTAGGTGACCCCGGACAGTCCAGTGCCACGACCGCCAGCGGCAGCATCGACGCGCAGGACGCAACCAGCATCACCTTCACCGCCAGCGACGGCAAGTTCGAGAACTATGCCCAGTCCTTCTACCTGGCCTCGCAGGAAGTGACCGGAGACTTCACGTTGAGCGCCAAGCTCAAGTCCGTGGGCACGCCCTATCCCAACAACCAGTTCCCGGTGGGCCTGATGATGTGCGAGTGCGACACAGGGAGCGGAGCCACATCGCCGCTGGCATCCGCAGGTGTACACATGAACGGCAGCGACTGGGTGCCCCAGTACGCCCGCGTACTTGAAGACGGCAGCTACTGGGGCAAGGTCAGCTATACCGACGCCCCAGTGACCCCGGGCGAAAGTCTCTACTTAAAGCTGCAACGAGTGGGCAGTCAATACTACACCTCCTACTCCACTGACGGCGGCGTCAACTACGTGACCATGCAAAACGGTAGCTTCACCGACACCAACCTGCCGGACACGATGAAAGTGGGCTTCTTCGTTGCGCCCTATTACGACGACCAGACCTACACCTTCGAGGACATACAGTTGGTGCAGTAATGCCAGACGGGCACCGGATTCCCGGAACCCGCATGTAGGAGCCTGCTTGTGACCGCCATGGATGGCGGATTGCCGCCCAGCGGAAATGCAGGTTTTGCAGGAGCAAAAACCTGTCAGACGAACAGGAACAGCACTCCGTAGCCGTTCGCTTGCAAGCAAGCTCCTACAGCAGGGAACCCGGGCCGGTGCCCACTAAGTTAGGCCTCGCGGCGCACCGCCGCGCGGCCTTTGGAGAAGAATCATGTCTAATTCGTGGAAAATCCTGCTCAGCCTGGCGCTGTGTAGCGGCCTGGCCGCCTGCGGCGGCGGAGGTGGTAGTGGCGGCGATAGTGGCGCCAGCTCCAGCAGTTCGTCCAGTAGCTCTTCAAGCAGCAGTTCATCGAGCAATTCTTCAAGCAGCAGCTCATCGAGCAGTTCGTCCAGCAGTTCATCAAGCAGTTCCAGCAGCAGTTCGTCCAGCTCTTCCAGCTCCGGCGGCCCAGCCGCGACGGGAGACGGCGGTTTCGCCGGCTACCAGTACGACCTCACCGGCGGTGCCGGCGGCCTGGTGTACACGGTGAACAACGGCGCCGACCTGCAGGCCAAGCTGGACGACGCCAAGGCCGCGAGCCAGCCGGTCACCATCTATATCGACGGCACCATCACCGATTTCAATACCGGTACCGGCACCGACATCCAGATCAAGGAGATGGACAATGTGTCGCTGATCGGCGTGGGAGAGAACGGCGAGTTCGACGGCATCGGCCTCGCGATCCGGCGCGCCAACAACATCATCGTGCAGAACCTCACCTTCCACGAACCCTGGCCGGGCCAGGAGCGGGACGCGATCAGCATCGAGGGCGACGACGATGGCTCCACCACCAGCCACATCTGGATCGACCACTGCGAGCTGTACAACTCCCTCGCCGTGGGCAAGGACTACTACGACGGTCTGATCGATTCCAAGAGTGGCGCGCGCTACATCACCATCTCCTACAACTACCTGCACGACGCCTGGAAGACCTCCCTGCACGGGCATACGGAGAACGACAGCAACCCGGACACCGACCGGCTGGTTACCTTCCACCACAACCGCTTCGAGAACCTGTCCGCGCGCGTGCCCCTGTACCGGCACGGCAAAGGCCACGTGTACAACAACTACTACAACAACATCACCTCCAGCGCGATCAACTCCCGCGCCGGCGCCGAGATGCTGATCGAGCACAATGTGTTCGAGAACACCAAGAACCCGATCGTCTCCTTCTACTCGGACGTCATCGGCTACTGGAATCTCAACGGCAATGTGTTCGGCACAGGGGTCACCTGGAACGATGACAGCGGAACCGACATCACCGCCAAGAGCGGCGAGTCCACTTCCAGTTACACCGTGCCCTACGACTACACCCTGGACCCCACCGATGGACTGAAGGAACTGGTCATCGCCAACGCTGGCGTCGGCAAGCTGGACCAGTCGGCCCTGGAAATTCCCGACCCGGTCACTCCGGATGACGAGGTGCCGGTGGAAGAGGAACCGACCCTGGAAGACGTGGCCCTGCCCTACGCGGAGAATTTCGCCACCGACACCGGCACCTTCTTCACCGGCGATTACCGCGACCTGTCCGGCGCTCCCGGCGACGGCACGCCCATGTACCACCGGGTGACCGGCACCGCGGAGATCCAGAGCGGCGCGCTCAGCCTCACCGGCAGCCGCGTATCCGTGGGCAACAGCACCCCGGAGGTCGCCACCACTTCTGGTGACACCACCACAGGGGTCTTCGACCTGAGCGCACCCTACCAGGTGTCCTTCAAAGTGGTCAGCGTCAGCGGCGACACCAGCAAGTACTTCCAGCTCTACGTGGATAACAACACCGCCTCCAGCGGCAACTCCATCTGGGGTTCCAGTTCCAAGTTCTACCAGATACTCCTGAGCGAACTGGTTGAGGGCGAGACCTACACGGTGCCGGGCCTGACCGCCAGCAGCACCTCCTTCCTCACCCTGAGGACAGAGAGCGCCGCCACCGTAGTGCTGGACGACCTGTTGATCGAGGCGGCACCGTGATCTTCAGCACCAAATCTTGAGCACCACGAGCCCATCCCGGCTGGAGTAAGCCAATGAACCGGGACGGGCTCAACAATAAGTAACGATCCATCATCAGCGGAGAGATAATAATGAAAACTCCTGGCCATATAATCGTATCCATACTGCTGGGTGCCCTGCTGACCGCTTGCGGCGGTGGCGGCGGCAATAGCGGTGGCGATAGCGGCAGTTCGAGCAGCAGCTCATCGAGCAGCTCTTCCAGCAGTTCGTCGAGCAGTTCCTCCTCCAGCAGCTCAAGCAGTTCTTCAAGCTCCTCGAGCAGTTCCAGCAGCTCTTCAAGCTCTTCCAGCAGCAGCTCCTCGAGCAGTTCCGGCGGCGCCACCGGCGAAGCCCCGACCATCCATATGCTCGGCGACTCCACCATGACCAATTACGGCAAAGAACGCGAGCCGCAATGGGGCTGGGGGCAAGCAATGCCGATGTTCTTCAGCGAGGAATCGGTCATCAACAACTGGGCCAGGGGTGGACGCAGCTCCCGCAGCTTCTATTACGAGGCCGGGCTCTGGCCGACCATCCTGCCAACCATTGAAGCGGGCGATTACGTCATCATCCAGTTCGGCCACAACGACCAGAGACAAGGCGGCGACTACGCATTGGCCGGTACCTATGCCTACTGCCCCGATGGCACCGAGAACGGCGAGGACTGCCCCGAGGACCTCGATCTTGAGAGCGCCGACCCCGAGGCCCCCTACTATGAGCACTCCTACTACCAGTTCCTGAAGCGGTACGTGCTCGAGACCCGCGAAAAAGGCGCAATCCCGATCCTGATGACGCCGATCGTCCGCAAATACTTCAGCGGCGGTGCCATTACCGAAAAAGGACAGCACAATCTTGAGACCAAGTACGATGGGGAAGACTTCCCGCGGGGCAACTACCCGGCCGCAATGAAAGCCGTAGCGGACACATACGGCGTGCCGCTCGTGGACCTCACTGCCGAGACCAAAGCCATCGTGGAAAGCTACGGTGACGAAGCGGCCACGGAGCACCTGTACATCGCTGCCGACAGCACCCACCCGGCGAAGCTCTTTGCCATCCTGATCGCCAGGGCGGCCGTCCAGGGCCTGGAGTCCCAGGGCCTGATGGAGGGACATATTGTCGAAGCGACTTCCCTGGTGGCCAGCCCCGAGAACCTGGACTGGGGAAATCGCTATGTCGATGTTCCCAACACCAAAGAACTCACCATTTCCGCCTTCGATCTCGTGCCGGCAACCGGCTCCGTCGATGTAACCGCACCGGACGGATTCCTGTTGAGCGATTCGGCGGACTCCGAGGTATGGAGCAGCTCCACTACCATTGACTTCACCAATGGCGCCTTCACCTCCAACCTCTACGTGCAATTTACCGCGGCAAGCGAACAGGCCTACACGGGAGACGTGAGCTTTGCGCTGGATGGCACCGAGCTGGGAACCGTGGCCGTATCGGGCACCGGCGTCGCAGTCGGCGAAGGCGTGGCTTCCTATTCCCGCTGGTTTACCGAAGGTGCTTCCACTGCTCCCATCAGCGACGGCCTGGTGAGCGCAAGCGACGCCCTGGTGAACAACCTGGAGGCGGGCAATACCAAAACGATGGCAGTTGATGGGCAGGACACCGGTGTCGCCAGATTCCAGGTGTTTGGAGAGGCCATGGTCGCCCGCAGCGATGACCGCTACCTGCAGTTCGCCGTCACCGCCGCGTCGCAGAAATTCTATGTCGACACCATCTCCGTCTACCTCGCCTCCAGCGGAGGCTCCACCGTAGAGGCCGACATCGAGTACTCCCTGTCCGCCGATTTCCTCAATCCGGTCAAACTGAACGAAACGTCCTTCCTCCCCAGGGATAATACTGATCTTACGGTGCAGGAATACAGTGTGATTAGCACGCTGGATCCCACGGACGCCGACCCCGGCAACGACACCCTGTACGTCCGGATTTTCCCCTGGAATGCCTCAGGCGCAACCAGCACCGGAAAGTACCTCGGCATCTACGATCTCAAGGTGGACGGCGTCAGCGGCGAGTAAATGGAAAAGGGGAGGCTCCCCCAAAAAAAACCCGGGGGATTTCCCCGGGGGCTTTGCGGTAAACCAAGGAAGCTATCTTTAAGCCGTAACGTAACTGCTCACTCTGTGGTTAACGGGAATGTTGATATTCCCCTGTAGGAGCGGCCCATGGCCGCGATCGGCTTCGCTTCGTAGTAAAAGCCGATCGCGGCCATGGGCCGCTCCTACAGGGAGGGAGTAGTTACGCGATAAACATAAACTGAAAAAACAACGATAATTCCCTCAGGAGCAGAAAATGAATCCAATAAAAATGCTCGAAGGGCGGACCTGGCTTCTCGGCCTGGCTGCCCTGGTTGCTCTCGCCGCCAGCGATGTCCGGGCGGAGAATTGCGACGCCCCGCCCACCAGCGGCGACGCCTATAAACTGATCAACCGCGGCTCCGGCTACGCCCTGGACGTGGCCGGCAACTCCACCGCGGACGAAGCCAACGTGCTGCAGTGGAGCGAACACACCGGCACCAACCAGCAGTTTCTCGCCACTGACCTGGGCAATGGCTACTGGAGCCTGCTGGCGGTGCACAGCGGCAGCGCCCTGGAGGTGGCGAACTCGTCCTCCAGCGACGGTGCCAATGTACAGCAGATGACCTACGACAGCGGCGCCACCAACCAGCAGTGGCAATTTAAAAAATCCAGCAGCGGCGGCTTTGCGGTGGTCGCGCGCCACTCCGGCAAGGTCATGGCCGCCGAGAGCAACAGCCGCGGCGCCAACGTGTCCCAGACCGGCCTGTCCGGCGACAGCCTGCAGCGCTGGTACTTCAATCCGGTGAACGGCAGCTGCGGCGATGGCCCCACAGGTTTCGCTGCCCAGCCCGGCAACGACGGCCTGACCACCACCACCGGCGGCGGCAACGCGACACCGGTCACCGTCACCAGCTGTAGCGCCCTGAAATCCGCCCTGGAGGCCGAAGGCGCGGCGGTGGTACAGGTGCCCGACAACACCACCATCGACTGTCTGGTTGAGGAGGGTGTCGCCCTCCAGGTCTGCGAAGTCGCCTGCCCCGACTACCAGGACCCTGGGGAATTCACCTTACGGGTTCCCGGCAGCACGCAGACCTGTACCGAGCTGGGTTCGGACACTAACGATACCGTCACCAGCCACCGCTTCGACACCAGAATCCTGGTAGCAGATGACAAGACCCTGGTTGGCCTGGGCCCCAACAGCGGCATCGAGGGCGCCAGCCTGATCCTGAGTGGCAGCAAAAACGTGATAGTGCGCAACCTGTCCATTGCCAACGTCAACCCGCACCTGGTGGAGGCCGGCGACGGCATTACCTTGAACAACTCCAGTCACGTGTGGATCGACCATGTGGCCTTCAGCATGATTTCCGACGGCCACGTGGACGCCACTAACAGCGAGAACATAACCTTGAGCTGGAACCACTTCGATGGCCGCAACAACTATGTGTGCGCCAACCAGCACTGGTACGTCGCCCTGGTAGGGGACTCCCAGGTAACCTACCACCACAACTTTTTTGACTACACCGGTGGGCGCAACCCGAAAGTGGATGGCAGCACCTCCCGTGCCCACCTCTACAACAACTACTACAAGAAGATCACCTATTTCGCCATCAGTACCAACGACAACGCCCACGCACTGGTAGAGGCCAACAACTTCGACGACACCCGCTCGCCCCACTGGAACGTTTCCGGCTTTATGAGCGCCAGCGACAACGTCTACACCGGCCAGTCGGCTACCGACCCGGAGCGGGACACCGGCGATTCGGTATTCGGCGACGTCAGCCTGTACAACTACACCCTCGACGACGCCAATAACCTGCCGAGCCAGCTGGAAGCCGGCACGGGGCCGCAATAACGCAATGAAAAGCGTGGCGTTCAAAGAGCCTCTGAATATCGTCATTCCGGCGAAAGCCGGAATCCAGAGCACGATGATTTCCCTGGACTCCGGCTTTCGCCGGAGTGACGAAATGGACTTATTCAGAGCTTCCTTAAAGGCGCCGCAATGAGGACCCGGCTGCTATTCCGCACCGGGCGCTCCCTGCGAAGCGCTGTGGCGTGGTTGCTCCTGCCGCTACTGCTCTGCAGCGCTGCCGCCGGCGCGGCGGACTACACCCTGGACAACACCTACCAAAAACTGTCCCCTCGCCACCCGGACATAGTGCCGGTGCGGCTGCAGCCGGTCGACGGCGTCCGCCACCGGCCGGCGCTGACCTACCGCTCTGTGGGCGGCCGGCAACTGCAGATGGACGTGTTTGCCCCGGAAAACCTCGCCGCCCCGCGCCCCGGCCTGCTGCTGGTGCACGGCGGCGGCTGGCGCTCCGGCGACCGGTCCCTGCTGGCGCCCCTGGCGCAGGCCCTGGCCGCGCGCGGCTATGTGGCGGCCACCGCCAGCTACCGGCTGTCGGACGAAGCCGTCTTTCCCGCCGCGGTGAAAGACCTGCTCGCCGCCTTGGCCTGGATGCGCACCCACGCAGCCGAATTCAACCTGGACCCGGCGCGCCTGGCCATCGGCGGCAGTTCCGCCGGCGGCCAATTGGCTTCACTCGCCGGCCTCTGGGCCGGCGACCCGGTCCGCGATCCCGACGGCGCACCGGTGGCGGCCATCGTCAATATCGACGGCCTGTGGGATTTCACCACGCCGCTGGCGCTCCAGTTCGAAAACGATCCGTCGCGACCGGTGACCTCCGCCAGCGGATTTCTCGGCGGCCGTTTCGAAAAGATCCCGGACACCTGGCGCTGGGCCTCGCCGGTCAACTACCTGAGAGCCGGGGCACCGCCCCTGCTCGCCATCAGCGGCGAGAACCCGCGCTTTACCGCCGGTATAGAAACGGTCGAGGCCCAGGCCCGCATCCTCGGCGTGCCCTTCCGCCGCCGCCACTACACCGCCGCGCCGCACAGTTTCTGGTTGTTCCAGCCCTGGTTCGATCCACTGGTCCAGCAACTGGACGAATTCCTTTTCATCTCCCTTGCCGAAAACGCACCCAAACAGGAGCCATGACCTGGTTTCGCACCACGCGCGGGGTCTGACCCGAATGCCACCAAGTTGAGCCCGAGCTGCTCCCGCCCCCTGGGGATCACGCTGTGGAGCCTGCTTGCAGGCGAACATGCCCGGTGCCTTGCCGCGACCTCAATTCGCCTGCAAGCAGGCTCCTGTTCCGCTTAACTTAGTGCCCTTCGGGTCTGACCCAGCCACGTAACCAGGGTGGCCAGAACAGCAATATTGAAAAGCGCCGGGACCCTCCGTGGGTGCAACATTTTCTTGCCATAGTCTTACCAATTCAATTAGATTGTCTGACCAGTACAATTTTAAAATTGAGCTTCTGTGTACTCGAGTTCAACAACGGCAACTAAAAACGCAACATCGAAGGCCCTACCATGAAGTTCCTCCCCAACACGGCACTCACCCTGCTTCTACTGGGCGGCCTGACCGCCTGCGGCGGGGGTGGCGGTTCGGACAGCGGTTCGAGCAGCTCCAGTTCTTCGAGCAGCTCATCCGGCGCCTCTTCGAGCAGCTCCAGTTCTTCAAGCAGCTCGTCCGGCGGCTCTTCGAGCAGTTCCAGTTCTTCAAACAGCTCGTCCGGCGGCTCTTCAAGCAGCTCCAGCAGCAGTTCATCCAGTAGTTCTTCCAGTTCCGGGGGCACCGTCGTGGGGCTGCTCTCCTGCGAGCAGGCCAACACCGTACAGGGCTTCGCCTCCCTCGATGGCGGCGTCACCGGCGGCGCCGGAGGCACCTATGTAGTGGCTACAACCGGAGCAGACATAGTTGCGGCCCTGGCCGGCAAGAAGGACAACCCGACCCCGCTCACCATCTACGTCAACGGCACCATCACCCCGGACAATTCCGGTGGGGCCAACCAGTTCGACGTGAAGGACATGGACAATGTGTCCATCATCGGGGTGGGCAATGCGGCATTGTTCGATGGCATCGGCATCAATATCGTGCGCGCCAACAACATCGCCGTGCGCAACGTCACCCTGCGCTATGTGCGCATCGGCCAGAAGGACGCGATCAGCATCCAGAGTGGCGGCAGCAATATCTGGATCGACCACAACGAGCTGTACAACGACCTCGAGACGGCCAAGGACTACTACGACGAACTGGTCAGCGGCAAGGACGGCATCGACAACGTCACCCTCTCCTACAACTACCTGCACGACAGTTGGAAGACCTCCCTCTGGGGCTCCAGCGACAGCAACGACTTCGACCGCCACATCAGCTTTATTGGCAACCGCTGGGAGAATGTCAACTCGCGCCTGCCGCTGTTCCGCTTCGGCAAGGGGCATATGGCCAACAACTACTACAAGGATGTGCTTGGCACCGCCATCAACTCGCGCATGGGCGCCGAGATGCGAGTGGAAAGCAACTACTTCGAGAATGCCAAGAACCCGCTGATCTCCCAGGACAGCAGCGAAATCGGCTTCTGGAACCCCAGCGGCAACTTCCTCCTGAACGTCGAATGGGGTCCCTTCCCCAGCAGCAACTGCACCAGCAGCGAAGACTGCGTGTGGGGCGGCCAGCCGGGCACCACCCAAAACGGCGGGGAATTTACCGCCATCAGCAAGAACCTCGGCGCCATCGACCTGAGCAGTTATGAGCCGCCCTACACCCTGCCCTGGGTGATCGAAGGCGCCGAAGTGAAGGATTACGTACTGACCAACGCCGGCGTGGGCAAGGTGAGCCGGGAATGCCTGGGCGTTCCCGAGGGCATCATCGAGGGCTAAACCGGCGGTGACGGCAGCGGGCCAGTTAGCGGCGATGGTGAACCCGGCACCAGCTACCAGGAAGCCCGCAACGGCGACTTCCCCCGCGTGATCCCCGGGAGTGTGCCGGTGGGCCTACCCCGGCCAGGGGCCGGGCGCCGCCATGGCTTCAGCTTTCAGAACATCGGCCTGACCACCAGCGAGGGCGGCTGACCTCTTTCAGCCTTTCAGTCTCACAAGCACTTCTGGCGCCCCTTTGTGGCGCCTTTTTTGCCTATTATCCCTTCGGCAAGATGAAAAATACGATAATATGAAAGAAAAATGCGCCAAAATCCCAAATGAATTCCCGGAGGTTTGGCCAAAGTCACAAACTACTTGATACGGTCAGGCCAATTTGCTTACACTGATTATCCAAGGCGGTTTCCAAACCGAGCCTGCGTATTTTCGAAGCTCGATAAAAATAACTAACCGATGACGTAGAGAGGAAAAGCCATGAAATCCTGGCCTAGCACTGCGATACCCTTACTCCTGTTTTCCAGCATGAGCGTCCTGACCGCCTGTAGTGGTGGCGGTTCTGATTCCAGCAACGAGGGGGATGTGGTTTCCACCTCGTCCTCCAGCTCTTCTTCGGGGGGCACTTCTTCTTCCTCCTCCGGAAGCAGCTCTTCCGGCGGCTCCTCGGGCAGTGGTATCACCAATACCCCAATGCCCTTCCACGAGGACTTCGGCGACGGCGTGTTCACCGCCTTCGACCAGGCTGACACCATTCATTTCTTCAGCTCTCAGTACAAGAGCCTGATGACGGCGCAGGAAAACGCCGAATACGAGGATTCTTACCCTGCGCTCTGGTATCCCTCCTGCTGCTTCTTCGAGGACGACAATAATCCGGACCCGGCCAATATCACAGTAGACCACGAAGCCCGCCTTGGCATCGTCAGTGACGCCGGCAACCCGTCCCTGCTGATCAGTAATGCCCGGATCACTGTCGGCCAGACCCGCTCGGAACTGGCAAACCCGACCGCTAAGAGCGCGGAGAACACCGATCCCAAGAGAGACTCCACCGCCGGCGACGCCACCCCTGAAACCGGCAGTTGGGGTGAGTTCGACCTGAGCCAGCCCTACCGCATCTCGTTCTGTGTCAAGGCGGTGCGCGGCACCGGCGGCACCCTGGAAGTCTACGCCGACAGCAACCAGGCCAGTACCGCCAGCGGCACCTCCATCCACAGCATCCCGCGCCTCGTCGCCGCCAGCACGGACAACCTGGTGCCGGGCGAGCGGTTCGAGATCAATGTCCCCGAGGATACCGGCGGCGACCAGGTCGGCAGCGCCACCTCCTTCCTGCAATTCCGCGTCCCCAGCACCGGCGGCGTCCAGGTAATCATCGACGACCTGCTGATCGAGTCCCAGGGCGACAACGGCCAGGCAAGCCTGCCAGCCTGTAACACCTTTACCGACGCCACGCCGCCGAACGCTCCGGAAGCCGCCCCGGTCCTCGCCTCCCGCGATGGCTCCCTGTCCGTCAGTTGGGACGGTATCTCAACGGCCACTACCTACGACCTGGCCTGGAATACCACCGACAGCACCGATGGCGCCACCCTGATTGAGGGCATTGACGGTACCAGTACATTGATCGACGGCCTCGAAAACGGCACCCAGTACTTCGTATTTGTGCGCGCCAAGAACTCCGCCGGCGCCAGCGACTGGAGCCCCTCCGCCTCAGCGACCCCGGCAGAGCCCTCCGGCTGCTCGCCCACCACCCAGGTGAATACCACCACCAACTGGAGTGTATGGGACGGCTGCCTGGCACCCAATGAGGCCGGTGCCGTGGTGGTAGACGGCAGCACCCCAACCAACTTCGCCGTGGCGGAAGGGGACGAGATCTACTACACCGCCAACGACAACGGCACCACCACCTTCGATACCACCAGTGATGCGTCTCTCAAGCCCACCGCCGATATGGCAGACGTGATGGCCGACTCCAATGCCGGCTACCCGCGCCACTTCACGTGGATCGGGCGCATCAACACCCCAACCAGCAGTGCCCGTGGCTTAGAAGTGGAGATCTCCTTCGGCGAGGCGGACGGCCGGCGGGTGAAAGCCATCCTTCGCCCCGACAGCGGCGACGGCCGCATCCAGTTGGAGAGGTTCACCGACGGTTCCACCACAGCCCAGGCCGACGTGGTGATGAACGACGACTACCACATCTACCACGTCGCCTTCACCCTCAACGGCGAAGCGGATGTCACCGCACGCGTCTACCGCGATGGCGAGAATATTTCGCACCTGTTCGCGGGCGACGAGGTCTCGGTGGAAATCAGCGGCACCGGCCGCGATGGCGGCAGTAGCTCCCCGCGCCTGCGTATCGGCGATGGCGGTAGCAGCGGCTACAAGGCCGACGTGGACTGGCTGATCTGGACCGAGAGTTCCAGTGCCGCGGCGATGACACCCGCCGAACTCGCGGGCCAGTTGCCCGAGGGCATCGGCGAACTCGGCCCCTACGCCCCCGCACAGTGATCCTGTAGACATCATGGATTGCACTGTTTGAAATTTAGGCTGCAATCCATGAAGTCTGAGGAATTGATCAATATTTGAGCCAAAAGAAAAAGCCTTTTGTCTCAAATAGTTGCAGTGCAATCCATATCAGGAGCCTGCTCGCAGGCGAACCGCGGGGCCCCCCGAGCCCCGCGCAAAGAACAATAAGTACGGGCGGCAGCGAAACAGCCGCGCCGCCCGGTAAGGAGAGAAAATAATGAGACTCCACAGCAAAAAAATCCTGCCCCTGGCCATCGCCCTGGCCAGCACCCCGGCCTTTGCCCAGCAGGAAAGCGAAGAGAACACGCAATTCGACGCCGCCCTGGAAGAAATCTACGTAGAAGGTGTGCGCTCCGCCGACGTCAACGCCCGCGCCGCGGAGCGCAACAAGGACAACTTCAGCTCCATTGTTACCCAGGACGACGCCGGCAACTTCTCCGGCCAAAACGCGGCGGAGCTGCTGCAGCGCTTGCCTGGCATCACCCTGCAGAAGAGCGAGGGCGAGGGCAAGTTCGTCAACCTGCGCGGCCTCGGCCCGGGCATGGTAAGCGTGCGCATGGACGGCGGCACCATGGCCAACGCCGGTGGCGGTACCAATGAAACCCTGGAGGACCGCGCCTTCTCCCTCGACAGCATGCCCTCCGACGTACTGCAGTCCATTGAGGTGAACAAATCCCTGACGCCGGACATGGACCTGGATGCCATTGGCGGCAGTATCAATGTGAAAACCCTGTCCGCCCTGGATCGCGGCAAAAACACCTTTAAGATCCGAGCACAGAACTACTACCAGGACCAGGCGGAGGAGAGTTCCCCCAAGCTCACCCTCCAGGGCACCAACCTGTTCCTCGACGACACCATCGGCGTCGCCTACACCGCCTCCTGGGAGAAGCGCGTGACACAGGGTTACGAAACCCGCCACCATTCCAGTATTCTCCCCAGCTACGTCAACGCCGAACTGGACGGCGATCACATGTTGGTCCCTTGGGAACTCGAAACCCGCCAGGAAAACGCCGAGCGCGAGCGGGTAGCTGCGGCGCTCAACCTGGATTATCAGCCCAACGTCGACAGCCGCTACCACCTGAGAGTCAATCACAACAGCTACTCGGACGAAGATATCGCCCTGCGCGAGTTCTACCGCCTCAATTTCGGTGACGACGTAGAAGGCCCCAACAATGAGCCGGACGGCATCACCGACAATCTCGTGTATATAGACACGGACAACCGGGTATTCGGCGGCGGCAGCGTGGACCTGCAGCATCAATTCTTCATCCAGGAATCGGAGGTGACCACAAATACCATCGCCCTCGGCGGCGAGAACCGTTTCGGTGACGGCTGGGAAGTGGATTACGAGTTGGCGACTTCCCGCAGCAAAAATGAGAAACCGGACGGCCGACGGGTACAGTTCCGCATTCGCAACCTGGCCGCCATCGGCACCTACGGCGACGGCTACATCAACGGCCAGATCGTGGACCGGGACTGGCTGACGGAAGTGAGCGGCAAAAGCGTCCCCGCCAGCGGCGGCCAGGATGGCGCCGGCTATCGCTTCGGCGAAGTTTCCCAGCCCTATATGGGCTACGACAACATCTTCCTGGAAGACAGCCTGCGCGAAGACGCGGTGGACCAGTTCTCATTTAATCTGCGCAAGGACTGGACGGACGACGGCTTGCTCAATTACATCAAGACCGGCGTCAAGGCGCAGCAACGGGATCGTACTAATGACAAGAACCGCGTCAGCGTAACACCAGGCGACAAGTACGATGCCGGCTGCGGCGACGACCTCGTTTGCGAAGACCTGGCCCGGTCAACCCTGGGGGACTTCGCCACCTATATCCCCGAGAACGTCAACTTCGACCACGCCTTCATCTCCCGGAGCGAAGCCGAACGCCTGATCGCCGCCACCCGCGCCATCGGCGACCAGTACGACCCGGCGGAGCGCGAAGTGGATTCCACCAAACTGGACTACGACCTGAGCGAAGACACTTCCGCCGCCTACCTGATGGCGGAATTCCAGGTGCTGCCGGAGGCCACCCTGATCGCCGGTGCCCGCTACGAGCGCACCGAGTTCGAATCCACCGGCTATATGGCCATGCGCAACGATCGCAACGAGGAAGGGGACGGCCTGCAGTCCCTCGACATAGCCCTGCCCTTGGACAATGTCAGCAACAAGTACGACAGCTTCCTGCCGTCACTGCACTACCGCCATGAACTGAGCGAAAACCTGCTGGGCCGCGCCGCCCTCTGGACCAGCTTCAGCCGTCCGGACTTCGGCAAGAGCCGCGCCTTCTTCGAGGTAACGGACCGGGTGATCTTCTGTAATACCGATCCGGCTTACACCGGTGAAGAGCGTTGCAACGAGGACCCGGCCGATATCGGTGCCGCCCGCGGAGACCTTGACTACCAAGCGCAGTTTTTCGAGATGTCTTCGGACAACTCAGTGCGCATCGGCAACCCCGGCCTGGACCCGATGCGGGCTACCAACCTCGACCTGTCCCTGAGCTACTACGGCGACGATACATTCCTCGAAAGTGCCTTCTTCTACAAGGACATCAAGGACTTTATCGTCGATGCGTCCGGTGTGAACATGGCCATCAGCGATCTGCCCTTCCGCCTGCCGGTGGAGCAGGTAACCATGTTCAACATTCCCGAAGACCTCGTCATCACCAACGCCACCACCTACCTCAACGGTGAAAGCGCAATGGTCTACGGTGTCGAGTTGAGCTACAGCCAGTACTTCGAAGGCCGCTGGGAGGACCACGAGATCGGCCGCTGGCTGGACAACATTTTCATCCAGTCCAACCTCACGGTGCAGAAGAGCGACGGCAAGGTAGGCGATACGGTGCGCACAGGCAGTATTCGGTTGCCGGAGCAGGCGGACATGGCAGCCAACCTGACCCTGGGCTGGGAAAACGACGACCTCTCCGTGCGCTTTATCGCCAACTATACCGGCGAAACCCTGAAGCGTATCGGCAGCTGTACCGAGGCGGATATCGCTGCAGACGCCGCGTCCGGCCTGCCAACCGAATGTCAGACCTGGGCGGATGTATACAAGGATGAGTCAGTCACCTTCGACATCAAGGCCACTTACAGGGTGATGGACGGTGTGAGCGTCTACTTCGATGCGATCAACATCACCGACAGCGTCGACCAGTACTACTTCGAAGGCAACCAGTACTCCGGCGGCCGCATACTGTTCGACGTGGAACAGTACGGCCCCGGCTACCAGTTGGGCCTGACCATGGATTTCTAACGGTTTAAACGTCCCATGCCCGTACTTTCGCCCCGCGCTTGCGCGGGGCCTTTTTCCATTGTAGCGAGAGTTGTTACCCCAATCGCGAGGAATAGACGATGAAGTTCCGTGCTTTACCCGTGGCCCTGGCCGCATCCCTCCTGATCTCCGCCTGTGGCGGCGGAGGCGGCTCCGATGAAACCATTCCGCCGGCCAACGGCTCTTCCAGTTCATCCTCTTCCAGCTCCTCCTCGTCGAGTTCGTCGTCCAGCAGCAGCTCCAGTTCGTCCGGCGGCAACCCCGGCTCCGCCAATATCAGCGAGGAATGCCGCACCCTGGCCACCGACCCCAACGTCAACTGGGAGACTTCCGCGGAGCTGGATACCGACCAGGAAATCATCGAGTGCCTGTCCCAAACCCTGGGCCGCGCCGTGGGCTACGGTGAAAACGCCCTCGGCGGCTACGATCCGAACGGCAACAGCAACCTGGTAGTGATCAAGAAAAACCAGGCAAAATCCGTCGAGCAGCAAATCTACGATGCGGTCAGCAGCAACACTCACAACTGGATAGTGTTCGACAAGCTTGACTTCGCCCAGGAAACGGAAGTCTCCATGCACCGGGTTTACTGCAGCCGCTCTTCTGTGCAATCGGCGATCGAGGGCACAGAAGCCCAGTGTATTGACTACCACCAGTGGTGCGTCGACAAAGGCGTGACCGAAGCCAACTGCGTGGCGGAGTTCTTCAACAACCGCCTGAACAAAAGCGGCCTGCCTATCGGCAACGCGGAAGTGGGCTCCAACACCACCCTGGACGGCCGCCAAAGCAACGCCTATTTCCGCTTCAACGGTTTTGAGGTGGACGACGCCCAGAACGTGATTTTCACAAGTCTGGACTTCCGCGGCGCCGGCCACACCGAGGACCATGAACTGGACCCGGACATGATCCGCAATGACGGGGCACAGGATGTCTGGATTCACAGAAACAACTTCGACCTCACCGGCGACTCCGCCTTTGACGTGAAAAATGGTGCGCGCAATATCACCATGTCCTTCAACCGTCTGATGGACGTGAAGCGGGCCAGCCTGCATGGCTCCAGCAACACCGAGTCCGGCATAGAAAATATCCGCACCACCATGCACCACAACGCCTTCGTCACCCGCGACGCCAAGTTCGATGAGTTCTCCAACACCGCGCGGCGTGTGCCGCTGATCCGCGGCGGCCGCACCCATATGTTCAACAACCTGTTTATGAACTACCGCAAGGACGTGTTCAGCGCCCGAATCGGCGCCCAGGTACTGTGGGAAAACAACGCCCTGATGGCAAACAGTGCGCACGGCGTGTCTCCGGTCACCCTGCGCAACGATCTGGCGCGCGACAACTACTCCGACGACGATGGCGACAACCAGAGCAGCTTCCGCGCCGAGGGTACCTTCGTGTGGCTCTCCGACAGCGCCTGCAACCTCGATGAGGCCAGCGCCCTGGAAATCGCCAATGCCTGGGGCACCGTCGAGGCGCCGCCCTATTCGGTGGATTCGGTGAAAACCGAAGCTGGCCAGGACCTGGTGGACTACATCAGTGCCACCGCGGGCAAATACGGCGAACTGCCCTTCAACTCGCCGCTGTCCAACGACATGAACTTCGTTCTGGGCCTTGGCGAATTTTCCTGCCAGTAACCCGGGACCGCACACGAGCCGCAATGTAGGAGCGGCCCATGGCCGCGATCGGACTGTCCGGCCAGCCCATACACCGATCGCGGCCAACGGCCGCTCCTACAACATACACATGAACGAGGCGAAAAAATGAAAAAAATACTTTGCGCTTTCTCGCTCCTTATCCCAATGCTCGCCCAGGCCGAAACCGTCTTCATGGCCGGCGACTCCACCATGGCCTTCAAGCCAATCAAGGACCGCCCGGAAAACGGTTGGGGCATGCCCTTCTCGCAGTTCTTCGATGAAAGCATCAAAGTGGAAAACCGCGCGATGAACGGCCGCAGCACCCGCACTTTTATCGAGGAGGGCCGCTGGGAGAGCATCGAAAAGTCCCTCCAGCCCGGCGATTTCGTCATCATCCAATTCGGCCACAATGACGAGTCGGAGAAGAAGAAGGATCGCTACACGCCTCCGGAACAGTACAAGGCCAACCTGGCCCGTTTTATCCGCGAAACCCGCGCCAAGGGCGCCAAGCCCCTGCTGATGAGCCCCATCACCCGGCGCTATTTCAACGAAGACGGCACCATCAAACACACCCATCCCTACGCCCCCTTAAGCCGCGAAGTGGCGCAGGAAGAGAAGGTGGATTTTATCGATATGGAAGTCATTACCCGTGAACACTTCCAGCAACAGGGCGACGAGAACTCAGCCCTCCGCTTCCTGCATATAAAGCCCGACACCCACCCCAACTACCCCAACGGGGTACGCGACGACACCCATTTGAATCAACTGGGCGCGCGGGAAGTGGCGCAGCTGGCGCTGAAGGAAATGAAAAAAATGGGCCACCCGCTGGCAAAAAAACTGCGCGAGCCGGAAGCCAAGCACCTGACGTTCAGCTACTGACTGGAACTGGTAACTCGAAATGAATATGCATTGTAGGAGCGGCCGTTGGCCGCGATCGATCTCACTTCATAGCACAGTCTGATCGCGGCCAACGGCCGCTCCTACAAGATGATGGAACCCACCAATTCTGGAACTGCCCCCCCCTGGGAACGCCGAGCTCCAGCTCGGCAAGCGGGCCCCAGGCCCGCCCCCAGGCTCCGATTAAACTCGGGAAGCAACACCATGCGATATCTGATTTTTGCCATTACCGCACTCTTCTGTAGCGGCAGCGTCGCCCAACCCGACTACCACGCCGTGGTGGACCCGCTTTCCCCAAGCGCAGCAAACACCTACCGAACCATAAACGCCGCCCTCGAAGCCGCACCCGCCTCCGCGGAAAAGCCCCACACAATCTATATCCGCAACGGCCACTACCGCGAAAAACTCACCGTGGACAAGCCCAACATCATCCTGCTGGGCGAGGACCGGGAAAACACGGTGATCACCTACGACGCCTACGCCGGCCAGAAAATGCCCGGCTCGGACGAAACCTGGGGCACCTTCCGCTCCGCCACCCTCTCCGTGTATGCGCCCGGTTTCCGCGCTGAAGACCTCACCATAGAAAACAGCTTCGACTTCCTCGCCAACGATGCCCTGGACCCGGATGCCACAGAAAAAGTACGCGGTACCCAGGCGGTGGCCCTGACCCTTGCCGAGAACAGCGACCGCGCCGCCTTCCGCAACGTGCGACTGTCCGGTTACCAGGACACCCTCTACGCCAACAGCGGCCGCAGCTATTTCCTCGACAGCGAAATTCTCGGCAATGTGGATTTTATTTTCGGCGCCGGCACTGTGCTGTTTGAAAACAGCGATATCGTCAACCGCCCGCGCGCCAAACCGATGACCACCACCGGCTATGTCACCGCCCCCAGCACCAATATCGGCAATCCCTACGGGCTGGTATTCCTGAACTGCCGCCTGTTGAAGGAAACCGGCGTACCGGAAAACTCGGTTCCCCTGGGCCGCCCTTGGCACCCCACAACCACCTTTGCCGACGGCCGCTACGCGGACCCGGACGCCATAGGCGCGAGTGTATTTATCGAGACCTATATGGACGACCATATCGCCCGCACCGGCTGGGCCTCCATGGGCGGCACCAGCCGCGACGGGGGCAAGCGCACTGTGTTCGAGCCGGAGAGCGCGCGCTTTTTCGAGTTCCGCAGCCGCGGCCCCGGCGCCGAAGTCAATCCGAAAAGGCGCCAGCTCAACGAGGAACAGGCGGTGGATTACACGCGCGAGAAAATCCTCGGCGGCTGGCTGCCGTCCTTCAGAGAAGCCGCACCCCAACAGTAGAGCGAAAAGAGTACCCCCCTAGGAATCCGGGCGTAGGGTGTAATAGCCTCTGGCGTATTACACCAACCGCGGCCGGTGGAATTGACCGGCGCCATCCATGGCGCCGGCCCTACGGGCGCCTTCGGCGTCTCAATTGGCTCCCGGCAAATTGATCGCGAAGCTCATTCCATCCTACGGATTGGCAGCGGGTGAGTCGTTATAGAACAGAGATACCGCGATGAAACGACTACTGTCCCTGATCCCCCTGGTTTGCAGCCTGGGAATTGCCGCGGCGCCGGCCGGCGCCGTCCCTGTAAAAAAACCGGCCCCGCAAGACAAGAGCCTCACCCTCTGGTACGACAAACCCGCGGAGAACTGGAACCAGGCCCTCCCGGTGGGCAACGGCCGCCTGGGGGCAATGATCTACGGCGGCGCCGGCCGCGAGGAGCTGCAGCTCAACGAGGACACCGTCTGGGCCGGGGGGCCCAACAACAACGTCAATGAGGACGCTGCCCCCTACATCGGCAAGGTGACCGAGGCCCTGTTCCAGGGCGAATTTATCGAGGCCCAGCGCCTGGCGAACCAGCACCTGCACTCGAAAACCAACCACGGCATGCCCTATCAGACCGTCGGCAGCCTGTTGATGGACTTCCCCGGCCACGATGCCTATCGCGACTACCGCCGGGAACTCGATATCGGCAACGCGTTGGCCAAGGTGTCCTATCGCGTGGGCGACACCCGCTTTGTGCGGGAAATCTTCTCGTCCCTGGCCGACCCGGTGATCGTCGTACGCCTGACGGCGGACAAGCCGGCACGGATTGACCTGGACCTGTCCTTTACCAGCCCACAGGAGCACAGGGTCACCACTGCCGAAGGGCGGATGCTCGTGCACGGCCGCGCCGGCGATCGCGAGGGACAGGAGGGCAAGATCCGCTTTGCCACCGTCGCGCACCCGGAAATCGTCGGCGGTCGGCTGGAGGCGGGTGATGAAACCCTGAAAATCCGCAATGCGGATTCCGTCACCCTGTTTGTCGCTACCGCCACCAACTTCAACAGTTATCGGGATGTCAGTGGCGATGCCCTCGCCCTCGCCCGCGCCGAAGCGCAGCTGGAACTGGCCCAGGGAAAGGAATACCCGCAGCTGAAGCGCGCCCACACAGACTTCTACCGCAAGCAGTTTCAACGCGTCGAACTGGATCTCGGCAGTACACCGGCCAGCGCGCTGCCCACCGACGCGCGAGTGCAACGCTTTTCACAGGGCGGGGACCCGGCGCTGGCGGCACTCTACTTCCAGTTCGGGCGCTACCTGCTGATTTCCAGCTCCCAGCCAGGCACCCAGCCGGCCAACCTGCAGGGCATCTGGAACCCCCTCCTCAGTCCGCCCTGGGAAAGCAAATACACGGTCAATATCAATACCGAGATGAACTACTGGCCGGCCGAGGTCACCAACCTGTCGGAACTGCACCAGCCACTGTTCGCCATGCTGCGCGATTTATCCGAGACCGGCCGGGAAAGCGCCAGCAAGATCTACAACGCGCGGGGCTGGATGATGCACCACAATACCGATATCTGGCGCATTACCGGCCAGGTGGACCCGGCGTTCTACGGCCAGTGGCAGGGCGGCGGCGCCTGGCTGAGCCAGCATATCTGGCAGCACTACCTGTACACCGGCGACAGGGAGTTTTTGCGGGACTACTACCCGGTTTTGCGCGGTGCGGCGCTCTTCTTCGCCGACAGCCTGCAGAGGGAGCCCGAAACCGGCCGGCTGGTAGTGGCGCCGTCGAATTCACCGGAAAACGCCTACCTGAGGGATGGCGATACCCGCGTCTCGGTTTCCGCCGGCACGACGCTGGACAACCAACTGGTCTTCGACCTCTTCTCCGCGGTGATCGACGCGGCGGTGATACTGGATCTCGACCGGGAATTTGCCGCGGAGCTTGCCGACAAGCGCGCCCAGTTGCCACCGCTGCAGATAGGGCGCCACAGCCAATTGCAGGAGTGGCTGTGGGACTGGGATGACCCGGAAGACCATCACCGCCATGTTTCGCACCTGTACGGCGTCTATCCCGGCAACCAGGTTTCCCCCTACCGCACGCCCGAATTGTTTTCCGCGGCGAGAACCTCACTGGAATACCGCGGGGACGTTTCCACCGGCTGGTCCATGGGCTGGAAGGTGAACCTGTGGGCACGTTTCCTCGACGGCAACCGCGCCTACAAATTATTACAGGACCAACTGACACTGGTGGACGAAGAGGGGGAAAAGATCAGTGAACGGGGAGGCACCTACGCCAACCTGTTCGACGCCCACCCGCCCTTCCAGATCGACGGCAACTTCGGGGTCACCGCCGGTATTGCGGAAATGCTGGTGCAGAGCCACGACGGCGCCATCCACCTGCTGCCCGCCCTGCCCGATGCCTGGCCGGACGGCCGCGTCGAGGGGCTGGTGACCCGCGGCGGCTTCGTGGTGAACATGAGCTGGAAAGACGGCGCCGTTGAAAGCCTGGAGATCACCTCCCGGCTGGGTGGCAACTGCCGCTTGCGCCTGCACAGCCCCCTGCAGCCCGTGCAACCCCTGAATATCCGCAAGCCAGGACCGGAAAGCGCCAATCCCAATCCATTTTTCTCGGTACCGGCCACTACGGCCCCGCTAATCTCGCCCTCGGCCAAACTGCAGAAAGTGATTTTGCCGGATTCCGATCTGATCGAGTTTTCCACCGTCGCCGGTGAAAGTTATCGTTTTAGCGCACCGGAAAAATAAATTGCCGGGTGGGAATTGGAGAGCATTTAGTTAGTTTAATGATGTACCCGTCAGATTCTGAGCGGCTGGCGTCCGGCATATGCGCAGCTCCAGCCGCGCCCAAATGGGGGGCGTTAAATATAGTCGCGCCACGATATATGGCGCGCGGCCCCGCGACCTCGCGGAACCTTCTTCCATTGCAACGGTACGCTGGACGTGTTTTGTTTCACCGTGTTTTGTTTCACATAGTTGCCTTGCTTCACAGTACTGCAAGGCAACTCCCTGTAAGATAAATATGAACGAAGGCAGCACTCAGCTTCATACATTACCTGTATGACCGTCATCCCCGGCGGCCTCGCGTCCACCCAGCAAGAATAATTGTTTCCAGTCGTGAGGAATCGACGATGAAGTTCTGTGCTTTACCAGCGGCCCTGGCCGCATCCCTCCTGCTCTCCGCCTGCGGCGGTGGCGGCTCCAATGAATCCATTCCGCCGGTCAACGACAACGGCTCCTCCAGCTCGTCCTCATCGAGTTCATCCTCATCGAGTTCATCCTCATCGAGTTCATCCTCGTCGAGTTCGTCCTCCTCCAGCTCTTCCTCATCGGGGAGTTCCTCTTCCAGCGCCAGCTCCAGCTCCTCTTCCGGTGGCATGGACGCCGCGATGCTGCCGCAAGACGGCAACCCGATTTACGGCGAGCTGGACAACTACCAGTCCTGGCTGGACAGCAGCCTGGCCGCTGATCAAGCCCTGGCCGACAACATGATCACCTGGCAAATGCTGCACGGGGGCTTTTATAAATACGGCGTGTCCAAATACAGCGCACCCTGGGATGGCAGCAGCGCCCGTTCCGGCTGGACCGGCGAAGACGGCGTCGAGCTGGGCACCATCGACAACGATGCCACCGTGACCGAGCTGATGTTCCTGGCCGACGTCTACCAGCGCAACGGCGACAACAAGTACCGCGATGCCGCGCGCGCGGCCCTGGAATTCCTGCTGACCATGCAGTACGACACCGGCGGCTGGCCGCAGGTCTATCCCGAGCGCACCGGCACCTATTCCAACTACGTCACCTTTAACGACGGCGCCATGGCCAGGGTGCTGATCCTGCTTGACCAGGCGCAGCGTCAGGAAGCGCCCCTGGACGGCGACCTGTTCAGCGACGAACAACGCGCGCGCATAGCGACCGCCATCGACAAGGGCGTCGACTTCATTCTCAAGGCGCAGATAGTTCAGGCCGACGCCAAGACCGTCTGGTGTGCCCAGCACGACCCGGTGACCTATGAACCGCGCCCGGCGCGTTCCTACGAGCTGGAATCCAAGAGCGGCAAGGAATCCATGCTGGTGACCGCCTTCCTTATGTCGCGGCCACAAACCGCCGAGATGGAAGCCGCCGTGCGCGCCGCGCTGGCATGGTACCGGAGCGATGCGGTGAAGGTGGCCGACACGGCCTACGTCAAGCGCTCCGGCAGCAGCGACGACGACACCTACAACCCCATCCAGGCCAAGCCCGGCAGCACAATGTGGTACCGCTTCTACGACGTGGGTCAGGATGTCGGCTTCTTCAGCGGCCGCTCGGTAGCCGAGGGCGGCGCCGGCAAGCAATACGACATCATGGCCATCGAGCCGGAGCGTCGCTATGGCTACGAGTGGGGCGGTAATTACGGCAGCCCGTTGATCGACTACGCCAACAGTGTCGGTTACTTCTGACGCGGACCGACCGGCCCCAGTCCAGCTGCGGATACGCGCCGTCCCTGGCGCGTGGCACAGCTGGTATTGAAAGAACTGAAGAAAACGGATCATCCCCTGACCGCCAAATTTGCGACGCTCCCCTCCCCGCTTGCGGGGGAGGGGCTGTGTCAAATGTGAGGCCTGACCCCGTCATTCCCGTCATTCCGTAACCCCGTCATTCCGTAACCCCGTCATTCCGTAACCCCGTCATTCCGTAACCCCGTCATTCCGTAACCCCGTCATTCCGTAACCCCGTCATTCCGTAACCCCGTCATTC